>Ga0302116_1000125_pt1 | contig 41115 bp, 21 predicted proteins | sample AG5_SCM_MG_FD_203124 | JGI IMG/M metagenome (GOLD analysis project Ga0302116, IMG submission 203124) | Marine microbial communities from Western Arctic Ocean, Canada - AG5_SCM | ecosystem: Environmental > Aquatic > Marine > Oceanic | place: Canada: Western Arctic Ocean | collected 2017-10-01 | reverse complement strand
GGTCATCTCCAGGCAGTACGGGTGCATCTCAAAGTCTAAGATGGACGTGCGGGGCGCGTCCATCTATTTCTGGCTCTTGGTGGTGAACCTCTTCTTGGGTAACCTCAACAGCACGCCCGTGTGGGAAGACCTCCTGGACTGGATCCAGGATCCCAAGCTGGTGCTCAGCACCCTCATCTACCGGTGCGTGGAGGCGAGCAGCTTCTTCCTGCAGTTTTGCCTGCTCCGCATCGCCACCTCCACGGTACTCGAGCTCATCCACCCGCCCACGCACCTGGGCTACCTGGTCAAGACCCTGATCCACCTCGCCAAGACCACCGCGATGCCCACGCCGAGGATCATCCAGCAGTGGGCGCAGCCCGAGAACACCCCGCTGCACCGCGTCCCGGCGCAGACCATGCTCATATTCTTCCTGGGGTGCCAGTACTGCGTCACCGCGCCGGCTTTTCTCCCCGTGTGCGGGGTTTTCTTCTCGCTCTTCTACCTCTTCTGGAAGCATAACCTGTCCTACCACTACATGCAGCCGTACGCCGCCGGGCTCACGCTGTGGCCGTGGCTCGTCAAGCAGACGTTCAACAGTTTGCTGTTCAGCCAGTTTGTGTTGATTCTCGGCTTGCCGACGCTGAGCAAAACAGGCAAGAGCACCGAGTACCTTCGGCTGGCGCTCCTGCCGCTGCCCGTGTGGTCGTGGATGCAGCACCGCCGGTGCATGACCGTCTTACGCCGCGCGAACAAGGTCCCGGTGCAGAGGGACATCCTCCAGGAGGATGAAAACATGAACCTCGACGAGAAGGGAGTGGTCGGGTCCCTCAAGTCGAAGATGACGGTGCTCAGCAAGAAAACCGGACAGGCGTTCAGGGACCTGGACGAACGCGCGCTGAACCTCAAGGAGAAGCTCGGCAAGCACGGCTCCGATAAACCCGCATCGCCGGGTTTCTTCCAGGGTTTAGGGTTCAGCCCCACAGCGCGGACCCCCGAAGTGAAATCACCGACGAAGACGCCGCTCAAGACTTACAACACCCTCGCCAAGGACACCAAGGCGCTCAACGTCGACCTGAAGGAATCCGCCTCCAAGGTACGGGACATGGTCGCGAAGGGCACGTGGCGAAACTACCAACCCATCGCGATGTGGCCCACCGCGCAGGAACGATCCGCGGTGTCGGTGCTCGTTCGCCGGTGGAAGCAGGGGCGTAAAAACAGAGATTCAAAATCCATCCACGACGCGCTCGAAGATAACCAGACGCTCGAGGGGGCGCAAGGCGTGTTGACGCCGACTTGGTTCGGCTCGCTTAAAAAGGGCGGCACCGGGATTCGCAAGACGACGTCGTTCGGTTTGGCCAATGCCGCGGATGATGAAGAGAAGGAAGAGGAGGAGTAATAAGGACGTCGCCGAGTGAAGCAGCGGCTGACGCGCGATTATTATTATCGCAATTGTTTGTGAAAAGATTGAAACTTTTAAAAGTATCGTCACCGCTCGGCTCCGAGTCCCACCCGCTTGGCGCGCATGGACGCCGTGATTGGTTCGGAAATTCCGCTGCCGTCCTTGCCCACGCCGGAGCCCTCGCCCTGGAACCCCATCTTCGCGAGCATCCTCGAACCGAACCCGCTGGTGTGCGCCTCGAAGGCGCCGAACTCGTGGCCGGCGCCGACGACTTTCCCGTCTCCTCCTTTTTTCCTCCGTTGCGCCTGCGACGCGCGAAGCTCGCGCTCCGCCGCGAGCGCCGCCCTTCGCAAGCCCCTGTTGCTGCGCTGGATCTCCTCGGCGTCGTCGCCGTCGCCGTCGCCGTCGGTTCCAGCCTCGGGGGCGTTCAGGAAAGCCTCCGCCGCTCGCATGTCGGCATCCGCGGCGGCCAACTCAGCCTCAACCTCGGCGGCGTCCACGGTCCCCATCATCAGCTCTACCTCTGCCTTGTACTCTCTTTCCTTGATCGGAATCAATTCTTTCAAGAGCTGGATGCGATCTTTCAGTCTCTGACCTCCGTCAGGCAAGTTCGGTAAAAACGATACCGTTTCCTCGTGCCGTGTCAAGTGCTCCTGCAGCTCCTCCACGATCATCGGAATATACTTGGAGTACAGGTCGTGAGAGTCAGTCCTGTCGAAACTAGCTTTCTTGACCTCTTCGTACTCGGCGAGGAGATCAGCGTCAACCGCGGTGAAAGCGTCTCCCTTATTCTGCTCCATGGCGTCATCCGCACCCTCAGTCACGGCCTCGTCGTCGTTTTGCATGACACCCGCGGACACAAAGTTGGGAGCCGAGCCGTTCCTCTTATTCCCAAAGGCACCCCGAACCCCGCCGCCGCCGCCGCCGCCGCCGCCTCCCTCGTACGGCTCACCCTCCGCCGACGCGATCGCCCGCTCCAGCCGCTCGTCCCCGTCCCTCGGCACGCGCGCCCCGTGCGCCCAGTGCACCACCGCGTGCCTCCGCTTACCCCCGCCGCGCAGCTCAGCCTTGAGCCCCATGGCGTGCGCGATGCCCAGCAAACCCCGTAGCGCGTCATCCGACATGCCCGATTGAAACCCGATGTACGCGCCGCCCGATCGAATCATACCCGCGAGCGTCTCCGCAACCGCCCTCGGCCTTCGCAGGCCAAAGTCCTCGGGCGAGTCCCCGCGTTTGAACGCCTTCTTAGCAGCCTTCTTCGCCGCGCGTTTACCGCTCACGGGTAAACCACCCGAGGAACCCGCTAGCGAACCCCTCCCTTTCTTCTTAAGCGCGCCTTTACCCCACCGGTACGTACCGTAGTCTCCGCTCTTCAACGCCTCGTTTTCAGCCTCGGAATCGTCGGAATCTGATGACCCCTCGTCTGATTCGTCATCATCCGTGACCGCCGGCGAGGGTACCTCTTTGCCGTCCAGGTTCATGTCACGCATCCGTCGCAGGTACCGTTCCTCGCGCGCGGCGCGTCGAGCCTCGCGCGCGTTCGCGTCGTTAACGTCGAACCCGTCGCGTTCGGACTTTTCCCACGCTTCCTCGGCGGCGGCGACCGCGGCGTCCGCGGCGCGCTCCTCGTCGAATGACGCATCGTCCGCGTCCTCGTCTTCTTCCGTGTCGGTGTCGTCGTCCATGCAGTTGCGCATGTAGTCGTCGATGGCGTCGGAGTCGAGGCTGAGCTCGCTGCCCCACTCGGATCCTTCGCGGTCATCTTCGTCTTCGGTTGACGTGGCGCCGCAGATATCGACGCCTGCGTCGAATTGAAGGTTGTGGTGGCGCCGGGCGGGTGGGCGCGGCGGGAAGCGCTCGCGCCGCGCGTTGGATCCGCCGCCGCCGCCCGGACGATCCATGCGGATCTCGATCCCGCCGATACGCATGACGGAGTTGCGCTCGACGTTCGGGTCCGGGTCGGAGTCACCGAGGCCGTCGTCCGAGTGGTCCACGTCGAGCGCGCCGCCGTCGACGTCGCCATCTTGTTCTTCCGACGTCGTCTCGGAGTCGGAGTCACCGAGGACGTCGGGCTTGCGGACTCGCCTCCCGCCTCCCTCGGCGTGGGCGTACGCCTGGTGCATCTGGCGGTGCTTGCGCTTCGGGCCGCCGCCGTATCCCGGGAAGAACGTCCCGGGAGCCGCGCCCTTCAGAGCCACGAAATCGCCCGCGTCCTCGGCACCGTAGAGTCCTCCACCTCCGCGATGCGATGACGAACCCCGTCCGCCGCCGCCGCCGCCGCCGCCGCCCCATCCGAAACGTCCCCCGCTGCCGTGCGCGCTTCGGCCGCGTCCTCGGCCCCCGCCGCCGCCGCCGCCGCCGCGTCCGCCGCCGCGACCCTTGGCCTTCGCGCGTCCACCCATGTCGCCGCGTGACGCGCCTCGCTTTTTGGCAAAAGGAGCTGGCCTGTTTCCGAAATTTTATCGGACTGGCCGAAAGGAAACAAAAGCCACGACCGGAGGCACCCTCGCCTTCACTTGCGACGGCGCCATGGCGACGCAGAAGAGGAAGCGGAGTACAAAGCCGAAGGATGCCTCACTCACTGTAACAACCTCGTTGATGGTCAGGTTGATGCGTCGCGGCACCGTATCTATCCTCGAGGCCGTCGCCGAGGAGTTGCCGGACGTGTTCACTGCGGAGATACTCCCAAAGCTGAACTTGACGGATACGCTCAGCCTGGCGCAGGTGAACAGAGCGTACAACAGCGCGGTGTGGAGCGTGGATGGCGTTCGATCTATTGAGGCGAAGGTGGAGGCTCGCTTGGTGAACAAGAACCGGTCCAAGTTGCCGATTTACTGGGCGGTAAAACACGGCAACCTGCCGGCGGTCAGGGCCCTCCTGAAGTCTGGGGTGGACGCGAACGTGGATATGAACTTCACAAATGGCTTCAGACTTTTGCACGTGGCTGCTGAGAGAGGCCACACGGCTATTGTAAAGACACTTATTGAAGCAGGTGCTGATGTCGACTTCCGAGCGGATGTTGGCAGTCATGCCGAAGGCAAGACGCCGTTGTATCTCGCAGCTGAACATGGCGCAACGCTAGCTGTCATCGAGCTCCTGAAAGCCGGCGCCGACGTCGATATCGCATCCGACGAAGGCAAAACTCCGCTGCTGATTGCAGCTGAATGGGGAAAATATGATTGCGTATCTCTTCTTATCTACGCCGGTGCAGACTTTGATTGGATCGACGACAGTGGTAACACAGCGATGTCACTTGCTTTGCCGGACTGCCCACGCGAGGGTCTTTCTTCTTCAAGTATGAAGATCTTGCTGAAAATAGTGAACCTGTTGAAAGAAGCCGAGCGTGTGAAAAGAGCGTGTGGATAATTTAGCTCGCGTGATGATGAAACGATACAACTACCGCTCGTCGTCCCTATCTCTCCTCAACGCGCTGTTCACCCTCTTCTGCCACTCGTCCCGCTCAGTCTTCTTCCGGTCCGCGTCGTTGGACTGCTTCCGCTGCGACCGCACCTCGGAAACCGCCGCCGCCGCCGCCTCCTCGGCAATTTTCGCGCCGTCCACCGCCGCCGCGGGAGCCATCTCGGGCGTCGGCGTCGGCGTCGGCGTTGGGTCCGGGTCCGGCTGGGCGGCAGCCTTGGCGGCGAGCCTCGCCGCCACCTCCGCCGCGCGACTCGCGTTCGCGTTCGCCGCCTCGCCCGCGCGTGTGTCCCATCCGAGCGCTCCCATCACCGGGTCGAACCCCGCGTCCGTCGCGGGTCTCGCCACCCTTCGGTTCCGCGACGCTTCTTTAACCGGGCGCTGGGGCGCCGGCGCGGGGGTGGGCTGAGCGGTGGGTGCCTGCGTCGGTGTGGGCACAGGTGCCGGTTCATCTTCCGCGGGTGACTCGTCGTCGCCGCCGCCGAAGATGGCCTTGAGGGGATTCCAACCGCCGTTTTTCTTCTTCTTCCCCTCCTTCTTCGCCGCCGCCGGCTGCTCCCTCTGCGCCTGCGCCTGTGATGACTTCTGCGCCACAGCCTCGTCGCCGGCCTCCTCCCACTCGCGCTCCAGCTCCTTGCTCAGCCACTGCTGCTGCTGCTCCTGGGACGCCACCGTGTTCCGCTCGCTCGGGGGAACCACCGCCTCCCGTCTCGCCGCCGCCGCCGGGTCGGGAGCGAGCTCGCCGGCGGTGGTCGCGACGCCCTCGCGAACCGCGCTGTCCCACGAGGGCTTCCGCGGCTCGACGTCCTCTTCTTCCGCGCGCCGCGGGGGCAGCTCCTTGAAGCGTTCCTCCTCGTCCTTCTCTAAACCCTTAGTGGTTTTATCGACGGCGCCCCCGCCGATGCCGAGGAGGACGTCGAGGGGTAGGTCCACGCGCTTGCGCGGCGGCGGGGGTTTCGCCGCCATGAAATCGGGCTCGGGTTCCGGCTCGGGCTCGGGTTCGGGCTCGGGTTCGGGTTCCGGCGTTTTGGACGACCGATAAGCCGCCTTACGCCCGCTCGGACGGGGTGAGCCGTAGAGCTCGGGCAGGATCGCGCTGACCGGGATGTCGGGCGGCTCGTCCTCCATCGGGACGTACTCGACAACCAACGGCGCCCGCTGCTGCTGCTGCTGCTGTTGCCCGGGCCGGGCCTGTTGCGTGCTCCTCGCGGCGATCTGCATCTGATACGTATCGCCCGACTGACCGTACTCCCACGTCGGCATTCGCCCGTTCAGCATGTACCGCAGGGTCCGCGTGAACACCGTGATCGCCATGTACATCCCGCTGAAGAACGCCGCGCCGAGGGTGACGAGGAAGCCGAACATGCTGAACGTGAGTAATCCGGTGAGAAATGGAATCATGGACGCCATCGTCCACCACGCGGTCAGAGACTGCGCCGCCGCGATCCAGCACGCAAGCCCGCCCGTGAACGGCACGATGTACCGTAGCGCGGCGACAGTCTTGCGGAACATGCCGTAGATGACGCGTAGGCGGCGGAGCTCGTCGTCGTCGTAGTCGGCGTAGTCGGGGTTGAACGCGGACTGCTCGAACGACGACGACGGAGTCGGCTCCCGTCGACGATTGTATTCGGATGCGTTGTATTCAGGTGCATCTTCCCCGTGATGGTCGGGTTCTCCCTGCGCTTGCTTCGATGATCGTGCGCCGGCGCCGAAGCCGAACCATCCCCGCGATTGCGTTTGCGGCTCCGGGGTCGGGACGTAGGGCGCGGGGTCGCCTGGTTGCCATCGTCCGGCTTCCGCGGGTTGCGAGCGAACTTTGCTGGCTGACCACTGATCGTCGTATTCATCCTCCTCCGCCCCGGTGGCCTTGCCGCCGACGCCGGGCTGCTTGGTCGGCGTGGGCGGCGCGTAGTACTCGCCGAATCCCGGCACCGGGACGTACGCGCCGGTGACCGGTGCTTCGTTCCCCCATCGCCCTTGCTCCGGAGGTTGCTGGCGAATCGCGCTCTCCCGCCGGCGATTATCGCGGGTGTTGGCGTCCTCTGACTCGTCCTCGTCGTCCTCGTCCGCTTCCGGCTCGGGCGGGGGCGCGGGCGGCGCGTAGTACTCCCCGAAGCCCGGGACGGGGACGAACCCTTTGTGGTTGGTCTCCGTCGGGGCGTTGTCCCAGAAGGAGCGCTCGTCGCCCCTGTACGGTTTCGCGGAGCGGACCAGCACCGTCCGTAAGGCGCCGGTTCGAGGCGATTGAATCTTGAGGATATCAGAAATCCGCGAGACGGCGCGCCGGGTGGGGCGCGCGTCGCGGGGGCGCGTGCTGCGCCTGTTTCGGGGCGCGTGCGCGATGGATCCACGCGTCAGGGCCATGAGCGGCGCGGAGATGCCGGACATCGCGTCTCCTGGCACCCTCTCGTGCGCTCCCGAGACTGCGCCTCGAAAAGCAGATTGGGCGGGCTATCCGCCAGATGCACTCACTGACGCACGCCGCGCGCTGCTCTGCCAACTTTTGTCCCGTTGCCAAATCTAGCCAACAGAGCACTGACACGCCCCGGGGGTCTCGGGAGGAGGAGAGACCCGGGGATAGAATAGCACCATGGGGCGCCTCCTGGACGGCCTCAAGGATGCGGAGTATAACCCGCACACCGCCGTGTGCAAGCTCCCGCAGCCCTTCCGCATGCTCGACAAGCTCCTCTCGCGGCTGGTGGACGACGCCGTGAATCTCGCGGTGGAGCGAGACGAGGCTCGGCTCGCCGCGAGGGGCATCGCCGAGGGCACCGAGGTCCTGGCACCGAGCGCGGTCGTCGACGACATCGGCGCGATGACCTCCGTGTCCACCTCACGCGACGGCGCGTGGGCGTTCGTCGGGAACGAGGACGGCGAGCTCGTCGTGGTCAACGTCGAGCGCGGATCCGTAGCAAGTAAGACGAAGGTGCTCGCGGGTTCGATCGCCGCGGTGGACGCGGTCGCGGTGGACCCGCCGCCGCCGCCTCCTCCCAGGCCACCCACACCCCCTCCCGAGGAAACGACGGAGACGGAAGGGGAGAACGAAGGCGCGGAAGGGGGGACGGGCGGCGAAGAAGCCGAGCCGAAAGATGACGACGACGCGGAGCCGAAAGACAAAGACACCACCGAGGACGACGACGCCGCCGCGACCGAAGGGCTGTCCTTCGACGACATCGCCGCCGCCGCGGGTGGACTCTCCCCGGCCGACGTCGCGCCACTCTACCTCGTCGCACTCGCGGGTACAAACGGAGAGATCACGGTCGTCGCCGTCGATTGTACAACCGGATGTGTCAGATCGGACAACGCGACAGTGGTCGCCGCCGGTGACGCGCCGGTGGACGCGAGCATGGGTAACGCGGTGGTCAGTGTTAAACTCTCCCCAAACGGTGCCGCGCTCGCGGTGACCTGCGGCGGCGGCGCGATGGCCGTGTACGCCGTGGAGAAGCCGCCGATAGAGGCGTTTATGATTTTGAAAGACGAAACGGACCCTTTGATGAAAGGCGGGGACGAGGAGACCGGGTTGAAAGACGACGACGACGTCGCTGCGTCTGCGGAGGGAGAGGGAGACGACGCACCACCCGCGGGGACAGACACGGAGGACACGGAAGGAGGGGGCGAGGCGAACACTGAGGGACCGATCGATTTCGTCGCCGCGAGGGACGCGGCGCGAATGTTAAAGCCGCTCGTGTGGCTCACCGCCGACTACGCCGCGCGCACCTTCGGACCCTTCGAACCCAAAACCGACGCCGCCGAGGGTGAGTCGGCACCCGAGGGTGCCGAGGGTGCCGCCGAGACGGCCCCGGCGGAGGGTGACGGGGCGACGCAGGGTGAGCTTGAGGATCCGAGTAAACGAGCGAAGGGCGCTCCGACGGTTCACTTTCGGTGCTCGGGTGACGAGGCGAACGCGGCGTTCGTCTCATGGCGAAATACTAACCGGCTCGCGATGTTCCAGCTCACGGGCGCGAGGAACATGCCTTCGAAGCTAGCGCTGGTGCCCACGCTGCGTGGGGAGGAGCCGGAGGAGGAGGAGGCGGCGGAGGGTGACGGCGACGATGGCGCCGAGGGAGATCCAAAGCCGCCGAAGCCGACGCCCCCCGCGGGTGACTGGACGATGCCGTTCCCGATCTCCGCCACCGCGTCCACCGACGGCGGCGCCCTCCTCGCGCTCGCGATGATCGACGGTTCCATCGTGCTGTTCAACGCGAGGCTCGGCGCGGTGGCCAGGACCTTCCGGCGCATCGGAAACTTCGGCCCGGGGCTCGACGGGTTCGACCCGAGCGCGCCGCCCTCCGCCGCCGACGACTCCCACGTCGAGCGCGCCGCGTCTGAACCCTTAGCGTGCGCCGCGCTCTCCTTCTGGACGCGGGTGGACGACACCGAAGGGTCTGGAGGCGTGGAGAAGCGGGCGCTGGTAGCGGCGACGGAGGCTGGCTGGGCGGCGGTGTTCGACCTGGACGCGTCGCCTTACAATAGCCCCGATTCCGATGAACCCGCGCTACGAATCACTCCGCGGGGGGTGCCGAGGGTGCCCATGTTCGGGGGGCTGACGTGCCAGCGGCACGGGTCCCGCGGCTTGGCGTGCGGCGTGGAGCCGCCCAAACCGAAAGAGGGGGACGACGAGGACGAGGATACGGATGAAGACGAGGAGAAGGAAGAAGAGGTGAACAAGGAGGATACGGAAGCCGCCGAGGAAGCTGAGGATGGCGAGAAGGGGGAGGACGTCGGTACGGCGACGAAGGGGGACGAGACACACCCACCGGAGGATGAGACCCGTCGCTGGTTCGTCCGCCTACTGGACCTCACCGGCGGCGTCGGGTGCGACTTGCCGACGGTACTGGATCCGCCCGAGGGACACGCGTTCGCGCACGGTCCGTCGGGCGTCGTGTTACACGCCTTCGACGGCGGCGACCTCGCGGTGTTGGGCGCCAAAAAACTCCCGGCACGCCCCGAACCCGAACCCGCGGCGGCGGAGGGTGCCGAGGCGGGTGCCGACGGTGACACAGCTGTGGGCGCCGACGGTGACGCAGCCGCGGGTGAACCGGCGTCTCCGGAAGGGGATACGGCGGAGGATACGGCGCCGGTTCATCTTCCGCCGCCGGCGCACGCGGCCACGTCTCTGTGCCTGTTCAGGTTACCGCCCGTCGCCGAGCGTCCGGCGCCGTCGCGAGAAATATCGGGACTCGCCGCTTCACTCGAACGTTCGTTTGAATCGCGGATCGAGCCCGAGAACCTGGCGGGGCGATGGGCGCTTAAACCGCCCAACACGGTCGCGGCGACGCTCGCGAGGCTGCGCGCGTCGCGCGGCGGGTCGAAGGAGCGAGCCGCTCGAGTGAAGTGGCGCCTCGACGAGATGTTGGGACGGCTCCAGAAGGCGGCGGCGACGAGCGTCGTGGTGGACAACAGGTTCACGCTCAACGCTTCCAAGTAGTAGTAAAGTTGACGCTATTTAAACCGAGTCAGTGTCTACGCACGGTGGTCTCTATTTGAATGTCTCATTGAATGTCTACGTGTGCACCCATGCCGTCTATGTGTCTACGTGTCTATGGGGTTGAGGGCTATGGCGGGCCAGTGCCGAGGCTTTCGTCTGTCCACCGCGGCGTCGTACGCGGCGTTGAGCTCAGCTTCGAGCGCCGCCACCCGCGCCGCGCCCTCCTTCCCGTACATCTCCTCGGGTCCCGAGATGACGGGCACCTTGCCGTCAACGCCGTCGTCCGTCGTCGTTGTGTGTGTGTCAGCCTCCTCCGCGGCTCTTCTCGCGGCGAGCACGGCGGCTACTTTGGCATCCGCGGCTTCCGCCGCCGGGACCCGCGGGCGCTCCAACCGCCTCGCCTCGCGTCGCCGCTCGCGAACCTTACCCGCGCGTCGCGCCTCCGTCGCGGCGAACATGGCGAGCCACTCGTCGCTCATCGCGAACCCCTCGTGGTCCTCCGGGACGATGATCTCGTCCTCCCCTGGGAGCCAGACGTCGTCGGTGTCATCCTCGTCCTCGTCTTCGACAACAGCGACATCATCATCGACATCGCCCTCGAACTCGCCGTCGCGCTCGTCCCATGCGTCGTCCCCCGGGAGCCCGTCCCTGTCGCGATGCCACAGCAGGTACCCAGCCGCGGTACTCCCATCGTCGCCTCTCATTGGAGCGCCGCCGGTTGTACTCTCGTCGGGCGGCGGCCACTGGACCAGACGGTCCCAGATCGATGGGTCCCCGTCGGGGATCCGCCAGCCTCGGGGAGGGGGAGGGGGAGGGTGCCCCGGGGGCGGGCGCGGGAGGAGCCATGGGGGCGGGGGGCGGCTGAAGTCCGGCGGAGGGAGCGGGGGATGGGTGTGGTGTGGGTGATGGCGACGCGGGGGTGGGGGTGGACCCTGCCGTCGGTCCTCGCGCCACCTCCTCATGCGCCCCCTCGAGTGGTGTCTGTCTCTGCTGTCGTGAAACTTGCGAGGCGGCTGGAATGATTATTCCGAGGTTGGGTTCCCGCGTTCGTTCGCAGTGCCCAGCGCGCGTCGGCCGGCGATTCGCGACCTAGGGACGCTCGTTCAGTGTCGACCATGACCGCCACCCGCGAAGACGGCCGCTCCGCCGAGCAGATGCGACCCATATGTACGCGCCCGGGCCCCCGCGTCGCCGACCCGATACCTAACAGAATCTAATCTCAATCACGTGCCGCCTCCTCACGTGTACCCGCTGACCCATCGATACGATCCCCATCCACACACGAACGCAGTCGTGAAGACGGGCGTGATCAGCCAGGCCGCGGGCAGCGCGTACGTCGAGCTCGCGAAGACCAAGGTGATGTGCGGCGTGTACGGCCCGCGGCAGCCGCAGCGGGTCGACGGCATGGAATTCGGCCGGGGGCGATTGGACGTCGACGTCAAGCTCGCCACCTTCGCGACCGCGGGCGCGCGCGGCAAGGTGGCGCAGGGCGACGCCGAGCGCGAGTTCTCACAACTCGTACACAGAGCCTTAGCCGGCGCCGTCATCCTCGAGACGTTCCCGAAGACATCCGTCGACGTCTACGTCACGGTGCTCGAAGCCGGCGGAGCCGAGCTGCCGGCGGTTGTCGCGGCGGCGTCGGCGGCGCTGACGTGCGCGGGCGTCGCCATGCGCGACCTCGTCTCCGCGTGCACCGTCACCAGGAACAGTACGGGTGGCACGGGAACAGATGCGACGACGCTGCTGTTGGACCCGGGTGCGAAGGAGGAGGCGGAGGCGGATGCAGGCGTGACGCTCGCGTACATGCGGACAGTCGGTGAGGCGACTCAGGTGGTGGCGACTGGGACGTGGGACGGGGATACGCTGGATGACGCGGTGCAGCTGGCGGCGAGCGGGTGCGCCCGGGTGGACGCGGCGCTGCGGGAGACGCTACGGAACGTGGGTGGGTCCGCGGAGGGTTCTTAATACTAAGGTACACGCTATAACCTGCTAACCGTGCTATTTGGCTATCGATTTTGCGTCAGACGGCGGCCATGGCGGGGGGCGGCGCGCGTGAGATGTACGGCTGGTGCGGCGGCGTCGTCTGCGGCATGCTCGCTCCTAGATCGTACGCATCCCGGGCACGAGTCGTCGGCCGGCCTGCGTTGTGTCCGCCGACGTATCCCGGCGCGTTGGCGTATCTGGCGTCGACACCGAAGATTATCGATCGAGTCATTCGGTGGTGCCTCCCCTTGACGTCCCGACGTGCTCCCGCCTCAACGCGCAGACCGCCCGCCCTTTCCGTGCGTTCAGATCGCCCAGCACCGCGTCCACCTGTTCGTCCACGTTCGCGTTGTGTTTGCAGACGCGATCGTGATGTGCTAATCCCACGCCGTAGACGACCGCGACGGCCAGGATGGGGAAGATCGCGCCCGCCAGCGTGCCCCGTAGCACCGTGCCCTGCAGCGCCGCCGCGGTGCCGACAGCCGGGAAGAAGAGCAGCCAGAGCCAGAACGGCGTCGCCCTGTACCCATCCGTCGCGTCGCACACGCGCCGTTTGAGTTCATCGAACTCGTGTCGCTCCACGCCGAGCTCGACGAGCGTGCCATCGTACGTCGCGCGGTTGAACCCGGGGAGGTTGAACGAGTTGTCCCAGCAGCACAGCCGCCTCCACGCGCTCGGCAGACAGGCGCACGGACGCCTGTGCGTATCCGCGAGGTTGTACAGGTCGTACTCCATCGGTGTCACGAGTTCCCACCGGACCCCGGGGTGGGACGGGAGCGGTGGGACTCCCGCCGCGAGTCCTCGTGTGTGCGAAGCCTCTCTGCTGTCGTCTGTTGTGGAAAGTTGGAAAAGGGAGCCGGAGTGCCCACCGGACATTATCACGGCAGACCGGACGGCGGTTGATCGCAGGATTCAAAAGTGCACAAAACGTGACTCATGTTTTCAGGGTTTGCCGTTCCACTTTGCGCGCGCTTTTCGTTAAAGTATCTCCGAAAAAGCGAAATATCTAAAAAAAGGAAGATGAATGCCGGCGCTGCGCGGGTGGTACGTCACACCGATCGCGCGTCTTCGACCGAGACACGCGCATCACCCAGCGCTACCGCGGACCCGTAAGGTTCGTGAGAGACACTAAGCGAGGAAATGGCGTCTTCGCACGCCGCGGCGCTCTCCTGCGCTCGCGGTACCGGAACCCCATCCGGCGCTCCCGTCGCGGGGAGCCGACGCTTCGGCGTTAATCGCGATGGCGGAGTCGCGCGCGCGAGCGCGTTCGCGACCGGCGGCGACCGCTCCGCCGTGCGCGCGCAGCTCCGGGGGAGGATCTCCCGCCCGGTTCGCACCAACGGACGGGGCGTGATGCCCGTGGAGGCGAAGCATTCCGCCGTTCCGGAGGCCAAGGTGCGCGCGATCTTCCGGGTTTCCCTGTTTGTTACTTTGGACTCTGCCAACGAACTTTGAAGCGTCGACGCGAGGGGGGCGAGAAGATCGGTCCCGCCGTCCGCGCGTTCTTTTACCCCACCCGTTTCGTCATCCTCGCCGTCATTCCGACCCATGACCGCGCTCCGACGCCCCGAACGCGACCGCGAACCACCCCGAACGCGCCCGATCCTCACCCCCATCTTCCCCATCTTTAATTCAGGGCCTCTTCGACCCGGCGAATGATCGCGACGCGTGCGGCGTGGGCTTCGTGGGGGAACTCTCCAAGATCCCAACCCGCCAGAACGTCACGCAGGCGCTCGAAATGCTCGTCCGCATGACCCACCGCGGCGCGTGCGGATGCGAGGAGAACACCGGCGACGGCGCGGGCATCCTCGCCTCCATCCCCCACGATTTCCTACGAGCCAATCTCCCGTTTGATTTACCCGCGCCCGAAGAGTACGGCCTCGGCATGTTCTACCTCCCCAAGGATGACCCCGCTGGTAAAGCCGCGTGCGTTAAGGCCGTCGAGGCGTCGTGCAAAGAGCTCGGCTTCGACGTCCTGGGCTGGCGCGACGTGCCCACGGACTCCGCCGCGGCTGATCTCGGCGACTCCGCCCTAGCCACGGAACCCGACGTCGCTCAGCTCTTCGTGGTTCCTTCCAAGGAAGCATCCGCCTCCTCGGTTCCCCTCGAGACACAGCTGTACGTCCTGAGGCGCCTTGCGACCGTGCGCACTAAGCAGGCGCGCGCCGCCGCCAACACGAACGACGTCCTCGACGACTTTTACGTCTGCAGCATGAGCTCGCGCACCGTCGTGTACAAAGGTCAGCTCAAGCCCGACCAGGTGATGCCGTACTTTCCCGACCTCCAGGACGAGAACTTCACGACGTACCTGTCTTTGGTGCACAGCCGCTTCTCCACGAACACGTTCCCGAGCTGGGACCGCGCGCAGCCGCTGCACATGATGGGGCACAACGGCGAGATCAACACCCTCAAGGGCAACTCCAACTGGATGCTCGCCCGCGAGGGTCTCATCGACGTCACCGAGAAGCTCGGCGTCACCGAGGCGCTCCAGGCTGAGCTCGGGCCCACGATCGAGGGCGGCCTCTCCGATTCCGGCGCGTTCGACTCCGTTCTCGAGCTCCTCGTCAAGGGCGGCGGCCGGAGCCTCGCGGAGGCGATGATGCTCATGATCCCCGAGGCTTGGCAGAATAACCCCCACATGGATGCCGATCGCCGCGCGTTCTACGAGTTTCACTCCGCGGTCATGGAGCCGTGGGACGGACCCGCGCTCGTCACCTTCACCGACGGCACGCAGGTGGGCGCCACCCTGGATCGCAACGGCTTAAGGCCCGGCCGTTTCTACGTCACGAAGACGGGCCGCATCGTCATGGCGTCCGAAGTCGGCGTCGTGGACATCCCGCCCGAGGATGTCATACAAAAAGGGCGGCTTCGACCGGGTAACATCCTCCTGGTGGACTTTGACAAGGGAACCATCCTGCAGGATGCCGACATGAAGGCGCAGATCGCCGCGAAGCGCCCGTACGCCGACTGGGTGAAGAACCAGGTCATCGAACTCGACGCTCTCGTCGCGGAGGCTTCCTCGACCACGGCGCCCGCCATCAACGGCGTCCGCGATGACGCGACGGGTGTCATGGGCCTCCTCGCGCCCCTCCGCGCCGCCGGGTTCACGCGCGAGGCGCTCGACATGATCCTCCTCCCCATGATTGGCACCGGGTCTGAAGCCCTCGGGTCCATGGGCAACGACGCGCCCCTCGCGGTGATGTCGGAAATTCCCAAGCTCACGTTCGAGTACTTCAAGCAGATGTTCGCGCAGGTGACCAACCCGCCGATCGATCCCATCCGCGAAGAGGTTGTCACCTCGCTGGAGTGCATGGTGGGTCCCGAGGGTGACTTGGTGACCACGCAGGAGACGTCCGCGCACAGGCTTCGACTCAAATCACCGCTGCTCACCGTCCCGCAGATGGAGGCTATCAAGTCGATGGACCACCGCGGCTGGACCAGCCGCGTCCTCGACGCCACCTACGACGTCAAGCAGGGCACCGACGGGCTCGAGAAGACACTCGACAGGCTCGCGGCTGAGGCGTCCGCGGCTGTCGCCGACGGCGTCGCTTGCGTCGTCATCTCTGATCGAGCGCAAGGACCCGACCGCGTCGCCGTCTCCTCCCTGCTCTCATGCGGCGCCGTGCACCACCACCTGGTGCAGAAGCTCGAGCGCACCCGCGTCGCCATCCTGCTGGACAGCGCCGAGGCGCGTGACGTCCACCACTTTTGCGCGCTCACCGGCTTCGGCGCCGACGGCGTGTGCCCTTACCTGGCTATCGAATCCGTCGGCATGCTCCGAGCCGATAACTTGGTCCCCAACGCCCCGGGCTCCGACGTCCCGGCGCCGGTGGAGAAACTCGTGGAGAACTACTTCCACGCGGTGGAGCACGGCATGCTGAAGGTGTTTGCGAAGATGGGCATCAGCACCCTGGCGTCTTACAAGGGCGCCCAGATTTTCGAGGCGCTCGGTCTCAATTCCGACGTCGTCGCCAAGTGCTTCAAAGGGACCGTGTCCAGGGTCGAGGGCGTCGGGTTCGCGCAGCTCGCGCAGGACGCGCTCGCCATGCACCACATGGGCTTCCCCGCGCGTGCCTCCGCGCCCGACGGCAAGGCTGAGACGTCCACGCTTCGCAACAGCGGCGAATACCACTGGCGCGGGGACAAAGACGGCGTGCCCACCGAACGTCACCTCAACGACCCAAAGGCGATCCAGCACCTCCAAGCCGCGTCCAGGCAGAACTCCCCGGATGAGTACCGCAAGTACGCCGACATCACGGATGAGCTCAACAAAGGGTGCAACCTACGCGGCATGATCGCGTTCAAGAGCGACAGGGAACCCGTTGACGTCGAATCGGTGGAACCCGCGAGTAACATCGTCAAGCGCTTCTGTACCGGGGCTATGTCCTACGGCTCCATCTCCCTCGAGGCGCACAGCACCCTGGCGCGCGCGATGAACCGCATCGGCGGCAAGTCCAACACCGGCGAAGGAGGCGAGAACGTCAAGCGCCTGGTCCCCCAGGCGGACGGCAGCAACAACCCGGAGCGATCCGCGATTAAGCAAGTCGCGTCTGGCCGTTTCGGAGTCACCGCGTACTACCTGAGCAACTCGGACGAGATTCAGATTAAGATGGCCCAGGGCGCCAAGCCCGGCGAGGGCGGCGAGCTGCCCGGGAGCAAGGTCCAGGGCGACATCGCCAAGACGCGCATGTCCACCCCGGGCGTCGGCTTGATCTCCCCGCCTCCCCACCACGACATCTACTCCATCGAGGATCTCGCGCAGCTCATCCACGACTGCAAGAACAGCAACCCGTCCGCCCGCGTCAGCGTCAAGCTCGTGTCCGAGAACGGCGTCGGGACCATCGCCGCGGGCGTGGTCAAGGGCAAGGCTGACCACGTCTTGATCTCTGGCCATGACGGCGGCACCGGCGCCTCGCGTTGGACGGGTATCAAGAGCGCGGGTCTCCCGTGGGAGCTCGGGCTCGCAGAGACGCAGCAGACTTTGGTGGCCAACGACCTGCGCGGCCGCACTGTCCTCCAGACGGACGGGCAGCTCAAGACGGGCCGCGACCTCCTCGTCGCGACTCTTCTAGGCGCCGAGGAGTGGGGCCTCTCCACCGCCCCGCTGATGACCATGGGATGCATCATGATGCGCAAGTGCCATAAGAACACCTGCCCGGTTGGAATCGCCACGCAGGACGAAGAGCTCCGCGCGAAATTCACCGGACACGAGGATGACGTCGTCAACTTCTTCTTCCTCCTCGCCGAGGACCTCCGCGGGCACATGGCCGCCATGGGGTACACCTCCGTGGACGAACTCATCGGCCGCAGCGACCTTCTGACCCCCGACGAGGACGTCCTCGGCGGCCGCGACAAGCTCCACGGCATCGACCTCTCCAAGATTCTCACGCCGTCCGCATCCATCCGCCCCGGCGCCGCGACTCGCAACGTCACCGGCCAGGACCACGGCCTCGAGTTTGCGCTCGACAAGACGCTCATCGAGTTTGCCAAACCCGCCATCGACAACGGCGAAAAGGTTGAATACGTCGGCGCCATCACCAACGTGAACCGCACCGTCGGTTGCATGCTCTCGCACGAGGTGACCAAGAAGTACAACGCCGAAGGCCTTCCCGACGGCACGATCGACATCAAGCTCGAAGGCAGCGCCGGCCAGTCCCTCGGCGCGTTTATGTGCAAGGGTATAACCATCGAGGTCACCGGCGACGCTAACGACTACGTCGGCAAGGGTCTCAGCGGCGGCCAGATCGTGGTCAAGCCCCCCGCCGTGTCCACCTTCAAGGCGGACGAGTCCATCGTCATCGGAAACGTGGCGCTCTACGGAGCCACCGGCGGCAAGGCTTTCTTCCGCGGCGTCGCGGCTGAGCGTTTCTGCGTCCGCAACTCTGGCGCCGAATCAGTCGTGGAGGGCGTCGGCGACCACGGATGCGAATACATGACTGGCGGTACCGTCGTCATCCTCGGTCCCACGGGCCGGAACTTCGCCGCGGGTATGTCCGGCGGCATCGCCTTTGTCTACGACCCGCACGGCGCGTTCCCCCAGAACTGTAACCGCGGCGAGGTGGACCTTTACAAGATTGAGGATTCCGAGGATTCCGAGATTGTCATGGGTCTCGTCGGGGAGCACCTGGCGAGAACCGGGTCCACCGTCGCGGCTGACATTCTCAGCAACTGGAAAACCGCCAAGGACAAGTTCGTCAAGGTGTACCCACGGGACTACAAGAAGGTCATGGAGGCGAACAAGGCGAAGGATGTCATGAACGCCGAGGAGGCTACGCTCAAGGCGCAAAAGATTGACGACGCTTTCGCGCAGCTCAAGCAGATGTCCTCCGCCGCGGACCGCGTCCTCGAGAACAACGTGGTGGTGTCCAGGCCCACGCAGCTCGACAAGCCCTCCAAGGTTCGCGGGTTCGTCGAGTACGAGCGCGAGGCGCTGGGCTACCGCGACGCCACGACGCGCCTGAAGGACTGGAAGGAGGTTCACAGGCACGATCCGGCGGATGTCACCAAGCCTCTGCTCTCCACGCAATCCGCTCGGTGCATGGACTGCGGCACCCCGTTCTGCCACCAGACAAACACCGGCTGCCCGCTCGGTAACAAGATTCCCGAGTGGAACGAGCTGGTGCACCAAGGACGGTGGAAAGATGCGCTCGATCGCCTTCACGAGACGAACAACTTCCCCGAATTCACCGGGCGCGTGTGCCCGGCGCCATGCGAAGGCTCCTGTACCCTCGGCATCATCGAGAACCCGGTGGCGATCAAGTCCATCGAGTGCACCATCGTCGACCGCGGCTTCTCCGAGGGCTGGATCGTGCCCAAGCCCCCGAGCAAGCGCACCGGTAAGAGCGTGGCGGTCATCGGATCCGGCCCCGCGGGTCTCGCCGCGGCGGACCAGCTCAACAAGGCGGGTCACCTCGTCACCGTCTACGAACGCTCCGATCGCGTCGGCGGGCTCATGATGTACGGCGTGCCCAACATGAAGGCTGATAAGACTGAGGTTGTCCAGCGCCGCGTCGACTTGCTCGCCGCCGAGGGTATCACATTCGTCACCAGCGCGCACATCGGCGCCGAGGGCCATCCTTCCATCCACGACATCCGCGACGAAACCGACGCCGTCGTGCTGGCGTGCGGCGCTACCAAGCCGAGGGACCTCCCCGTCGACGGCCGCGAGCTCGGCGGCGTCCACTTCGCCATGGAGTTCCTCCACGCCAACACCAAGAGCCTGCTGGACTCCAACCTTGAAGATGGCAACTACATCGACGCCAAGGGTAAGAGCGTCGTGGTCATCGGCGGCGGCGACACGGGCACCGACTGCATCGGCACATCCCTCAGGCACGGGTGCGAGTCTGTCGTGAACTTTGAGCTCATGACCAAACCCCCAGACAGCCGCGCGCCCGGGAACGAGTGGCCCCAGTGGCCACGGATCTTCCGCGTGGACTACGGCCACGAGGAGGCCACCGTCCGCGACGGGAAAGACCCGCGAACCTACGAGGTTCTCACCAAGGAATTCATCCCCAAAACCGACGGCTCGGGCCAAATCGCGGGGGTGAAAACCGTCGGCGTGCGGTGGGTCAAGGACGCGGCCACCGGCCGGATGAACTTCGAGGAGGTGGAGGGCAGCGAGAAGGTGTGGGAGGCTGACTTGGTACTCCTCGCCATGGGTTTCCTCGGCCCGGAGAGCACTCTGGTGGACAAGCTGGGCTTCGACGTGGACCAGCGGAGCAACTTCAAAGCTGAATTTGGCGAGTTTGAAACGTCCGTTCCCGGAGTTTTCGCCGCGGGTGACTGCCGCCGCGGGCAGTCGCTCGTGGTCTGGGCCATCTCCGAGGGCAGGGGCGCGGCCGCCAAGGTGGACCACTTCTTGATGGGTGACGACGCGACCCTCGGGGCTTTCGACGCGACGGGCACGGGCGCGGCGGACAACAACCCTAAGCCCCTCCCCGCCCGGTAAGCCGGCGCGAAGTATGTATATTTGTTTTCTCCAAGTTGAACTTTTTTAATTCATAAACGCCTCGTCGAGGAACAACCGGGCTCTCTCTCTTTCACGCGCACTTCACGCGAACGGCTTCCGACGGGTCATCGGTGTCGAAGATGATGACGCGCGGATCCTCCTCTCGAAAATCGTTGCCGACGCTCATCACCTGACAAATACGGCGGTCTCGAAGTTGACCGATTTGACGGAACAAAATTGTACTGACGTCTTGCTTGAACTTTCCTTTGTGTTTGCCGACGCTCTCGTGTATGTGCCCGTGAAAAGTCGCACGAGGTCCGTACCTCTCGATCGCCGCCCTGACTGCTACACTGCCCACTCTCTCGCCCCTGCTGGTGAGATCCCCGACGGTGTGACGCGGCGGCGCGTGCACAAACCAAATAGTCGCCTTGATCATTCTGTTGCCGTCCTCGTCAACCACTTCATCAGTATCTCGAACTACTTTATCCAGTGCTGTCTCAATGGAACCTTCATCATCATCGCAATCAAACCTAGGCTCGGTGTTCAAGCGTATCCGTTCAACGTTAGCACTACCAGATCTCGTGCAGACGAAGCCGTCGAGACTGGAACCCGCCTCAATCTGGTTTTCCTCCTGCCACCGCCAATCGCGGCGTTCCCAGTCCTTCTTCTTGTGGCTGGATATCGGCACGAGCGACAGACCAAGGACCGGGACATGGATGAAGTCATCGATGGATGACAAGGCAAATGTCTGCCCTTCGCCGTCGACTATCCTCACTTTACGTTCATGAGCCATGAAGCCTGTGAAGCTGCTATAATCGCGAGCGTGGGTAACTGATGGGTGTTTGTGTAGGGCCCCCCCGGGATCGAAGTGGGCCTTCCAATCCGAGTTGCCGGGCATGACGTACACGCTCGTCGGGTGTGCCTCCAGTAGTGGCATCATCTCTTCCAGGAGCCACTGTCTCTGTTGAACGAACCCCTCTTCCATGTACGTCAGAGCGTCGGGGTGGTCCCAAGCGATGGTCCCATCATCGTTATGCGGGAGCACGTCTCGGATCCTTTTGCCATCGCTCGGTTGTCCCCACCCCGCTCCCCTGGGTCCCAGGTCGCCACCCAGCACCACGGTGTCGCAGCCTTGATCCCTCGCACATCGCAGAATCCTCTTCAGATGCTCGGTGTTCCCGTGGAGGTCGGCGGTGAAGCACACCTTGACACCCATCGCCGCCCCTGTCAATGGATTTTCTTTGACTGAATTTTCTTGGCTTGGACGAGCGCGTGACTAGATCATGAAAGGTGAAGCGCGTGAGACCATTAGGTCAAGCGCGCCGAAGGACCGATATCATCCTCCCGGGCGGCGCGCAAACATGGAGCTCCTCGTACTCGTCCTCAACGCGGGCATGGCGAGCGCAGATCTCGCCGCCACCCTGGACAAGCTCAAGGAGCAGTCCAAGTCCATCGGCGCGCACAAAAAGCGCCAGCTCTTCTGGGACGCGTACACGAAGATGGCGTCCAAGGCGAACAACCTCGCGGACGGAACCTTCTGCTTCTTCAAGTACAGCGCGGACACCTCCAAGGACGACGCGGAGGGCGACGTCGAGGTGGTGGAGCTCACCAAGCGCCAGAAGGGCATGGTGAGCGGCGGGGGAGTCGACGTGCTGGGACCAAAGTTCAAGCCACCGGAGGACCCGTCGTCCAAGACTGTCGCGTACGCGTGGATGGAGGACGCGGCGCAGACCGCATGGGACGACCTGATGCACGGCGAACCGTGCATCTACATCACCCCCGACGCCGTGTGGGTCGGGACCAGGCACAAGCGCGCCATGTGCAAGGCTGTCGGGTCACCCTTGAAGTCATTGAAGGACGTCGAGAAGTTAATCGCAGAGCTCAAGCCGGACGCGCCGCTACGATCCGTATCATTCCACGGCAACGAACCACCTGCCGTGAACGCGTACAACGTCTTCCTCGCCGGCTCGTTCAAGCTCGACGGCCCGCTGCCGTCCACGATCGGCGTCGTCAACACCACGTCCACGAACGAGATGTACGACTACTTCGCTCAGCGTAAAAACACGAGCAACGTGGAAGACGCCAACCGGTTAATCGCGACGATGCTGGCGGACGTGGGTAAAGGATTGACGCCGCTGATCTGCGCGAGCAGCACGAAGGAGGCGTCGGTGGCGTACAAGAGCGCGCTGATGAAAAAGATATACCTGCACGAGAGCATGAGAAAGTTCATTGCGAAGGCGAAGGAGGATGGGCAGGTTGAGGTTTGCGTCATCGAGGGGGACGACGAGGCCAAGATGGGGGCGTTCGCGCAGTACGGTAAGCTGGTGTTCGAGATGTTCTACAGGTGCGATCTCACGACGATGGGCGCGTGATGTATGTAGACGACGTAGATGCCTGTCATTTCTTTATAGTCTATGACATCTACTTGTAGTGTGTACTCGCATGGGTTTTTGGTCACAGCTCAGCCTGCAGTCACCGCACGTTTCATCGGAACGCACGAGAAACAGACCGTCACAACTCCGACACGCGTCGAGATGCGAACCATGACCGCCGCGCCCGCGCGCGTCCACGCCACTCCTCTCAACGTCGCTCGCCGCGTCGTCTCCAAGCCGGCCCCGCGTCGCGCGTCCGCGCCGTCCACGAGATCGTCCAAGAGCGCTCGAGCGAACGCGTCCGAGATGACGTCGACGACCGCATCACAGGATCTCGATATCGACGCGCCGGACCCGAGCGCCATCTACGACGTCGTGGACGAGGACGAGATGCTCTACGGCGCGTCCAACACCTTCCCGATCAAGCCCGACGAGCTCGTCGTGAAGTGCAAGTCCGCGCTCCGCGCCGGGTTCGCCAACATCGGCGACTCGCTCGCGGAAGATTTCGAGTTCATCGGGCCCGTCGTCGGACCTCTGCCGCGGGACGCGTTCGTCAACGCGGTCGGCGGTTTCGACCTCACCACCGGGTTCCCGGACATGAAGTCCAACTACCACCACTTCAGGGTGGACCCGTTCGAGACGAACAGGGTGTGGTTCCAGAACAGAACCACGGGGACGCACACGGGGAAACTCGCGGGCCGCTTCGAAGCAACCGGGACCGTCGTCGAGTGCCCGCCCCAGGCGCTCTCCATGACATTCAACGAGAGCGGCAAGATCGTGAAGATCACCGTCGGTGTCGTGATGGATCGCACGATGGGGAACACGGGCGGGCTGGGCGGCGTCTTCGGTTTGTTCAGCGCCATCGGATCGCCCCTCCCGTTTCCGGAGGCTAGGCCGTGGAAAATGTCCAAGCGGTACAGGTTCTTCCAGTGGCTCGGTCGTCTCTCGGCCAAGAAGGCGGAGGCCAAAAAGTGAGGAGGAGGTGGTGGCGTGCGTCACGAGAGCGCGGTCCTATTCTCTACTTGTAGTGTGCATAAAACGTTACGATGCGTCGCGTCTTTCGCTTTTCGTCGTCGCGCTCAAAGTTTTCTCGTCTTCATTTCATCTTCACCTGGTCCGCCTTCGGGGGGTACCACGCCGACTTCGCGAACCCCTCCTTCCCTTCCGGATACTTTTTGTACTCCCCGTAGTCCCTGTCGTGCGTGTACGACAGGCACTGAACGTCGGGCGGGCCGCTTTCCTCCGGCACGTCCCGCCACCTGTACGCCTTTGTGCTTCGGTAGAGGGTGCTCTGGTTCCATATTATCAGGTTGAGACGCTCGCCCGTGCTCAGGTCGTCCGCCCCGTGCCTATGCGCCCCGAGGTGCACGACGCACCTGCCCTTCACGTGCTGGTACACGAGGCTCCGTTTGCGGTGCGAGTCCCCGCCGAGGACGCCGCAGAACTGCAAGCCCGCGCCCGTGAACGCCTTGCCGAGGCAAACGTTGAAGGTCACGTCGCTGTCGTCCGTGTGCATGTCGAGGCCCAGGTCCGCGCCCTCCTGATACTGCACCAGAAAGCTGTGATGGCCGTCCAGTGCAACCCCGCCCTGTTCAGGAAACAGCGCCTCGGCGACCGGCGACAGCACCCGAGCGACGAGCGCGTCCATCGCTCTTTCCATCCCGATTTCGTTAACGATTAATCCGTAGTTGTTCATGCTGTTCGGCCGGGCGACGGGCAAGCCGCTAGCCTGGAAGTGCTCGGATTCCTCGATGAGCGCGTCGCAGTAGTCGTCGTTGAGCAGCGGGAAGGTGTAGATTCCCGGCGCGACCTCTTCGCACAGCTCTTTAGCCTCAGTCGGCGTGATGGTGCCCTTCTTCATCGTTTCGAGCAGCGCGGGGTGTAGCCACTCGTCCACTCGCTTCGGGTCGAATAAGTACGCGTGTTTCCGTCCCGTCACGCCGACGCCGTCGGCGTATGACGCGATCACTCGCTCGCGCTCCGCGTTGGCGTCCGCGGTCCTTCGCCACTCCGCGAGTAGGTGTTTTCGCCGGTTGTTTATCCGGTCGTCGTTCAAGGGTCCGGGGAGTTTACACGGAACCGAGAAGAAGCGTCGTGTCGCGTCCAGAATGCCTTCTAGACGGTACGTCACCCCCTTGACGATCGTCTCGCCGCTCGTTTCGTCGGTGACGCGCTCGACGGCGGTCGGCGGGAGGTTATCGGGGTGGAAGAAGATCCCTGCGACTTCCCTTTCTTCGTCGACTAGGAGGTGGTGCACCTTGGAGAGAACGTGCACGTCGGGCGGTGCGTGCGGGTAGTTCGAGTCGAAGGTGAAGCGGACGAGGTAGTCGGACCCCGAGGTATCGTACCCCGAGCCGTCGTTGCCGCGGATACGCGCGTGGACGTGCCACGGACCGCCGGCCGGGTCGGGGTTGAGGGCGAGCGCGCGACCCTCCGTGTCGTCGTCTTCCTCGAACGTCGAGACGTACCTCGCGGGCGTGGGGTCGGAGAGGCAGTCGACTCCCTTTGGAAGGGACGAGGCGGATCGAAGGGTGGATACCTCGTCGGAGAGGAGCGTCAGCGTAGGGGACGCGTCGTGGTCATCGGCGCGCTTCTCCACCGGCTCCGCGCTCATGTGAAACGCCCACGATGAGATCTGAGACGTGAGTCGCGGTGACCTTGGGGTCGATTGTATCGGAGAGGCGCCGGAGCGAGAGATGGGTCGGAGATGCGAGGTGGAGCCGAGAGATGGCAGAGATGGCGCGATACCGTGCGAACCCACCAGTCCGCGCGCTGCCCTGACGACCCTGTGCATGCAGGAGTGATGGTCGAGCGTTGTTATTTCAATGGCAGACTCGCTCATAATTCATTCACATGGGCGACGCAGACGCGGACGACGGTCCGAAGGAGGATCCCACGGGGGATCCCCCGCCCCCGCCCCCGCCCCCGCCCGGGCGCATGGGCGCTTGCGAGGTCTGCGAGGAGGCACCGCCGGCCAAGTACAGGTGCCCCGCGTGTTCCGTCGCGACGTGTTCGCTGGCGTGCTCCAGATCGCACAAGACGCGAGGCGGCGGCTGCACGGGCAAGCGAGACCGCGCCGCGTTCAAGCCCATCACGGAGTTCACCGACCGCGACGTCATCAACGACTACAGGTTCCTGGAGGAGGCGCTGCTGGAGAAGGACAGGGCGAAGCGATGGAAGCCGGGGTACACGGCCGGCACGGAGGCGGCGCAGCGATCGGAGCGACCGCCCGCGACCGCGAAGATCGTCGGCACGCTGACTCGCGAGGCAAAAACGCGCGGGGTCGAGCTCTTCTGCATGCCCGACGGCATGGCGCGCCGCGTCGCGAACACCACATTCTTCGACCGCAAACGGAACGTCATGCAGTGGAGGGTCGAGTGGACCTTCCACGCGTCGAGGGAGATCGTGAACACGGATGACGATGTTGACACAGCTGGCGATGAAACGATCGAACGTTCCTCCTCCGTGTCGCTTCGCGCGGAGGACCCAAAACTCGACGAGTCAACGACGCTGCTGGACGCCCTTCGCGTGCACCTCGCGCCGGGACCCGGACGCGCCGCGAGGCTGCATCAGCTCAGACGCTTCGCGGACGCGATGAAGGGAGCGACGGGGATGAACGCGGGTGAAGAGGGGACGACGAGTGCAAAAACGCCGGAGCTCGCGGTGTACCTGGAGAAGGAGGGATGTCCGGCGAACGATAAACGGTATCACAGGCTGGACGTGCGTAAGACGCTGCGGGAGTGTTTGGAGGGTAAGCGCGTGTTGGAGTTTCCCTCGATGCAGGTGACGGTGCTGCCGGAGGACGAGGGCAGGTTCAGGGAGCCGGACCAGTGACTGGTACAAAATTGAAAAAAATAACAATTCTAAAACATCAAGGAACAGCCACCACCTTGACCACGGACGTGGTCCCCACCTTCTGGATGACAACCACAAAGTCGCCCACGTTCAGCTGCCCGCTGCTCTTACCCCGATTGAACACCACCTGCAACAGCGCGTTCGGGTCCGAGTTGATCGGGTTCGCCAGCAGAGGCGTGAGACCCCGGTTCAACAAACCCTGCCTCGCCGCCCGTTCCCCGTCCAACACCCACCGGATGCTGTTCTGTAAGATGCGAGGGATCACCAGCGACATGATGGGCATGTTCGGCCGGTACTTACTCACCAGCTGCGCGGTGTGCCCGGTGCGCGTGAACACGACAATCATGGACGCGCCAACCTTCGAAGCCGCTCGCACCGCCGAACTCGCGAGCGCCTCCGCCTGCGAAAGCAAGCCGCTCTCCACCATCGCCGGCGGGAGCTGCATCTGGTAATGGTTCTCGTGGTCGAACACCGCCTCCGCCTGCCTGCAGATACGACGTACCGTAGCAACCGCGATGGGCGCAAACTGGCCGCGCAGGGTCTCCGCGCCGAGCATGATGGCGTCGGCTCCGTCCAGCACGGCGTTTGCCACGTCCGTCGCCTCCGCCCGCGTCGGCCTCGGGGTCTCCGTCATGGTATCGACGACGCGCGTGATGACCACGGGCTTACCCGCGTGGTTACACTTGTGCAGGACCATCTTCTGGGAGAGGAACACCTTCTCCGGGGGCATGTCTAAGCCGAGGTTACCGCGGCTTAAGATGACGCCGTCCGACGCCGCCACGATGTCGTCGATGTGCAGCAGCGCCGAGAGCCGCTCCACCTTGGCCACGATGCTCACGCCGCCGCCGCCGACGGACTTTGCGAAATCCCTGCACTCGTGCACCGCCCGCGCGTTGGGCGTGAAGGACAGCGAGATGAAATCGATCTCGTTCGGCACCGCCCAGTGCTCGATGACGTGCCTGTCCCATTCGGACAGCGTGGGTAAGTCGTCTCCTTTGTTACTCACCTGCACCGTGAGCAACACGCCGCCGAGCCGCGCGGTGTTCTTGCACGTGCAGTAGATGTGTCCAGCCTTGGCGTCCACCTCGTCAACCTTGAGGTACACGGAGGATGTCTCGCTGCCGGTGAACAGGTACTGACCGACGAACACGTCGTCGCCGGGCTCCACGAAGTGAACCAAGTCGGGGTTGTTGACCGGGAGATACTCGGATGATGCCGTGATGCTGAGGTCGGTGGTGAGCGTGACCCTGTTGCCTTGCTCGAGGGATACCTTGGTCTTGGGCGCCCTCGGGTCGAAGGATGAGACGTCCGGGGGTGCGAGCTGGACGCCAATCTCGGGCCCGCGCGTGTCCAGCATCGTGGCGCACAGGATCTTGGTCTGCTTCATCGCCTCCCGGAGATTGTTGAGCGTCACCGTGTGATACTCCATGCTGCCCCACGAGAAGTCGAAGCGGGCGGTGGTCATGCCCGCCTCGAGCAGGGCGACGAGCTCGGAGACCGTGCGTGACTTCACGCCGACGGTGCAGATCACCTTGGTGAGCGCGTTGGACGAAGACGGGTCGTCGGACTCCTGCGAAAGGACCGGGGGCGGATCCATCAGTAAAAAGCAACCTGGAATTGGCAATCGCGCGCGTAATTGGCGCTGGGTCACGCGGGGAGTGGGCGCACCTGGAGGATGGAGGACAGGCCCCGTAGCTCCTCATCCTGCCCGAGCTTCTTCTGCACGATGTTCGCGGACGAATCGTACCGCGTCAGGTCGACGTACGACATGGCGACCGCGCGCTCTTGGTCTGTGAGTGAGATCCGCCCTTGGCGCGCGATATTTCACGCGCTTCAGTTGCCCGGCCCGAGGCGAAAAGGCGCGAGCTGATCAATGGCTATTTCGACCATTCCGTATGCGCAAATAGAGTGAAATAGAACAAAATGTCCTCAATGCATTTGCCCCTTGGTGACTTGACGAGATGCCGGATTTCGCCGTTCAACAGGACTCAGCGACGCGAGCGCCGAGCGCGGCGGCAGACCTTCATCGGCCCGAGGCGCGCCACTGGCACGAGTATCAGACGCGCTCGCCGCGCCAGTGGTCGCACGTCTCGAGCCGTAGCGGACGGAACATTCCGAACACGCTCCACGGTTCCGCGACGGGAGAGCGCAAGCGGTGACGTCGTCAGGAAGCCCGGGGCTAGCACTACGTGGATACCATGAGCGTGCTCAAGGGGCTCCTGACGGCGCGCGAGGGGAGCTACTTCAAGACCGAGCAGGAGGATGAGCTCCAGGTGTACCGTCGCCGGCGCATAAAGGAGGGAGCCATCAAAGACGATCCGCGACTCCCGGGCGAGGGGCCCCGAGGCTTCGTTTCATCTGAAAAGCTGGCCGAGATTCACGCGCAGGAGGCGAGACTCTCAGCCCCGCCCGGGGTCTCGAGGCAACAGATGTCGTCGCTGCTGCCGAACACATCCACGAAGGGCGGGTACCGAACTCAACGGGGCATGGACACCGGCCTGTACAAGGTACCCTCACTGCGACAAAACCGATGGAGCGGGCTCAACTTGAAAGATTTGGGGGACCTGAAAGACTTGCCCGAAGAGACGCTGGCGTCGTCGAGGCACAAAGCCATGATGGACAAGTCGTTGGCGGTCGGCACGCGCGCGTTGCTGTACGGGACGCTGATCGCCGCGGGGGGTATAGTAGGGATCACGGCGCTCACGGCGTCGTACTGCGACGTACACTCCGCGGATGACCTGCGGGTATTCATGAACCGGCGCCTGGGGCCGTCGGTGGATCGGATGAAGGCGTCGCTGGTGCCGTGGAAAGCGTACTTCAAGACGCTGGACGTCCATAAATACGTTAGCAAGGATAGCATCAAATAGCGCCGCACACTAGTTTATTCAATCACGATTCATTCAGTAGCTGGACCGAAAGTAAGAACGTCTTTGATGTGCATTCACAGATATAATAGAGTCTTCAACCGAGCTGGCCGACGAAGAGGAACCACACTGCCGTGCTCAGCGCCAGCGTCGCCGACCCTTTCTCCAGGTTATCCGCCCATACGACCCCACTGTGCGGCATGGGCAGCCCCGTGATGGCTTCGCGCACGCCGTACATGCCGAACGCGTAGAACAAATAGACGAGGCAGAGCAGCACGAGGAAGATTCGCCCCGGGAGGTTCAAGTCCGGCTCGTGCTTTCTGTGAAACCCGGCGAAATCCGCGGCGAGGATCGCGTCGCAGCTCTTGTCGATCGCGGCGAGAGCCTTGATGGTTTTCTTCGCGCTCGGGTCCTCCGCACGTACCTTGCCCCGGATGTCCTGCGCGTACTTCTTGAACATGACGGCGACGTCGAACTTGTCCTCGCACCGCAGCATGATCCTCGCGCTGAGCCCGCGCCTGATCTTGACGACGCCCTCGAACACCTTGCCGTTGTCGTAGCACTCCGCCATGGTGGCGATGGCCATGACCTGGGGGATGCCGCAGAACCTGAACACGTCCACGTTCTTCAATCGGGTCAGGTACTCGATCGAATCCGTCGCGTGGGCGAGCCCGTTGGTGACGAGCTCGTTCATGCACGAAACAGCGGCGGCTCGATTCTCCGGCTTCGCAAACGCGTCGAGCGTCTTCCCGTGCTTGCTCCAGATGCACTTGGGCCAGAACATCCTCGGCGCGGGTTCCTCCATGATGTCCTCCAGGTAATCGCGGATGATGTTGGTCTTCTGGAGGAACAGGCCCATCGCGTTGGAGAGTTCCTCCGTGTCGGCGATTCGTTTATCTTCGAGCATGGAGTTGGCCCACAGGTTGGAGAGGCCGATGCCCACCAGCCCGGTGACGTAGTGGCAGTACTCGTCCCAGTCCTCCAGGGTGACCACCTCGCGCTTGATGAAATTGCTCATACCCTCGCCCATGCGCTTGGTGATGTCGGCGATGACTTCCTGATACTCCTTCTTCAGCGAGAGGAACACCGCGGTGACTTTGGGGTATTCGTCCATGAGAACCTTGTAGTGCTTCTCGCCGCACGGGTAGGTGTATTTGGGGTCGTAGATCTTCTTCCAGAAGATCTCCAGCTCCTTGCACTTTGGCGTGTCCGGGATGCTCATGTCGTCCTCCACGGTATCCAGCGCGCGGAGCACGAGGTAGAAGACGCACACCGCGTCCTGCAGCTCGTGCGGGAGCTGCTGGATGACGATCGCGAACGACCTCGAGACGAGGTTGAGCATGTGGTAGCAGAACCGGAGGTTGGGCTCCTTCGGCAGCTTCTTCGCCTGGTCCGCCATGCATTTGACCCGGTACAGGGGGATGATGTCCCCGGGATGCTTCAGGATGAGCGAGAGCGCGCCCATGGTGATGAACAATCAGTCGGCGCTCTTACACAAACGAAATGAACTGATCGGCCGCGGGTGGTGACCGGTCGACGATGAACGGAGCGATGGATGAACGATCGTCCGTGTGTCCAGTCGATGAACTGAGGACAAATCCGAAGGTGTCGGCCGCCGCGTGCGTGAGGACAAGTCGCGACTACGTGTGCCACAACTGTGCGGCTCGAAGGGTGGATCTCCGACGGTTGGTCCAGCTCTGTGCTATCTCTCCCGGCCGCTCGTCACTGGCTTTGTGGCTCGAGGGCGATGAAAAAATTCCTCGCAGCCTTTTTTTTCACAGCCGACCGCGAATCGTCGGTCGGCAAATTCTGATCCGCCCTCACACTGAAACTCCATACGGCTTCCTAAAACGCCATTGGGACACGTCGCCCGGTGGGTGAAAAACTCCAAACTCAAACTGACCTTCCGCCAATCAGATGACCGGGATTCGATTCTGTTGAGGGTCAAAAGTCTCGAGATTCGGCTTATTTTTTTCGTTTCCCTACGGCGGCTAGTCAGGAATTCTGAGCGCGAGATCTTAAATATCTCGCGCCCACCTGGCTCGCCTGATGGCCAGAAACAACCTCCAGTTTACCCCTCTCACCCGCATAGAAGTAGCCATTCTTGCCTCGCGCGTGCTCGTGCGTCGCAACAACCGCACACCACCCCAACATGGCTTCGGCCGCTGCCCTCGCGGGCGCTCTCAACCGCATCGCGGTCTCCGCCAAGCCCACGGCGAAGAAGACCAATGTCGTCGCGAAGAAGGTGCGTCGCGCGCGCCGAGACACAACAACCATTTCCCCGACGAAGGGGTATCCGCCGGATTTCTTCCACAGCGGATACGTCGCGTCGACGTCACCTTCGCCTATGCGATGGCTCGTTAAACGCGCGTCTCGCCGCCGCGGCCGATGCGCGCGGGCTTCGTCGATTCGTTTAACGGCCGAATGTCGATTTTCGGGGCGAGCCGCGATCGATCGACGCGCTCGAAACGTCGCGATCGCGCCCCACCCGCTCTCTCATCTCGTTGGTTGTTGGCGAATGCCCTGAAGGGTTGATCCTGACCCCTATCCTCCCCTCCCTCCTCCGATGTTCCAGGCTTTCAACGCCCGCGCGCTTCGCTCCGGCCCTCGTGATCTCACGGTACGTTTGCCATCCACCGCGCGCGCGATTCTCCCGTTCACGGCGCGTCACCGGGCGCCGATACCCCCCGGGTTGGGGGGCGCTTCCCCACACGCTGCCACTTGTCCCGTGACAAAACCAGAGCCGGGTGTTCGGGCGAAGATATCCCCCGGGATACGCTTTTGAGCCGCCGCGGTATGCGGGCGCGACGCGCGTGTTCGTCGACATCGCGGCTTCGCGACGCGCGGGACGGACGCGTCGACGCGTTCTCCCCGCGTTTTCGACGCGCGATCTCCGCCGACACCGCGCGCGGCGCCCCGAGCCCCGCGGCCTTCCGGGGCACCTCTCACCCCAACCCCGATACGCCTGAAAGTTCACTCTCGCGCACCAAGATTAAAAAAAGAAAATCGGCGAACCCCCGACTGACCTCCACCCCTCCCGACAATAAACCCACAGATCATGAACGTCGCGACCGGTCCCAAGGGTCCCGTGACCTCCTCCGAGGAGTCCGACGAGGACAAGCTCATGGCGGACCAGTCCAAGGGGGGCATGTTCACCAACGTGGATCCCTCGGTTCGCCGCATCGTGCCCGACGCCAAAGGCCGCACCGTGGTCAAGGTTGTCTACGTCGTGCTCGAGTCCCAGTACCAGTCCGCGCTCTCCTCGGCGGTCAACTCCCTCAACGCCAACAACGACAAGGTGTGCTTCGAGGTGTCCGGCTACCTCCTCGAGGAGCTCCGCGACGCCAAGAACCTCGCCATGCTGAAGGAGGATGTGGAGAGCGCCAACATCTTCATCGGATCGCTCATCTTCATCGAGGAGCTCGCCGAGAAGATCGTCGAGGTGGTCTCTCCCCTCCGTGACTCGCTCGACGCGTGCCTGATCTTCCCCTCCATGCCCGCGGTCATGAGGCTCAACAAGCTCGGCACCTTCTCCATGGCGCAGCTCGGCCAGTCCAAGTCCGCCATCGCGTCCTTCATGAAGAAGAAGAAGGAGTCCGGCGGCTTCGAGGAGGGCATGCTCAAGCTCGTGCGCACCCTCCCCAAGGTGCTCAAGTACCTCCCCTCCGACAAGGCCCAGGATGCCCGCAACTTCATGAACTCCCTCCAGTACTGGCTCGGCGGTTCCTCCGATAACCTCGAGAACTTCCTCCTCATGATCTCCAAGGCGTACGTCCCCGCCCTCAAGGATATGGAGATGGAGATTGCGGAGCCCGAGACGTTCCCCGACACCGGCATCTGGCACCCCACCGCGCCCACCATGTACGAGGACCTCAAGGAGTACCTCAACTGGTACGACACCCGCAAGGATATGACCTTTGCCAAGGATGCCCCCGTCGTCGGCCTCGTCCTCCAGCGCTCGCACCTCGTCACCGGCGACGAGGGCCACTACTCCGGCATGGTCATGGACCTCGAGGCCCGCGGCGCCAAGGTTGTCCCGATCTTCGCGGGCGGCCTCGACTTCTCCCTCCCCGTCGAGCGCTTCTTCTTCGACCCCATCACCAAGGGTCCCTACGTCGACACCGTGCTCTCCCTCACCGGCTTCGCCCTCGTCGGCGGCCCCGCGAGGCAGGACCACCCCAAGGCGATCGATTCCCTCAAGAAGCTCAACGTGCCTTACATGTGCACCGTGCCTTTGTCCTTCCAGACCACCGAGGAGTGGACCGACTCCACCCTCGGCCTCCACCCCGTGCAGGTTGCCCTCCAGGTTGCGCTCCCCGAGCTCGACGGAGCCCTCGAGCCCATCATCTTCTCCGGCCGCGACTCCAAGACTGGCAAGTCCCACTCTCTCCAGGACCGCGCGTCCCAGATCGCGAACCGCGCCCTGAAGTGGGCCAACCTCCGCAAGAAGAAGAACGTCGACAAGAAGCTCGCCATCACCGTCTTCTCCTTCCCCCCCGACAAGGGCAACGTCGGCACCGCCGCGTACCTCAACGTCTTCGGCTCCATCTACCGAGTGCTCGAGGGCCTCAAGAAGGAGGGCTACGACGTGGGCGACATGCCCAATAATGAGGAGGACCTCATCAACTCCGTCCTCAACGACAAGGAGGCTCAGTTCGCGTCCCCCGACATGAACATCGAGTACAAGATGTCCGTCAAGGAGTACGAGAAGCTCTGCATCTACCAGGAGGATCTCCACGAGAACTGGGGCCCTCCCCCCGGTCAGCTCAACACCGACGGCCAGAACCTCCTCGTCTACGGCAAGACGTTCGGCAACGTCTTCATCGGCGTCCAGCCCACCTTTGGCTACGAGGGTGACCCCATGAGGCTTCTCTTCTCCAAGTCTGCGTCTCCCCACCACGGATTCGCCGCGTACTACACCTACATCGAGGAGGTTTTCGGCGCCGACGCCGTGCTCCACTTTGGCACCCACGGCTCCCTCGAGTTCATGCCCGGTAAGCAGGTTGGCATGTCCGGGGACTGCTACCCCGATCACCTCATCGGCAGCACCCCCAACATCTACTACTACGCCGCCAACAACCCCTCCGAGGCGACCATCGCCAAGCGCCGCTCGTACGCCAACACCATCTCCTACCTGACCCCGCCCGCCGAGAACGCGGGCCTGTACAAGGGTCTCAAGGAGCTCAAGGAGCTCATCGCCTCCTACCAGGGCCTCAAGGACTCCGGCCGCGGCGCGTCCATCGTGAACTCCATCGCCGTCACGGCCACCACCTGCAACCTCGACAAGGATATCCCCGAGATTCCCGGGCCGGAGGAGGACGCCAAGGATTTCGACCAGGAGAAGAAGGACATGATCGTCGGTAAGGTTTACCAGAAGCTCATGGAGATTGAGTCCCGCCTCCTCCCATGCGGCCTCCACGTCGTCGGCTGCCCCCCCTCCGCGGAGGAGGCGGTCGCCACCCTCGTCAACATCGCCGGCATCGACCGCGAGGATGAGGAGATTCTCGCCCTCCCCCAGCTCCTCGCCCGCTCCGTCGGCGACGACATCGAGCGCATCTACCGCTCCAACGATACCGGCAATCTCAAGGATGTGCAGCTCCTCCAGGACATCACCGAGGCGTCCCGCCTGATGGTCAACACCTTTGTGAACAACGCGGCTGACCCCTCTGGCCGCCTCGCCGCCAACGCCCTAGGCGCCCTCGGCAACATGTTCGGAGGCGCCGCCGTCGCGGTTCCCTGGGGCGACGCCCTCAACGGGTCCAAGTTCAAGGAGATCGACGTCGTCGCGACCCGCAAGCTCTTCGGCTACCTCCGCTTCTGCCTCGAGCAGATTGTGAAGGACAACGAGCTCGGCGCGCTCGTCGAGGCTCTCGACGGCCAGTACGTGCTCCCCGGCCCCGGCGGTGACCCCATCCGCAACCCCAAGGTTCTCCCCACCGGCAAGAACATCCACGCGCTCGACCCCCAGGCGATCCCCACCTCCGCCGCCATTGCCTCGGCCAAGGTTGTCGTCGACCGCCTCATCGAGCGTCAGCGCGTGGAGAACAACGGCGCCTACCCCGAGTCCATCGCTCTGGTGCTCTGGGGCACCGACAACATCAAGACCTACGGCGAGTCCCTCGCGCAGGTGATGCTCATGGTCGGTGTGATCCCCATGCCCGACGCCCTCGGCCGCGTGAACAAGCTCGAGATCATCTCCCTCGAGGATCTCGGCCGCCCCCGCATCGACGTCGTCGTCAACTGCTCCGGCGTCTTCCGCGATCTCTTCGTCAACCAGATGAACCTCCTCGACCGCGCCGTCAAGCTCGCCGCCGAGCAGGATGAGCCCTACGAGATGAACTACGTGCGCAAGCACGCCGTCGAGCAGGCTGAGGAGCTCGGCCTCTCCATCCGCGACGCCGCCACCCGCATCTTCTCCAACGCGTCTGGTTCCTACTCGTCCAACGTGAACCTCGCCGTCGAGAACTCCTCTTGGAACGACGAGTCCCAGCTCCAGGACATGTACCTCAACCGCAAGTCCTTCGCGTTCAACTCCGACACCCCCGGTGCGGGCATGGAGACCAAGACTGAGATCTTCAAGAGCGCCCTCTCCAAGGTTGACGTCACCTTCCAGAACCTCGACTCGTCTGAGATTTCCCTCACCGACGTGTCGCATTATTTCGACTCTGATCCCACCAAACTCGTCGCCGGCGTGCGCAAGGATGGTAAGATGCCCTCCTCCTTCATCGCGGACACCACCACCGCGAACGCCCAGGTGCGCTCCCTCTCCGAGACTGTGCGCCTGGACTCCCGCACCAAGCTCCTCAACCCCAAGTGGTACGAGGGCATGCTCGCGTCGGGCTACGAGGGTACCCGCGAGATTCAAAAGCGCCTCAACAACACCCTCGGCTGGTCCGCCACCTCTGGTCAGGTGGACAACTGGGTGTACGAGGACGCCAACGACGTGTACATGAAGGATCCCGAGATGCAGAAGAGGCTTATGGAGACCAACCCCAACTCCTTCCGCAAGATGGTTGCCAACTTCCTGGAGGCGAACGGGCGCGGTTACTGGGAGACTTCGGATGAGAACATCGAGCGCCTTCGCAACCTCTACATGGAGGTCGAGGACCGCATCGAGGGTGTCGAGAACTAAATTGGTTCTCATCACCCCCCGGTTCTCACCGACCCGGTCACATTCTTCTTGCAGCTGCAGCGCGTAGCCAAATTGGACGTCACACATGAACTGCCAATATTTCAATACCCTCACGCTCCGAGCGACACTGCCAGGCGGGGGCGACTTTTTATTAGTCCGCAGCCGGCGTAGCGTGGGGAGGGTCTCTTGTGTGCTTGTGTACACTCCCTTCAAAAAACATGCAACTTTAATTTCAAACCAAAAACATTTACAAAAAGAGCACGCGTCTCTCGTACCATCTCGCGGCCATCGCGCGCCTCTCCCCCGCTGTAAGACTCTTAAGCTCTGCTGGCGCGACGATCTACAAATTCTGACATCAGGTTGTGAGAATATTCCGCTCGTGAGAAAAAAACGCATAACACTCAGCCCCAGCGCCCAATACAGAGCGCGCGTGTCGAGCGTCGAACGTCCCTCGCGCATCGTCCAGGAGGCTTCCAGAACTCTCACACGCGTGGATACTCCATTCGCGTCGCTGGATACGCCTCGAGGCTTCGCGAATCACTTCGGGCGAGCGCTTCCCCCTTCTCGGCGGAGAGGGGTAAGAAAGTAAATGGCCGGCACCGAGGCGGTCCTCAGGGATAGGACGCAGCTCGGAGCGTTCGACCGTATCCGCGCGATCAAGGAGGGCAAGGGTCGGCGAAGCGCGTTCCTCGAGGACTCCGCATCCGACGGACCCGACTCCCCGGATCCCCCGACCCCACGCGAGCCCGCCAAGCGCGTGGATCGCACGAGGAGCCTGTCGCTGAGCGAGTCCGACGGGAAGGAAAACGCGCAGCAGCGCGAGATGCTCGACTGCGACTCCGATGACGACGCCCCGGTGCGCCCGGCACGGCGTCGACTCGTCAAGAAATCCACGCTACACGAGTCCGACGAGTCCGAGTCCGAGTCAGACCGGCGCGTATCCGTCGGGAGCCCCATACGCGGCCAGCGACGCAAGATCGGCCGGGGACTCGTCGACTCCGAGTCAGATTCATCGTCATCATCATCTGACGACGACGAGGACGCCGCAGAGGACTCCGACGACGACGATGCGGGAGACTCCGATGACCTCTCCAACGCACTCAGCGGCGTCACCCTGGAAGCCAAGGCACCCGTCGCGTACCGCCCAAAGCCCGCGCCGTTCGCGCCGACGATGCCCGCCTCTACAAAGGCACCCGCGCGCGTCGCCGCGCCCGCTTCATCCGACCCCCCCCTCCAGGGCCGTCCCCGCTCCACGCTGAGCGTCTCCGACGTCATAGCCGCGCGGACCAAGGCGGCACCCGCGGCCAAGAAGCCCGCGCCGGCGCCCAAGAGGCGCGTCGCGCCCGCCCCGCCGGCCCCCGCGCCGATCGAGACGACGATTGAAGAGGAGACTCCGGTTGAAGATCACCCAGCGTCGATAACGCCGAGGACCTCCACCGGACCTCCCAGGGACGGACCACGGCCGATGCGGCTCAAGGGCCGTGCCGGTGGCCCGCGGTTCGAGCTCGCGGGCGACCTCGCCGCGCGACTCTACGACCACCAGCGCGACGGCGTGCGCTGGATGTGGAACCTCCAGCTGCAGAACCGGGGCGGGATCCTCGCGGACGACATGGGCCTCGGTAAGACGCTCCAAGTCGCCGCGTTCGCCTCCGGTTTACTCCGGAGCAAGGCGGCGAAACGGTTCCTGGTCCTCGCGCCCACCACGCTGCTGCCGCACTGGCACAAGGAGTTCATCGTGGCGGGCCTGACGGATGGCGTGAACCTGCACAAGTTCGCGGGTGGCGGGTCCAAAGCGGAGCGGGACCGAGCCCTGTCGCGGGTCGAAACACACGGCGGCGTGCTGCTCACCACCTACGGCATGGTGCTCCACAACGACACCGCGCTGGGCGCGCCGTCATCGGAAGATGACGCCGAGAGGGTGGCTGCCGCGAGCGGCCGCGGCGCCGCGGTGGCGGCGCAGGACATGCCGTCGTGCGGGAAGGGGCGCCACTGGGACTGGATCGTGTGCGACGAAGGGCACAAGCTCAAGAACCCACACGCGCAGCTCCCTCAGAAGGTTCGCACCTTGCCGTCCTCGCACAGGCTCATAATCACCGGCACGCCGATCCAGAACCACCTCGCGGAGCTGTGGGCGCTCTACGATCTCTGCTGCCCCGGGTTGCTCGGCGACGAGGTTGAGTTTCGCAGGGAATACTCCAAGAAAATAGCCGCCGGGCAGAGCAGGGACGCGACGCAGCGGCAACGGTCGGCCGGGGCGGTGGCCAGCGAGGAGCTCCGGAACAAGTGCAAGCCGTTCATGCTCCGCCGCGAGAAGTCGTCCGTGCTCGCAAAGGCGAAGGAGGAGGAGACAAAGGAGAAGAAGAATATCAAAGAGGATGACGCGCCCGAGCAGTCAGCTCCCGAGACGGATATCGGCCCGAGCACCTCCATCGAGGCGTCAACCACCGGATGGGCTGGGGTCAAACACGCCCCGCAGCAGCTCGGCACCAAGAACGACCTCATCGTCTGGCTCCCCCTGCGCCCCGCCCAGGAGCGCCTCTACCGCGCCTTTCTCAAGTCGAACACCGTCCGGTCCGTCTTAAACAAGACGGGATCGGCGTTGTCCGCCATCAACGTCCTGAAGAAGATCTGCGACCACCCGGCGCTCTGCCTCGCCATCACGGAGACATCCGCCGCGGCCGCCGCGGCGACGAGCCACGCGGCGGCGACGAGAACCTCCCCGTCAAGCAAGTCCCCGCCCCAAGATGCCGACGACGGCGATATCGACGAAGAAGAGGAGGATGGGGACAAGCGCGAAGCCAGGCGCGCCGCCGTCGCCGCCGCCGTCGCCCACGCGGGCCTCACCGAGTCCGACCTGCGCGGTGCCCCCGACGCCTCCGGTAAGTGCGCGTTCCTCATGTCCCTGCTCGGGCACCTCGCGTCGAACGGTCACAGGACGCTCGTGTTCAGCCAGTCGCGGGCTATGCTCGACGTTCTGGAACGCGCCGCGAACGCCGACGGCCACACGCTCGTTCGCATCGACGGTAAGGTTCCCGCGGACGAGCGGCACGCGCGCGTGGAGCGGTTCCAGTCCGATCCGTCCATCAAGCTCGCGCTGTTAACTTCACAGGTTGGCGGCTTGGGTCTCACGCTGACCGCCGCGGACAGGGTTGTGATATACGACCCCGCTTGGAACCCCGCGGCTGATTCGCAGAGCGTGGACCGCGCGTATCGCATCGGTCAGACGCGCGACGTCGTCGTGTACCGGCTGGTCACATGCGGCACGGTGGAGGAGAAGGTGTACCGCCGGCAGGTGTTCAAGGGTGGCCTGTCCCGCGCGGGGACCCAGGACGGCAACCACTTTAGGTACTTCAGCGCCGATGAAACCTCGCAGCTCTTCGAGGTGACGGAGAGCGGAATGCGTTCGTCGCGGACGCAGGCGGAGCTCGAACGGCTCCACGCGCACCAGCGCCGGTGGACCGAGGAACTGAAAAACGTCGAGGCGCCGATGCTCACGCGGCTCGGGTGCGCCGGGGTATCCGACCACGACCTGCTGTTCAGCAAGGAGGACAGCACCAAAGCGGGCGACGGCGCCAGCGTGCTCTCCGCGGGGGGCGGCGGCGGCGGCGGGAAAGGGGGTGCCGGGGGCAAGGCTGCGGGGGGCAAGGAGAAGCCCGGGAAGGCCGCGAGGGGCGGGTGGAAGGGTGTCGACGCGGGATGGGGCGGCGACGCGAGGCTCGCGGGTCTCGCGATCGCCGCCGGTTCCGCCGTCGCCGCGCCACCGACGTCGTTCGCCGCGCCGAAACCCGAAACTAAACCCCCGCCGACGACCCCGAAGACCTCCAGGAGCAAAGCCGCGGAGAAGCTGACGTCGTTGATGGCCCAACGCGATAAGCAGAAGATGCTGCTCTCCATGGATTCCATGGTGTCCAAGCTACCGGACAAAGGGAAGAGCATCGAGGCTCGCGTCGGCGTTCTCGACGGCGAGATTGCGAGCGCCAAGGCGGAGCTGCGGGCTAGGCACGGCGCGGGTGTGCCCGCGTCGGAGGCGAGCAAATCCGCGGCGATGGCGGCGCTTGACTCGCACATCGCTGAGACCGCGCCCGCGATCGCGAACAAATCCGCGGTGAAGGACTCGGCGAATTACAAGCCGGAGCTCGTGAAGGATGACGACGAGGCTGTCGAAGATTTAAACGCCGACGGTGTCGCCGAGGCCATGAGCGACGACGACGAGGGCGAGGATGAGGTTGTCGAGGAGGTGGACATCACCGCCGGTCCCGAGTCCATCGCGGGTACGGACGATGGGGATGGGGATGGGGACGAGGAACCGACGCGTTCCTCGCCCGCCCCCGCGGCCCCCGAAGGAGAGATGGCTGATTTGCATTTGCATTTGGATTTGGGTTTGGATTTGGCGAGGACCGATTCGAACGGCTCCAATGCGGACGACGCGTTCGAGACGGCTCCGAGCTCCCCGACCGATTCGAAGGAGGTGGACGACCTGTCGGCGATGCTCGGGGGTATGGGCGTGTGAGACGTGAGTGTTGTCTTGGGTGTGTTGTCGGTGTGTTGTATGAGTACGCTTGTAACGAGAGGTGATGAGAGGGAAGAAAAGCGTTACGCAGCGGCACAGCCAAATCCGCGGGCGAATCTCGGCGAATCAGCGACGAGGATCTCCCCGCAGTCGTAGCCATTGGCGATGTCGCTGTTGGCTTCGCCCGTGGCGGGCGCGTTCGCGACGCGCGGGGCGCGGACAGCC
>Ga0302116_1000120_pt1 | contig 41848 bp, 35 predicted proteins | sample AG5_SCM_MG_FD_203124 | JGI IMG/M metagenome (GOLD analysis project Ga0302116, IMG submission 203124) | Marine microbial communities from Western Arctic Ocean, Canada - AG5_SCM | ecosystem: Environmental > Aquatic > Marine > Oceanic | place: Canada: Western Arctic Ocean | collected 2017-10-01 | reverse complement strand
GACGTCGGTAACCCAACCAAGCGCATGAGGACCCATTAGTGCCCCGAGAAGGATGTAGGCAACCAACAGTGGCTGGCGACCGAATAGCGCGAGGGAGGCAACTACGGCAGAGCCAGTGAAGATTAAAAAGAAAAGCTGAATTAGGTGATGATCCATCACAATGACCTTAGCAGGTTGGTAGCTTCGTAGCTTAAATTATCACCGTCGCTTAAAGAGTGGTTCTGGCTGGTCTACGGCAACCTGATAGGCGTCCGTGAAGTCGCGCAATGATTTTCTCGCTTCGGCCAGATCTATTTCTGAGGAAAACTCAAATGCATTAAAGCCACATCGTTGCATGAGAAATAACTGATCGCGAATGATTTCACCAATGGCACGCAATTCACCGCGATAGCCGCGGCGTTCACGTAAAAGGCGGGCAGCTGAGAAACCTCTGCCGTCGACAAATTTAGGGAAGTTAATAGCAATCACCGGAATATCCATCATCTCATCGGTCAGAGCCTCAATGTCCTCGTGACTATCGAGCCACAGACCAACCTCACCGGCATGATTACTAAGTGTCGGACCCGATGCCTGCCAGTGACTTAGGGAGAGCAGGACATTACCCTCAGGGACCGTTTCTCTATCAGCGTGGACGAGTTGCCAGTTGTTGGCAACAATGTTGCCGTCTTTAAGTAATTGGTGCATAGACGCGTTCCTTAAATTTAGCCTGTCCAATACGCTGGTAGGTGCTAAGAAAGCTCTCCTGCAGAAGACGATTTTCAACATAGACATCCAGCAATGCCTCGATGCTATCGACCACAGCACTACGAGACAGCGATGGGCCAAGTACATTACCCAACGCCGCATCCTTTCCTGCGTTGCCGCCGAGTTGTATTTGGTACCATTCCTCACCCTTCTTATCGACCCCAAGAATACCGATATGGCCAACATGGTGATGACCGCATGCATTCATACAGCCAGAGATATTAAGTGTAATGTCACCCAGATCATAGACATAATCGAGATCATCAAACTTTCGTTGAATAGCCTCAGCCACTGGAATAGATTTGGCGTTAGCCAGAGAACAATAATCGCCACCGGGACAGCAGATCATATCGTTGATCGTTCCAATGTTGGGCGTTGCTAGTCCGGCGGCCTTGGCCAGTTGCCACAGGCTAAACAAGTCAGTCTTAGCGACATCGGCCAGCACAATATTTTGGTTGTGAGTGGTGCGAATCTCGCCGAACGAGAAGCTGTCTGCTAGATCCGCTATAACCTCAAGCTGAACATCAGTGACATCCCCTGGGGCTACCCCAGCAGGCTTCAATGAGAGCGTGACGGCAGCGTAGCCGGCTTGCTTCTGCGGGCTTACATTGCGGTCTAACCAACGCGAGAAGCCTTTGTTTTCAGCGGCCAGAGCCTGCATGCTTGCCTCAACAGCGTCGACATCAACTGATTGGTAATCTGGCACGCTAAAAAAGCCCTTGACGCGCTCAATCTCTTGTCCCGTCAATGTCGCGGGGCCATCCTTTAGATGCTGCCATTCTGCGTCAACGCGCTCTGCGAAAACTGCGGGAGTCCAGGCTCGGACCAGTATTTTGATACGCGCTTTGTATTTGTTATCGCGATTGCCATAGCGATTGTAAACTCGCAGGATGGCATCGAGATAGGTCAGTAGATGCTCCTTGGGCAGGAACTCGCGGATTGATGAGGCGATAACGGGTGTTCTGCCCAGTCCGCCGCCCGCATAAACGCGAAAGCCCTCTTCACCCCGAGCATTTTTGACTAGCTGAATGCCAATATCATGCAATAAAAATGCTGCGCGATCTTCTTCAGAGCCGCAGACCGCAATTTTGAATTTGCGTGGAAGAAACGCAAATTCTGGATGTAGCGTTGACCATTGGCGAATAATTTCACACCAAGGGCGAGGATCTTCGATCTCGTCGAGAGCCACACCGGCGAGTTGGTCGGTCGTTGTGTTGCGAATACAGTTACCGCTGGTCTGGATAGCATGCATCTCCACCTTAGCTAATTCAGCCAGAATGTCGGGGACTTCTTCGAGCACTGGCCAGTTTAGCTGAATGTTTTGTCGCGTCGTAAAGTGCACGTAGCCCTTATCAAATGTCCGGCTAATCTGGGCGATCATGCGCACCTGGCGGCTGGACATAAGTCCATAGGGCACGGCGATACGTAACATGGGGGCGAGTCGCTGTATGTAGAGACCGTTCTGCAGGCGCAGCGGCAAAAACGCTTCTTCGCTTATATCGCCAGCAAGATAGCGTTTAGTCTGATCGCGATACTGCTCCACTCGCTCATCGACAAGATTCTGGTCGTACTGGTCGTATTGGTACATGGTTATCCGTTTTAGGCGCTGCTAATTAAGGGCGTTATAATAGCCTCAGTTAGGCCTATTTTAAATGGCTATTTGGCTCTAACGGTCTCTATTTTTGGAATAACTAGGGCGGTAGAAAGCGAGACATCGCCATTATAGATTGATAGACTGCGCGCCTTCAAAACACACTTAGGGTTGTAATAATGAGTAAGCAAGTAGAACCGAATACCGATGGCGATTCAACCGCTGATGCAATAGCGATTGTCGTAGTGATGTCCATACTGCTACTGGCAGTTGTATACTGGTTGTCGACATTTTAATTATGTCCTCTTAGGAAAATATAATGTCTGAGTTACAGCACCCTAGTCAACGGGAACTGGTTGAGGCCTATCTCGACCGTGTTCCCGTTGAGTCTGAGTTGGGAGCGGTGCGGATTGCTGAACTTCAGGCACAGATTAAGATGCGGCTAATTGAGAAGGACGCCGTGATTATTGCGCATTACTATACCGATCCGTTGATTCAAGCTCTAGCGGAAGAAACGGGTGGCACCGTGTCAGACTCTCTGGAGATGGCACGTTTTGGCAATAACCACGGGGCTCATACGCTCGTCGTTGCGGGGGTTAAATTTATGGGTGAGACGGCCAAAATACTCACCCCTGAAAAGCGTGTATTGATGCCAACTCTCGAGGCGACATGCTCCCTTGACGTTGGCTGCCCATCAGTTGAGTTCAATGCGTTCTGCGATCAGCATCCCGATCGAACTGTGGTGGTTTATGCCAACACCTCGGCTGCGGTTAAGGCTCGAGCCGACTGGGTAGTGACGTCCAGCATAGCGCTGGACGTTGTCGATTATCTGGATAGTCAGGGCGAGAAAATCCTTTGGGCGCCAGACAAATATTTGGGCGCCTACGTACAGAAAAATACGGGGGCCGACGTATTGATGTGGGATGGCAGTTGTATTGTTCACGAAGAGTTTAAAGCGAAAGGTATCTTAGATCTTAAAAAAGTCTATCCTGACGCTGCTATATTGGTTCATCCCGAATCACCTGAATCCGTAGTCGATATTGCCGATGTAGTGGGTTCAACGTCGCAATTAATCGCTGCAGCCGAGTCGCTACCGCAGCAGCAACTGATTGTCGCTACCGATCAGGGTATATTTTATAAGATGCAGCAGGCGGTTCCCGATAAAGAGCTGTTGATTGCCCCCACGGGTGGCAGCGGCGCTACCTGCCGTAGTTGTGCTAACTGTCCATGGATGGGTATGAATAACCTAGAGAACTTGCTGGCCTGCCTGGAACAGGGGAGCAATGAGGTCAGTGTGGATCCGGCTATTGGTGAGCAGGCTATGCGGTCCTTGGGACGTATGATGGATTTTAATCGTCGCAGCTAGGCTGGCGTTTTGCCCTAGAGCTTCCTGAGGCGGTCTTCCATCGCAACTACATCTCTCAAACGCTGCCGAATAATGGCGGAACGGGTAAAATCAGCAACCACTAATTTAGCGGCTAGGGTGAGTTGCTCTCTAGCCATATCAAAGCCTCCAACCAGAATGAAGTACTCTGCTCTGGCCTGATGAACGCCTGAAATGTTGCCCGCCAACCCACGTACTTCCGCCAAACGATACCAAATCATAGGATCCTGAGATCGCTTGCGTGACAGACCAGTCAAAACCTGGCCGGACTCTTCATAGCGATGTGCCTGCCAAAGAGCTTCCGATTTCAGTCGCGTAAGCGGGTAATTGTCAGGGTTTTGAAGTAGTAGACGATCAAGCTTTAGCAGGGCGCCATCATAGTCTTCTACGGCAATGTCGAGCTCGATATTGCTATGCTGAAAAGCCAGTTCAAAGGGTTTTTTTACGATCAGTGCAGCTAAAATCTTTCGCGCTTCGGCATGCTTGCCAGCCTTGAGATAGCCAAGAGCTAGGCCATAGTTGGCAGCATCGCGTTGTTGAGTGTTGGCGCGTAACTTAGCTTCGAAACCAGCGATAGCTGAAGCAGGATTTGGCGCCATAGCCATCAGCGCCCTTGCCTGCATCAGATAGAACTCAGGATTAATGCGGTAATGGCGTATTGAATTACTCATGGCTCGGCCGCGGGCATCGGCGATGCGTTTTTCGGTGACAGGGTGGGTGAGCAGGAATTCAGGCACCCTGCTGCCATTGTAGCGGGTAGCTTTGAGTAGGGTTTCAAACATACCTGCAGCTGCGGCTGGATCGCGCTCGGCTCGCTCCATTGTCTGCATACCTAAACGATCGGCTTCCTGCTCGTTGGAGCGGCTGTAGCGAAGTTGACCATCCATCGTCAGGGCTTGGGCTGTGGTGATTGCGGCCATGCCGGCATCACCCCCTGCAGTGGCAGCGATAACTAAGCCGGCGAGTAGCCCAGCCATATTGATAATAGAAGAGTTGCGCTGCGCCTCTACGCCTCGGGCGAAATGACGCTGGCTGAGGTGGGCAAGTTCGTGAGCCAACACTGAAACCATTTGATCTTCATTTTCAGCAAAGGCGAAAACCCCAGTGTGAAATCCAACCACACCACCGGGCACTGCAAACGCATTCATGGAGGCATTATTTATGATGACTAGCTCTAGACGAGGGTCTTCAACGTCACTGTAGGTCGACAGATTATAGAGTAACTCTTCCAAATAGAGCTGCATTAGTGGGTCATCATGCTCGCGCACACGACTGCGAAACATCTTTAACCAGCCGCGGCCTAACTCATATTCCTGCTGCTTGGAGATAATGCCTGAGGCGCTATCCCCAAGCAGAGGGAGTTTGATATCGTTGACAGCTAACGTAGGGCTGGGAACCATGACTATTAGTACACAGGCTATGAAGCCCAAACAGCTGCTGAGGCGCAACCGCAAGAAGAGTCGCATGATGAGTCGTTGGAATTTCAAGATCGGATTTAAATACCCTGTATTGGATCAATTAAATGTGGCGTTATTTTAGCGGATAACCGAGACTAGTGCGACATTTGAAATAGACACAAGTTGCAGGTCCGATACCTGAAAAGGCGGCGATAACCCCGATTTTCATTGAAAACCGAGCGCCTGCGACAGATTAACCTTGAGGAGCGGTAATGAAGCAAGTGATTCAAAATTGGTTGGAACAATATTTTGGCAACGAAGAGGCCGTTTTACTGGCAGTAATGCTGGTGATTTCAGTGTTAATTGTGGCGACTCTAGGGGCTGTGTTGGGACCGGTGTTTGCGGCCTTGGTGCTCGCGTTTCTGCTGCAGGGCATTGTCAACACCCTCCGAGACAGGGGAGTCTCGTCACTGTTGGCGATTATGAGTACCTATTTACTGTTTGTTCTGGGCTTTATATCTGTTTTGGTGATAGTGATTCCCCTCGTCGGGAGGCAAACGTCATTGCTGTTAAACGAGCTGCCCAATATGGTCAGCAAGATACGCGAACTGCTAATTACTCTGCCTGAGACATACTCCGATTATATTACTCCAGAGCAGTTTCAGGTGATCTGGGTGCGGGTGTCTGCAGAGATGGCCAATCTTGCCGAGCAAGCACTATCATTGTCGCTAAGTAGCTTTCCTGGTCTGATGGCGGTAATGCTATATCTCTTTTTGGTCCCGCTGCTGGTATTCTTTATGCTCAAGGACAAAGATGTCTTGATGGGTTTTGTTTCTAGTATGCTGCCAAATAAGCGCCCGGTCATGACCGCTATTTGGTCTGAGATGGACATGCAGTTTGCTAATTATGTGCGCGGAAAAGCTATTGAAATACTGATCGTAGGCGGCCTGACATACGTCGTCTTTTTAGTTTTAGGGCTTAAATATGCCGCCTTACTGGCCGTTCTTGTCGGGCTCTCGGTATTGATTCCTTACATAGGTGCGACAGTCGTCACGGTTCCTGTGCTCTTGGTGGGCTACGTGCAGTGGGGTTACTCAGGTGAGTTTTTCTGGTTATTTATGGCCTATGGCTTCATTCAGTTTCTCGATGCTAACCTTTTAGTGCCTTTACTTTTTTCTGAGGTGGTTAATTTGCATCCTGTGGCCATTATTGTTGCCGTGCTATTTTTTGGCGGGATATGGGGTTTTTGGGGCGTATTTTTTGCCATTCCATTGGCTACCATCGTTAAGGCTGTTTACAACGCATGGCCGCGCAATGATGTCAGTCAGGTGGAAATTTCGGAGGCGCAGTAAGGTTATACCGAAGCTATTGGGTTACAGTTAAAGGCGGCTTGCGACGCTTTTATCTCATAATGGGTCGTCAGCGCTTGCTCTAGCGGCTGGCATATGGCGCGGCAGCAGCGGCCTTTAGGTAGCGTTTCGAGCAAGTTCTTATTATCGGTACGGTCAAATTATGGAGGCAAGCTATAAAATATTAGTAATAACAGGCATTTTGTGTAGTTAAACTAACTTATAGCGCTTGAGGATTTATTTCAATTATTTCCTTTAAAAACATAGTTTTATAATAAATAGATAATTTTATATAGGCTTGTATTAAAACCATGATCTGTATTTTTTCATTGATTTGGTAGTTTAACTACATTAAAATTGTCGCGTTATTTTGAGTCGAATTATTCGCTGGGCGAATGTCGCCCGACAAGCTAACAGTTAACTTACTTCAATTGGTGCCACATGTCCCAAGACTTAGATTCCGCTGAAACGCAAGAATGGCTAGAAGCCTTTGACTCCATCTGTCGAACTCAGGGAGATAGTCGGGCAACCTTTATACTCAGCCAACTGCAGGCCCATGCTACCGGTAACGGCATTCAGCTGCCCCAGTCCGTAACCACACCGTTTTGCAATACTATTCCGGTCAGCCGCGAAAAATCTATGCCGGGTGACCTGTTTATGGAGCGCCGAATTCGCTCTTTGGTACGCTGGAATGCGCTGGCCATGGTGATGCGTGCCAACAAACAGTGTGAGGGCATCGGTGGCCATATCGCCAGCTTTTCGTCGGCAGCGACGCTTTATGATATTGGCTTTAACTACTTTTTCCGTGGCTCCGACGGCCAAGATATGGGTGATCTGGTTTTCTTTCAGGGTCACAGCTCGCCCGGAATGTACGCGCGCTCATTTCTCGAAGGTCGTCTGAGCACAGATCAGCTCGATAAGTTCCGCCGAGAAGTCGATGGCGAGGGACTATCGTCGTACCCGCACCCTTGGCTGATGCCGGATTATTGGCAGTTCCCGACTGTTTCCATGGGTCTAGGACCTATACAGGCTATTTATCAGGCGCACGTGATGCGCTATCTGTCGGCTCGCGGACTTTCCGCCCGTGGAGATCGAAAGGTTTGGGCATTTCTCGGTGATGGGGAATGCGATGAACCAGAAAGTTTGGGCGCCATCTCTCTTGCCGGGCGCGAGGGTTTGGAAAACCTTATTTTCGTAATCAACTGTAACTTGCAGCGTCTGGATGGGCCAGTTCGTGGCAATGGCAAGATCATACAGGAGCTAGAAGGCGTATTTCGTGGTGCGGGCTGGAATGTTATCAAAGTTATCTGGGGGCGGCACTGGGATAAGTTGTTAGAGAAAGATAAGAGCGGCATGCTGATCAAGCGTATGAATGAAGTCTGTGACGGCGAATTACAAAACTATAAATATAACGGCGGCGCCTACACGCGAGAGCATTTTTTTGGTAAATATCCCGAATTACTGGCGCTTGTCAAAGATATGACTGACGACCAGATAATGGCTCTAAATCGCGGTGGCCATGACCCCTACAAAGTTTATGCGGCCTACCATGAGGCGGCTGCGAATAAAGGTAAACCAACCGTTATTCTAGCTCATACCGTTAAGGGCTATGGTCTGGGTAGTGGCGGTCAGGCCGCCAATGACACGCACTCGGTGAAAAAACTGGATATTGATAGTCTGCGTTATTTTCGTGACCGTTTTAATATACCCATTGCAGACGATCAACTGGAGACCGTTCCATACTATCGTCCTGCCGCAGATAGCCCCGAATTAACTTATATGAAGCGTCGTCGAGATGCTCTGGACGGACCTCTGCCATCAAGGAAATGGCGCTTCGAGCCCATGAAAACCCCTCCTTTAAGTGCGTTCAAAAAACAACTAGAAAGTAGCGGAAAGCGTGAAATTTCAACCACTATGGCTTTCGTTCGAGTGCTGTCCTCTCTGATCAAGGATAAAAATATAGGTGAATCGATTGTGCCTATAGTGCCGGATGAAGCGCGGACTTTCGGTATGGAAGGGATGTTTCGTCAACTGGGTATCTACACCTCGGTAGGCCAGCAATATATCCCCCATGATCACGAACAGATCATGTACTACAAAGAAGACAAAAAAGGCGTGATTCTGGAAGAGGGTATCAATGAAGCTGGCGCCATGTCGGCTTGGTTGGCACTGGCAACTTCCTACAGTACCAATGCCTGCCCGATGATTCCTTTTTATATCTTTTATTCAATGTTTGGCTTTCAGCGTATTGGTGACTTGGCTTGGGCTGCAGGTGACAGTCAGGCGCGGGGTTTCTTGATTGGCGCAACGGCGGGACGTACCACCTTAAACGGCGAAGGGCTCCAGCATCAGGATGGACACAGCTTGATCCTAGCAAATACGATCCCCAACTGTAAAAGTTACGACGCGACCTACAGTTATGAGTTAGCGGTAATTATTCAAGATGGCGTGAAAACCATGTTCGAAGATCAAGAAAACTGCTTTTACTATGTCACCACCATGAACGAAAACTATGTTCAGCCTGAACTACCCATGGGTGCGGAAGAGGGTATCATCAAGGGTATGTATCAATTGCCTGTGCTGCAGACGGCTAAGGGCGAGACGGGGTCTGGTTTACGGGTAACGCTGATGGGAGCTGGCACTATTCTTAATGAGGTGATTGCAGCCGCGGAGATACTGAAAGAGGATTATGGGGTTGCTGCGGACATATGGGCACTGACCAGCGTCAATGAATTGGTACGTGAAGGCCAGTCAGTGGATCGTTGGAATCTTTTGCATCCGACACAGCAGGGCAAGCAGTCTTATATTGCTAAACAGTTAGGTGACAGCAGTGCCCCGGTGATTGTGGCGACAGACTATATGAAGAATTACGCAGAGCAGTTGCGCGCCTATGTGACCAGTCCGATGCATGTTCTGGGTACAGATGGTTTTGGGCGCAGTGATAGCCGTGCCGCCCTGCGTCATTTCTTTGAGGTTGACCGCCATTTTGTAGCGGTATCTGCGTTAAAGGCTTTGGCCGATCAGGGCAAGATTGACGCAAGTCTGGTGGCCAGTGCGATAACATCATTCGGCATTGATCCTGACAAGGCGAACCCGTTGACGATGTAAGTGTCAGTGGTACTTCACAAGATACTAAAGTGATTATTTGAAGGAATATAACGTGGCAATAGAAATCATAACAGTTCCCGATCTTGGCGGCGCCGAGACTGTCGACGTCATCGAACTGAGTGTTCAACCGGGGGAGACCGTCGAGATAGAAGATTCCCTGCTAGTCTTGGAGTCCGATAAAGCGACTATGGACGTACCGAGTCCCCAGAGCGGCATTTTGCTAAAGTATTTGGTTACCGAGGGCTCTACAGTGCAGGTGGGGGATGCTATTGCCGAGATTGAAGCGGTTGGCGAGCAGGCTTCGACAACAGTTGAGCTAACCGAATCAGCGGAGGTAAAGTCAATACAGGCCGAAACAGAGACAGTTGCAGATAATATCGAGAAGGAGGAGAGCGACACTCTATCGGAGCAGTTAATAATCGTGCCCGATATTGGAAGCGACGATGACGTAGAGGTGATTGAAGTTTCAATTGCCATCGGCGATCAGGTTGCACAGGGCGATACATTAATGGTGCTCGAGTCCGATAAGGCAACCATGGATGTGCCCTCATCTCATGCTGGCAAGGTGATTAAGATTCTAGTCACTGAAGGTGCGCGTATCCGAAGTGGCGCTGAGGTAGCGATATTTGAAGTCAATGCAGGGGTTGTGGCTCAGTCGGCACTGGTGGCAGAGTCGTCAAATGCCACTGGTGAAACAGTTAAAGAAACGAATTCAGTCGCCGAGGAAAAACCCCAAAAACAGCAGCCCACACCAATCGCTGAAGGTGGGCAAGAACTCAATGATGTCTATGCCGGTCCAGCCGTGCGTCTATTGGCCAGAGAGTTGGGTGTCAGCCTGAGCAAGGTACCTGGCAGTGGGCCCCGTGGACGTATTCAAAAAGACGATGTTAATAGCTATGTCAAAGGCGCTCTGAGTCAGCTTGATCTGGCGACTAGCGGCCAGGGGATTCCGCCCATACCCGCGATCGACTTTGCTCAATTCGGTGAAATCGAAACGGTTAAACTAAGTAAAATACAGAAGCTCACGGCCAGTAATATGCAGCGCAACTGGTTAAACGTGCCTCATGTTACGCATTTTGATGATGCCGATATCACCGAGCTTGAAGAATTCCGTCAGTCACTTAAACGCGAAGGCGAAAAACGTGGCATTCGCGTTACTCCTGTGGCGTTTCTGATTAAGGCCATTGGCGCTTCTCTGCAGGCTAATCCTGAATTCAATCGGTCCCTCGCGGCAGACGGTGATAGCTACATCCAGAAACATTACATCAATGTGGGTATGGCGGTAGATACACCCAGAGGCTTGGTCGTGCCCGTGATTAAAGACGTAAACGAAAAAGGTATCTGGGAAATATCTGCTGATATTGCTGCATTGGCTGGCTTGGCGAGAGAGGGCAAGCTTAAAGCCTCAGATATGCGGGGCGGTTGCTTCACCCTGTCTAGTCTAGGTGCGATTGGTGGCACTGGATTTACCCCTATCGTCAATGCCCCTGAAAGCGGTATTCTCGGCGTGTCAAAATCTCAGATGAAGCCAGTGTGGTATGGTCATGAGTTTGTCCCGCGCCTGCTATTACCGCTCTGCTTATCCTACGATCATCGCTTGATTAATGGTGCTGATGCAGGTCGCTTTATGACCCATCTAGTTAGACTGTGTAGTGATATACGATATCTCGCGTTGTAGTCAATTCTTTAAGCACAGGATGATTCATGAAATATTTACATACCATGGTGCGAGTCAGTGATCTCGAGAGATCGTTACAGTTCTACTGTCAGGCATTGGGCTTAACCGAAGTCTCTCGAAAAGACAGCGAGGCCGGACGTTTTACGTTGGTATTTCTGACGTCAGCCGCGGACAGTATGACTGCTGACATCGATAGTGCGCCGATGATTGAGCTGACATATAACTGGGATGGTGAGCGCTATACGGAAGGACGAAACTTTGGTCATCTCGCCTACAGCGTTGAAAATATCTACCATAGTTGTGAAAGATTAATGGCAAACGGCGTCATTATTAACCGTCCGCCGAGAGATGGACGCATGGCCTTTGTGCGTTCTCCTGATAATATTTCTATTGAATTACTGCAGCAGGGCACCGCTCTGCCTCCCGTTGAGCCCTGGGCGTCAATGGGCAATATTGGCGAATGGTAATAGCGCTAGTTAGGTACCTTAAAAGGCAGCAACTCAGCGGCCTGCCGCATATGCTCGGCAATCCCCTTTTCTTCGCGCGTTAAAAACTGAGCTATGGCATCGTTAAATTGAGGATGTTTAATCCAGTGCAGTGACGCAGTTTGGGTTGGTTCGAAGCCACGCATCAGTTTGTGCTCGCCCTGAGCGCCGGCGTCATATCTTTTTAGCCCCAGTTCAATGGCAAATTCAATGCCGCGGTAATAGCATAGTTCAAAATGCAGGTAGGAAAACTCCCCGACAGAGCCCCAATAGCGACCGTACAGGGTCTCACTATCAAAGAAATAAAGTGCACAGGCGACAGGAACACCGTTTTGACGTGCTACAGCCATGGCAATTTGCTCTGGCATGGTACGGGCAATCTGGCTAAAAAACGCTTCGGTAAGATAACCTCTGGTACCATTGCGCTTAGCATAGGTGCGCTCATAGAGCTGATAGAAAAGTGCCCAGATATCGGCATCAATGGCTGAACCGATCAGGACTTCTACATCGATGCTCTGACGGACAATCTCCGCTCGCTCCTTGCGCACCATCTTGCGTTTGCGAGAGTTCATCATGCCCAGAAAATCATCAAAGCAGCCATAGTCGTGGTTGTGCCAGTGATATTGCACGCCACTTCGGCGCAGTAGGCGCGGGTCATCAAACAGGGCAAGTAGCTGACTATCTGGAAACAGCATATGCCAACTGGAGGCATCGGTTTCGTCAGCCACAGACAGCACCTCTTCAAAGAGCTGACCACAATGACTTGCATCGAGGTTGTCGATACCCGCAATCCGCTGGCCCGTAGAGGGGGTAAAGGGAATCGCAGTCAATAATTTTGGAAAGTACGCCAATCCGTTTTCATGGTATGCATTGGCCCAGGCATGATCAAAAACATATTCACCCATAGAGTGCTGCTTAAGGTACAGAGGCATAAACCCTTTCTGCTGTTCGCTCTGGAGGGACAGGTGAATAGGCTGCCAACCCGACTCGGCGCAGGCACTCTTACTATGTTCCAGTGCATCGAGAAATTCAGGGCGCATAAAGGGGTAGGGGAGAGCATCGAGCTTCGACATTAACGGGCCTGTTGATTCAGCAGCGCTAGCTGCCGGTAATTGATGTTGGGGTAGTCACTGTCGCGCAGGTGATGGATAAATTTTAAAGTTTTAAAGGCATCAAACCAATCCCCTAGACGTCTTGTATAAAACTGCTGCCACGCGTCCGTGTTAGTCGATTCATTACGGTGCTGGGAGCTGAGTCGATTAAAAAACGTGGTTATATTTATCCCCTCAAGGGCGTCCAGTGATATTTCAGAGAGACCCCACTCACGCAACGCCTTAAGGCTCTTGGGGCAATGACTCAGCGCTGTCAAGCAGTGCCCAAGCTCGAAGAAGGTGCTGGGATGGTAAAAGATCGTCTCCTCTCGCGGGTCTTGGCACTCTAAGAGTCGGTTCACCGCAGGGCCGGTACCAAAGGGAACGCGGTCGGAGGTCCGTGCATCGATGACGAGTGTTGGTCGATCGAGACAGACCACTGGCGCAACCTTGGCCAGTTTGTTGAGTAGATAAAAGTCCTCACCTGCCGCGCGTTTTGGAAAGCCTCGAACCATGGCATAGGCGTTGACATCAATCGCCAGCGTACTGCCAATGGTATGGAACGCGAAAGGGGAGCCCGCCCTTTTCAGCCCATCGACATAATGTCGCAATCTCAGTTCATACAGCTGGGTCGCCTGACCAAGGGGCGTGTCGTCACAGTGATGTCTAAAGGGGTAAATACAGGCACTGTTGGGCTGACTTGAAGCCGTTATGGCGGTAAAGTAATTATCGGGTAATTGCGTATCAGCATCCGTATTAAATAACACGGGGTTATGCACCAGTTTCACCCTGATCAGTTCAGCCGCAATGTCATTGCCTATTTTTCGCGCCAGCCCAACGGCCTCTTTGGGAGGTAGCGGCTGCGACGAAAAACGATCGACTAAGAGTACACCAGACTGAGAATTGGCAAGATAGCCATAGGTTAAATTACCCTGTGCAGCGGGATCGCATAGCTGTGCCCTGATCGACTTAAATAATGTTTGATTAGAGCGTTTGTCGGGATCGTTGTCTGGTTGGTTAATTACCAGTATCAGCAGCACTGACCTGCGGCACAAATGGCTCTGTTGCAAGCAATTAAAGAACTCGGACGTCTCGCGATAGGCCGGTACGATCAGGACGTTATCATGAGCCTCGATAGCCAGATCCCTGAGCAGGAGTATCTCCGGCTCAGCATAACTCGCGCAGTACTTTGCCAGTGCCGCCATTAATGCAGGTAGGCTTTAAAGGGCAGGGATTCGACGATCTTGGCCTCGATATCAAGCAGGTAGTCTAGCCGCTGATCAACCTCGGCCGGATTGAAGTACTGATGGGCTAAGTCTAGAAACAGATTGCGATGTTTGTCTTCGGAGTCGGTGATGGTTTGATAAAAGATTTTTAGCTTCGTTTCTTCCTCCGGTAACGCCGCAGCAATAAGGCCAAAACGCTCAGCCCCTCGGGCCTCAATAATACTGGCGACCACTAGGCGGTCAATAGCGTTTTTGTTGCGACTGCGCTCCACGTCACCGCGGCCCGTATTTTTGGTTGAGCCATTGCGTGCATCGCTACGGATCTCGTTGCGCAAGGCGTTGACATACTTGTCCTTGATGTCAGGCAGCATCTCTAAACCTCGCTCCCGCATCAATTTAATTACCTCGCGAAAGTGAGCCAATTCTTCGATGGCGAGATCGATCATGGCGCTGACCAGGTCGGGTTTGTCTTTGTATTGCAAAGCCATAGACATGGCCATACCTGAGGCCTTGCGTTCAGCTGCTGCATGGTCGTTTAAGAAGCGATCAAAATCGGCAAGTACGGCTTCGGTCCATTTTTCTGATGTATCAATTCGGAGTTTAAACATAATGGGCTAGGTTTTGGCTTAGACTAATAAAGGGACGCCATCATAGCATTTACTCGCTTTATTAGTGCCACTCCAGCGCACAAAGCTTACGAGATTGACCCTCATTAGGGTATCATTGCCTCCAACGGTCGATAGCCAGTTACCCCCACAAAGTATGGAGACATTTGAATGATTATTAAGCCCCGCGTTCGCGGCTTTATGTGCATTACTTCCCACCCTATTGGCTGCGAAGCTAACGTTAAAAGTCAGATTGATTTTGTTAAATCCCAGAGCGCAATCGAGTTCCCGAAGCGAGTGCTGGTTATCGGCTCATCAACAGGCTATGGCTTGGCGGCACGGATTACTGCGGCCTTTGGTGGCGGTGCATCGACACTGGGAATATTCTTTGAAAAGCCGGGTACCGAGCGCAAGTCCGGCACGGCTGGCTGGTACAATAGTGCAGCATTTCATAAATTTGCCGAGCTAGACGGGCTCTATGCTAAAAGTCTCAACGGTGATGCATTCTCCGATGATGTTAAAGAGAGAACCATCGCTACCATCAAAGAGGATTTAGGTCAGATCGACCTAGTCATTTACAGCCTTGCTGCACCGCGTCGGCAGCATCCCAAGACCGGTGAGGTATTTAACTCGACGCTCAAGCCCGTGGGTAAAGACATCACCATGCAGGGGGTTAATACCGACAAAGAGGAGATCCAAGAGTTCAGCCTTGAGGCGGCCAATGCGCAGGAAATTGCCGATACAGTTGCGGTGATGGGTGGAGAGGATTGGGCCATGTGGATGGATGCTCTTGGCACAGCAGGTGTGCTCGCTGAGGGCGCAAAAACCACGGCGTTCACCTACATAGGTGAAAAGATGACCTGGGACCTTTATTGGGATGGCACCATTGGCATGGCGAAAAAAGATCTGGATACCAGGGTCCTATCAATTCGGGAGAAGCTGGCCGTTACCGGTGGCGACGCTCGGGTGTCGGTATTAAAAGCGGTGGTTACGCAGGCGAGTTCGGCTATTCCTGTTATGCCTCTTTATCTGGCGATCTTATTTAAAGAGATGAAGCTGAAGGGTACTCATGAGGGTTGCATCGAGCAGCTCTATCGTCTGTTCACCGAATGCCTATATAACGACAGTCCGCGCACTGACGAAGAGGGCCGTTTACGCGTTGACGAATTGGAAATGCAGCCTGAAGTTCAGGACAGGGTAGCGGCGGTCTGGGCGCAGATAACCACTGAGAACTTAGCAGAGCTAACCGATTTCGCAGGCTATAAACATGAATTTCTCAGATTATTTGGTTTTCAGATGGAAGGCGTAGACTATGATGCTGAGGTTAATCCAGAGGTTGCTATCGATAATCTTATTGATAATCCTAATCAATGAGTTCTAAGGACACACAATTTAATGCTGCACTGTTGCATCCGCGGCACTGGCCAATCTGGTTGCTTTTTGGTCTGTGGCGAGCCATAACTGCACTGCCATATCCTATATTACTGGCGCTTGGCAAAGGTCTCGGGTTGGCTATTCACCGCTTTGCCAGTCGACGAAAAGCTATCGCCAAGCGTAATATTGAGTTGTGTTTTCCGGATCAAAGCCTAGCTCAGAACGCCGCTATGTTGCGCGCCAACTTTATAAGTACGGGTATTGCCACGATGGAAATCGGGATTGCCTGGTGGTGGTCGAAAAAACGGTTTGCCAAGTTATTGCAGTTCGAAGGTCTCGAAAATTTTAATGCGGTTAAAGACCGTGGCGTTATGTTACTGGGCATTCACTTCACCACCTTGGAAGTCGGTGCAGCGGCTATGTCATCAGTGGCGTTTAAAATGGATGGTATGTATCGCGCGCATGGCAACCCAGTGTATAACTTTCTGCAGTCCCGCGGCCGCATAAGCAAAGGTATTGGCGATCCTAAACTCTTTGAGCGGCGAGATGTACGCGGTACCATGAAGGCGCTAAAAAAGGGTCGTGTGCTTTGGTACGGGCCAGATCAGGACTATGGTCTCGGGCAGGGGTTGTACGTACCTTTTTTTGGCATTCAGGCGGCTACAGTCTATGCCACCGCTCGATTTGCGCAGAAAACCGGCGCAGCCGTCGTGCCCTTTAGTCATGTAAGATTACCGGGCTCTCAGGGCTATAAGATCACTCTGTATCCCATGCTCGAAAATTTTCCTGTGGGCGACGACCTTATTGACACCAGCAGAATAAATAAACTGGTTGAAGAAATGGTGCTGCTGCAGCCTGATCAATATCTGTGGGTTCACCGACGCTTTAAAAATCGCCCTAAAGGAGAGGCCGATTTGTACAACCTGCCAGAGCGAAAGCCTAGGCGTCGCAAAGCGAACTGAGATTGAGGTTTCGCTTGTGTCGTCACAGTCCCATCAGTACCATTAGCCGGCCGGGGGGGTTGCGGCTTTAACACTACTTAAATTTATAGCGCGGTTAAGGAAAAGACATGATCACCGGAAGCATTGTTGCATTAGTGACCCCCCTACATTCAGATTCCTTGGATGTTGACTGGGACGCGCTTAAACATCTCATTGAATGGCATATAGAGCAGGGTACTAGCAGTATTGTCGCCGTGGGAACGACGGGAGAGTCAGCCACTCTGGACGTTTCAGAGCATAGTGCGGTTATTCGTATGGTTGTGGCTCAGGCGGCGGGACGTATTCCGATAATCGCCGGCACTGGGGCCAACAGTACAAGAGAAGCCATTGTGCTCACTGAGGCGGCCAAAGAGGCCGGTGCAGATGCCTGCCTGTTAGTGACACCGTATTACAACAAGCCTACGCAGGAGGGCTTATATCTGCACCACAGAGCGATTGCCGAAGCTGTAGACATCGATCAAATTCTGTATAACGTGCCGGGCCGAACCGCCTGTGACATGCAAGTCGAAACAGTCCTACGCCTAAGTGTGATCGATAATATTGTCGGTATCAAAGAGGCCACTGGTGACCTGCATCGCGCGGAGCAGCTTGTTATGCAGTGCCCCGCTGATTTTGCGGTTTATTCAGGCGATGATCATACTGCCCGCGAGCTTATGTTACTCGGAGGCAAGGGTGACATCTCAGTAACAGCAAATGTTGCGCCGAAACTGATGGCTGAAATGTGTTCCGCGGCACTTGCCGGTGATGCTAAGACTGCTAACGAGATAGATAGCCGGTTATCGGCCGTACATGACGCCATGTTTGTCGAAGCCAATCCTATTCCGGTAAAATGGGCAGTGAGCCAAATGGGGCTCATGGACAATGCCTTGAGATTGCCTATGACCGGGCTGTCTGAAAAATTCCATGGGCAGGTATTAGAGGCACTCCAAAGTGCAGGGCTGCTTGCAGTTAAGTAGTAGTATATTAGAATTAACCAAGTGCCAATAAAGGCGCTTCAAAGGGGCTACATAAATAATGAAACACATCATTACCGCTATTGTTATTTTGAATCTTGCCGGCTGCGGCTGGTTGGGCTTGCGTGACCGGTCGAATGACTATTTGTTAGCTGAGGAGGTTCAGGAGACAACAGTTCCGTCAGAGATGGATGGCGTTGTGTTGGGGCAAATTTATCCTCTCCCTAAAATTGCGGTTGATTCAGTTGAACTCGGGGCGTTTGAGGTGCCTCGCCCACAGCCTGTCTCAGTGAATACTTTTGAGCAGTTAGTAAAAATTCAGAGTATTGATGGGCGCCGGTGGGTGCTGATTAATATCTCGCCCAGTGAAGCCTGGCCGCGTATTCGAAATTTGCTCAACCGCAATGGAGTGCCCAGTGCAAAAGCTGAGGGTTCATCTGGAATTATAGAGACAGTTTGGGTTAAGTTTAATTCGGACGAAGAGCACTCACACCGGTTTCGCTTTGCGATAGCCCCGGGCGTGCAGATCTCCAGTACCGAAATTTCGGCAATACATCAAAAGGCCGTTAGAGGTGAGGAAGATAATGTTGAGTGGCCTGCGAGCTCTGATAGTGACGAGCGTGAGCAAGACATGTTGACTCTTGTTGCCAATGATATGGCTGCTTCCACTGACTATGCCTCGGTGTCTTTATTGGCGCAGGATATTGGCGGTGAGGCGAAGGTCGAAGTGGTGACCCCTGAGGTGACAGATCCTTATATTTTGGTAAAGCTTGGCTTTGATCGCGCCTGGGCATCAGTGAGCTATTCGGCCTCACGGGGTGGCTTCACCACGATTGATAAAAATCGTAGCGACGGCGTCCTTTTCGTCAATTACACTGAGCAATCTGTGGGTGACAAAGGCTTTTTTAGTCGCTGGTTTGGTGGTGATGATAATTCAGAGCGACTAGAAGTCAATTATCGTGTTCTGGTTGCTCCAGTGGGCGCTGATGTGGAAGTACGGCTGGTTGACCCAGAAGATGGTGGCCTAGCTAAGGCTGAGGCGCTTCGTCTATTAAAGGTTTTACGCGGCAATATGTCCTAGGACCCTGTCCTAATGCGATTTGCATCCCTGGGTAGTGGCAGTAAAGGTAACGCCACGTTGATTGAGTGGCGTGACACCTGCGTTATGGTTGACTGTGGTTTCTCTGTGCGCGATACGGTTGCGCGGCTCGCCAAGCTGGGAAAAAAGCCAGAAGATCTAAGCGCTATTCTTGTGACGCATGAGCACAGCGACCACTGGAAAGGTGTGATGCCGCTGGCCAACAAGTTTTCAATCAAGGTCTATCTCACAGCGGGCTGTCTCAAAAGTCGCAACCTGAAACAGCCAGTAACCGACTTCGTCATAATTGATAGCCACAGCTCTTTTGTCATTGGCGACCTGACCGTAACGCCTGTCCCCGTGCCCCATGATGCAAGGGAGCCTGTCCAGTACCGCTTTGATAGCGATAAGCATCGGTTGGGTGTGCTCACAGATCTTGGCTCCATCACGCCGCATGTTGAGTCTGAGTTCGGCGATTGTGATGGGCTTTTAGTCGAGGCCAATCATGACCTCGATATGCTCGCTAATGGACCCTATCCTGCGTTTCTCAAAGATCGAGTGGCTGGGCAATGGGGCCATCTAAACAACGACCAAACGGCTCAGCTACTGTGCAGCATTGATCAGGCACGTCTCCAACAATTGGTTGTCGGCCACATCAGCGACAAAAATAATACCTTGGATAAAGTTAAATCAGCCATCGATTTAGTTTACAGCGGACAGGGATCTATTCACTATGCCTGCCAACAGGACGGCTTTGACTGGCTGCAGCTACTATAGCGGCTATGTTCAGAAAAAAAGAGACATAGTTCACAAAAAGTATTGACCCATCGACTGCATGGGTGATAGGGATTGCTTGCTCTGGTTTGTCAATTTCAGCCGTCTAAACTTTTTTTTTCCACAGATAGAGCGCATTCCTGTATTTTATTTTAAGTTAGGCTCGTAAGTCATTGATATTTAATCGAGAAATAGATAACCCATTGATTTTAATAGATTTTTCATTATGTACAAAAAATGATCAATCTAACAACTATGCCCAATTTTGGGGGCCTTGAGGGACTTGCTCTGTGCTTCATCCACAAAGTTATCCACAGGTTCTGTGGATATGTTTTGACATCGAATAAACGGCTAACAGGTCGTCTCTTTACAAGGGCCGCAATCAGCGGCAGGTTGCCGGTCTAAGCAATTCTTTGACCACTAAAGTCTCGAGTGTATTCAGTTGTATGCAGAAAAGTTCGTTGTTATCAGTAAGATTTACCGTCTCTAATGCGCCAAAAAACATCAGGGGACGAATATTTTGCAGAGCATTATTGGAAAAGTTAACGATTTTAAGTTGAGTAAAGCGACCTAGCCCGGCAAGATCGCGTATGCCAGCATAGCTGCAGTTTAAACGCTCGAGCTGTTCTGGCTCAAGAATGACACCATCTTCAATTGCTTGGCCGATACAGGCCCGTAAAGCGACGTCACTGATAGTGTAATCAGTGAATAGCACCGGCGGTTTATAGATTGGGCGCTCATTCAGCGTGACCTGATACCGATCGCAGCCAGCCAGCAAGGTCAAGAGGCTTAATAATATTAAGATTTTCATTACGGCATGGGCTCCTGAACGAATTCATCAAGTATATGTGGTTAAATGTGCCTATGCCTAGTATTAAAATATCTTACAGCAGTGAAAACCTCAAAGCGGATGCCGAGGCATTGGCAGCGAAGCTGGGCCTCGGATTGCAAGGTAGTTCAGGCGATGAAACAGTACTGGCTAAGGCAGACTATCTGTTGACATTCAAACCCAGTGGACTTTGCTTAGAATCGACTCAGCAGGGCGGTCATGGTCCAATTCGGTGTGACTTCGATAGCGGCACCATCACCCATCGACGCAAGTATGGCGGCGGCAATGGCCAATCAATCGCTAAGGCTGTGGGAATCTCGGGCAAGTTCATGCCTCATGTATTAGATTTGACGGCAGGAATGGGTAGTGATGGCTTTGTGTTGGCAGGTCTGGGCTGTCGACTGACCCTGTTAGAGCGTAACAGCATTGTCTACAGTCTGCTTTATGATGGCCTTCAGCGGGCGAGTTTAGCTGGTATGGGTGATAGTGGCTTAGCTGAGGTAGTCGCACGGATAGACTTGCTGGAGGCTGACTCCCTGACCTACCTGCAGAGTCTTGAGTCGGCACAGTTACCGGATGTTATCTATATAGACCCCATGTTCCCCGCGCGGAAAAAGAGCGCCAAGGTGAAAAAAGAAATGCAGGTTTTTCACGGTATTGTTGGTGCTGATGAGGACGCCGCAGAGCTATTATTGCTGGCCCTGCAAAGGGCCAAATACCGAGTAGTAGTTAAGCGTTCAGCCGCGGCGGGTCATTTGGGTGAGATGGCTCCGAGCTACAGTCGCGAGGGCAAGACCACGAGATTTGACGTCTACGCTCTGCATAGGCTGCCAAGCTAAATAGCAGTGGCCATGATCAGCGACGCATTGCGATAGCGTTGCCCAATGCCGCGAGTAAGAAACCGCAAATCGCCATAAGGCTCCACTGATAATCTTCAAAAACCGTGGATATAATAATGGCTACAAAGGGAATTAATAGTCCACTGTAACCCGCTTTTTCTGGGCCTATTAAAATCAGCAGCTTTAGGTAAGCCCCGAAGGCCAAAATAGTTCCAAAGGTCGCCAAATAGATCAGTGATAAGCTGTACTCGAGACTGGCCTCATAAGTAAATCGAGTCCCGGTGAGCAGTGCGATCACAGCTAAAAAAGCTGTGCCATAGAGAGTGCCCCAAGCATTAATTGCCCAGATAGAGATGCCTGTTTGACCATTTCTGGTAGCCAGCATATTGCCGAGAGAGGCGACAAATGTTGCCATAACAGCAAACAGCGCACCCTTTAAGGCGTCTCCCTCAGTTCCGAACTTAGTCAGTTCTGGGTAGAACAGCAGGCAGATACCTGAAAGACCAATCATACCGCCTATGATTGCCTTGTAGTCTGTAGGCCGTCCTAAAAAAATCCGCGCATTAATAATATTAAAAAAGACAATCAGCGAAAAAAGGACTGCAATAATACCGCTGGGCAGATAGGTCTCCGACCAATAGATCATCCAGTAATTGAGTCCAAAGAGACAGATGCCCTGAGCAACCAGAAAGGTATGATCATTCGATTTGAGCCGCAGTGGAATACCCCGCCACCGGCACCAAGCAAACAGCAGCACCGAAGCCAGAGCCATTCGGTAGATAACCGAGATCAGTGGGTTTACCTCACCTAGCTGAAAGGTAATGGCAATCCATGTCGACCCCCATATAAGGACCGTCGTAGCATAGAGCGCTATGCTAGTTTGATTCAAGGTATAAACAGCTTGGCTAGCAATGTTTGGTAAATATTAGTCAGGATATCGAGATCGGCGATATTCACATTTTCGTCGACTTGATGAATGCTGGCGTTGACCGGGCCAAGCTCAACGACCTGAGTGCCCATGGGGGCAATAAATCGACCATCTGACGTGCCTCCCGCCGTGGAGAGCTCAGTTTCTAATCCTGTCACGTCCAAGATGCTAGCTACGGCAGCATCGACCAGTCGACCTTCTTGTGTCACAAAGGCCTGCCCGCTGAGCTTCCAATCTAAGGTGTAATCCAATCCATGTGCGTCGAGAATCGCCTCGGTGCGCTGACGCAAAATCTGGTCAGTAACCTCGGTGGAAAAGCGGAAGTTAAACACGGCCGTCAACTCCCCCGGAATCACATTAGTTGCTCCAGTACCGCTGTTGATATTAGAGACCTGAAAACTGGTAGCCGGGAAGAACTGGTTGCCGTGATCCCACACCTCAGTGCTTAGCGCGGCTATTGCAGACATGGCACTGTGAATAGGATTGCGTGCAAATTGCGGGTAGGCCACATGTCCCTGCTTACCCTTGACTGTCATGGTACAGCCCAGCGACCCACGGCGCCCATTCTTAATCACATCACCGCAGCGAGCGGTACTTGATGGCTCACCGACGAGGCAGAACTCAGGAATAATATTTTGCTCTTGCAGCCAGTTTACAACCTTAACGGTACCGTTGGCGGCAATACCCTCCTCGTCGCTGGTAATGAGAAACGCGATGCGCCCATCATGATTCGGATGGTCGGCAACAAATTGCTCCACCGCAACAACCATAGCGGCCAGAGAGCCCTTCATATCGGCAGCGCCACGCCCATACAGTTGCCCATCAATAGCGGTCGGATTAAAGGGAGGATAGCTCCACTGGCTTTCAGGCCCTGTGGGCACAACATCTGTGTGGCCGGCGAAACACAGAATCGGACCTGAGTGGCCGCGCACTGCCCAGAAATTATCCACATCACCAAAGCGTAAAGGCTCTACATCGAAACCGATAGCATTGAGGCGTTCAATCATAAGCTCTTGGCAGCCTTCATCTTGCGGCGTAACAGAGGCGCGAGAAATAAGCGCTTTGGTGAGTGCCAGAGTGGGAGAGTCAGCGTACATTATTGTTGCCTTTTAAATTATGCTGCTATTGTAGTGTTCAATTGTTGCTCAGGCTATATGCGCACTGTGCTGTTTTTGCTTTAATAACCCAATTAGTGGCCGAGCTATCGCTAAGCGGTACCAAACTCTCAGGATAATCCATGACCAACAGCCATGCAGACAGAAATTTTGATGGACTGGCTGATAAGTTTGCCCGCAAAGTTTACGGCGGACTCAAAGGTGAGATTCGGCTAGCGGTGATATGGCGTGACCTCGTGGCGGTGATGCCTAGCATCGAAAGTGGCCCGCCGCTGAGGATTCTTGATATCGGCGGCGGTCTTGGGCAGTTTACGGTTAGGTTAGCGGCGCTTGGACACAGCGTGGTTTATAACGACGTATCGGCTGAGATGTATCAAAAAGCTCAAAATTTGGCGCAACAACAGAGCCTTGATACCCAGATTAGCTGGCACCATAGTCCCTACCAAGATCTTGATAATTTAGGACAATTTGATCTAGTCCTCTGTCATGCGGTGATCGAATGGTTAGCTCATCCGGGCAGCCTAGTGGCACATATTAGGCGTTTTGTCGCAGAGGGTGGACGCCTATCATTAGCGTTCTATAATCAAAATGGTCTGGTTTATCGAAACCTTATTCGCGGCAATTTCAGATTACTAGAGGCGGACTTTAAGCCCGATATAGGCAGCCTGACGCCAATCCACCCCTTGCTGCCGGCACAGGTCGCCGCATGGCTAGAGGCCAGCGAGTTAAGCCCTTGCTGGTCTTCCGGCATTCGGGTGTTCCATGATTATGTGACCACCGTCCGCGGCGGGCATGAGGACCCACAGTCGGTCATTGAAATGGAGCTAAAGCACTCATTGATCGAGCCCTACAAATGGCTGGGCCGATATATACATTTCATCGCAGAGACCGAGCTAAGTCGTCCTTAGCTCTACCTATTTAAAAACGCCATTCTGGCGATTACCGATGTGAGCGCAACTGTGCACTCCAAAGTTCGGCATAGTGACCGTTCTGGGCTAGCAGTTCGTCATGAGAGCCCTGTTCAACCACCGTCCCATGATCAAAAACCACAATTGTGTCGGCGTCAACAATGGTCGAGAGCCGGTGGGCGATCACCATGCTGGTATGGCCCTGAGAGATTTCCTGCAGAGCAGAAAGTATTGAGCGCTCCGATGTACTGTCGAGTGACGAGGTAGCCTCATCAAATACCAGTATAGGCGGACGTTTCAGAATAGTGCGCGCTATGGCTACCCGCTGTTTTTCGCCGCCCGATAATTTCAGACCTCTTTCGCCAACAGTGGTCGCGGCGCCCTCGGGTAACTCGTTGATAAAGTCTTTCAAGTGAGCCAATTCGATCGCCTGTTCCACCTCCGCGTCGGATGCTTGCGGATTTCCATAGCGAATATTTTCAAAGATACTCTGATTAAACAGCACTGTGTCCTGAGGCACTATACCAATCACGCGGCGTAATGAGTGCTGGCAAATGTTACGAATATCCTGACCATCAATAACAATCCTGCCTTCACTGGGGTCATAGAAACGGAACAGTAGCTTCACTAAAGTCGACTTTCCAGCACCGCTGGCACCGACGATAGCGACTTTTTCTCCAGGGCTAATGGTCAAATTCAGATTCTTGACGATAGGGCGGTCAGGTCTGTAGTGGAACGAAACATTTTCAAACGTAATAGCTCCTGCATTGACCTCTAAATCAGGCGCCTGATCAATATCATTGACTCCGGAACTGAGATCTAGCAGGGCAAACATGTTTTCGATATTGGCCATCTTGCCTTTAATTTCGCGATAGACAAAACCGAGGAAGTTGAGTGGTATAAAGAGTTGCATCATAAAGGCGTTAATTAATACAAAGTCACCAATGGTCATGGTGCCCAGAGCGACACGCTGTGCGGCCAACCCCATCATAAGGGTCATCGAGAGGGTGATGATAGTGGCTTGCCCGGCATTGAGGCTGAGTAGGGACAAACGATTCTTGCGCTTTGCCGTCTCCCAGGTGCGCAATGACACATCATAACGATCCGCTTCATAGGTCTCATTGGTAAAGTACTTTACCGTTTCATAATTGAGGAGGCTATCGATTGAGATAGTGCTTGCCTCTGAGTCAGCGGTGGCCACCTGCCTAACAAATTCGGTGCGCCAATTGGTGGTCACTATGGAAAACCCCACGTAAATTATTACGGAGATCACGGTAATAGCCGCAAAGGTAATACCGTAATTGTAGAATAATATTACCGTGACCAGCATGATTTCAACGAGCGTAGGAACAATGTTGAAGACAAAAAAGCGCATCAGAAAGCTGATGCCTCTGGTGCCTCTTTCGAGATCTCTGGCTAAACCGCCAGTGCGGCGATTAAGATGGAAATCGAGATCCAGTTCATGCACATGCTTGAAAACCTGCAGACCAATATGGCGCATGGCGCGTTCGGTTACGCGGCCAAACACTGTATCTCTAATCTCACCGAGAATAATCATCAAAAAACGCGCCAGGCCATAGGCAGCGACTAAGGCGATGGGGACCAGCGCTAGACTGGAGACTCCGGCGCCATTCAGGTCATCGACTATATGCTTAAGAATAAACGGCCCGGCAACACTGGCACCTTTAGATAGCACCAAACAGACCATCGATATGACAATCCTGTTGCGGTACCTCTGCATATAGGGCCAGACAACCTGCAGGACCTTCCAGTTTATTTTACGATTGGCATTAACAGCGTAGTCGCTGGGTTCCATAGTAAGACTCGATTACAAGGCGGGGGCTGTCGGGCAGAGAATATAGCGGCCCCTTTGGGTTTTGACGGCCAATAATTCCACGCAGGCCGACGATGATATTTTCGCAGATAAAATAGATAAAGACTATCCAACAGGCTGCGTTGTAACTTTGTCTCAGTCAGCTGAATTAGGTAGGCTAATCAATTAGCTGGTAGTTTTGATCAGCTGATCTTTGGCCGTGTTGATTTTAGCCGCTAAGTAATCACTACCACCGCGGTCGGGATGCAGCCGTTGCATAAGTCTCTTGTGAGCTTTAATCACCTCTTCTTGCGACGCGCTTTCATCGAGACCTAAAATTTTAAAGGCCTCGTCATCGGAGAATTCTGAGAAGTTGCGGTTGGCATAATTGTCTTTGGACTCCTGCTTCCCACCACTGCGAAGCAGATAGGCCTGCAGTAATACATAAGACTCTGAGTCGGCAGACCGCAGACTCGTCGCCAGCGTCTGTAACTGTTCCGTACTCAGTTCTGAGAGACGCTTGCCTGTATGCTCACCCTGTAAGACTTCGCCATCCATTTGCTTACTGGCAAAGTTAATTTCGACGAGAAGGAACTGGGTGCGAAACTCAGACGGCTTGGTTTTAAATCGACTCAGCAAGCGTATTAACGGCAGAGCGCGCATGCTAAAACCGAGCAGGGTTTTACCGATTGGAATCAAAGCTGCGAGGCCGGCACCTAACCAGTGCATACGGCCTGTAGCCACCAAGATAATGGATATTCCGAGGACAAACCAGAAGCCCGTGCGCCAGAAAAATGCTCTGCGCTTTTCCGATGGCAGTCGCTTGACGACGGTCCACCAGTACCAGACTGACAGGGCGATGGCGATAAGAAAAATTAATCTAGGCATAGTTTTTGGTTAATGAACTTTCGGTTAATGGCGGTTTAACTAAACATGTTTTAACTAAAGGAAATTTTATGCTGACCCTTTTGGGATCGCCAATGACAATACTCTTTTAGTGGCTCCGGGGCGACCCCTTAGATCAGATTTTTACCCGTAATCGCACCGCGTACCAAAGCATGGTGCTATTGCCGGCCATTACCTGAATACCCAACGCCTTGTATACGGCCATGATTAACGATTGTATCTATCAGCGACTAACGGCGACAAAACACCCCATACGGCTGATCTTCGGGTCGAACGGCTGTGGCTAGAGCTGAGATTGCATTAAGACTCGTATTAACGGGTCTTAAGCACCTCTCGAAGCTTGTCTGCCATAGACATCAAGGCGGTTTCTGTCGTTTCCCAGTCGACACAGGCATCAGTCACTGACACACCATATTTCATTTCGTCAGGGTTGCTGGAGAGTTTCTGATTGCCCTCGCTTAGGTGGCTTTCAATCATCACGCCAATAATAGATTGATTACCTTCGGTAATCTGATTGGCAACATTATTCAGCACCAGGGGCTGTAAATTATGATCTTTATTGGAATTGGCGTGGCTGCAGTCAATCATGATGTTGGGAGCAATGCCAGCCGCTTGCAACTCCTGCTCGCAGAGAGAGACACTGACTGAATCATAGTTGGGCTTACCGTTGCCGCCGCGCAATACAACATGTGCATAGGGGTTGCCCTTAGTGGTAATGATCGAGACATTACCTTCCGAGTTAATGCCCAGAAAGCGATGCGGGCTGGCCACTGATTGCAGCGCATTTATTGCCACTGTCAGACTGCCATCGGTACCATTTTTAAAGCCGATAGAGGAGGACAGGCCAGAGGCCATCTCTCTATGGGTCTGCGATTCTGTGGTGCGAGCGCCAATTGCAGACCAAGCAATCAAGTCTTGCATATACTGCGGCGAAATAGGATCTAGTGCCTCGGTAGCTGTTGGCAGTCCGATTTCCAAGATATCGTGTAAAAGCTGCCGACCAATGTGCAAGCCATCAGTAATCTTGAAAGAGTCGTTCATAAATGGATCATTGATCAGACCTTTCCATCCGGTGGTTGTGCGCGGCTTTTCAAAATAGACTCGCATAACAATCAATAGCGTATCGCTGACTTTTTCAGCGAGAGACTTGAGCCGGCCAGCATATTCATGGGCAGCTTTTAAATCGTGAATTGAGCAGGGCCCAACCACAACAATAACGCGGTGATCGTTACGCTGAAGAATATTCTCAATGTCCTTACGGCCCTGAGATATCGTGGCGCGAGCGGTCTCTGATAGCGGTATTCTACGCTTCAGTTCAGCCGGAGTAATGAGTATCTCAGGTACTTCAATATTAATGTTTTCTACAGGGTGGGTATCCATCAAGAAATTCCTAACTGATCACGTTGCTTAAAGGGGTCGCTATTGTACTCAAATATGAGTCATTTTGAAGGTTATTCGGCGTCAACCTCAATAAACAAGGGGATTTGCGGAAAATACAGAGCACAGCGGACCGGATTGCTCTCAAGCTTGCGGTACAAACTCCCATAGTGCTTGAGCTGGGATCGATAGGCCTGGGTCTGTCTGTCGATAAACTGTTGCTCACTCTCCTGTGCTGTTGGACTAGAGAGCTTGTAGTCAATAATCCAACGGATACCATTATCGACAAAGGTTCTATCAATCACCGAAGTCCCAGCATGGTTCGTTTCCCTATTGTGATAGCCGAGGGCCTGTTCACACTGTGCCTGATTGTGATTGTGCAGTATCCATTGTCCCTGATCATCAGCGAGCATCGTTGCCACCGCGGCACTGAGACGGCTAAGTTCATCGCCAGACGCCAAAATCCCATATTCTTTAAGTTGAGCAGCCCAGGCTCTGGGCAGAGATTCCAGTCTGTGCGCCGACCAATTACCTATACCTTCATTGGCGATCTGCTTGAGTGTTCTGTGCAAAACAGTACCCAGTATACGGGCGCGGATAGACAGATCCGCATCCCCAGCTGTCAGGGGCACCGATTGACTGCCTTCTGTGCCTAGGGACATTCCATCTTTTGACTGAGCAGGCGCAATAAAGCTAGCAGGAAGTCGTCGCATACTGGTCAAGGACAAATTGTAATCACCATCACCATCACCATCACCATCACCATCACCATCACCATCACTATCACCATCACCATCACCATCACCGAGGTTGCCTTGATCTCGGGTCTCCGTGACGTTATAGGTTTCGTCAATAATACCCGCTTCAATGGTTTGCCAAATCGGGGCCAGTAAGCGGGTCCCGGCTGGTGCCATCCAGTTGCCCTTGCCGGCGGGTTTTAAGGAGGCAAAGAGATACAGTTGGCGAATCGCACGGGTGACAGCAACATAGAGTACTCGAGTATTTTCCAGACGAGATTTTACGGCAGACTCCTGTTTTAGATAGCGATAAACACTGTCATCCTCTTCATCATGAGCACCTAATGGAGCCATCAATAGAGATATTTGATTATATTCATCAATGTGCTCAGACCAGCGCAGTAGGGGGTTTTTATCCGTCGCAGAGGCCCTAGTGAGTCCCGGAAGTATGACATGATCAAACTCCAGTCCCTTAGACTTATGGATGGTCATTATCTGAATGAGACTGCCATTGTCATCGCCCAAAGGCGAGGAGGGTGCTGCGTACAACTTGTCGACAGCGTCCTGAAATCCAGTCCAGTCCTTGACCGTACCAGCAGCTTGCCAGACCTCTAACAGATCCAGATACCTGCGAACGTCATTGAGATCGCTACTGGCCATTAGACTGTCCGGCCCACCTAGATCGACCCATAGCCGCTCTATGCTGTCACGCAAATTAGATCGACCACGCTGCTGCCATGCCCCGAGCAGCAGAGGTATGACACGTTCTAAGATTCGCTTGCCATCCTCCGACAGTCTCGTATAAGACTCGGATTTAGAGAGTCCCTGTAACTGCTCAAGAACGGCGTCGTCCGATTTTCTGACGCTGTGACTGCTGTTGGAAACAATTAATAAATCTGCTAAACACAGGCCACAAAATGGTGCTCTCAAAATGGCGAGCCATGGAATCTTATCTGCGGGTGATAGTAGTGCGCGAGTAAGTGAAAGCATATCGACCACAGGCATTCTGCTGGCGAGAGGCGTTATGTCTATAGCCCGCCAGTTGAGGTTGGCCTTACGCAGAGCCGGAACAATACTTTTCAGATGACCGCGGCCCCGCACCAAAATGGCAATGGATTGGTTCGGTTTCTCTTCGGCGATACCTTTGCATAGGCTGGCAATATGCTCAGCCTCAGCCAGCTCATAACCTTCCCCAGAAAAACCGTGAAAGCTAACAGCTGGGTCATTGCCAAGCCCCTTAACAGCCTCAGAGGCGGAGTAAGGGATAGCGCCACGACTAATATCAGCTTTATCTGGAAATGCCAGACTAAAGGCATTGTTGACCCAGTCAATGATGCCCTTTTGGGAACGAAAATTAGAGGTCAATGTCAATGGCGTGCACTGTACTGGGCCAACCGGATGGCGCTGAGCATTGACAAATAAACCGACATTGGCATTGCGAAAGCTATATAGCGACTGCATGGCGTCCCCTACCAGAAACAGCGTTCTGCCATCATCTGGCTGCCAGCCGGCGATCACATGTTCGAGTAACCTTATCTGTGCACCGGAGGTATCTTGAAACTCATCTACCAGAATATGACGCAACTGATAATCCAAACGCAGGGTGATATCTGAGATGGATTCATCGTCAGGGGAGGGTTTAACGGCCTCCAAAGCGGCTAGCATGATGGCCGGATAATCACATTGATCCTGAGCCTTAAATACCAACTCAAGCTCTGCGGCCAAGCATGGCAGTAAGAAGCCCAGGGCATCTAAAATCTTCTGCTGACTGGCGTTTATCTCTGAATCTGGCAGACATAGCACGTTGGCAATCAAGTCATTGATGGCAGACCGTTCACTACACCAGTTGAGCAATTCCTGCATGCGTGCCTTGGCATCCGTTTCGCCCGCAGGAAAGCCTTCAGTAATGGTTAATCGTTTACGTACATCACCGCTTTGAGTGACGAGTAAGCTGAGCAGAGTTTTCCAATACTGTATGCCGTCGAGACTGCAATCTGGCAGTTCGACAATCCCCGCGAGATCTCTTATGGGTGAATTTTTATCCTCCGGAATCTGAGTGGCAGCAAAGTCAGCCAGTGCGATTAGCTCTCCCTCGATAGGCAGCAGAGCATCGTGCAGAGCGAGCAGGTTCTCGGCAATAATCTGATCGATCACCTGTTGGAAATACCCTTGATTGCCCGCCGCGCTGAAAATAAGCGGCAGCCACTGTTCTCTTTTGCCAAGTAGATCTGAGAGCAAACGTTCGCAACGAGCCAAGTCGTTGCCGGTATGGGCCAGCAGCACGGCAAGCTGAGACGCTGTTGGGCTATCCTCTTCAACTTTATCTAGCAGCGCCCGCGCGGCCGCCTCGTAATGAGCCAATGGATAATCACTGGGCTCAGATAGGGCACCCAGCTTGGTTTCCAGCGCAAATTGACTGGCTATGTAGCGGCAGAAACCGTCAATAGTTTGGATGCGCAAACGACCAGGCATCTCCAATAGGTTCCAACCCAGTGCATTATTGCGAGCCACCGCTTGCGCCGCCAGATCCCATGTTTGTGCCTCATAATCGTCGTCTGGACGCGGCTGATAAGCGGCTAACTGCAGGGCGCCATGGATACGGTTGGCCATTTCACCCGCGGCCTTGCGTGTAAAGGTAATGCTCAACACCTCCTCAGGGTTGTCGACGGTGCACAGAAGGCGCAGTACGCGCTGGGTTATAAGCCCAGTTTTACCCGAGCCAGCGGGCGCAGAGACAATAAAACTGCGCTCAGGATTCAGCGCCTCTTGACGCTGTAAAAGATCATTAACCTGATTCATGGGGCTGTCCAGCCGTCAGCTTTGGCCTTCAATTCGGCCTCTTCAGACCACCGGTTTAAAGGGAGCAAGTGTGATTGAAAGGCAAAGGCAGCGGCATTAAATATCTGCATGCCCGCCTTACCAGAGGTGAATTCATGAGCCAAGCCGCCTAGTGCTGTCTGCCACTTATCGACCTGTAACGACCAATTTTCAATCAGTTTCTCGTTGGGGATCAATTGACTGTCGCTATTGCCGACAAATTTGATCGCGCCCCCTCTGATTTGTGCGAAGGCACAGCCATTGGCCGCAGGGTTACTGGCCAGTAAATACATCGGCAGCTGGGGGTCAGCGGGTCGTTCACCGGCCCAACTAGAAGGTTTTACCAAACCCGATTTATAGTCAATAATTAGCAGCTTGCTACCAATCCTGTCAACGCGATCGAGACGCAGCGATATTTCAAGATCGCCAAAGCGCAGACTGCTCTTGCTCTCGAGATTAACCACCTCAAAAGGCGCTCGTTGTTTCTCTTCCTCTAACCATTGACCGAGTAGCTTTTGTAATCGGGACTTCTCGAGAGCGCGATAATTCATGCCGAGCAAGACGGGGTGACTAGGTCCCCAAGTATTGAGTGTCTCGGCAATAACGGCGGCCAACTGCTCTTTGATCTGTTCATCAGACAATAGCTGCAGAGTTGCCGACGTCTGCCAGTTTTCCCACAGGCGAAAAAGAATGTCATGCATTAATGCACCGCGGTCCATGGCCGACAGCCCCTGACTGGGCTGTTCCAGTGGCTCAGCCTTAAGACGATGGATAGCAAAGGCATTAAACGGGCAGGTGGACTGGTTCTTTAATAAATTGCTGCCCCCACGGATATTTTCAATCGCAGGGTTGTATGCCGGCGCGCGATCTTCAACGAAATTGCATTGATCTAGCCGCACAAGCCATGCTGGATGCAAGGAAGGCTCCGTTAATAATGTATTTCTGGCCACTAGAGTAACATCGCGAATCAGCGGGCTGACATCGAGTTCCTCTTCGCCACGCATTAAAGGATAGCTTAGAATGAGTCGTTGGCTATTTTTCTTATAGTCCGCCACTAGTTCCTGAGCAATCAGCAGTTCGCGTTCAGGTAGGCTGTGAGGCATTTCGTGCTCGCGCTGAAAATCGGCAGGCAGCAACGGGTTGATGACAACAGATGCTGGAAAGTTTTGGCTGTGCATACCGACAATCCAGAGCTGATCAAACCTTAAGCCTGCGCCCTCGAGCAAACCCAGTATCTGAAACGGAGCGTCCGCAGTCTGGGGATGAAAAACAGCTTCCTGCGCTAGCTGTTGCAGATGTTTAAGTGCCGTAACCAGCCCGACTTCAATGGCTAGATTGTCGAGGCTGCAAAACTGCTCAATCAGCCCATTCCAATGTTGGCGCTGTTGGTACTCAATACTATTGAGCTGCCTATTTCCGGGCCAACCCATCTCATCCAGAAACTGATTTAAAAAATTAGCCCAACCAGAAAAATTCTTTAATGCGCCAGTCTTGAGTCGTGAAACCGTTTTAAGGTCGATCAAGGGTTGTAACGCAAGCAAAATGGCTTCGCGGCGATCAGCATCGGACGCTTGTTTAGGTACGCCATCCACGGCGTTATCGGACACTTCGTCGGGTACAACGCAGGATAGAAACTGTGCCAGCGTAAAGTCAAAGCGTCTGGTGCGACGCAGGGCTAATTCGCAGTCGGCACGGTACTGCACTCCGAGCTGATTGAAGGCGCAATAGGGCGAATACAGCAGTTGTAGCCAATCCTGTAGTGGTCGCTTGTATTGTAAAATACCCACAAGCTGCAGGGCAGCATTGACCACAGCTGTGTCAGCCAAGGCCGCCCCCGCTGAGATGTTAACGACTGTCTCAGTACCCTGTGTTTTGAGTGCCTCATCAGCCAGCCGCGCTACCTGTTGTAATGTATTGTTCAGATCGGGGACCACAATACCTACCCGCTGATGGCCATTGCGCTGCAGCTCTTGGGCAGCCCAGTTGGCCGCCAAACGCATTTCCTCTTCTGCATCCTGAGCCTCAATCAGACAGACATCTGTGTCTTGGCTGATGCTGCTTATGATGCTTACACTAGGGCTAGCACAGGCTATGATCGCAGCCTGTAATGGTGGCGTAGATTGAAAACCATAAAGCATTATTTCCGGTTCTGATGGCAGGGCGTCCACATTAAAACCCTGTTCTACAATTTGCCAAGATTCCTGAACGGTCACCAGATGATTTCTCTTCAGCAGATCAGTAAAGTTGTGGCTCCAGCGCTTGAAATAATCTGCCGCGGGGATACCGCCAGGGACCTGCTTAGGGCTGAGATGCCAGTTTTGTAATGTCTTTAAAGTATCTCCAGCAATTTTGGCATAGCGACTACTGTGTTCAGCATCCTCCTTAGCAATGGCGCGCTCCCAGTAGTAGCGGCTCTGCTGCGCTCCGACAACGGACAGCCCACCGACCAGCTCATGGTTCTGGTCCTGAAGCTCATCCCAACATTGTTTTAGCCAGTGTTCAATAGAATAGACTCTCGGTGAGCGCCATACCGATTGCTCTGTTCTCATGGCCCAGGCATCAGTAATCTTTGCCGCAAGGCGATGATTTGGTGTCAGAATCAAGCAGTTTCGTGCAATGGCATCGGCAAAGGGGTCTATGTCAATAAGAGGTGGCAGCATTCCTGAGTCGGCAACTTTGATTGTCAATTAAAGAGACCAGTATAGTCGCAAAACAGCGGTGTAATTGACAGTAGCCTGATACAATAAAATCATGCAAATGACCGATGACCTCAGCGTACTCCCCCCAATCTTAGCCGCCGCCATAGCTGGGCTGATTCTCGGCGTGTTTATTAGTCAGTTACTGGGTCGTGGCAACCGTGCTAAAGCTGACGAAGAAATCGTTAGACTCAGTGCAATTCGTCTTGAATTAACCACAGCCAACGGCGTACTAGAACAGCGCCTTACAGGCCAGCAAGTTCAGTACGAAGGACAGTTAAAACTGATGCAAGACGCTAAGCAAACCTTCGGGCAAGAGTTTGAAAACCTTGCCAACCGCATCTTTGAAGACAAACAGACCAAATTTGCGCAGCAGAATAAAGAAGCATTAGAAGTCACGCTGAGCCCATTGCGTCGCGATATTGGTGATTTTCGCAAGCAGGTTGAGAGCGCCTACGACAAAGAGAATGCCGACCGCAATAAGCTGGTCGGCCAGATCAGCGAACTGCAAAAACAGACGCTTCAGATTTCAGCCGATGCTGTGAGCCTTGCAAATGCGCTGCGAGGGGATAACAAGGCTCAGGGTAACTGGGGTGAATTTGTTTTAGAGAAGCTGCTCGAAGATTCTGGCCTGACCAATGGCCGAGAATATGATACTCAGGTGGCGCTCAAAGATGACACGGGCAAGCGTCGAAATCCCGACGTCATTATTCACCTGCCTGAGGGGCGGGATATTGTGATTGATGCAAAGGTCAGTTTGGTCGATTATGAGCGCTATTTCCACGCCTCGGACGAAGACAAAAAGCAGCAATGTCTGCGTCAACACTTACTATCCATGCGTGCCCATGTCAAAGGTCTTAGTGGCAAAGACTATGAAAGCCTAGGAGGCGTTAATAGTCTTGATTTTGTACTGATCTTCGTGCCAATCGAGTCAGCCTTTATGCTAGCACTCGATCATGATCCCGAGATGATGCGCGACGCCTATGATCGTGGCATCATTCTAGTCAGTCCCAGTACCTTGATGGTCACGCTGAGAACCATCAAAAATCTTTGGCGCTATGCCGATCAAAACCGCAATGCCCAACTTATTGCTGACAAAGCGGGCGCGCTTTATGATCAGTTTGTCAGCTATGTTGAAGCCCTTGACGAGGTAGGTAAACATCTGGACAAGAGCAAAGATGCTTGGGAAAATGCGCGTAAACGTCTGACCTCCGGCCGTGGTAATCTAGTGCGGCGTACAGAAGAGCTTAAGAAGCTAGGTGCTAAAACTAAGAAAAATTTACCGGACGACTTGCGCATGATAGACGAAACAACAGCCATGCTGGATAAAGATAACACCACCGAAGAGGGCGGGTTATGACGCCAACAATTAGTATTGCAGCAGCCATTGCTATCGTCGCGATGCTGGCCATCTATGCCGCCTATCTGGGGATGCAGCTTCGCCGACAGGGTAAAGATCAGCGGGCTTCACTAGAAATTCTTGAACAGACGCGTGTTCAAAAAGATAAAGAAGCGCGTCAATCTATACGGATAATTTCACGGGCCCTAGTGCAAAAAGAGTTAAGCGACACAGAAGCGGCCATGCGCATTGGTTTTTTGTCGCAGCAAGTTATTGCCACGACCGCAGAAACTGAACTATTCTCAGTCTTCAAACAGCTGGCCGAGGCGACGTCGCATATCCCCATACTGGATGACTGGGTCAATCTAGAGCGCTCTGAAAAAAGACGCTTCACCATTGAGCGGGAGCGTATCGAAAAAGGTTACTCAGAGTTCATTCATTCCAGCGCCAGCCAATTAGCCGAAATGCCATTAGCGTTCTCGTTTCCGCGATAGTCTCTTACCCGATGGAATTACTCAAACGCCTACAAATTAAGCCCGTAGTCCCCGAGACTTAGGGTGGCAATCTAATTCATTGGGTGCCTAACTTCCTTCTGCATCGGCTCCAAGTTGTCATATTAGGCGTGCCCTAACCGGTCTTGCGCTTTAGCAATACGCCAGACTCCAAATGCGTGGTCCATGGGAATTGGTCAAATGCGGCGACGCTTTCTATTTGGTGGGTTGCGCAGATCTGCCGAAGATTGGCTGCGAGTGTCTCTGGATTACAGGATATATATAAAATATTATCAAATCGGCAGACGAGCTTGAGTGTCTCTTCATCGAGTCCTGCGCGCGGTGGATCAACGAAGATGGTGGTAAAGTTGTAGCTGGCCAAATTAATCTCGGCCAGTCGCCGAAAAGGGCGCTCTTTATTCAGCGCCTGCGTCAGTTCTTCGCTAGACATTCTCACGACAGACACATTTTCAATGTTGTTACTGAGGAAGTTGGTATGCGCCGACCTCACTGACACCTTAGATATTTCAGTGGCCAGTACCTGATCGAAATGTTGGGCTAATACCGCCGTGAAATTACCATTGCCACAATAAAGCTCGACCAGATCACCGCGGCTGCCTTTCAGGCACTGACTTGCCCAAGTTAGCATGTGGACATTAACCGCGGCATTGGGTTGAGTAAAGCCAGACTCGATCTGCTGGTAGCTATACTCACGATCATCAATCTGTAATGTTTCGGTGACAAAGTCGGAGTCCAAAACAATTTTCTGTTTTTTGCTACGGCCAATCACCATGACCGAGAGTTCGTTTTGTAGCGCTCTAGCTGCTATCTCCCAGACTTCATCTAGTCGGCGATGATAGATTAAGGTTATTAATGTCTGGCCGCTGGTGGTGGTTAGAAACTCCAGACTAAAGAGTTTTTGGCTGAGGGCAGTGCTGCGGTTAATGGCAGCTAGTAGTGGCGTCATTTGTTGAGTGATTAGCGGTCCACCAATGGGGAACTGATGGATAATATGGGGACGTTTTTCACCGGGACGGTTCATGGCGTAGTGAGCACGACCGTCTTCATGCCAGATGCGAAACTCGGCGCGCATACGGAAACCGAGGGGCTGAGAGGGAAAAACGACGACGTCGGAAACCTCAAAGTCGGCCAGTGTCTGTTGGTATTTGTCGATTTTTGTGTTCAGTTGGGTCTGGTATTGCGCTGGGCTAAAGGTGTCGTTTGCTGTTGTCATTGGGCTTTATAAATCTCGTCTGTTTTTGCGGCCAGTACAAAATCGTTGTGATGCAGCCCAGCGATGCTGTGCGACCACCAGTTAACGGTCACTTGCCCATAGCTGAGTAAGAGTGTTGGGTGATGGTCATTACTTTCAGCGATCTCTGTGATGTTGTTAGCAAAGGCGATGGCCTGCACAAAATTATCAAATTTAAAGTTGCGCTGGAGCTGAGATATACCGTTTATTGGCACCACTTGCCAGTTGGGAACCTGAGCGCACAGAGCGGATTGCTCGGCCTCTGTTAGCTGCTCGGCACTGGCGGGTGTCGCGGTGCATTGGTAGGTACTGAGTGGTTTCATAGACAGTTCTTTGGTTTGGGTAATCCGGCGAGTTTGGCTATTAACCTAGCGGGGCTACCCGGGAATTGGTGGTTGAGAACAATGCTTCGACCACTTTCGACACCAAGACTGGTAGCGACGGCCTTACACAGTGGTCGCATCGACGGCGAAAACCCATAAAGGTCATAAAATGCGCGGGCGACCTCTAATACCTCCATGTGCGCGAGTGTGAGAACAATGTTCTCTTCCACGGCAATGGCCGAGGCCTGTGCTTGGCCCCAGTCCGGCAGTCGACTGAGATAATGCGTCTCTGTGGTCATGGTATTTTCTTGCCCATTAAAAAAGCCCTATCATCTGACAGGGCTTTTGCTTAGACCTATAGCTGTCAGTCGTCGCCCATGATACCAAATAGATGTAACAGGCTCAGGAACAGGTTGTAGATCATGACGAATAGGGTCACGGTCGCTGAGATATAGTTGCGTTCGCCACCATGGATAATGGCACTGGTTTGCCACATGATCACTGCTGAGGCTAAAAAGGCAAACACGGCACTGATCGTTAATGACAGGGCAGGGATTTGTAAAAAGACGTTGGCAATGGCTGCGACAAACGCGACCAGCATGCCAGTCATCAAGAAACCGCTCATAAAGTTGAGGTTCTTTCTAGTGGTCAATACATAGGCCGAGGCTGCGAAGAAAACCAGTGCAGTTGAACCTAGTGCCATCATAATTGGCTCGGAACCCTGGGTGGCCAGATAGTAATTAAGAATGGGTCCCAATGTGAATCCCAGCCAGCCGGTGAGGGCAAATACCCAGAGCACACCGCTGCCGTTATTTTTGTTCTTTTCGGTCATCCACAGACACAGAAAATAGGGCAATAACGTCCACAAACCGAAGTGGGGGGCATTGATGGCCATAGAGACACCGGCCATTAGTGCGCTAAAGGTGACTGTTGCGGCCAGCAACAGGTAAGTGCTGCGTAGCACCTTGCTAACTTCAGGGCTTAGGGCGGTAGTTTCAATGCCGCCTGTTGCTGCTTTGGTATCGTACTTTTCAGGGCTCATGTTTTTACTCTCAAATCGTTGTGTTGTTAACCATAATAATACTCAATAAATCCAGTATTACCAGTATTTAGTTGCCAGCGGCGTCAATGGGAAAGCTTTCTAAGTTGTAACCGGCTTTATCGAGGCTCAGCGCCCAGCCAAAACGTTCCCAATCACCTAGCACTATACGCTCACGGTCCTCTAATGGATGGCGGTCTGGTCTATGGGTGTGACCGTGAATCAGGACCTTGACCGCATGTTTGGTCATTACGGTGTCAACGGCATCAGCATTGACATCCATAATTGCGCTGGCTTTGTTGCGATTCGCGGCCATGCTCTTAGCACGCCAGTCAGTGGCCAAATTCTGTCGGTATTTCAGCGGCAGACAGCCAATGCCCCAGCGATAAATAGGGTTGCGCGCTTTGCGCCGAAAACGCTGGTAGTCAACATCGTCAGTGCACAGCGAGTCGCCATGCATCACCAGTGCGCGGTGGCCATGGTGATCAATAACATGTTCATCACCCAACAACAGTGCACCGGTGTTTTTGGCAAAGCGCTTGCCCAGCATAAAGTCGCGGTTGCCTTGCTGTATAAAAAGCGGCACCCCTGAGTCGCTTAGTGTTCGCAGAGCTGTTTGAACCTCCAAGGCAAGTTGGCTGGGGTCGTCGTCACCAATCCAAGCTTCAAACAGATCACCCAGTATATAAAGTGCATTGGCTGATGCAGCCCGCTGCTGCAAAAAAACCAAAAACGCCCGGGCAACTGCCGGGCGTTCGGGTGATAAATGCAAATCTGAAATAAACAGGACGGCCATTGAGTACTCTATTTAGCGGCGTACTCGTCGCTGATCACTGTTTCGGTAATCTCGATAGTATCATCAGGCACATCGCCGTGACCGCCTTGATTACCGGTTGAAACGCCTTTGATTTTTTCAATCACGTCCATACCATCCACAATCTTGCCAAAAACTGCGTAGCCCCAGCCCTGCATATTTTTGCCGCTGTGGTTCAGGAAGCCATTATCGGCGACATTAACGAAGAATTGTGAAGACGCTGAATGCGGTTCGCCAGTTCGGGCCATGGCTAGGGTGCCGATATCATTCGTCAGGCCATTATCGGCTTCGTTCTCTATGCAGTCACGCGTCTCTTTTTGCGACATATCGGCAATCATGCCGCCACCCTGAACCATAAAGCCGTTAATAACACGGTGAAAGATAGTTCCTGTGTAGTAATCGTCTACTGCATACTGCAAAAAGTTAGCAGCCGTTAGAGGTGCTTTGTCGAAGTCCAGCTCTATGGAGAAGTCGCCCATATTGGTGCGGAATGTGATCATTGATAATGCCTGTGTGAGAGTAAGTGATTTTGATGAGACCATTTTAGTTTGTAACAGGCCCAATTTAAACCAATGATTGTCATTTTACGGCTTTATACCGGCTTTTTGTTTATTGCACTGGTTGCTGCGGCTATAATCGCGTCCTTACTTAGCCTGCCCGATTTGGATCTATGACTGACACCGATAAACCTATTAATTTTATCCAGCATGTAATTAATGCTGATCTCGAAGCTGGCCATGTCACCAAGGTTGTTACCCGCTTTCCGCCCGAGCCCAATGGTTACCTGCATATAGGTCATGCCAAGTCGATCTGCGTCAATTTTGGTCTCGCGACTGAGAATGGTGGCGGCTGTAATTTGCGCTTTGACGACACCAACCCTGAGAAAGAAGATGAGGAGTACGTCAACGCCATTATCGAAGATGTTCGATGGTTGGGTTTTCAGTGGCAGGGCGATATCTGCTATGCCTCAAACTATTTCGACCAGCTCTATATCTGGGCCCAGTACCTTATTGGTCAGGGCAAAGCCTACATCTGTGAGTTAAATGCCGAACAGATGCGTGAATATCGCGGCACCACAACGGAAGTCGGAAAAAACAGTCCCTACCGTGAGCGTCCTGCAAGTGAGAGCCTCGATTTGCTCGAGCAGATGAAACTGGGTGCGATTGACGAAGGTACCATGACATTGCGCGCCAAAATTGATATGGAATCGCCGAATTTTAATATGCGCGATCCCGTGATGTACCGTATTAAAAAGATGGCCCACCAGCGCACCGGTGACAAATGGAATATTTATCCGTCCTACGACTTTGCCCATGGTCAAGAAGATGCTATTGAAGGGGTTACTCATTCTGTATGCACCCTAGAGTTTTCCGCCAACCGTCCTCTCTACGAATGGTTTGTGGCCAATCTGCCATTGCCCTCAACACCGAGGCAGTATGAGTTTGGTCGCCTAAATTTAAATTACACCATTACCAGCAAGCGCAAGCTCAAGCAGCTAGTGGATGAGAAGCATGTTGAGGGTTGGGACGATCCACGCATGCCAACTATTTCGGGTCTGCGCCGTCGCGGTGTCTCTGCCTCTGCAATCCGCGAGTTTTGCGACAGCCTGGCCGTAGCTAAAACCGATGGTGTTGTGGATATGGCTCAGTTTGAGCACTTTATTCGCGATGATCTCAATAACAATGCTCGCCGTGCTATGTGTGTGATTAATCCTGTGCTGGTGACTTTGGCCAATTATGCGGCGGATAAAGCGGAGTCTTTCACCGTACCAGGCCACCCCAATCGCG
>Ga0302116_1000118_pt1 | contig 42312 bp, 21 predicted proteins | sample AG5_SCM_MG_FD_203124 | JGI IMG/M metagenome (GOLD analysis project Ga0302116, IMG submission 203124) | Marine microbial communities from Western Arctic Ocean, Canada - AG5_SCM | ecosystem: Environmental > Aquatic > Marine > Oceanic | place: Canada: Western Arctic Ocean | collected 2017-10-01 | reverse complement strand
GGAGCGAAGGGCACGACCGGTGTTTGTATGCGCCTCCTTCTTCGTCGCAACGTACTCGCTCCTGCCCCACAAGGAGCTCAGGTTCATCTTTCCGGCTTTGCCCTTATTCAACGCGTGCGCGGTACGTCTATTTTGATTCTCGTATAGGCAATTAGTATGACCTGACGGCGTGTTTTGTTTAACTCATACAGGCTTGCGCTGTTGACCGGTGCGTCAAGGCGCTGACGTCCGCGCACAAGAAGACGGACGGCGGCGGCGCACGTGGCCGTGTAGTACGCGGCTACCTACCCCTGACCGCGGTGGCATTGATGTGGGGTTTGAGCGTCGGGGCGCACGTGGCGTTTGCCGTCGCGGCCAAGGCCAACTACCCGGGCGGAGTCGCGTTCGGTAGGCTGCACGCGGCGGAACCTTCGGGTCGTCGGTTCGAGCCCGGGACGGTGCACATCGACGCGGCGGCGGCCATGACCGGCGTGTCGCGCTTCGGCGAGAGTAGCGGGGGATTGTCCGGACACGGCGGTCCACAGTGGGTGTATTCCAAGGAGGAAGGGTTGAGTCCGAGGGAGCTGGCGACGAAGAGGGGCTTTGACTACTTCGTGAGCGGCGAGGCTTTAGTGCCGGGGTACGAGGTGGTCGATGCGATCGAGGGGTACGTCGGGCTCGCGGTCGTGCCGATGCGGTGGCCGCCGATACGCGCGAGGACGGAGCCGAAGATTTGGCTGCACAAGCGGCGGCCTTAAGCGGTGGAGGAGGCCGGCACGTAGCTTTTAGTTTGGAAGTCTTGTCTCACGTGTCAATCGAGAAAATCATCCCAAACTGGAAGGAAGGGGTAAGAAGCGGGGAATCGACATTTCCTCCCGCGCTTCTCACGCACGGACCGCAGAGGACGCGCGCGCCCCCGGCCGTTTGACACGCGTCTGAACTCGTGACCGTTCGCCGCGAGAGCCTTGGAACGCGAACGAACTCCTCACGGAACCGATACGACGGCGTTTTGACCTGAAGAGACGACAGAGATGGCTTCCGGCATCCGCAACGTCGGGCACAACTACGATATGGCCGTCCGGCCGGTCGCGGGCGCCCGGGGCCGTGGCACGAACAACCCCACGGAGTCCGACGCGAACAGGCCGTCGCCCATCCTCCGCGATCTCGGCAGGGAAGGATGGCACGGGAAGTGAGTGCAGCACGCGTCTCGTCCCCGCGTTTCGAACCCGCGCCGAGTCTCCTCTCCCTGGGCCGCGCGTTGACTTTTTTGGATCACGCGTGCGAATCGACATCTCGACCATCTCCGCTCCCCCACCACCCATACGCGACTAACCTCCGTCCGCCCTTCAACCCTGCACTCCCAGGTACCGCGAGCCCGTCGGTTTACCCCCGTCCACCTCCCCGTGGGCGCGCGACGATCAGCCCCCGACGTTCACCGACGGCGTCCAGTTCCAGACCAGACGCGCCAAAGGCGAACTCTCACGCGGCGACATTTACTTTGAGGAACCGTGGGGAACCACGGAGAAGTCGGAGGACCGCGTCAAGGGAGTCCCGCCCCCGGGGTTCTTCGGCAACGGATGGAAACACCCCGACCGCCCGCCGCGACCCGTGGACTACTCCAACCTCCCTTACGGCACCAGGCTCACCACCGAGTCCAGACCCCCGCCGGCGTTGAAGCCCAACCAGGAGCGGCCAAAGTTGGAGGAGGTTGGCGTGGAGACCCGCTTCCGGAAAGTATCGACGGGCATGGCGTTCAACGAAGTTCGGCCGGGCGAGAAGGCCGGCGCGTTCGCCCCGGACGCCAAGAAGAAGTACCTCGCCGAGCTCAAGCTCCAGATGGATGGCCAAAAGGCTAACCGCCGGATGGAACACCTGCAACACTTCGGCTGGGACGTCGGATCTAAACCCGACCCGAGAAGAGAGCTCTTCGCGCAGTTTGACCAGGACGGCAGCGGGACGATCGACGTCATGGAGCTGAGGCAGGTCATGCGCCACCCCAAGGTGCGCGCCGCGTTCAAGCTCTCGGGCGACGGCAAGGACCAGCTCAGCGAGGCGGAGATTGACGCCTTTGCCAACGAGATGGATAAAGATGGCGACGGAGAGATCTCCTACGACGAGTTCATCGCCGCGATGAACAAAAAAGAGAAGGAGGCGAACAAGGACTTCTTCAAGCTCAGGCGGTCGCAGATTGGGCTGGCGGGGAGCGACGTGATTGGAACGGCGGTGAAGCACACGGAGACGGGGTTGAAGGTTTCGTCTCAGCACCCGTCGCCTGGAGGAAGGCCGTTTTAATCTGTACCGTCAAACTAAATTATTCTCACTAATCCTCGGTTCCCTCCTCCGACACCTCGGGTCCGTCCTCCTCCGCGCCTATCCCCGCGGCGACGTACTTGGCCACTATCTCCTCGTCCTCATCCCCGCTCCCTTCCGCCTCCTCCGTGTAGTCTATGATCGGGTACATCGGGTTCAGGTCCAGCCTCGTCGCCCGGTCTAGCATGGCGCGGAATCCCTCGGTCTCGTCGAGATTGTCCATCGAGACGGCAACTTTACCCACCGTGTACGCCTCGTGCGCCGCGGCTTTACGCTTCGCCGTCTCGTCGTCCATCTCCGTCGGCGGCGTCATGAGCTGCGCCTTGAGCAAGTCATGCACGATGGATTCGTCCTCGTCGGAGTCCGTGGCGTCGACGTCGACGCCCCCGCCGACGCCCAGCGGGATCCCGGTTGGGCAAAACTCGAGCTCCGGGGATCGCGGGTGGACGCCGTCGGGGTCGTGCAGCCCCGGCATCGGGTCCGCCCACCGATCGCCGTGCGTGTCGATGACGTCATCGAGCTCGACGTACGGATCGGTGCCACGCGGGTGGGTCCGCGCGGGTTGTGGAGGGCATCCCTCGGGGGGTTCGGCCTCCGGCGTCGGCGTAAACGTTTGTGAAGTTTTGAGCGCGTTCGTCTCGAGCTCGAGCTCGTTCGGGTCGATGTCTCCGAGGTACTTGGCCTCGATCGCCGCGAGCCGTGACTTGTCCTCCTTGAGCGGCGGCATGTCGGGCTCGGGTGACGGCGTCGGCGCGTCCCCGTCGATTGAATCCCCCCCGTCGATTGAATCCGGAGCGTCGATTGAATCCGGAAAGTGTTCCGCCCCGGCGGTGAACATGGGCTCGTCCTCGGGAATCGGGGGCGTCGCGATCGTGCCCTTCTTCTTCGCCTTCTTCGCCTCGCGCCGCACTTTCTTCGTCTCCTTCTTGGCGCGTTTCTCCTCCTTCTTGGCGCGTTTCTCGAGCTTCCGTCGCTCCTTCTCGGTCAGCTCTGGCTCGGGCGACGGGGTCTTGAGCTCAACCTCGGTCTCCTCCTCGTCGTCCTCGTTGTCCTCCACCTCCTCGTCGTCGCTCGACTCCTCAGGCTTGCCGACCGAGTCCGCCTCCTTCTGAATCGTCCCCTCGACTGTATCAACAGGAGACTCACCCCGGTGAACGTCCGGCACCCCACTCGCTTCCGCCGGCTCTCCCTCCCCGCTCATACGAGTCGCGGTAGCATCCCGGTCAACGCTATCCCGGTCAATAACACCGCCGCTCGCCGCCGCACTGACGGACTCTGCGGCGCGTGTTGCCGCGATCTCCGCGCGGAGCGTCTTCACCGCGCTCGCCAGCTCTGTTATCTGCGCCTGCTGCGTCCGGACCACGTCGTCGGCGGCTCCGTAGTACCCCCGGGCGGAGACTATACTCGCCCTCGCGCTCGGAACATGGGACGATTCGCCTCTGCTTCTGGACGCGTCGAGGGACGCATCGGCGACGGCGCGCAGCGCGGCGTGGCGCCGCGCCGTCACCTCGTACTCGGTGTACTTGGGCGTTAAAGTGTTTCCCACCGCCCACCCCGGCGGAGCCTGCGGGGGGGAAGTCGTTTGCTTCGATACCGGGTAGCCGTATTTTGACAGCGGGGACATGTATTCGTCGCACGATCTCGATTGCGACGCGGCGCCTCGCTCGCTCATCGCGCCGCCGCCGCCGCCGCCGTACGTTCGTTCACTCGCGGCGCCATCGTACGTCGTGTTATCATCGTCGTCGTCGTCCGGCACGCTCGCGTACCGCTCGTTGGCATCCTTCTCCGGCGTCCGCTTCATCGGGGAGACTCGCACCAGCTTCGTACCCTCCGCGGCGTCCATCGGGACAAACGGAGCCTCGCCGGCATCACCCGGCGCACACCGCACCCGCGCGACGTACCGCGCGAACGGCTTGCTTCCCGGGATAGTCACGCAGTCGTACACTTTAGGTTTACCCGGCACCGCGTTGATCCCGGGGGGATACATCGCCAACACGAAGGATCGATCGGAGCCCGCGGTGACTTTCCGTTTGAAACCGTCGTGAGCGGCGAATCGTAACATCGCGGCCCACACGCCCAGGTGCGCCGGATGCTTAGCCCCGGCGACCCACACGCCTACGATCGGGACCTCGAACGCCTTCGGGTCCGTCTCCGTGAGCGGCACCAGCCGCTTAGCGTCGTCGAGCGTGAGAAAGCCGGTGGCGCATTCGTCGATGGGCACGTCCCTTACCTCGTACTGCGTCTCTGCCTCCGTCTTCCACTCCCGTTGACACCGCGCTAGGTCCCCGGCTAAAGGCACCGGCGACAGCGCCGGGAACGTGATCGGGGTGACCCTGAACATGGCGTTGGGCAGCTGCATCGCGGCGGTGACCGCGATGGACGGCGAGACGGACTCGTCGCCGCGCCGGTCCGTTGAGAATGTCGTCGCCGCCGCCGCTTGCATCAGGAGCACGGATGCCGGTCGAAGCGCCACGCGTTTAGCGCACCTCGCGTACAGCACCTCGTCAGCGGAGCCGCCGCGCCACGCCGCCTCATCCAGCCTCGCCGCGAAGGAGACGTCCTCGTCATCCGAGGAATCATCGTCGGAGCCGCGTTCATCTTCACCCGCGCCATCCTCCAAGACGGATGTTTCAATCAACACCGCCGACGCCGACGCGGACGCACGCTGATGGACGCGTGATGACTCCTCCTTCGGATCCCGTACCGAGTCCAGGGTGATGCGCGTGGTGTATCGAGGGTGTGTGGTGGTGTAATCGTCGTACTTGACGTCGCGGGTGGAGAGGACGCCGGCGAGGTGCGCCTTCTTGTAAAAGCGCGTCGTCGAGGTGGAGGAGTCGTCGGAGTCGTCGGAGTCGTCGTCGGAGTGGTCGTCGTCCTCCTCGAGGGCTCGGAGGCGCCTGGCCTCGTTCGCCTCGGTGGTGACCTCCGCGGCGATGCGGCCGAGGAGGGCGGTGACGTCCGGGGTGAGCGTGAGCATCGGGATGTGCTGCCTCGCGCCGACGTGCACGGGCGCGCCGGTCGGGTCGCGATTCCAGAGTGTGGTGGCATCGCCGACTGGAAAGCCGTACGGTCCTCGCGTCGCCGTCTCGGCCCTTCGCGCCGCCGCGTCCTCCTCTCGTTCGCGTGGGAGGCATCGTAACGACCGGATGAACTCCACGTGCTTTGACGTCTTTGAAGGCGCCGGGTCATCGACGACGCGGACCCTCGGCGCACCGTCGATGAATGAGCCTTCGGCTGGTCCAACGTTTCGCGCCGATCGAGCCACGAAGGCGGGCTCCAGCGTGGGTTTGAAGGCATCTTTGCCGAAGTAGGCGCTGGGGATCGAATGGGTTACGGGTGGATACCACGTCCTCGGCCTCTCCGGCGTCTCGTGGCGGCTACCCATCCTCGCCCACGCCCGTCGCGCCGTCGGACTTCTCTGACACTCAGACTTCGCGCTCTTTTTGAAGTTCATGGAAGTTGACGAACACGGAGGAATTCGCCACGCAGGTGACTGTTTGCCCACTGCTTATTTTGCATTTTGTATTTATGGTTAACACCTCATATGCGTTTTGTTCCAGTTTCGCTCTCGGGATCGGAATAAACATGGATAAGGACGATCGCTCGACCCCGGATCCCGCACTCTCGATGTCGACCTTCGCCCTCGCGTCCGCCCACGCGGGCGTCGCGCCGCGATGCAAGAAGCGCGCCTCCGCCACCGACCGTCGCGCCTCTCTCGGAAGATCCCGCGCGCGAGCGAACGCGGTCGCCGTCGACGCCGCCGTCGATTCACGCACGCAGGCTGACTTCGACGCGCTCTGGGCCTGGCTGAAAACCGAGGGCGTCGACGTCGGCAAGGTGACGCCCGCGCTGGTCGACGACGCACCCGGGGGCCGTGGATGGGGCCTCGTCGCCGCCGAGGACATCGGCGGCGGCGACGCCGTGCTGTCCATCCCCAAATCATGCTGGATGACCGTGGACACCGCGCTCGAGTCACCCGTCGGCCCGCACGTGTCCGATGAAGCCGGCTGGATCGCGCTCGCCCTACAGCTCCTGCACGAACGCGCCGTCGGACCCAAATCCAAGTGGGCCGCGTACGTCGCCGCGCTGCCCACGACCCTAGAGGCGCCCCTCTTCTGGACCGCGGAGGAAGTCGGAGCGCTAGCGGGGACACAGCTGCTGGACACCGCCGCCGGGTACGACTCGTACGTCAGAGGCACGTGGACCCGACTCAAAGATTCGGTATTCGACGTCAATCCACAAACCTTTCCACCCGACGCATTCGATGAACCGAGCTTCATCTGGGCGTTCGGTATCCTCCGCAGCAGGTGCCAGGACCCGATAGACCAAGGCGCGACGATCGCGCTCGTCCCAGGGCTGGACATGGTGAACCACAGCGGCTTGTCCTCGCAGACGTGGACGGTGAGTTTATTTTTACTTTCGTATGGACAAGTAGAATGACGGCGTGTTTTGTTACAGCTCAACAACGGAGGCATAGCATCCGTGTTCGGCGGCGGCGGATCCGGCGGCGGATCCATCTTACTCCGCACCGAGAAAGGCGCCAAGGGCCTGCTCGCCGCCGGCGCGGAGGTGTACATGAACTACGGCCCGCGGAAGATCGATAACCAGCTCGCGCTTGACCACGGATTCACTGACGCATTCGCGTCCAGGCCCGGTAAGTTTATTTTTGTTTCCATATGGGCAGTTAGACTGACGTCGTGTTTTGTTTACGTTTACAGGGTACGTGTTGGGACCAATCGCGATTCCCGAATCTGACCTCAACTGTTTCGATAAGATGGACGTGTTGGAGGTTGGTGGACTTAAAGAAGCGCCGAGTTTCGTGCTGAGGGCGTTCGAGGACCCTGAACCCGAGTTGCGCATCTTCATGCGTCTGCTCAACTTGAAGGGGGAGGATGCGTTTTTGTTGGAGGCGATTTTCCGCGCCGAGGCGTGGGGGCTCATCTCCGAGCCGGTGTCGCGGCTGAACGAGGAGGAGGCGTGCGGGACGATGATCAACGGGTGCGAGGAGGCGCTGCGAGGGTACACGACGCGCGTGGAGGATGATCGGAAGGTTGCCGAGGATACGTCCATCGGACGTCGCGCGAGGCTCGCGGCGAGGGTATCGATGGGGGAGAAGCAGGCGTTGACCGACGCGATGGGGTACTTCTCGCAGATCGAGGCGAGGCTGGACAGCATGGAGTACTACCAGGAGAGGCGGCTTCGGTCGTTGAACTTGCTGGACAAGGACGGTAACAGCACGTACGATCCATTCGAGGACACCATGGCATGAGCGGTTACTCTTAGAAAAACACAGCTGTCATCTTTTTTAGAGACATTTCGATAACCAATTTTACCCGAAGCCCTCGACGAGAATCGCATCTTCAGCCGCGCGCGTACCCCCACCGCATCGATCGCGCGATGGCTGACAAGGCACCCAAACCGAAGTGCTCCAACTGCGGTAAGTCCCCTTCGAAGCTCATGAAGTGCTCGGGGTGCAAGGACAACCGCGACTGCGTGCGGTACTGCGACCGCAAGTGCCAGAAGAAGCACTACAAGGACCACAAGGAGGACTGTCGCCTCTGCACCGTGAAGCTTCAGGCTGACGACGCGTACGCGGCGTACTCGCGCGAGTACGCCGCGGCGGATCGAGAGCAGCGCGCCGGGGAGTTCCAGAAGCACCTGGCGCACATGGAGCTCGCCGTCGAGTACGCCGAGAAGGCGGTGGCGCGATACGAGCAGCTCGGGCCGCGTTCCACCGGGATGCAACTAGAACTCAACGCCAACATAGCGCTGGGCCACGGGCGGCACGTGCGCTTCGAGAAGGCGCACGCGTACATCCAGCGCGGCTTCGACGCGCTCGTCATCGCCAAGGCCCAAGACGTGTCCGTCGACGTCTACTGGGCGCACATGGGCAAGACCATCAGCGGCGAGGGCGGGGGAAACATCAAGGATCCCGTCTCGGGCGCTACTCGGTCGACGAAAAAAGGATGGAACAAGATGGTCGAGGCGTGCGAGAGCTACCTGTGGACGAGCAAGAACCAGATCATGCTCTCGCAGCTGCGGGAAGGCTTGATCGAATTGCCGTGCGGCGTGTGCCTGGAGCCGATGACGGGGTGCGTGCGCAAGGATGATCCAAAGTTTGAACGACACGAGATCTTACCGTGCAAGCACATGTGCCACCTGCCGTGCCTCCCGGCCGGGTACGTCCGGTCCAATCCGCCGGGGTACACACCCCCGGGATCACCCACGGACATCGGGCTGTGCCGGTACTGCGTGCAGGTTGGCCAGGTCAACGGAGAGCAAGGGCAGAGCTTCGGGGAGGTCGAGGAATTGAAGAAGCAGGAGGACGCCAGGTTCGAGCGGGAGAAAACAGAGCGTAAGCTCTCAAAGGCGCTCGGCGGGATCGACATGTACGAAGCGATCGCGGCGGCTAACCCCGTCGGCGGCGACACGGACAAGGCGTTGATGGCGAACCTGTTCGGCGAGATCGTGCCCAAGCTTCAAGCCATGTCGGTTGATGAGAGAAGAAAAACGTACAAGTTGATGGAGAAGCACATGTACGCTATGCACGCGGAGAACGGGTTGAGCGAGGAGAAGACGAGCGAGATGAGGCGGATGATACTTGAAGGGAAGGATGTCCTGAGCGAAGGACCCGACAAGGATGCGTACGACGCCCTGTGGAAGGACCTGGAGGAGAAGCGCCCGGCTGAGATTGTTCCGCTTATCAACAGGGATCGCCCGAGTGACGTCTGAATTTTGTAACGTAACTGTTTACCCATATGATGAGACGTTCTTAATTACGGTTAAGACTCTTTTTGCGCGTTCGACCAATCCAAATCCCGCCTGCCACCGAAGCGAACACGCCGGGTCGCTCGACGGGGCGAATCAAAGTAGTGAAGTAAGCGCCCGGCGTGGTACGCATCGCGCGGGGTTTGAACCGCGTGAGCCCCCGGTCAACGCGGGGGGGGTTCATAGGAAGGCGGCGCGTGGCGCGAACCCGGCGTTGGGACGCGTGGGTGGCGCGGCTCGTCGGTTAGAGGAGGACAGACGCCGATTCCGGACTCGGTTGGACCTTGTTAAGTGTTAGCGCGCGTTCGTCCAAACATCGATCCGAGCGACGATGAGCGCGATGGTGCCCCGCGGGTCCGCCCCGGCATCGGCGCCCACGAACGCCGAGGTCGTGTTCGAGTCATCGCCGCGCGCCGGCCTCGATTCCGGCGACATCGTCGTCCTACTCGCCGGCCACGAGCACGAGATCGGCGCGGCGCGTCCGTACGTGGTGACGCAGACGGACGCCGACGACGGCCACGGCCCGCTCTACCGCTTCGTCGTCGACGCCGACTCCGGCCGGAACGCCAACGTCGCCGGCCTGCAGAAACAGTGGCCGCACGCGCACCTCGAGGTGGTCGTGGGCCGGGACGACTTCGTCGGCTTTCGGGCTCCGATGGCTGAAGATCGGATGCTGCAGGCGACGCGCAAGGGCGGGGCGGGGCGGCTGCGATTCGCGTCGGAGCACATGGGCACGTGGGAGGAATGGATCATGGACGCGCGGTCGGAGAAGCTCACGACGCCGTGGATGCATCGCGCCGTCATACTCCGGCACAGGCGCCTGGACAGGTTCGAGCTGCGGGTGACCATGGTACGCGTCGGAACCTCCAAAGAATCAAAGTCGCCTCTTCCGACGATCTCTTCGACGCCGACGCTGAAACGCACGGGGTTGAGCCGCGCGCTCATCGAGCCCCTCAACCCGCTCGCGTCACCGGAGAAAGAAGCCGAGGGAGTAGGAGGGGACGGAGAAGACGAGTTCTTCTCCCCAGGGGCGGTGGACGACGTGGCATCCGGACGATCGTTCAACTCTTCGGCTCCGCCCCGAGCCGCTCGGCGCGAGACCCACTTCCGCAACGACATGTATCAGATGGAGACACCCGGCCGCGATCGTGGAGGTAAAGGCGGGACCGGCGACGCTAACGCGGTGAAGGAACACACCAGTGTGCTTCACGCCATGTCCGGCGTGATGGCGAAGGAGTTCACGGTGGCGTTGCAGCGCGAGGTTCAGGCGCGTCAGGCGGTTGAGTGCGAGGTGACGGACTTGCACCGCGCGTCCGAGGAACTACGAGGTTGGGCGCTGAAGGAGCTGGAACGGCTCCGGGCGTACGCGCAGACGCAGGTGGACGAGCTCGTGGGTGAGTGCGTCAAGCGGCGGGACGAGGCGGACGGGTACAGGAACCGAATGGAGGAGCAGATGGAAGGTAACAAAACTTTGGATCGAGCGCTGACCCGGGCGTTCGCCAGGCGTCGGCGTCGGAGCCTACAGACCCGGGGATTCGCCGCGCTCAAGACGCACGCCGCGGAGCTCACGCGGCGCAGGCGTCTGTTCCTTCGCGTGGGCTCGCGGATCGCGAAACGCGCGATGGCCAGGGCGTTCGACACGTGGCGCGAGGAGACTGAAGAGGCGGCGGCGATTAAGCTGCGGATGGCGAGATTTGTGTCGAGGTGGAGGAACGCTTCGTGCGCCGCCGCGTTCCGCTCGTGGCGCATCGCGTGGCGCCAAAAGTCGATGCAGCACGCCGCGGCGAAGGAGATGGGTTCACGCGCGAGGCTCCGGGCCCTCGGTCCCGCGCTCAGGCGTTGGGCGGTGACGACTCGACGCGACCGTGGCGTGTCCAGAAACTTTACCAAGTTTACAAAACGCAGAGCCAGGCGGATGCTATCCGCGGCGTCGCGCGAGTGGTTCGACGCGTGCCAGGACGCGAGGCTCCGACGACGAACCCACGCGCGGTCCGCGGCGCGGCTCATCGCCAAGCGCGAGCGCGTCTTCCTCGTCGGCGCCTTGACGGAGTGGTTCGACGTCGTCGGAGCCGACAGACGCGTCAAACGACTCGTCTCTCGGTCCGCCGCTCGAGTCGGACGCAAAATATTCGCCGCGTCGTTTCACCGATGGCGAGCGTACACGCAAGACGCGGGTAAGAGCCGACGTTTGGTGGCGCGGATGTTCGCCAGGAGTGTTTACAAGATATCCGAGATGTCGTTCATGGCGTGGCGGGGTCATACAAAGGTTAAGGGCGAGGAGCGTCGGGTGGCGATGCGGCGGGTGGCTAAGCGCCTGGGTAACTTCCAACTGTACCGGTCTTTCAACGCGTGGAGGTCGTCGGTGCTCGAGCGCAGGCGGCTTCGCGTCGCGGCGCGACGGGTGATCGCGCGCGTGAGCGCCGGCGGCACGGCTCGAGCGTTTAACACGTGGCGCGATGTCACTGTTGACGGTAAGCGCGCGAGGGTCGTCGTCGGCCGGCTCGTCGCGAAACTTTCCAGGCGTCTCATCGACGGCGCGTTCCAGGGCTGGCGACACGACGTACACGAGCGCGTGCGCATGCTCCGGTTGACGACGAACGTCGTGCGTCGCATGGCGAATCGCGCGCTCTCGGATGCCTTTTACGGCTGGGCGAACAAGGCGGCGGCGGCGGCGACGATGAGGCGACTGGAGGCGAAGGCGAAAGCGTTCAACGCGAATCGTTCGACACGAAACGCGTTCGAGGCGTGGTGCGTCGATGCCACCGAGGCGCGAAGGCGGCGATACCTGATGACGAAGGTCACCGCGCGGTTCGTGTTGCGCGTCACGGCGCCGGCGTTTGATCGATGGGTCGAATGGACGTCATCGATGAAGAGGCAGCGAGCCCTGATTTCTCGCGTCGCCGACCGGTGGCGGAAATCGTACCTGGTCTCCGCGTTCGAAGGGTGGGTGGAGACGCACGTTGAGACTACGCGGCGCAAGCGCATCATCGGTGCGACGATGGAGCGCGCGGCGCAGGCGAAGGTTCGAGCCGCGTTCCGGCGCTGGAACGAACAAACCGCGGAGCTCGTCCGGCAACGAGCGCTTTTGACACGCGTCGCCAACCGGTGGACCCATCGACTTATCCAATCATCGTTCGACGCGTGGCACGAGCACGCCGGCGTGCTTCGCAAGCAACGCGCGTTACTCAACCGCGTCGCGGGTAGGTGGAAGCGTCGGCTCGTCGCGTCCGCGTTCGATCGCTGGTGGGAAGCGGCCCGGGACCTGGCGAAGCAACGGAATCTCGTCGCCAAGGTTGCCGCGCGGTGGAGCCGCCGGCACACCGCGCGCGCCTTTGACCGTTGGTTCGACTGGTCCCACGAGATGCGCCGCGCGGTAGACGTCATCGAGCGCGTGGGTGCCAGGTGGAAGAACATGTGCGCGGCGCGTTCGTTTGGCAAGTGGGCGACCACGACGATGGAGCTCAAACGAACGCGTACGCTGTTGACGCGAGTCGCCACGCGGTGGCGGGATCGGTTCATCGCGTCAGCGTTTGCCACGTGGCACGGCCACGCCGCCGAGCTTCGACGTCTCCGGGTCATCCTCGCCCGGGTCACGGGGCGGTGGAGCCGGCGGGTCATCGCGCGCGCGTTCGACAGGTGGTTCGATTGGAGTCACGAGATGCGACGAGCGGCGTCCGTGGTCGGCAAGATCGCGCTTCGATGGCGAACACTGGCGCTCTCTCGCGCCTGGGACAAGTGGCGCGCCGAGGCGTCCTTCTCGGTGTCCACGTCCGGTATGCTGGTCCGGCAGGTCGCGGCGCGGCTCGTCAAGCGGCAGATGGCGGCCGGGTTCGCGCGATGGGCGCGAGTGACGTCGTGGAGCGTTGAGAGCCGACGGACGTTGAAGAGGGTGGTTCGACGAATGCGGCTCTTTTCGTTACGACACGCGTGGGACGGCTGGCTCGATGCGATCGAATCCAAGGCTCGAATGCAGCTCGTGTTACAAAAGGCGGTCGTTCGGTGGAACGCGCGGCATCTGGTACAGTCCTTTCACGCGTGGGCGGACAGGTGCGACGAGATGGCGGCGGCGAGGACGGCCGTGACGAAGGTGTTGAGCGCGTGGCGATCCAAAACTCTGTTCAAATGTTTCCGCCGGTGGACAGATTTCGCGTCGCAGCGGTCCAAGCTGGTGACCAAGCTGGATCGGATCATGGGCAGGTGGGAGAACAGGCGTTTGGCGTCCGCGTTCGACCGGTGGGTGGAGGCGGTGGGTGAGATTCACCGCATGCGGCGTTTGCTCACGCGGGTTGCCAAAAAGATGTCCCAAAATCTAACTTCGAGGGCGCTCGAGTCGTGGGTCCAGTACACCGCCCGCGCTCGCATCGCGCGCGCGATTTGCGCGCGGATCACCAACCGGGGCGTCGCCACCGCGTGGCACACGTGGCTCGACGCCGTGGACGGCGCCAGGCGTTCGCACGTGCGTTCAGACCGAGCGACGGCTATGGCGGCAAGGCTGTCGCTTCGTTTGCGAGCGAAGGCTTTCCGCGAGTGGCGCGCGTCGCATCAGTGGGGCGGCTTTGTCAACCGCATCGTCGCGCGCAACGTCGAGCGCATGACGGTCAAGAACCTGCGCGGGTACATCCACCGTTGGATCGAGTGCGTCGAGGAGAAGAAGGAGCAAGTGGAGGAGCTCAAGCGATGTCTCACGCGGAAGCGAGTCGCTCAGCGTTGGTTCCTTCGGTGGTACTGGGACGCCTTTGATTCCGATATTCAATCCGCGCTGGCGAACATACTTGGCAGCACGGAGAGCGCGATGGACGAGGCGTTCTCCCCAGACGGCAAGGCGTTCCCGCCGTCCGCTATACGCGGCGTGCGACCGTTACCGCGGGCGGATTCGCCCTTCAGCGACGACGGGGACGGGGACGCTTACATGTCGGGCGACGACTTGACGGATTCGCCGCTGTCGGACGATTCGGCGGACGCGCTCGGCGCCGCGGCGGACAAACTGTTCGCGCGCGGGGCGAGGATCAGCATGAGCAAGGATGGGGACGTGCGGATGGCGCGGGAGTTGCTCGGCAGCGGCGGCGGCGCGAGGGCTAGGCGGGATAACTTAAGTCTGGTCCCCGCCGAGGAGGACAGTTCGAGCGACACCGAGACGGAAGTCGAGGGGGAAGTCGAGACGCGGCCCGCGGAACATGCACGGCCGGGGCTGGAGTCGTTCAGCTCCAAGTACGACCGCGTCATGAAGGGCGTGTGAGAGTGAGCACTTTTGGTGCACTGCACTTTTAGATGATGCGTTGCATTTCAACTCGAGAACGTACACTACACTGATAAAGGGTGATGATAAGAGTTTAGAGGGCGCTTTCCCCTCTCTCGGCGCTTTCGCCGTTCGTCTTACTTCTTCACGTTGGCCAGGTCCTTGAACTCGTCCTTGCCCTTCGTGAACAGGGCACCCTGGGCGGAGAACAGCTCGGCGAGGCCGGTATCTCCCGCGGCGCCCTTCGTGGTGAGGTACTCGTAATAAGTGAGCGGCCTCTTGCCGGTTATGTTGTAGAAGTCCGGGGAGCACCTGCTGTAAAACCCGTTCTGCAAGTACTCGAAGAACTCAGCCCTGGTGGCGCCAAAGTCCTTCTCGAATTGCGTCAGATCCTGCGGCACGTACGTCACCGTCTTACCCGCGACGTCCGGGACGACCTCCTTCGCGAGGTCCGTGCCGAGCGCCTTGGTCAGCGTCGCGGCGACGTCCGCCATGGACTGCGAAGTCGCGCCGCATACGTCGTAAAACTTATTCCCGTGTCGTTCCGCGCCTTGCGCTAGGCAAGTCACCGCGGCTTCGCCCATGTCGTTGCACGACACGAATGAGTTCTTACACTCGCCGAGCGGGGACGCGAACGTGCCGTTTGCGCGGATGGAGTCGAGCTCGTTCTTCAGGAGGTGGTTCATGTAAAAGTTACCTCGAATTGAAGTGAGCCTGTCGCCGAACCCGGCGGCGATGAAGCACTCCTCGGACCACCAGTAGTGCTGGAGCATGAGGGGAATGGACGCGGCGGCGCTGTACATACATGGGGGTGATTGGTCAGTAATTGCGTGGTGATCGGGTATTTGAGTATGGAAGGGTGACTCTCGGCACTCACCGTGAGACGTGGACGTCCGGGTCGTATTGGTTGGTGTTGGTGTCGGCGCCGAAGCACGAGATGCGAACGACGTGCTTGATGCGCTCGTTCATGGCCTTGTCCTCGCCGAGCCACTTGGCGAACTCCATGTGCTCGCTGATGTACTTGTCCTGAGTTGAGCTGAAGAGGTGGGTGACGCCCTCCATGGCTGGGGCCCAGGTGGACTTGTCGGTGAGGTCGAAGTTTGTGACTTCGTGGGCGCCGAGGGACTTGGCGTAGTCGCCCTTGTCCCTCGTGGCGGCGCGGACGACGACGTTGGGCTCCTTGGCGAGCCTCGCGACGACCTCCTTGCCGACTCTTCCGGTGGCACCAGTCACCAAAATCACCTTTTGCGCGTTCGCGTCGGAGGCCATGGCTCTCGATGCGAATACTACCGGGCGATCCGCGAAGGAGCGAGGGGCGATGCGGGTACGACGAAGGGGATTGACGGCTCGCAGAAGAGTGCAGCGCAGAGACATCTAAACGCCCTTTGCTCTCGGTTGTGACGATTAGGGGTCCCGATCGATCGCGATCTAACAAAAGCTGACGTGGTTTGGTGAAAGGATGTAAAAGCTTTGGCGATGTGATGAACTCGATGTGAACTCGACGTGAACTCGATGTGTACGCGCGCCTATATATATTCAACGCGCCTAAGGGTAGAGGAACATCCCCTTGATCCCCTCCGGATCCGACACGAACCCGAGGCTCCTGTAGAACGGCACCACCTTGTTATCGGCGAAGAGGGTGATGTTTCCGATATCCCTCGCGAGCAGCGTCCGCACCATCTGCTCAACCAGCGCCTTACCGAGGCCTTGCCCTTGGAACTCGGTGTCCACGACGACGTCCCAGATGGTGGCGTTGAATGCGTGGTCGCTGGTGGCCCTGGCGAGGCCCACGAGCCGCCTGCGTTCGATGCCCGTTGGGTTGGCGTCGTCCGCGTAGGATACCCCCGGCATGCCCCCCCCGTTTGTTTTTGTTTCGTTCGCCCCTCGTTCCTCGCCGGCTGTGTCGGCACCCTCGGCACCCTCGGCGATCTCCAGGTAGAGCGAGGCGACGCAGAAGGAGTTCTCGAGCGCCGCCTGTACCTTACTCACCGGCCGCCTCGGCCATCCCACGTCGTCGCACAGCTTCTCCAGCTCGTACACGTCCACCGGCGCGGTGGTGCTGTAGACGACTCGGGCGACTGCGCCGTCCGGGCGGGTCGTCTCGATGAGCGTCACGTCCTCTTCGCGATCACGCGCGACGCCGCCGCCCGTCGGGGGCTCGAATGCCGCCGCCGCCGAGCGGACGCCGATGCGGTGCCCGGCGCGCGCGTCGCGAACCGACCCGAGTCGCCTCGCGGAGGATCCCCCCAACCTCATCCCCCCTAAGCCCCCCGACGCGTCGCGTCGTCGCCTGGAAGACGACGACGACCGCAGCACGGTCGCGCCGGACCCGACGACCGCGGCCGTCCATGCGGACATCGCGAACGCGCCTCTCCGTTCTCTCTCTCTCTCTCCTTCTCGGTGGACCCGCGACCCGAACGCGGGGGCGCGGCGAGTTCCTCTTATGTTTTCCCCCCGAGATGACATCAATGACTTGTGGAGATCCACCCCAACACAAGGGGCCCGCGCGCGCGTCGCATCAAGGGGCACGATGCACGGACGGAAACGGCAGACCCCGGAGGAGGCCGCGTCACGCCGTGAGGCTGCCTTACCCCGCGTCAAGGCCTTGCGCGCGCTCCAGGCTGACGTCGTTCGGCGCCGGCGGGATCGCGTGCACACCGCGGAGAGCATGGCGGTCGTGGGAAGGCTCCTGGAGATCAACCCGGACGTGGCGGTGGCGTGGAACTTTCGAAGGGAGTGCATCCGGTGTTTGGGGTACGCGGAAGATGCGGGTACGAGCACGGGGGGTGCCGAGGACGGTGCCGACGGGGGTGCCGACACAGCTGTGGGCAGATCCGAACCAGTGGGTGGGGGCGAAACGAGTTCGACCGATCCCTCACCGTCACCGTCGCCGTCGCGAACGTACGTTCCGGCGCTCACAGACGAGCTCGCGCTCACCGAGAAGACCCTGCGCAAGAACCCCAAGGGGTACGCCTCCTGGCACCACAGGCGATGGACCATAGAGAAGCTCATCGACACCCCGGGGCGCCGGGACGATACGTTACGTCAAGAGATGGGATTGATCGGACAGATGCTCGACGTCGACGATCGGAACTTTCACTGCTGGAACCACAGGCGCTTCGTCGTCGCACTGATCGACGGCGGCCGTGCGAGCGACGAGGCGGAGCTGGCGTACACCACGCGAAAGATTGAGCTCAACTTCAGCAACTACAGCGCGTGGCACTCGCGGACGAAGGCGCTGCCGCGGGTTCACGGAGAGTTGAGCAAAGAGACGCTGGACGAAGAGTACGAGCTGGTCCGACAGGCGTTCTTCACCGAACCGGAGGACCAGAGCGGGTGGATTTACCACCGCTGGCTCACCGCGCAGACGCTCAAGGGCGGAGCACACACGCTCAAGGGCGATGACGAGGTTAAGGAGGCGAGACGCGCGGAGACGATGGACACGCTTCTGCGGGAGGCGGGTTATTGTCGGGAGGTTAGCGAGATGGAGCCGGGGAGTAAGTGGCCGGTGGTGACGCGCGCTCGGCTGGTACGTGCGACCGGGACGGAGGACGGGCGGTTGGAGGCCGGGGATGAGTTCGTGCGTCTGGCGAGTCTGGATCCGATGCGCGTGGGATACTACTGCGACTGCTGCGATAGGCGATGACTAAGAGTTAACTTGAAGGTAATTGTCAGTGAACAGATATTTCCGATTCATCTCCTACTCACTAGACACACGCGGCTACGTCCTTGTGCGTCTGTGGCGATAAACCCGCAAACTCTCCCGCGCCAAAGTCACAAAATGATATCACTCCTCGCCTTAAAGTAAGCTTAGGTGGTCAAGCTTACTTCTGGAGCTGGGCGTACCAGAGGCCGGTGATCTTGATGTCCTTGGGCGCCTTGGAGCCGAGGTCGGTGTCGGAGGGCTGGATGGACTCAAACACACCCGCGATCTCCCCGGTGACCTCGTCGTACTTGGCCACGTTGAACACGGCGGAACCCTTGAGGGCGGCGACGTTCTTGTTGTTCTCCTTGAGGAGCTCATCCGCGTCGGACTTGGCGGGGAGGGCGACGGCGTTGTCGTAACCGGTGGACCCGCCGCGGCCCTTGGGGTCGAGGAAGGACGACCCGCGGTAGGACGGGACGACGAAATCACCGCCGAACTGGGAGGTGTTGCCCTTGCCGGTGAACTCCTTCATGGTGAAGAGGAAAGGCACGCGCTCGCCGCCGGGAAGCTGCACGGTGACCGCCGCGTAGTCGAGGCCGTCCTTCTCCTGGATGGCGACGGAGCCGTCGGATCCAACCTTGAAGGAACCAGTCATGCCGTCGAGGGTGTACGTGAGGCGGGTCATGAGCTTGGTCTTGACAAACTCGGACTCGCCAGCCTTGAAGGAGGACTCCTCCTTGACGGTGAAGGAAGTGGGCTCCATGCAGAACTTCTCGAGGTTGTAATCGCCAGACTTGATGGCGGAACCCGAGCCGCCGGTGTCGACGACGGAGCAGGTGTTGGCGAGGCCGGTGCCCTTGACCTGGAGGTAGGTGAGGCCCTGGAACTCGTCGTAGGTCACCGCCTGGGCGGACTGTTGGATGAAAAGAATGGGTGAGGAAGGGGAGAATGAATGGTCAGCGCGATGTTACGTTCGGGGATCTGTCGAAAGTCATTGTTGGTTTTGGAGATCGTGTCCACGTGCGCGTGGGACGCGTGTCGTCAAGATGAAAAAAAAGCCGGAGGTTCGGGGACGGGAGACGCCGCGAACCGGCGGGTGCGACGCGTTTGGGGTGCCCGCGCCGCGCGTGGAGACGCGTGCGGGTCCGATCGCGGTCGTCCCGTGCCGATTCGACGCGTTCGCACTCCAGACGCGCCCAGAGAAACGTGGATACGGTTGCACCAATCGCGGGAATGATTTGATCGAATAACGTACCCCGGCAGCGAGAGTGAGCGCGGCGAGGCCGCCGAAGGCAGCCTTGCCGGCCTTCTCAACCTTCTCGACGAAAGCGGGCTTGGCGGCGGAGCACTTGACCGCGGTGCTGTTGTGACGAGGGGGAACGAGGGGCACGGAACGTCAGTCGCGCGGGATAGGACGGGATAGGGACCCAGGAGACCCAATCGGGAGAACCCGCTTGGCGAAGATGGGAATGGCGAAGATCGGAGTGTTGCCGGAGCGGTCGTCGCCGGGCGCGCGCGCCCGCGAGAGGACGTCCGTGAACACTCCGAACTCGTCACCGGGGGTGTCGCGGTGCGCGCGGGCACCACGAACGCGCGGACATACGCTCGCGCGGCGACACATCGCGTCGCGACGTGGTCCCTATCTCGTCACCGGGATGCACCCGCGTGGCGAGTCTTACTCGCAGATTACGCCACCTAAAGAAAACGCGCGGGGACGCACCGCTTGGGGGCGCGCACGGTCTTGGCCTTGGCGACCGCGGAGAGGGACATGGAGGCGGAGATGGCAGACATCTTGAACTTTCGTGTGGTTACGTGAAGTCGGCGGGTGTGTGCGACGATGGAGGGCGAACACGCTCGATCGCAGAGCTAAGAACGAACTCAGAAAGTGGGCGTCACTCTCGTCACTCTCGTCAACCAATCACGACGCGGCATTTCACCCCTGAGATCGCATCGTCCTATTGGAAGTGAGAGTTCGATTTCGGATTGAGATTTTTCGGATTGTCGAGTGAATAAATGGTTAAAGAAATGGCGCGCGGCTCGTAGAAGGAAGCGGGTCTCGAAGGAGCCGAGGGCGGCGTTGCCGAGAGAGGAAAATAATAATGTCGGCGGTGCTCTTTGGGCGTGTGATGTCATTGGCGAAGGGCGCCGGTCAAGAGAAGGGACACCTGTACACGCGACACACAAAAAGAAGGTACGATGATCCGTCGCACCAACCGCCTGAGGCGCGAGTTCGTCTACCGCAAGTCGCTGGAAGGGAAGGAGCGCGAGTTGTACGAGAAGAAGCGCAAGATTCGCCAGTGCCTCGAGGAGGGCAAGGCCATTCCGACGGAGCTGCGTAACAGCGAAGCGGAACTACGGAAAGAGCTGCAGTTAGAGGACGTGGAGACGGCGGGGAACGGCGCGTCCGCGGACGACGAGTACGCCAAGGCTAACCTGCGCGACCCAAAGGTTCTGGTCACCACCTCGCGCGATCCTAGCTCGCGACTCACGCAGTTCATCAAAGAGGTCAAGCTGCTCATGCCAACCGCGCAGCGAATCAACAGAGGCGCGCAGGTCCTACCCGACCTCGTCGAGCTCTGCCGCAGCAACGACTTCACCGACCTCGTCGTCGTGCACGAGCACCGCGGCGAACCCGACGGCATGGTCATCTCCCACATGCCCTTCGGCCCGACGGCGTATTTCGGCATCTCAAGCACGGTGATGCGGCACGACATCAAGGACGAGGACATCGGTACCGTCTCCGAGGCGAACCCGCACTTGATCCTGGAGAACTTCACCACCGCGCTCGGTCAACGCACGGCGACGATATTAAAGCACCTCTTCGCGGCGCCCAAGGGGAAGAGCAAACGAGTGATCACGTTCGCCAACAACGCCGATTGGATCTCGTTAAGGCACCACACGTACGAGATGCCTAAGGGCCCTAAGAGCGTGCAGCTCACCGAGGTTGGCCCGCGGTTCGAGATGAAACTGTACCAGATCAAGCTAGGGACGATCGACGCGGACGACGCGGACGTGGAGTGGGCGCTGAGGCCGTTCATGCGGTCGGCGAAGAAGAAGCGGCTGTGATTGTGAGCGCCAAGAGGCTTCCCATTTTTAATGTAGCATCTTTCCACTTAGTCCCGGCCTACTACTAGGCGCGTACGTACGTTGTAACACTTAAACGAATAAATTAGAGCGAATCTTTCAACTGGAGACAACTCCAGTTGAACGCTATCGGCTACTACAGGTCGCGCCCGATACCACCGCAGGTCGCGCCGCGTCACAATCCATGTCAACACAAAAAATAAATGTAAACCACCCCGTCCCCTCTCTCTCCCTACGCGGATCCCTCGTTCATGTAGCACTCGTCCAGGCCGTCCACGCTACCACCCGTCTGCAGCTCAACCGGGATGTACTCCACCTGGTTGAACCGGAGGAACCCCGCGATGTTACCCGCGTCGTTGACGGAGAGTTCAAAGACGTGGGTACCCGCGTTGTTTGTGCAAAACATGGCGGTTTGTTTGCCGCATTGCATGGGCGCGCCCGCGAGTTGTTTGCACAGTATGTCGATGAACATGCCGTGGACCACGATGCACACGGCGCCGTCCTTGGGCTGCGAGGTTTCCGCGAGTTGCCACAGCCACTTCACCACACCGCGGATCCGTGTCTGCGCCTGTGAATTCGTGCGTGAGGAGTCGGGTGGTGGTCGAGGGTCTAGGTTAGTTTTGGTTATTTTGGTGAAACTCGGTGTGTGATGGTGAGGGGGAAAGATGTGTGTCTCGAGTGGCGGGTGGTGCTTTGGGGCCCCTGCCAATGTGCGCACCTCCTCGACGGTCTCCACCCCCGCGCTCTCCTTCCACCACCCCTTCTCCAGCTCGCGCGGCACGACGCATCCCGGGAACTCCCGCTCCAGCTGCTCGCAACCCATCCCCGGCCTGCCCACCACCTCGCCCTCGGCGCTTCCCTCGAAACACCCGCCGTGCTCGTGTATGTCCGCCCTGACGTTGATGTCCACGCCGAGCTCCCGGGCTATCGGGGTGGCGGTCAGCATGCAGCGGCGCATGGGCGACGCGTACAGCCGCTTGATGCGGTGTTCGACCGCGCATCGAGGGTTACCGTCGCCGTACTCCTCCTTTAAGAATCGCGCGACGCACTCCGTCTGCTTGAACCCGGTCTCCGTCAGCGATGGGTCGCTGTCGCGCTCGGGGTTGGTCAGAGATGGGTGCGCGAGCGCGTTGTTGGCGCTCTGCGCGTGGCGGACGATGTAGAGCCGCATGACGATTCGCGAAAATCCGGAGGCGTCGCGCGGGAACCACCGCGGGCGTCTGATCTTCGGCGTCGCTTGAGGCTCGACTTGAGCGGCTCTCTGCCGCTCGCGAGGTACAGCTGGCAAAATTCATCTGTACTGTATGACGATCAGTCAGAGAAAGCGACTTTTAATTGAAATAAGATCTTAGCGTTGAGCGCCAAATCGGACGACAGAGAATCCGAGCGCGACGGGCCGGGACGAGGGCAGCCCGTGTGTGCGGGGGAGAGGGCAGCCCGTGTCTGCGGTCGATCATGCCGCCCTCGAAGAAAGGGCCGTCGATGGAACCCGGGCCATCGGAAAGGGAAGGCGACGACGACGACGACGGCGAATCGACCGCATCGCGGCGAAGGTACCACGACGCGCTGTCCACCGGCGTGGGCATTGACGCTCGGGTCCACGGCACATCGCAGCGAGGGAGCGCTAGGGGACCCACGCCGCCATCGTCGCAGGTCGGCGGGTCCTCCCCGCCGAGGATGTTCGCCGCGCCGGGCCAACCCGTCGGGTCGTCGTTCAACCTCGATAATGTCAACCTCGGAGGGGCGCATCGATCCCAGACACAGACGACGGCATCCGCGTCCAACCCCGGACCGACCCGATCCTCGTTCGAGCGCCCCGCGTCACTCCAAGGCAGGTCAAGCGCCGCGAGCGACAGGTGGAAAGCCGCGGGGCGCGCCACGGGCGTCCCGGACAACCCCGACCCAGGGACGAAGAAACGCAGCGGCTTCATGCTCGCGTACAAAGCCGTGAAGCGATCGATGGGCATCCCGTCGAAGAAGGAAAAGGCGGCGAATGAGAAGGACGCGGCGAAGCCTCGGGGCGCCGCGGCGTTCGCGTCCGTGCTGCCTCCGAGGACCGCACCGGCGGGGGGCGCGAGCGCATCCAACTTGAAGAATGATCCGCACTCGACGCCTGGGTCTAAGCGGAGCGCTAAGGACCTCTGGGCCACCGCGGGCGCCGCGTCCGGTGTCACGGACGAGGCCATCGCGTCCGCCTCCAAGAAGAAGTCCCCGCTGCTGATGGCGTACAAGAAGATGAAGCGATCGATGGGGATACCGTCCAAGAAGGAGCGGGCGGAACGAGAGGCTCGAGCGAACTTTCCGGCGACGCCCAAGACACTTCCGGAGCTCGCGTCGATGGACCCGATGGGCGGTGACTCACCGGGAGGAGAGACCGGGTCAGGCGGCGAGACACGGTACCAGTCAGCGCTCGCGCAGATCATCGGCCAACCGGTCACCACAAACACACAACAACGACCGACGGAAACGAGGACAATGCAACCACCGGCGACTCGGCACCTGCCCTCAAGGACGATGTCGATGGCCGAACACTCGCCGCAGCGGATGGTGGGGCGCGCGTGGGACCCCGAGCTGGTGGACCGCATACTCGGCGGGGATGTCGAGGGCGCCATCGTGTCCGGTCAGACGAGGGCGAGACATGGACACGGACGGTCGGACTCGAACACAAACGTGGAAGCGCTGCTGGCCATGGCGGATGAGATTAGCGTCGAAGTGTCGGACGCGGGCGCTCTCTCTGCGAGGGAGCGCTGGGCGCTCGCGGGCCGTGGCACCGGCGCGAGCGACGCCGCGGCCCGGGCCCGTGACGCATCTACCGGCGATGCGTTTTATAAAACGGTCGAGTCCGCGAGCGTCCGACGAAAGTTCGCAGACGCGATGCGGGAGACGATCGGGGACATGCGCCGACGGCACGAATCAACCGTCGCCATCGCGTTCGGGATGTCCGCGCTCATCGAGGAGCTCGAGGACGTGGAGCCCGCGGCGGTGGCGTTCGGGCGGCTTCAGCTTCGCACGGGGTTCGTCGGCGAGAGCTACCGGCCCGCGTCACGCCGGGAACCGTACGTAGTCGCGAGGGCGCCGGACCTCGAGGCGAATCGGCAATCGCAGAATCGGCAAAATCAAAGTCAACGCTCGTCGATGAGCCTCGGGCCCGGGGTCCACCCGCCGACGCCCTTGGACATCGGCGTCCTCCCGGACCCGCCGGGAATGGACGAGCACTGGCACATGTCCCCTGCCAAGGCTGAGATGGAGTCGTCGTCCGCCGCCGTCGACGCGGCGGTCAACGCCGCGCTCTCGCTCTTTCCGCCTTCGCCTGAAAAGTCGATCGATTCGATCGAGCCCTCGCTTTTGAACACCTCGATCGACGACGCGCCGCTCTTGCCCATACCCGCGGAGATCGAGGAGGAGATGGAGACACGGACGCGGACACAGACACGCCCGCGCACGCCACCGCCGCGGCACAGGTTCACGGACGAGGAACGGAGGCGCATCTCGTCCACCGCGAAAGGACGCGAGAATTTACCACCCGGGATTAAGAACAGGTTGGACGCCATGACGCGGAGGACCGCCGCGGAGGTCAAGGCGGCCGCGATCGTCGACGAGGACGACGAACTCTCCGACGATGTACGAAACGACAGAGCCCGGAACAACACCGTCGGACACGCGTCGGACACGAGCTCGGGATCGGACGAGGTCGACGTGGGCGGCTGGCTCGATCGCCCCGAGCGTTTCGCGCGAGGTCGCGATTTGAAAACGTCAAACTCCCGACCAACCTCCGCGGTAGGAGGACTCTCGGCTAGCCAGAGCCCCGCGGCGATCGCGGCGATGCGCGCGAGGAACGCGGCGGCGGCGGCGCGACGACGGCTCCCGGGTCTGGCGACACGAGGAAGCAATCGGGCCGTCGGGCTCGAGGCTAAATTCCGCGAGGCGGCATCCGATTCAGACGGGTTTGATTCGCCAAATGAAGGTTCAGACATCGAGAGCGATGGCGACGGTTCCTCGAGCAGTTCGCCAGTCGCCGCTCTTCGCGCCCGGGGACTCGCGCCGAAGGCTTCCAGTGACCTCGAATCCCTGAGAGCGCTTCGTCGCAAGCTCGCCGAGTCGTCGAACAAAAACGGAGTCGGCGCGGCGAAGGTGCTCGGCGACCTCGCGAGACTCGGTGGTTACAACTCGTGGGACCAAGTTCCAACGAAGAGGGCTCCACACGGACGGAACGACGGGGACCTGGACGCGCTGCTGATGTCGCCCGCGTCGGAGGCTGACGTGATTCGCGCGAGGGACGCTCTCGACGCTACGCCGAAATCGGTGAGCGAGGCGAGGCTGAGGGCGGCTTACGCGGTGGACGTGCAGCGCAGACGGGTTCGGATGTCGAGCCCGAGGGCCGACGGGGATCGCGACGGGAGCGGCCCTTCGTCGCCGTACGCGTACGGTAAACCGCCGGATGGGTCACCGGCGCACCGGTCGTTGGCGCAGAGACGGGCGGCGTACAGGGAGGCGAGAGCGAGGGCGATTCAGGAGGCTGGGTTGGACGGTAGTTGACATCTTAATAACAACGGAGAGTTTGACGTATTACTTTAGCGATCGGCGCGACACTCCTTGCATCGATGGCGCTCACGGCCGTGCTCGCATATTGATGCACCACCGCACTCCTTGCACTTATTGCGCTGACGACCGTGCTCGCATATTGATGCACCACCGCACTCCTTGCACTGAGGGCGCTGACGACCGTGCTCGCAGATTGATGCCCCACCGCACTCCTTGCATTTAGAGCGTATACGACCGTGCTCGCATATTTGTGCCCCACCGCACTGCTTGCACACAGAGCGCTCACGACCGTGCTCGCAGATTGATGCACCACCGCACTGCTTGCACCGAGAGCGTTTACGACCGTGCTCGCATATTGATGCACCACCGCACTCCTTGCACTCAGAGCGCTGACGACCGTGCTCGCATATTTGTGACCCACCGCACTCCTTGCACTGAGAGCGCCGACGACCGTGCTCGCAGATTCCCTTCCCACCGCAGTCCTTGCATTGAGAGCGCTGACGGCCGTGCTCGCAGGTTGATGCCCCACCGCACTCCTTGCACTGAGGGCGCTGACGACCGTGCTCGCAGATTGATGCCCCACCGCACTCCTTGCATTGACGGCGCCAACGGCCGTGCGGACAAGCGCTGCACACCTTGCAGTTCGAGCGGTACTTCACCCCGTGCTCGCATGGCCCCTTTGTGGGAGGGGCTCTCTTCCGCTTCGTGCCCTTCGTCGTCGACTCTTCTCTCCGCTTCTCGTCGACATTGACACCGTCGATATCCGGAACTGGGATCCTCACGCGTGGCCGCCACACCGTCGTCGTCATCCTTCCTTCGCGCGCCCCACAAAGTGCCGTCGATTTGAAAACGGGCTCCAAAACAAGTCGTGTTAGTTAGGGTGCCTTCAATCACTCCGGGCGGCGCGCCTGACGGGTCGGACGGCCGGGGACGATGGCGGCCAACCACCCGCAGATGAGCACCGCGCTCAAGAACATCGCGGACCTCAACGCGGTGTACCTCCAGCATCAGCGCGAGTCCCTCAAGGCGGCGGAGGACGAGACGCGCCGGGAGAAGGCGAGAACTTCAAAAAAGTCGTCAAAGAAGAGCAGGAAGAAGGACTCCAAGCGCAAGGACAAGAAGAGCAGGAAGGAGAAGAAGGAGAAGAAGGGTAAGAAGGAGAAGAAGGAGAAGAAGGAGAAGAAGAGCCGTAAGACGCGCGAGGCGTCGTCCAGCAGCAGCGACAGCAGCGACGCCTCGTCGAGCGACTCCGATATCGATTCCGCGTCCGAAGACCGGCACACCATTCGTCGCGGCGGCGGGCGCGCGGCGCAGCGCGACGAGCTCGAACGCGGCAGAACCGCCGCGGAGTGCGCGCGGCAGATCCTGGCCAAGTTCCCAGACGTCCGCGGGGACCTGCGCGGGCTCCTGCGGACCGTGGACGACGGCGAGGCGGTCGCGGTCGACGGCATCCCAGACGAACGACTCAAGGCTCTCATCGCCCATCTCTTCCGATCCCTCGGACTTCACGAGAGCTCCAAGACGGGCGCGTACCTGCTACCGAAGGACGCCACGAGCACGTCCGTGAGGCTGGCGATGATCTTCGACATGACACCGACGCAGCTGGCGCCGTTTGAACGCGCGAGGTCCCCATGGCGAACGCCCGAGCCGCGACCCGAGCCAACAAAAACGTTGGCATCCGCCGAACCGACGGACCGAGGCGACGACTCACTCGAGGGACGCGCGATGACTGGCGAGCAGGCCGACGCGCTCCTCGGCTCCGAGGAGGACATCAGCTCGGGAGACGAGGAGGCCGGGAAGGGCGGCGGGCAAGGAGCGCGGAGGAAAGGACCGCCGCCGGGAGCCTCCGACGTCGCGGGTGTCACAGATCCCCTCGGGGTGGAAACAGAGAGGGAACCGGAGGTTGTCGACGCCGTGAACATCGGCCCGTCGCTCCGACCCAACCCTTACGACAAGCCGCCCGGCACCGACCCGAGCACGGGTAAGCGCGTGCTCGGGCCGATGGTCCCGCCCAAGGCGATGCTCGACGCCGCCGCGTTGGAAGCGGCGCGATGGGCGTCCGAATCCGTCGGGCCCGCTCCGCCGGAAATCGTGGAGGAGGTTGAGCTCACCGGGATGGACGCGAAGATCGCCGCCGCGGACAAGGCCCTCGCCGCGGACGCGGACCCGGCCAAGGATGCGTACGACGTCCTCGGCGTACCCCCCACGGAGGCGACGAACGCCGTGCTGAAGAAGACGTACTGGCGGATGTCGTTGATGGTCCACCCGGACAAGTGCGAACATCCGAACGCCGCCGACGCCTTCAACGTGGTCAAGAAGGCGCACCAATCGCTCCTAGACCCCACGCAGCGCGCCGCCATCGACGCGGCGCGCGAGGAGAAGAAGAAGATGGAAGGGTTCGACGAGTGGCTCGCGGGCGAACGCGAGCGCGCGGAGTGGCGGCGGTTACAAGGGACGCCGCTGCCAACCGACGATGAAATTCTAAACGGCCCGAAACCACCCGAGGATGAAGCGGGCCGCGAGGAATGGATGACAAAGCTCCCGCCGCAACTGCGACCACGCGCGGGTGCACCGCTCGGCAAGTCCATGACCGCCTTCGCGGCCAAGACGTTCGTGGAGAGGGACGCGTCGACCGTCGCCGATTGGACCGATACGCCCAAGGATGCGGCGACGCGGGAAGCTCGGTTATTTCTCGCTGCTCAGGAGAAGAGGTACGCTTTGCCCGCGGTGCAGGCTGCGCACGCGAACGCAAAGGCGGAGGAATCGAAGAAGCTGGTGGATGAGTTCAACGAGAAGCGTCGGCCGAGGAGTCTGCTGGAGCAGCACCGCGAGAAGGCTGAGAAGGAGAGTAAAGACGCGAGGGCGAGGGCGCGGGCTGAGAAGAAGGCGAAGGAAAAGGCCAAAGCGGAGAAGTCTTCTAAGAAGCGGAAGAAGGGCGATACCGGCGCGGGCGAGGGCGAGGAGGGCGACGGCACGGGGTGGGAGTACAAGCCGTGGAACAGGGATACCGATCTGGAGGCGGGAAGGACGAGCACGAAGGCGCTGAACCCGGAGGATATGATGAAGAAGGCTGGCGGCGACTTGAAGGGTAGGTTCGGCAGCGCGGGTGATTCACGGTCTTTCCTGTGACATTCACCCAGAATAGCACTAGATTCGGCGAAATACTTCAATATTAACGGCAATTAGGATTTCCACAGTGTGACCGTGTTTCACACAAAACCGAAACCAAATTAAAAATCCATTTTTGGAACGTTTGGCAGGCGGTGACTGGGTGACCGTCTGCGCTCTCCCTTGGGACGCCTCATTGAACGGCCGCGGTGTGGGTGACTGGAACCCGGGGCGGCCGATGGCGACACCAGCCGAAACCGTCGACGCGTATTGCGTCGACTGGTGCAAGGCACGGTGCGAGGCGCTCGGCGCGGACGCGAAGGATGCCTGGAGACCCGAGGCGCGTCTTCCCTCATTTCACACCATCGCACCGGTGGCGACAGCCATCGGGCGGACCGACCGCGATCCCTCGTCGCCGCCGCATCCGACCTGACCCTGACCGTCTCTCATCCTCCCTCTCTCATCGCATAGGAGCACGACGCGGCGACGATCGAGTTCCTCTCCGGGGTCAAACCCGCGAGGCTCTTCGCGTACCTCGAGCGCCCGCCGGAGCCCACCCAGGGCACTAAAGGCAAAGCGAGCGACGCGGTCGTCCCGCCCAAGCTGGTGGTCACCACGCGGGTCCCTCCCAAGACATCCCGATGGGACAAAATGCTCGCGTTCGTCAGGGACCCGACCAAACCGGTGCACCCGCTCACGATCGCAAGGCTGGTGCACGCCACCGTGGTCACCGCCGACGTCGCGGGCTCCTTACTCGGCGTCATGAAGGGCGTCTTCACACCCGCGCTGCAGTCAAAAGAACAATGGCCCGAGAGCATCCGTAAGGACTTCGCGGGGGGCATACACCGGTACATGGCGCAGCTCACCGAACAGACGCACGAACTACGGGGAACCACCAAACTGTACGTCCCATCGGAAGGGTACGAACAGAGCGACCCGGACGCAGCAGCCAACTCGAAGGACCTGGTGCAGAGGCTCGAATCGACCGTCATACATTGGACTCGCAAAATACGGGAAGTGATCGACGCGGATAACCAGTCACCCGACGAATCCTTGGGCCCACTCGCGGAGATTGCGTTCTGGCGCAGGCGCGGCGACGACATGTCGGGACTACGGGACCAGCTCACGGACCCGAAGCTGTTGGCCACCGTGCGAGTGCTGGAGAGCGCGAAGTCGGCGTATTTACCCGCGTTTTTGGCGTTGGGCGAATCGGTTGAGAGGGAAGCGACAGCCGCGTCCGATAACGCCAAGTTCCTCTCCGCGCTTCAGGAACCGTGCGAGGCGCTCGCGGCGGCGCACGCGAAAGACGTCGCGCCGTTGTTACCGCCCATACTTCAAATCGTTCGGATGATTTGGAACAACGCCGGCCACTACGCGACTCCGGAGCTGACGTACGGATTACTTCGAAAGATCTCCGCCGAGGTAAGTTTTATTTTTATTTGCGTATGGGCAATTTGAGACTGACGGCGTGTCTTGTTTACAGGTGATTAACCGGTGCTCCACGGACGTGCACGTGAGCGACGTGTTGGACGGTACCAACCTGTCGAGTTGCCAGGACACACTGCGGGACTCCATCGCGGCTGGTGAGGCGTGGAAGGCTGTGTACGAGTCCACGAAGAGCGCCGTGGACCGAAAAGCGGGGAACGACGCGTCCCGACGGTGGGATTTCCGGGAAGCTTCGCTGTTCGCGCAGATCGACGCGTTCGTGCAGAGGTGTAAGGACCTGATGGAGGTGTGCGAGGCGCAGGAACAGTTCGCGGGTAAGAGCGGGGTGCCCCCGCCGGTGTTTGCTGGGACCAAGGGCCCGGAGATTGCGCAGACGATGTCGGAGATTGAAAACGACTTTGTCGAGCTGGTAGATTCGCTGCGAGGACTCGATTACCACCTCATGGACATCAAGGCGACTTCCTGGCACGACGATTACAACCAGTTCAAGGAAGGGGTCAAGGATTTGGACCAGCGCACGATCACGATGTACACGTCCGCGTTGGCGGCCGCGTCCGGGCTGGAAGGTAAGACGGAGACGCTGGAGGCACTGAACCAGATGGCGCGGCGGGTGGGCGTGAAGCGACACGTCGAGAAGCAAACCGTGGAGCTCTACGCGGCGTACACAAAAGAGCTGGTATCCGTCCGGAAACAATTCGATTCGCAACGTATGGACCCGCCGGTACACGCGAGCATGCCGAGGCACGCGGGCGGCGCGATGTGGGCCAAGCAGCTGCACGACAGGCTGTCCAAGCCGTGGTCCAAGCTGGAGGTGGCGTGCAAGTTGTTCCCGGCGGTGGCTGAGCTCGACGAGCTCAAGGCGAGCTTCGAGCAGGCGCTGCCCGCGATTGAAAAGTACATCAAGACGACGCACGAGCAGTGGAGCGAGTACGTGGAGGCGAGGATCGAGCCGACGATCGCGCAGAGGCTCGACGCCAGGCTCCTGGCCGCCGAGGAGGATGGCGGCATCTCCATGAACTTTGACAAGGAGCTCATGGGCCTCTTCACCGAAGTCGGCCTGTGGGAGCGTCTGCAGAAACAGGCGCCGTACAAGTGCGCCGAGCTCGCGTCGCAGCGTGAGAAGTACAGGCTCCTGCGCGAGAACGTCCTGCAGGTGGTGTCGGATTACAACGGGATCCTCGGCATGCTCGACGGCAACGAGCGCGCTCTCTTCGCCGACCGCATCCGATACCTCGACAAGAAAATCGCCCCAGGGTTGCAAAAAGTCTCCTGGACATCCTCGAAATCGATCCAGGACATGTTCATGGCGGACGCCGGTAAGTTCTGCGCCGAGGTGAACAAAGCCGTGACCTTGTACAAGGACACCGTGCGGAAGGTGAGGGCCAACCTGGCGCTGGTGGCTGAGACGCCGGTTATCAAAATCGTTCGAAAGAAAATTTACGCCGACGGAGAGTTCGCGGCGGCGCAAAAAACGCACCGGGAGGAGACGTTACAACGTTTCAAGGAGTTACACGAGGAGATGCGCGTGGCGCTCGGGCGGTGCTTCGCGCGGACCTTCGCGCAGGACAGCGAGGACGTCCAGCGCGAGTGGCGTCGCTTCACGCGCGAGCTCGACGACGATTTGCGAGAGTCGCTTCGAGTCGCGGTGAAGAAATCGTTGCAGCAGCTCGCCAAGGCGTTCAACGGTGACAAGCGAACCGAGGTGATACCCATGTTCTCATCGGCGAACATGCTCAAGGACGACAAGGCTTGCAAGCTCGCGCCCGACACGCAAGGTATCTTCGACATGGTACACGAGGTGTGCAGGGAGCTCATCGGCGTGGTTAAAGATGTCCCGCGGCTGGGCCCGGATGACACGGAAGACGGCGATGACCTACCCACGTTCTACGACGTCATCTCCGACGATGAAGACGCCGCGCTCAAGCAGATCATCGCCATCGACAACGGCCTCGGCAAAATCGTCGACCCGGTCGCGACGTTCGTGGCGAGGTGGGAGGCGTCCTACAGGCACGTGTGGGAGACGGACAAGGACCAGTTCATCGTTCGGTACCGCAAAGCCAACAAGCCGCTCGCCGATTTCGAGGCGGACATCGAACGGTACCGCGCGCTCGCCGAGCAGGTGACGCGCGAGGACGGCGTCGCAAACCTGCTCTTCCTCCGCGTCGACAGCGCGCCGCTCAAATCCTCTTTGAAAACGCACTGCGAGGAGTGGGTCAAGCGCTTCACGCGGTTGCTCGCAGAAACCGCGGATGACGAACTCGAAGCTTTGAAAAATCATTTCGAAAGCAACACCGAGACACTGGTCACCGCGCCAACCAACCTCGACGAACTCGCCGCCAAGGTGAACACGCACGCCAAGATCATGGAGACGAAGGAGGAGACCCACGCGCGGTTCGCACCGTTGCGCGCCATCTACGCGTCGTTGCAACGCATGGACGCGGCGCCGACGCCGTCGAAACTCGCGCAGCTGGAAGCGTTGGATGACACTTGGATGACATTCGTCAACATGCTCTCCAAGACAGCCGCGGACCTGGACGACGCGAAGGACACGTTCCAGGAGAAACTCGGACGCACCGTGGACAAGTTCGTGCAGGACGTGTGCGACCACAGGGACGCGTTCATCGCGGAGGCGCCAAAGAAGATCGACACGCCAAACACGAAGCTGTCGCTCGACGCCGCCAAGGCTTTCCTCCAACGAACCGCCGAGAAATCCGCGGGGTTCCGCGCGAAAGAAGAGGAGCTCAAGGGCGGCATGGACATATTCGCCATGTCCCGCCCGCCCCTCAAGGAGCTGCTCGAGGTGGAGAAGGATACGGCGCTGTTGAACGACCTATGGGCGATTTGCGAGGAATGGATCGGCGTTTACGACGGATTGAAAGACGGCGAATTTAAGGATCTGGACGTCGAGGTCATGGAGAACATGGCCGTGGGGATCGGTAAGAAGCTGCAGAAGATCGGGCGCGAGGTGAACGACTGGGTGACGTGGTCGTCCATGAAGTCGGTCGTCGACGCCTTCAAGAAGACGATGCCGCTCATCACGGATCTGCGCAATCCCGCGATCAGGCAGCGGCACTGGGAGCAACTCATGGAGGAGTGCGGTAGCGAGTTTGACCCGCACGGTACCGACTTTACGCTCGGCAAGGTGACCGACCTCGGCCTCTCCAACCACGACGAGTTCATCGGGGAGATGTCCACGAACGCCACGAAGGAGCTCGCGATCGAGACAACCTTGGGCGACATCGGCGAGACATGGGTGGGGCTCGAGCTGGACATGGTTCAGTTCCGCGAGGGCAAGGAGGTTTACAAGCTTCGCTCCACCGACGACGTGTTCGCCGCGCTCGAGGATAACATCGTCACGCTGTCCACGATGAAGGCTTCCAAGTACTTCGTCGTCTTTGAGCAGCCGATCATCGCGTGGGAGCAGAAGCTCGCGTTGGTGTCCGAGGTTATCGAGATTGTCTCCAAGGTTCAGACGTCGTGGATGTACCTCGAGAACATCTTCGTGGGATCGGAGGATATCCGCAAGCAGCTCCCGCAGGAGAGCATCATGTTCGACAGCGTCAACGACTCGTTCGCCAAGTACATGCTCGAGATGAAGACGCTCGCGAACGTCATCAAGGCGTGCACGGGGTCGCAGCCCGATCCAACCCCGGGCGTCGACAACGCCATGCTCGACAGGTTCGCCGACATGGACGAAAAGTTGGAAAAAATCCAAAAGAGCCTGGAGAACTACCTCGAGAAGAAGCGCCAGCAGTTCCCCCGCTTCTACTTCATCTCCAGCGACGACTTACTGGAGATCCTGGGCCAGGCCAAGAACCCGCCGAACGTGCAACCGCACTTCAAGGGTATGTTCGAGGGCATCAAGAAGCTCGAGATGACCAAGCCCGGTACCGACGGCCGGAAAACTTTCGCGTCGATCGCCATGCATTCCCCCGACGGCGAAACCATCCCGTTCAACGAACCGGTCATCACCGACGGACGCCCGGAGGAGTGGCTCAACGACGTCGAGGGCGCGATGTACGCCGCGTGCAAGAAGTCGCTGTACGATACGCTGACGCACAGCAAAGGGATGAAGAAAGAGGCTTGGGTCCGCGAATTTCCGGGCCAGATGATCATCAGCGCGGGCTGCATGGTGTGGACCACCGAATGCGAAAAGGCGCTGTCCGACCCAGACACCGCCAAGACAGCCGTACGCACCCTGAAGAAGAAGTGGGTCAGCTACCTGTCCAAGCTCGTCACCCTCACACGGTCCAAGCTCGACAAGGTGAACAGGAAAAAAGTCGTCGCTTTGATCACCATCGAGGTTCACGCCCGCGACTCAATCGACAAACTCGCCAAATGCGGTTGCAAAGCCCCGACGGACTTCGAGTGGGTCTCGCAACTCCGGTTCTACTGGGACCAGGAACAGGACGACTGCGTGGTCAAGCAGGTGCTCTCGGTGTTCTCGTACGGGTACGAGTATCAGGGCAACAACGGGCGGCTGGTGGTGACGCCGCTGACGGATAGGTGTTACATGACTCTTGGAGCCGCGCTGTTCACCCGCCGCGGCGGCAACCCGCTCGGACCCGCGGGTACCGGCAAGACGGAGACCGTGAAGGACTTCGGCAAGGCACTCGCACGGTACGTCATCGTCTTCAACTGCTCCGACGGCGTCGATTACAAGATGACGGCGAAGATGTTCAGCGGCTTGGCGCAAACCGGCGCTTGGGCGTGCCTCGACGAGTTCAACCGCATCACGGTTGAGGTGCTGTCGGTCGTGGCGACGCAGATTGGCGTCATCATGTCCGCGGTCAAGGCGCGGGCGGACACCTTCTTCTTCGAGGGGCAGACTATTCGGCTGATTCCGTCGTGCGGGGTTTTCGTCACGATGAACCCGGGTTACGCCGGCCGAGCGGAGCTTCCGGATAACTTGAAGGCTATCGTCAGGCCGGTTTCGATGATGGTGCCCGACTTTTCGCTCATCGCCGAGATCATGATGTTCGCGGAAGGTTTCTCGTCGGCGAAACCGTTGGCGAAGAAGATGGTCGCGATCATGGAACTGTCGCAGCAGCAGCTGTCGAAGCAGGACCACTACGATTACACCCTTCGTTCGTTTGTGATTCCGATTTCAAGAGCCGCGGGTGCGTTTAAGCGAATCGACCCCGACGGGAGCGAGGAGGCTATCTTATACCGCACGATGCAGGACCTGATCATGCCCAAGCTGGTGTACATGGACCTCCCGCTGTTCCGCGCGTTGCTCGGTGACCTGTTCCCGGGTGTCGAGCTCCCGGAGGAGACTGGGAGTGACTTGAAGTCGATGCTTGAGCGCAAGTGCGGCGAGATGGGGCTGCAAGTCGTGGACGACTGGATCACCAAGATTATCCAGATTTTCGACTGCAAGGTTGCCAGGCACGGTAACATGATCGTGGGACGAACCGGCGCGGGTAAATCCGCGGCGTGGAAGGTGCTCAAGGCTGCCATGGAGCAGCTGTGCGAGGATGGCAAGGGTGAGGGTGAGTTTCAAAAGGTTGAGGTGTACACCATCAACCCGCTGGCGCTTTCAAACGACGAAATATACGGATGCTTCGAGTCCAACGAATGGCGCGACGGCATCCTCGCGCGGGTCATGCGCGACATCTGTAAAGACGAATCCCCGAACCAGAAGTGGACCCTATTCGACGGCCCGGTCGACACGCTGTGGATCGAGTCGATGAACACCCTCCTGGACGATAACAAGCTCCTCACGCTGCTCTCCGGCGAACGTATCATGATGGCGCCGCAGGTGTCCATCCTCTTCGAGGTTGAGGACCTGTCCCAGGCGTCACCGGCGACGGTATCGCGCGCGGGTATGATCTACCTGAACACCGAAGATCTCGGCTGGTGGCCCTTCGTCAAGTCCTGGCTTCAGCAGCCGCAGTACGCCGACGACGCCGTTCTGGCGCAGACGCTGACGGCTATGTTCGAGAAGTACATGGAAGAGAGCCTCGAGTACCGGCGGTTGCAGCTCAAGGAGGGAGTGGACACCGACAGGCTCGCATCCGTCCGGCAGTTCTGCGCGCTCTTCGACGCGCACAAGGATGCCGAGCACGGCATCGACCCGAGCCTCTACCCAAACCTCGAGGATGAGCCCGAGGCGTACGTTGCGATGATCGAGCTCACGTTTTTGTTCTGCCTCATCTGGTCCGTGGGCGCCTCTCTGGATGACGATTCGCGCAAGAAATTCGACGTTTTCCTCCGCGAGAACGACACCAGGTGGCCGCACGAGCAGACCGTGTACGAGTACTTCGTGGACCCCAAGGCACGGGAGTGGGTGCTGTGGGAGAAGCAGCTCACCACGTACAGGCCCCCGCCGGAGATGCCTTTTTTCAAAATTATGGTCCCGACGGTTGACACTTTGCGTTCAAAGACGATCGCGCTGACGCTGTCGGGGATCGGGCGGCACGTTTTGATCGTGGGTAACGTGGGCGTGGGTAAGACGATGGTGGCGCAGTCATGCCTCGAGTCCCTTCCCGAGAGTAAGAGCTCCATGATCATCAACTTTTCCGCGCAGACCAGCAGCAACTCGCTGCAAAACACGATCGAAGGCCGCCTCGAGAAGCGCAGCAAAGGCGTGTTCGCGCCCAGCGGCGGTAAGAAGATGGTGGTGTACGTCGACGACTTCAACATGCCGCAAAAGTCGGTCTTCGGGTTCATGCCGCCGCTCGAGCTGCTCAAGCTGTGGGTGGATAACGGATTCTGGTACGACAGGGAGAAGCAGGAGGTGAAGACCATCAAGGACATCCAGCTCATGGCGTCGATGGCGCCGCCGGGCGGTGGGCGCAACGCGTTCTCGCAGCGCATCATGTCCGTCTTCTCCGTGCTGAACATGACCAACCCCTCCGACCAGCAGCTGCACCGCATCTACAGCACCCTGCTCAACGATAAGCTGTCGCAATTCGACGATTCGATCAAGCCGCTGGGCGATCCGATCACGAAAGCCACCATCGAGCTCTACTTCAACATCGCCGAGGAGCTCCTGCCGACGCCGGCGAAGTCCCACTACCTGTTCAACACGCGAGACCTCGCCAAGGTGATCCAAGGGACCATGCAGGCGACCCGGCAGTACTACGACAGCAGGGAGACCATGCTCCAGCTGTGGGTGCACGAGTGCTTCCGCATCTTCGGCGACCGGATGTGGGACATGAACGACAAGGCTTGGCTCAAGAAGCAGCTCGACCAGAAGCTGAACCAGAACCTGATGAGCGGGTGGGACGCGCTATTCGGCGAGGCTGACAAGTTTCCCTTTTACGGCGAGTGCCCGCCGTTCGTCTCGTTTCTTCGAAGCAACGCGGAACACCCGCCTTACGAGATCGTCACCGACACCAAAAAATTGAAGGATATGCTCACCGAAAAACTCGAGGATTACGCCATGGAACCCGGGTACTCCGCCATGGACCTGGTGCTCTTCAAGGATGCGCTGCTGCACGTCTGCCGCATTCACCGCGTGTTGATGCAACCGCGGGGTAACGCGCTTTTGGTCGGAGTCGGCGGAAGCGGGCGCAAGTCTCTGGCCAGGCTGGCCACCTACGTCGCTGATCTGAAGTGCTTCAGCATCGAGATCACCAAGAATTACCGGCAAACGGAGTTCAGGGAGGACCTCAAGAGCCTGTTCAGGCAAGCCGGCGTCGCGGACAAGCCCACGGTGTTTTTGTTTGACGAGACACAGATTGTGGTTGAGACGTTCTTGGAGGACATCAACAACGTGCTCACCTCTGGCGAGGTTCCAAACCTGTTCTCCAAAGATGAACTCGGCGGCGTGTGCGAGGACGTCCGCGCGAGCGCCAAGAAGGACGGCGTCAAGGCTGACACCCAGGACCAGCTCTACGCCTACTTTTTATCGCGGGTCATCAGGAATCTGCACATCGTGCTGTGCATGTCGCCCATCGGCGAGGGCTTCCGAGAGCGCTGCAGGATGTTTCCGGGCCTGGTCAACTGCTGCACCATCGACTGGTTCACGGAGTGGCCCGCGGATGCCCTCCGCGAGGTTGCCATGAAGCAGATGGAGGAGGAGAAAGGCATGAGCCCGGAGGTGAAGGACAGCCTGTGCTCCGTGTTTGCCCTCATTCATTCGTCGACGGCGGCCAAATCGACCGAGATGCTCGCGGCGTTGAAGCGTAAAAATTATGTCACCCCGACCAACTATCTCGAGTTTGTGCGCGGATACCGCACTTTACTCGTCGAGAAGACGAAGGAGATCGGCGGTAAGCGCGATAAACTCCGGGGCGGTTTGACCAAGCTCGACGAGACGGGCGTGCAGGTTGAGGAGATGTCCGTCATCGCCGAGGAGAAGCGCGTGTCGGTGGCGCAGGCCAAGGTTGACTGCGAGGAGCTCCTCGTGGTCATCGTGCAGGACAAGCGCGCGGCTGACGAACAGGAACGGCTCGTCAAGGCTGACGCCGAGAAGATCGGCGAGGAGGCCAAGGAGGCGAACGCCATCGCGGCGGAGTGCGAACACGGCCTGGCGCTGGCCTTGCCCGCGCTCGAGGCTGCCTCTGCCGCTCTCAACGTCCTGACCAAAAAAGACATGTCCGAGATGAAGGCTTACGCGAAACCTCCCGCGATGGTCGCGCTCTGCCTCGAGGGCGTGATGACCGTGCTCAAGAAGACGCCGACGTGGGAGCAGGCGAAGAAGGAGCTCGGCAAGCCTGATTTCCTCAACACGCTGATGAACTACGACAAGGACAAGTACCTGAACGACGAGCTGCTCAAGAAGATTAAGAAATTTGTCGACAACCCGGATTACGAACCCGAGAACATCGGCAAGGTTTCCGGAGCGGCGAAAGGTCTGTGCCAGTGGGTGCACGCCATGTACGTGTACGGCGGGGTCAACAAGGATGTCGCGCCCAAGAAGAAGAAGCTCGAGAACGCCAAGAAGGCTCTCGAGAAGAAACAGAAGGCGCTCGCCGCCGCCGAGGAAAAACTCCAAGCCGTCCTCGACAAAGTCAAGGCTTTGCAGGACAAGTACGAGGAATCCATCGGGAACAAGAAGGCCCTAGAGGATGAATTCGAGGACCTGTCGCAGAAGCTCGCGCGCGCCGAGACCCTGGTCAGCGGCTTGGCGGGCGAGAAGGTACGATGGGAGGAATCCATCGTAAAGTACGAGGCTGAAATCGCGTGCCTGCCCGGCGACGTCGTCATCGCCGCCGCCTTCATGTCCTACGCCGGTCCGTTCCCGTCCGACTACCGCGAGGCGCTCGTCAAGAACACGTGGCTTCCCGAGGTGAAGAAGCTGGAGATCCCGGCGTCCGACGAGTTTGATTTCGCGCTCTTCCTCGCGGATCCCAGCGACGTTCGCGACTGGAACATCAACGAGTTACCCGCCGACCAGTTTAGCACCGAGAACGGCGTGGTGGTGACCCGCGGCCGCCGATGGCCTTTGCTCATCGACCCGCAAGGCCAAGGTAACAAGTGGATCAAGAACACGGAGAAACCGAACGGGTTGGTCACCGTCACGTTGAACATGTCGGACATGGTTCGCAAGATGGAAAACGCGATTCAATTCGGCGACCCGGTGCTCATACAGGACGTCGGCGAAGAGATCGACCCAATTCTGGAACCCGTGCTGTCCAAGAGCTTCATCAAGAAGGGCAACTCGCTGTGCATCAAGCTCGGGGACAAAGAGGTTGACTACTCCCCAGACTTTAGGCTGTACCTCACGTCCAAGCTGTCAAACCCGCACTACACCCCCGAGGTTTCCACCAAGGTGACCATCGTCAACTTCGTGGTCAAGGAGCAAGGGCTGGAGGACCAGCTGCTCAACGTCGTCGTCGAGAAGGAACGGTTCGACCTTCACGAACAGAGCGTGACGTTAGTGCGCAAGGTTGCGGAAGGTAAGCGGACCATCTTGGAGCTCGAGGATACCCTCCTGGACCTCCTATCCAACGCCGACGGCTCCCTCCTCGACAACGTCGAGCTCATCAACACCTTGGTCAAATCCAAGACGACCTCCGACGAGGTGACGGAATCGTTGAAGATCGCGGAAGCCACCGGCAAGGAAATCACCGAGGCGTCCGCGCTCTACAGACCGGTGTCCATACGCGCGGCTATCCTGTACTTTGTCCTCTACGACCTCGCCACCGTGGATCCGATGTATCAGTTCTCGCTCGACGCGTACAAGGACCTGTTCTTGCTGTCCATCGAAAAGGCTCCTAAATCGAATAAGGAGGAGCCCAAGGAAGCGTTGGAGGAGCGCATCGAGTTCCTGAACAGCTACCACACGTACGCCGTGTACAAGTACACGAGCAGAGGTCTCTTCGAGGCGCACAAGCTGCTGCTCTCGCTGCAGATGTGCGTGCGGATCTTACAGTCCGATAACCAGGTGGACATCAACGAGTGGCAGTTCTTCCTCCGGGGTGGGATGGTGCTGGACAGGTCGGACCAGCCCCCGAACCCAGCGCCGGAGTGGATCTCCGAGCTCGCATGGGACAACGTGGTGGAGCTGGAGCAGCAGGTGCCGCACTTCATCGGCGTCACCAAATCATTCGAAGAAAACCCGGGGGAATGGGAAGACTGGTACAGAAACGCGGAACCGGAGAACCCGCGCAGTGCCGCGTTACCCGGGGAGTGGGAACCAAAGTGCAACGAGCTTCAGCGCATGTTACTCGTACGGTGCCTACGCATGGACAGGGTGGAGAAGGCGGCGACGTCCTACGTGGCGAATTCGCTTGGCCGGAAATACGTTGAGCCGCCGGTGTTGGACCTCCAAGAGTGCTACGGTGATTCCACCCCGGGCGCGCCGCTCATCTTCGTGCTGTCGCCCGGTGTCGACCCGACCGCGAACCTCGCGCAACTCGCGGCTACGAAGGTTGGCGCCGACAAGTTGCACTCGGTGGCGCTCGGGCAAGGGCAGGCGCCGGTGGCGACCAAGCTCATCAAAGAGGCGTGCGTGGAGGGCAACTGGGTGTTCCTCGCGAACTGCCACCTGATGCTGACGTGGCTCCCCGAGCTGCAGAAGATCATCGAGCGCTTCGAGGACGAGACGCCGCACGCGGACTTCAGGCTCTGGCTCTCCTCCAACCCGACGCCGCACTTCCCGCTGGCCATCTTACAGCGCGGGCTGAAGATGACCACGGAACCGCCCAAGGGTCTCCGAGCGAACCTTTCTCGTCTGTACCAAACCTGCGTCACGCAGGAGTCCTTCGACGAGTGCGTCAGTCAGAAGAAGTACGGCAAGTTGCTCTTCGCGCTAACCTACTTCCACGCCGTCATGCTGGAGCGGAGGAAGTTCCGGACGCTGGGGATCAACATCCCGTACGACTTCAACGACACCGACTACTCAGTGTCGGACGACGTTTTGAAAGCGTACTTGGACGCCTACGAAGAAACACCCTGGGACGCCCTCAAGTATCTCATCTCCGAAGCAAACTACGGCGGACGCGTCACCGACGAGATCGACCGCAGAGTCCTGGCGGGGTACCTGAACCAGTTCTTCTGCGAAGATGCCTTGAACACGCCGCGGTACCCGCTGTCCAGCCTGGAGGAGTATTACATCCCAACGGAGAGCGGGCTCGACGTGTATCGAGATTACATCGGGACGCTTCCGCAGCAGGACAAACCGGAGGCGTTCGGGCAACACCCCAACGCGGACATCTCGTACATGATCACGGACTCGACCATCACGCTCGAGTCGTGCCTCGCGCTGCAGCCCAAGAGCGGTGGATCCGGCGCGGGTGGCGCTAAGATTGAGGACGTCGTCTCGGGCATCATCGACGATATGCTCTCGCAAACCCCGCAGCCGTTTAACCACGAGAAGCTCATGAAGGACAAGGCGGACGACCCGTCGCCGCTCCACGTGACGCTGTTCCAGGAGGTTGAGCGGTACAACATCTTGCTCAACAACATGCTCAGCACCCTCAACACGCTGAAGAAGGGAATAAAAGGTCTCGTGGTGATGTCCGCGGATCTCGATTCCATCTTTGAGTCGCTCGCCAACAACAAGGTGCCCGCCATCTACCTCAAGGCGTACCCGTCCCTGCGACCGCTCGGCTCGTGGACGCGCGACTTACTCATGCGCCTCGAGCAGATCGACGGGTGGATCGAGAACGGCTACCCGAGGGTGTACTGGCTCGCGGGGTTCACCTACCCTTCGTGCTTCCTCACCGCCGTGCTGCAAACGACGGCGCGGAAAAACGCAATTCCGATCGATACCCTCTCCTTCGAGTACAGCGTCATGGAC
>Ga0302116_1000115_pt1 | contig 42885 bp, 23 predicted proteins | sample AG5_SCM_MG_FD_203124 | JGI IMG/M metagenome (GOLD analysis project Ga0302116, IMG submission 203124) | Marine microbial communities from Western Arctic Ocean, Canada - AG5_SCM | ecosystem: Environmental > Aquatic > Marine > Oceanic | place: Canada: Western Arctic Ocean | collected 2017-10-01 | reverse complement strand
GGACGACGAGAAATGAGACGGGAGGAGCCGCATATTACACACGGGGGGTTCGGGTGGGTGGGTTCACACGCGAGGCATATTATAGCGCGATGTTTAAATCGACTTCAATTTTTGCTCGACTAACTCTTACGTCGCGTCTCGGTCCACCGATCGCGTCCCGATGTCCACGCGCACCCTCGCGTTTTCCGCCCGCAGCCTCGCGTTCTCCGTCCTCAACACGTCCACCTCCCGTTCGAACGATCGTACCCGTCTTCGGAGCTCCGACACCTCCCGTTGCATGCCGTCAGCCGCGGGGTTCAACGAAGAAAACGGAGCTTCGTAGACATCGTCGAAGCTGTCGTATGTGTCATCCACGGTTTCGAACCCGAGGGTCTGGTCTAGAAACGACCCGGCGCCGCTCAGCCCGGGACCGGTGGCGGGTTCCATCGCTATGTCGTCGAACGATCCGCTCCTGTCGAAGCTTCCGGACATGTCCACGGAAATCACCGGAGCCACCCCGCCGACGTTCCTTCGCACCCGCGCCCGCCGCTCCTTCCCTTTCCGTCGCCGTTGCTTCTTCTCCTTCTCCCGTTGCTTGTTCGTCGCTTGGACCAGCGTCGACAGCTGCAGCGGGACCACGACGAGCGCGGTCAAGATGAACGCGACCGTCGCCACCCGGCCCTGCGCGGTGACCGCGTCGAATGGCTGTAAACAAAAACACGCCGTCAGTATAATTTCCCACACGTACGCGAATGAAAATAAGCTCACCTGCCCGATGCCCGTCAGCGTCAGAAACGACCAGTACAGCGCGTCACCGACGTCGCTAATGTCCGGGTTCGTCTCGTACTCCAAGTCGTAGAAGATCTCGCCCGCGATGAGGAACACGCACAGGAACTCCACGGCGACGCTGGTCACCTTGCCGAAGATCTTGTCGTCGCCGTCTTCGTCGCTTCGATCTTTCAACCTGTAACAAAACACGACGTCATACTAATTGCCCATGTGTAAATAAAAAGAAACTGTAAATAAAAGAAACTCACCCGCCGTTGACGTCGTCGGCTAGTCGGAGCAGGCGAAGCAGACGGAATAAACGAAACGTTCGTAAGACCCCGCTGCCGCCCAACGCGCTGCCCACGAGCGTGGGTAAGACCGCCGCGAAGTCCACCAATGCGACTGGTGATCGAAGGTATTTGAAGCTGAACTCCTCGCTCCACGCGCGCAGGCAAAACTCAAAGAGGAAGATGGCCTCGACGGTACCTTCGCCGCTGGCGACCGTCGCTGGGTCGATGAACCCCGCTCTCGACGCCACCGCGTCGGGGACCCAATCGGGTAGTAACGTGGCGATCGCGATGGGGTCGGGTACGGAAAATCCTCCGTTGCCGCCGTCGAACAAGGACTCGCTCACGGAGATGCCCAGCACGAACGCGGTGGTGGCGATGGTCCAGATGCCCGCCGCGTCGACCCGCGCCAGTAGGTCCTTGACCTTCTCGCGCGGCTCCCGCGCGTGCCACTCCACCTTCTCGAACGCGCGCTGGGTCCGCGCCGCCTCGCGAAGCCCCGCGTCGAACTCGTAGTCGTCGAACGAGCCCGAGTCTCGAGAGTCGAAGAAGCACCGAGTGGGATGAATGACGTGGTGTGCCGACGCGCGGTTTCGCCGCCGCGTTCGATGCCCACGGACCGCCAGCGCCGACCGAGTCGCCCCGAGCGCTCGGCGCGCACCCATGTCGGCCGCACGCGCCGGCGACGCCGCCGGCGCGACGCGCGATACCGTCCACATATCGCGCCCCTTCTGCGGTGCGTGGGTCACACGCTCGCTCGGATAAAGTGAGCCAGGAAACGCCGACACATTTTTCGGCCGATGGGTTTAGGTTACTGTCTGGATACCATACGAGTTCCAGCCACATTTGCGAAAATGGGTCCAAATTTTTGGGTCCAACCTTTTTCAAACGAGCGGCGCCGACAAGTTGTTTTTTTTTCCCGATCGCGGCGGGGCCATCAGAGCTCTCTCGCGCCGTTCATCGGCCTTTAGACTCCGGATCGGACGACCACGATGGCGGTTCCAGCCGCTCAGGTCCAGGCGGTACTGGACATGTCCAACCTCACCGCCTTCGAGCAGCTCCTCGGCGGCCTCACCAGCGTCGACAACGCGGCGCGCACCCAGTACGAGTCTCTGTTCAACGAGTGCAAGAAGCAGGGCGACGTGCTGTGCCTTCAGCTCGTCAAGGCGCTGCGAACGTCCGCGATCGTGGAGACCCGCGAGATGGCGGCCATCTTACTCCGCCGTGTGCTGACCAAGGACGAGGTGTCCCTGTGGGCCAACCTCCAGCCGCAGACGCAGGCGGGCATCAAGGGCGAGCTGCTCAAGTCCTTGCACGAGGAGCAGAACAAGCGGATCGCGGGCAAGGTGGGCGACACCGTCTCCGAGCTCGCCGCGGGCGTCTACGATGAAGGATGGCCGGAGCTCCTCCCGTTCCTCTTCCAGTGCGTCACCGGCGGCGCCGATCCCCTCAAGGTGACCGCGCTCAACGTCTTCGGCGAGCTCGCCGCGTACATCGGCGACTCGCTCGTCCCGCACCTCGCCACCCTGCACGGCATCCTAGGCCAGTGCCTTCAGGCGGCCGACATGGAGGTCAAGCTCGCGTCCCTCCGCGCGTGCTGCGCCTTCGTCGACTCACTCGAGAACCAGCACGACAGGGCCAAGTTCCAGGATCTCCTGCCCGCGATGCTCCAGACCCTCGGCGGCGCTTTGCAGGGCGGAGACGAAGCTTCGGCGCAAGACGCGCTTTCCATGTTCGTGGAATTGGCGGGATCTGACCCGAGGTTCGTGCGTAAGCACCTCGCGCACGTCGTCGACGCCATGATGACGATCGCCGAGCACAACGACCTGGAGGACGGCACCAGGCACCTCGCCACCGAGTTCCTCGTCACCCTCACCGAAGCCAGGGACAGAGCGCCGGGTATGATGCGTAAACTTCCCAACTTTGTCCCGCGGCTGTTCAACTGCCTCGTCGCGTTCTTACTCGACGTCGAGGATGAGCAGGAGTGGCACACCGCGGAGAAGGAGGAGGACGGCGACGCGGGCGAGGGCGAGAGGTACGACGTCGGGCAGGAGTGCCTCGATCGCGTCGCCATCGCGCTCGGCGCCAACACCGTGCTTCCGTGCGCGGCGGCGACGATCCCGGCGCTGCTCGGCGACGGCGACTGGCGCAAGCGTCACGCGGCGCTCGTGGCGCTCGCGCAGATCGCGGAGGGATGCGTCAAGGGCATGAACAAGGACGTCGCGGGCGCGGTGGCGCCATGCCTCGGCGCGGCTACCAACGATCCCCACCCGCGCGTGCGTTGGGCGGCTGTCAACGGAATCGGCCAGCTGTGCACCGACCTCGGTCCCAAGATCCAGGAAAAGGCGCACGCGCAGATCTTACCCGTGCTGCTCAAGGCCATGGAGGATTCATCGCACAGGGTCCAGTCGCACGCGGCGGCGGCGATGGTCAACTTCTCCGAGGGATGCCCCCCCGAGCACATGCAGCCGTACCTCGACGCGCTCATGAACAAACTCCTGCAGATGCTGCAAGGCGGCCACCGCATGGTCCAGGAGTCCGCCTTGACCGCGCTGGCGTCCGTCGCGGATAACGCGCAGACCGCGTTCGCCAAGTACTACTCCACCGTGCTCCCTTTCCTGAAGCAGATCTTAGTGGGCGCCGCGGGTAAAGAGCACAGGATGCTCCGCGCCAAGGCTATGGAGTGCATCTCCCTCGTCGGCATGGCTGTCGGAAAAGAACAATTCGCGCCCGACGCGAGGGAGGTGATGGATCTCCTCATGCAGCTGCAGGCTGGCGGGTTCGAGGACGACGATACCACCGCGTCGTACATGCAACAGGCGTGGACGCGGCTGTGCAAGTGCCTCGGCCGCGACTTCATCCAGTACCTCCAGGTGGTCATGCCGCCGTTGCTCAAATCGGCGCAGCTCAAGCCGGACGTTCAGGTGACGGACGCTGAGGATCACGAAGAGGCGGAGGAGGAAGAGGACGTCGAGGTCATCGCCGTGGGGGACAAGCGCATCTCCATACGGACCTCCGTGCTCGAGGAGAAAGCCACCGCGTGCAACATGCTGTGCTGCTACGTCGACGAGCTCAAAGACGGGTTCTTACCGTACCTCCAGCCCGTGGTGGAGACCATGGTGCCGCTGCTCGATTTCTACTTTCACGAGGATGTGCGCAAAGCAGCGGTGGCGTCGCTGCCGGACATCCTCCGCGCGGGGAAAGCCGCGATGCTGAAGCAGTGCGTCGCCCCCACCGGTCAGACGGTGGACGCCGCGTACTTCCGCCAGCTCGTCGGGTACGTCGTCCCGCCTTTGATCAAGGCGCTCAGCAAGGAACCCGAGGTTGAGATTCAAGCCGCTATGCTCGAGTCCCTCGCGGATTGCGCCGGCGTCGCGGGCGAGCACATCAGCGAGCACATCGCCGCCATGATCGAGGAGTTCCAGAGCACCCTCAAGGGCTCGTTGGAGCGACGGGCGGAGCGGAACAAACGCGCCGGCACCGAGGACTTCGACGCCGAGGAGATGGAAGCGTTGACGGACGAGCAAGCCGCCGAGGACGAAGTCTTCGACCAGTTCGCCGAGTGCGTCGGCTCACTCCTACGGTCCCTTCACGCGCCCGTGTTACCCGCGCTCGAGCCACTGCTCGCGCAGTTCGTGGCGCCCATGCTGGGGCCCGATCGGTCCCCAGAGGAACGGCGTATCGCCATCTGCGTCTTTGACGACGTCATGGAACACGCCAGCGACGGCGGAGCTTCGCTTCGGTACCTAGACGGATTCGCGGGGCCGTGCCTGGCGGGGTGCACCGACGCGGACGCCGACGTGCGACAGGCGTCGGTGTACGGCGTGGGCGTCATGGCGGAGAAGCTGGGCCAGGCGTTCGCGCCGCACGTGCCCGCGAGTCTTCAGACACTCGCGCAGGTGATCCAGGCGCCGGATGCCAGGGGTGAGGAAAACGTCAACGCGACGGAAAATGCAATCTCTTCGCTTGGTAAGATTTGCGAGTTTCAGCGGGCGTGCATCCCGGGCCCGGAGAGCGTCGTGCCGCAGTGGCTGTCGATGCTGCCGCTGACGGAGGACAAGGTGGAGGCGAGGGCGGTGCACACGCAGCTGGTTCGCATGCTCGAGGCGAACGACCCGCATCTCCTCGGTCCGAACAGCGAACACCTCGGGTCCGTGGTGAAGGTGTTCGCCACCGCGCTGCCCACCGCGGGTTTGTCCGAGAAGCTCCAGCTGTGCACCGTGGAGTGCGCGGGTAAGATGAAGGCGCTGCTCATGCAGATGCAGGGAAGCGTCCCGCCGGAGACGTTGACCCGCGCGTGGAGCGCCATCACCCCCGAGCAGCAGCAGGCGCTGCAGCAGGCGATGCAGGCGTGATGGATGACTAATAAGAGGCTTTGAGACTAAGAGTGCGGGGGGTTAATTTCTTTTAATAACATCGTCGCGATATCCTACCGATGACACGAACTCGCGACGGGGTGGTGAGCTCGAGACGCTATTTCTTGGAGACGTGATCGTGGTGTTTGAACGGCGCTCCCGCGGTTGGCTTTTTTCTCGGTTCGTACTGCTTGAGCGCCTCTTTGACGCCGTTGGGTCCGTCCCACGTCTGTTTCCACCCGTCCGCGAGCGGGTTGGGTTCCTCTTCGGGGAAGTCCTCGTTGAACCCGCCGAAGTACGTGGCGTCGAAGCGGGCGTTACCGATGAGATCGGGCCTGTAGACCGCCTCGGTGAGGCCGAAGGTCCGCGGCATGATGCCGTTCTTGGCGCCCTTGTCGAACATGTACACCTCCTGGAACGGGCCGAGTCTCATGGAGAGGCGCCACATCGGGACGCCGGTCTTCGCGGCGACCTTTCGTTTGACGTCGTTCTTCATGTCGGTGTGCTTCATGTCGATCTGGGACGGGCGGAGGGGCGGAGGATGTCAGTGGGGCGGAGGGGCGTGCTCGATGGATGGGTGTGGGAGACGAAACGGTCGAGGGTGATTGTCGAGGGTGAGATGGAGCGATGTGTCCGGGCGCGCACGTCGACCCAGTTGATGTCGTCCTGCCTGTTGTCGGGGCGAGGGACATCGAAGTAGCACGCAATTCTGGTCTTCATTTTACGTCGTCGTCACGCGCGGTGCGTTGTGTCCTTGGAAACGACTAGCGGTGGGAAAACGCACGCGGGTTACCGAGTGTCTTATTCTTGGACTGACCGCTGATAGAGCTGACCGATCGGGTTTTTCCGTTCATCGATGCCGATCAGTCTTGAGTTACTTCTTGAGTTAATTCTTGAGTTAATTCCAGAGCGCACGGATAACGGCCGAGTAATTTGGGTTCAATTTGGAAAACCTAGCTGGCACCCTGACTGGCGCCCGTGTTAACCTGGAGAATTGCCGTATCGACGCCAATTTGAGAAGCCCAGAGGCACGCGGTTGGCGTGGGTGGCGCGCCGGGGAGGCTAAGCGCGCGCGCGTTCGGACACCGTATCGGGTCAGGGGTGCCCGACGAAGCGTGACCGGCGTCGAGGGGGAATCGGATCGATCGCCGCGGGGGCAATCCGGTGAACTGGAAGGTACGGAATCAGATTCAGTGCCCAGGTTTCTGACTGTTTACGCATACGTTTGGGGTGCAAAACCTAACGGGCGCCAGCGGCGTCGAGGCGCGACCGACGACCCAGATCTCGGCGGGTACACCACCACCCACACGGGCGGGACTCGTCGGTCGCGTCTCCGGGTCGAACACATCGTCGCGTCGCCCGGACATCCCCGTTTACCGGCGCCTAGGGTTGCGAAATCAATAGTTTCCCGCCACCTTTTCGTTGGCACCGCACCTCAGGCACGGTGCGCTGTGGGCGTTTTGGTGGTGACCCTGGGTGCCCGGCACGCGGTTCACGCGTCGTTTTCGCCTCGGTCGATCGTGCGAACGACGCGGTCGACGAACCCATCGCGTTCTCGAATCGATCGCGGCGTGATCGGCGCGGTCCGGGCCGCGTGTGCGCGCCCGCCGCGCCCACATCGCGCGCGCTTTTCAAACTTTTTCAAATTTGCCCCAACCAACAAAACCTGCAAAATAATCATTCCCGCCCAGACCCCTGACCGATCCTTCATCCACGATCCAACAGGTGAACCAGAGCGCCATGGCGGGTGCCAAGGGAAACAAGGGCGCCGCCGCTAAAGCCGCCGCCGCCAAGGCTGCCAAAGCGGCCGCGGCGGCGGCAGCCGCGGCGGATGACGACGAAGAGCCGTGGGTCGTCGACATGCAGACCCACGTCCCGCTCGACAAACAGGAAACAACCGAGTTCGACCCGATCCCGCTACCCGACCTGCCCTCACTCGGCGAACACGACGACGAGACCGAGGAGGCGCGCAAGGGCCGGTACGCCGAGGACGACGGGGTCATCGCCGAAGCTCGCAAGATTCGCGAATCGAGAGCGGTGCTCGGCGCGAAGATCGCCAAGGGTCCGTACGGCGTCGATAAACGCAAATCGCACTGGGACTACGTCCTGATCGAGATGCGGTGGATGGCGGCTGACTTCGCGGCGGAGCGGGACTGGCGGTTGGAGGCTGCGAGGCAGTGCGCGGAGATGAGCGCCGCGTGCGAGGGGGCGCCGCCCGCGCGGGAGGAGACGTCGGAGGAGGCGGCTCTCGAGGAGGCGGGTCGCGCGATGTGCGCCCGCGTCGCGCACGAGGTTGGGCACTTCTGGGAGAAGGCGTGGAAGCGTGCGGTGACGAAGCCCATTCCCACCGCCGCCGAGCTGGTCCCGGAGCCGAAGGATGACGACGGCGCGAAGGATGGAGAGACGGGGCCCGACGACAAGAAGGAGGACGAGGGCAAAGAAGGGGGCCGAGCTTCGCGGCGCGCGGCGGCGGCGGCGGCGGAGACGGCGACGCCGCCCAAGGCTGAGACAACCGAGCCCACAGTCGAAGCCACGCCCGAGAAGAAGGAGGACAAGGCGCCCAACCCGAACGGCGACGAAGCGGGCGACGGCGCGGCTCCCATGGACGTCGCCGGCGCGGAAGACGCCGCGGTGAAAGCCGAGGGTACCGGCGGCGACGGCGCCGAGGCTGGCGACGACGCGGTCGTCACCCCGACGCCGATGGCGATGGTCCGGTCGCAGAGCGTCTTCCCCAAGACCCCGCCGCCTCCGCCCGGCATGAGCGTCATCGAGCAGTGGGCGGTGTTGAAGCTCACCGGGGACATCGCGCGGCTGAAGAAGTCGATCATCAAGAAGGCGATTCAGGACAAGGAGGATGAGGAGAACGCGTCCAAGAAGGGAAAGAAAGGGGGGCGGAAACCCGCCGCCAAGGGTGGGAAGAAGACCGCCGCGGCGCCCTCGCGACGCGGCCGCCGCGGGAAAGAGGAGGAGTCCGAGGAGGAATCCGAGGATGACGAGGAGGACGAGAAGAAGGATGGCGACAATGGCGCTGCCGAGGACGGCGACGCCGCGGCCGCGATGCCGCCCCCGCCGCCCGTCTACCTCCCAGGCGGCGTCCCCGACGCCGTCCTCGACGCCGAACTCGACCTCGACTCCGTCGCGCCCGGAACCCCGCCACTCGTCGAGGAACTCTCCCCGCTCCTCTACGACTGCTACCCGTCGCACACGGAGCAGTGGTGGGTGGACTCCATCAAGGCGGAGGCTTCCAAATTCGCCGATTACGAACGGAGGCTACGGGACTGGGAGGAGAGCGAGCGACGGCGCGCACGCGCCGTCGTGGAGGCGGCGCGAGCCGCCGCGGAGGCTGAAGCCCTGCGACTGGCGAACGAACGTCGCCGCGCCGCGCAAGCGGCGTTGGCGGCGCAGCGAGCGGCGGCGGCGGCGGCGGCTGGCATGGACGAATACGGAAAGAAGCGAAAGGCGCAGTACGTCATCGGGCCCGGCGGGAAGAAGATTCGCGTCTCGGAGTCGCAGCAGCCTTCCGGGATGGAGTCGGACAGCGACGAGGAGGACGACATGACCCTCGCGAACTTGCAGCGCGGCGGGAAGAAGGGGAAGAAGGATTTGGAAAAGAAAAAGTCGCACAAGAAGAAGACGCGGTCCACCGCCGGCATCGCCAGGCCGTGGACCCCGGTCGAGGACCAGCTCCTGTGCGCCATCGTCCACGAGTTTGGCAGCAACTGGGGGCTCATCACCGACGTCTTCGCGGCGTCCGCGCCGTTCAAAGGGGTGTACCGCAGAGCCGAGCAGTGCAGGTGGCGGTTCCAGCGACTTACCCAATCCGCGGAGGGCGAGGGCGACCCCAACGCGGTGGCTGCGCTCAACCTCAACAAAGGCAGCGCGCGGCAGGTCATGGCGCGCGCGTTACCCGTCGAGGACAATACCGCGAGGTTCCACTTCGACCGCGCGGCGCAGGCGCAGGCGAGGCAGCACAAGCTGCGAAGACAGCTCGCCGCGGAGCGCGCGGGGTCGGATCCCAGTCGACGGGTGCAGGCGCACTCGTCGTGGGGAGCGCACGCGCAGCTCGGCGGCGCGGACCCGGTGGACATCGCGGATCAGGCGTTGATGGAGGCTGCCCGTGCGCAGCAGCAGCAGCAGGCTCAGGCGCAGGCGCAGGGTGCGATGGGCGCGGGCGATCCCGCCGCCGCCGCCGCCGCGGCTCAGCAGCAGCGGCAGCGGCAGATGCAGATGCAACAGCAGCAGGGTCAGCCCGGCATGCAGGGTGGCATGATGCCCCAGGGCGGGATGATGCCGCAGGGTGGCCAGCCCGGCATGCAGATGCAGCAGATGCAGCAGATGAACCCGCAGCAGCGCCAGCAGTACATGCAACAGCAGCAGATGCAGATGCAACAGCAACAACAGATGCAGATGCAAGCTCAGGCGCAGGCGCAGGCGCAGGCGCAGCAGCAGGCGGCGGCGGCGAAGGGCAAGGGCGCCAAGGGCAAGAAGGGTCCCGCGGGCGGCGCCTCGGGCGGGCAGATGATGGGGCAGATGAGCTACCAGCCCATGCCCGGTCAGGCGACCGAGATTCAGATGCCGCAGATGCCGGTGCCGCAATCGCCCGGGAAGAAGAAAGGCAACGTCACCCCGGTTGGCATGGCGCCCGGGTCGTACTCGTTGGGTACCGGCGGCGGGCGGGGCGCGAGCGCGAGGCAGGCGTCGACGCCGAGGGGAAGCAAGGGAAAGAAGAAGGATTAATAGGCGGTCACTTAGCAAACTGAAGTACTAACATTAGAACCATCACACACAAAGCAAGTGCACTCGTCGGTCATCTATTTCGCGTCGTCGTTGATGCGTCCAATTTATTCATTCATTCGTCACGCCGTCCCCGTCACCGACTCGTCAGTAAATTCGAATTCCCGCCGCTTCGTTTCCTCCGTCCAACCTCGCGCATCGGCATCGTCCCTTCACGCTCCAGCTCCTCCTCCCACAACTCGCGCGGCGGATCGAACTCCAAGCCTTGCTTCGCGAAGTAATTCCGCAAGAACGGCTCCATCTTAAACCTCCGCCGGCAAAAAGGCCGAACGTCCTCCCCGCCGGCTACCATCTCCCCGAGCTTCCGCAGCATCGGCATCAGCTGCACTCGAAGCCCGGCGTCGGATGGGTCGCCCGTGAAGCTCACGATCGGTATCCCGTTGTGCGGCTGGAGTAGAAAGGAGAACGGGTTGTTGTCGACCAACACGGTGGCGCTGAGATCTCTGCCGAGTTTCGCGATGTCCTTGACGTGATCCCTCAGCGGGGTCTTGGAGCACGCAGAGCGGTACAGCCTGTGGTGGATCCTGTCGCCGCGTGGATCGAGCTCGTCCAGTAAGGGCCGCGCGTACCCTTCCATGCCGGCCGTGAACACGACAACCTCGGCGAAGGTTGCGAGCTCCGCGAGAAAGTCCCGGACGCCCGGCCTTTCAAAAACCGTGCACACCGGTTCCGTGGTCAAGCCGCCGGCGCCTTCCATCCGTTCCGCGAGGGCGTCCATGCCGTACGCTCTCGCCCAGTCACCGCTTCTGGACACGTTTCCAGACGTCGAAGCGACCAGCGGGCAGGGCTCGTCCCCGTGAAATCCGCCGAAATGACTCGGATCCTTGTGAAGCGTAAACGACTTCGACTTGGCGGCGACTTCCGGCCGAAGGAGCTCATCCGGAACTCCGCCGTTCACCTCGTGATTGTACGCGCAAATCAACGTCTCGTCCAGGTCGAGGACCACGCACAGGTGCCGCCCGTCGACGTCGCGGACGAACTGGCTCGCAGCCTTCGAACGCGTGGGCGGCAGCGGCGTCCCGTCGTCGACGGTCCGGGATCCCGTCGACTTGGAAGGTCCCGGCGCCGGCTGCGCGGATCCGAAGGTCAGCCGTCCCGCTCGCGCGGCGGCGTCTTGGGCGTCCACGGGCGCGAGCGGGCGGCGCGTGACCTCACCGTCCCCCGCGTCATCGTCGGCGACGGGTGACGGGGGTTCGTTCTCGTCAGGCCCGGCGTCGAGCGCGGGGTCCACCTCGAGGTACTCCGCGACGTCGTCCTCGTCGAAGGCGCCGTCGGGTCCGTCCGAGTCGCTGGATCCGCCGTCCGCGAACCTGCACCCGCATTCGTCCAGACGGAACCGCGAGTCGCCGTCGACGTCGACGGGGTGGAACCCGAACGGGTTAGCGTCCTCTTTGGGCGGCGGGAGGGGCGCGCGCATCGCCGGAGTCTTCGGCGGCGTCACGGCGGTGGAATCTACGATGAAGAGATGCGCGAGCGTTGGCGCGAGCTCTGGCGCCGACGAAGGGGGTCCGGGCCACGACGCCTGCGTGAGCATGGCGGGTGGGATGCATCGCGTGCCCGCGGAATGGATCGCGCGGCGTAACGTGGTGGGCATGGGTAGGCCGGCGATGGCTCGGTTCTGCGGAGGTCGGTGAACGGTGGGTCGGCTCTTAGTTGTCTGTGGCGTGTGTGGGGGAATATTCATCTTCGGGTCGCGGTGATGAGATCTGGCGTGGGCGTACCAGGTAGTGCAGCGTGCCGACGCCGACGCGCCACAGAAATCCCGCAGAATCAGGGGCGCCATCGCGCGATGACGAACGTCCGGTGGTCATGCAGCCGTCGGGTTACTCCACCTGGAGACCTGGGCACCTCTCAGATCCTGTGAGAGATTGTTGACCCGGGTAGTAACGCTCCTGGGCACCCTTTGAGTTCTCGGCGCTTGCTGAAGCCACCCGCGTGGGGGTTCGGGAGGATTCCGGCGCGCGATACGTCGGATCTAGGCGGTCACCGGGTTACGAACGCGCCACCGGAGCGCGTTCACGTGCCGTTCGCGTCGCTATCGATGGTCCACGCGGCTGCGTGCGCTCACCTTGTGTGATTTAACCGAGAAAGGTCTTGTCACCACAGCTGTGCTGCTGTGTCAGCACCCTCGAGCCTCGTTTCCGAGATTGTCTCGTGACTGGCGGCGGCACTCGACATGGCGCAGTCGACGGGAGCTCCGTGCATGACGAGCTCCCTCGCCGCGGGGTTAGGGTTAAGGGGCGTCCGCGCGCGTCCCATCCCTCCCCGCGTCGCGTCAGTCGCCGTCACCGCGCGGGGCGGCGGAGAGACGACGGCGACGAGAACGCAACGGAGGGCTACGCATCGTGGACGAGATGTCGCCGACGCCGACCGCGCTCCGACCGCCGCCGCGCGACTCGCCGCGTCCCTCGGCGCGTCCACGTCGACGCATCGCAGCGACCTCGCACGCGCGAACACCAAGGCGGCGCGTAAAGAACGCCGCGACGCGAAGCACGCGCGCGACGTCGGCCCGCACCACGGCTCGGCCAATTCCCCGGACCAGGTGGATGCCTCGCTCTCCCGCGAGATGGCCGCCATGGCCGGCGGCATCGACGCGCTCGCCCAGCGCGCGCTCGACATCGCGCTCGCCGACGAGCGCAACCTCGAGGTCGCGCTGCACCTCGCCTCCGCCGCCTCCGCCGCCGCGGACGAAGAGCTCCAACTCGCATCCGTCGCCGCGGAAACCGGAAACCTGGACTGGCCAGAGGACGCCTCCACGGACACCGGCGCCGGGTCCTTCTTCATCGTCGACGGCGCGTCCACGAAAGAGGACGACATCGTGGCGGCACATCGCGAGCGCGCACAGCTGTGCGCGCGATCGGCGAATACGATCGCCTCCAACCTCTCCGAGCGGCTGTTGATCGACGAATGGTCCGCGACCATCGCTCATTTCGCCGCTTCGGACTGGCTGGTGGACCGCAAGAAACCGCGCGTGCGTCCGAAGGACCGGCGGTGTAACCAGCCAAAGGCGCGGCAAGGGTGGACCAAGCGCGCGATGCGGGAGACGCGCGTGCGGGTGTGCGCGGGGTGCGACAGGATGCTACCGACGACGGAGCTCATCCGCGTCGCTCGGCTCAAACGCTCAGACGACGCGGCTGAAGCTTCATCGAAACAGAGCCCATGCGACGGTGAACAACAACGAAAACAACAGAATAAGAATAAGAAGGAGAAGGAGAACGACAAGGACAGGAAGAAGAACAGGTGGACGATCGCGTTGGACGCTGGGAGCGTCGCGGATTCCGTCGAGTTGCTCCAGTCGCTCGCCGCCGGCGGATCTTCGTCCCTCGCGGTGGACTCGCACCCATCCGCTCGCGCCGCCGCCGACGGGCTCCTGCGCAAGGCGACGACGCGAGCGGCGGCGAGTGCCGGCGACGACGACGCCGCGAGGATGAAGAGGAAGAGTAACGCGTTGCAGGGCCGAGCGGCGTACGTGTGCCGCCGCGGCGTCTGCGCCCGAGCCGTGACGCATCCCAAGACCAGGCGGCTGCACAGGATCCTGGGCGCGGGCGGGGCGTTCAACGACGCGTTCGTCGAGGCGTTCGTGGACGTATGCGTCGCCGCTGAGCGAGAAGACGGGGTGGATTCCACGCACTGGCGCATCGAAGGACACAACGCTCGGCCCGGGCTGGCGCAACGACTCGCGGGGCATCCGAGGTATTTGGACTCGCGCACTGGTGAGACGGCTGATGGGTCGGACATGAGCGGGTTGGTCTGGGCGGCGGAACGTAGCGACTTTGGCACCGAGGGAGGTGGAGGGGGTTTAGCGGATGTCGAGGAGGTTTAGCGGCTTTCGATGAACATCGATGGATGTTTTCGCGTTGTTTTCGCGCGACAAGGACGAGCGGGTTGTTGTTCGGGGAAGAAACACTCTCGTCGGTTGATTAGTTAGTCGGGGATGATGTTCAGTTACAAACTTCAGTGACTATTCAGTCAGGACACTTTCATCATTGGAGAATTACGTAAAAAAGTTAAAGTCACATTATTCCGTGAGCGGCTCCAACCTCTAATTACAATTCACCAAGAAACGGTCGGTCAATTTTAACCGGCCGTGTCCGGTCTATTGAACCGGGTGTTGAATGAGGTGGGATGTTACAAAATCCAATAACACCTCGGTCATCTCGTCGACGACTTCCGCGCCATCTGGTGCGGCGCAGCGCACGCAGGGTGACCCGAGACGCGGGTTCACGCACGGCACACGCTCCACGCGTCGCCGATCTAGCGATCCCATCGAGGTATCCGAGCGCGCACGGACGCGGCGGTCCCGGAGGGTCACCAGTCGAACACCGCCATCGGCCGCGGAGGGCGAAACGCCACTCGTTCTTCTCGGAGGTTTCTCAACCTCCGCGGGTACGGAAGTAACCGGAGCGCGGGGTAAGTAACCGGATCGGGCGTCATGTCGAGTGACGAGTCCAAGGGGCTGCTCAGCCAGGGGAGCGGCGCGGGTTTCGGCGCGACCGGCGACGTCGACCCGGAGAAGGGCGACGCGATCCCGCGCGTCTCCAGCGGCGAGAAGCAACACAAGTTCGCCGCGGGCAAGGAACGGAGCGTCTGGATCGACGTCTCCATCGCGGTCGCCTCCGCGGTCGTCATCGCCGTCGTCTTCTTCGTCTCCCTCGCCGTCATGAACTACGAGTACTACCCCACCGAGTTCACCCTGCACACCGCGTGCATGGAGCGCGGCACCAAGACGGCCATGATGAACGCGGGTATCGACTACAACGAAAACATCAGGTACGCGTACGTGGTCCCGAAGGGCAAAACCAAGATTCGCATGGCGCCCGTCCGGCACAAGCACGGCGGCGAGCACGGGGTGTTCAAGCTGTCGACCTGGATGCCCGACGACCAGTGGGGATTCGCGATCCAGTACGAGTCCGGCAAGATCGTACACGAGATGGGTCCTGCGACGAACGCGCCTGGTGAGCATAAAGATGCAGACGGCGCCGAGGGTCAGAGGCCGTACATGTTCACCAAGGGTCTCCTGGTCAACGACAACACGTGCGCGGTCGCGGACGAGGACGACGGAGTCTGGAGCCGCGAGCTCGCCAACGACGGCGCCGTGGAACGCGGCAGCAGCGTGTCGCGGGTGTTCGGCGGCTGCGGGTCAACGTGCCCCGGGTTCAACCTCAATCCCGCGCAGCAACGGCTGGCGGGCGAGGCGAACAGCAACGAGTGGAGGGACGTGACGGACGGCACGAACTGGCGGAGTGAGTCGCCGGACGGGTGCGGCGGATACGGCGAGCCCGACTGCCCGCCCGACGCCCCGGCCGCCGCGAGGCCGCTCGGGCAGCAGGATTTCAACGGCATCCCGGTTGCCAACGGCGACGGGTACGCGATGCTGGAGGATGGAAACGCGAGCGACGAGCAGGTGCCCGAGGAGTTCCAGCCGGAGAACGTCGAGCCCACGCCGCATCATGCCTACACCGCCGCGCGCACCGCCGCGACGTCTTGGAGGAGGAAATGAAACGATGATTTCGCTTAAGTCGAAGTCGTCTGGCGAAAACCGCCGCTCATTCTTTCTAAACCGGGGCGTAGCACGGGCAGTGCCGGGATGAGTGTTTTCACTCATCCCGAAACACATTTAATCAATCGTATTGCTAACACGTTTCATGAATCGATATTAAACCTCGATCGCACCCCAACACGACGATCCAACTCGTCGTCACATGCCGATGTCCACGAACGGCTCCAAGTCGAGCTCCAGCACCGAACACGGGTTGACGATGTCAAACTTTCCGAGCACCGTCGGGTGCACCACGCCCATGACGCCGATCCTCTTCCCGTCACGAACGATACCCGCCTGCCGACCCGGGAAGTACGTCGCCTCGTTCAGGGACGTGTCCAGGGTGTATCCCGCGTCGCCGTCCTTCGCGGCGCCGGTGATTTGCATCACGCGATCGAGCGCGCCGTGCGCCACTTCAAACCCGCTCGTCGTGTTGCTGTACAACACCAGCAACCGCCTGCTGTTCCTCGCGCCGACATCCTTGCTTTCGTCGAGAAGGACGACGTCGCCCACCTCGAAGAGCTTCGCGGGGACCGGCGCGTCCTTGTTCGCGCCCATCGCTTTCAACACGCCCTGCAACAAAGACGACCTCGCCACCTGCACGTCCAACGAACTAGGATTCGCGACGATCGCCGCGCAATCGCCGTCGTCCTCGCGGTTAACGTTGGCGAAGTTGTCGTCGTGCGAGCAGAGGATCCATGTGAGCACCTCGCTGAACCCCTGCGACGCCATCTCCTGGCGCACGAGGTCGGAAAAGTTGTTCAGCGGCTGCTGCGCACCGACCGTCACGACGTTGGGCCCCGCCTTTTCTTTGTTGATGTTGTTGTACCCGTACGCGATGGCGACGTCCTCGGCGACGTCGCACGGGTGGAGGATGTCGGACCGTGTCGGTGGCACCTCCACGCGCAGCACGTCGCCGTCGATCTTCGTGGGCAGCTGCATGCGGCAGAGCAGCGCGGCCATGGCTTTGGTGTCGATGTCCGCCGCCGTCACGCCGATGCGCTTTCGAACGTAATCGGGATCGACGTCGACGAACCGAGTCATGAAATCCGGGTACGCCCTCTCGTCGCCGCTCGATGACACGACGTCCACGGGCTCCACCGCGAACTTGTTAGCGGAATACTCGGAGAACATCGTCACCACGGTGTTCAACACGATCTTCGCCTTGTTCAGGTCCGTGGCGGTGCACTCGATGAACACGTCGGTGGTGTCCAGCGAAATCGCCGAGTGCGCTCCGTTGATGATGGGCGGCAACGAGAGCACCGTCCGTTCGGCGTCGTAGATGACGGGAAAGACCACGGATCCGTCGATGATGTGCAGGAAGTGCTTGAGCTTCTGGTCGGACTTGTAGTGTTCCATCAGCTCCGCGGCGTTGAACTCGCGAGTTTGTTTCAGGGGCGTGAACTTGATGTCCTCGGGCGGGTGCGCTTCATACGTGAACGGCCCTTTTACGGTGTTGAGATCGTGCGTGCCGATGGCCACGAGGGTTCGCCTGCGGCAGATGTTCTGGTGCAGCTTATCCTGCAGGTCGATGAACGAGTCGTAGCGGGCCTTGTCGAACTTGACGCCGCGAAGCACGGCGCACACGACGAACGGGCGGACGAGCATCGTCTCGGGTTTCTGAATCATCTTTTGCCTCGGCGCGCCGTTCGCTGGTTCGATCATGCGAAACACCGGCGAGGGCTCCACGCCGCGGAAGACGTTGAGCGCCCGGGAGATACCCTCCATGCAGAGTAGGTCGTAGCGGTTGGCGGGGATGTCGATCTTGTAGATGGTATCGTCCTCCGCGTCGTCTCCAGCGCCGGCTGCGCCCGCGCCAGCCTCGCCCAGGAACTTGTCCTTGATCTGCTTCTCGGAAGTGACCTCGTCGAGCTCGATGCCAAACTCGAAGCAGAGCTCGTCGAACTCTGTCTCGGTGTACTCCTTGCCGAGGCGACGCATGAGCTCATCGCGGTTGAGGTTGACGGTCGGCTGTGGAGCGGTGGTGGGTAGGGGCGTGGTCGGTCAGGGACGGGTCTCGCGCAGAGTCGGCGCGGGGGAAAAGAAAGATACGGCGGTGAGCATCGGAGTCGGCGGGCCGATCGGCGCGCGCGGTCCCGTACGCGGGGATTAGGGTTAGGGTTTAGGGATGCGTCGAGCACACGTGCACTCACCATGGTGTCGCCGAAGGTCGCGGACTTCGCGAACGCGCGGCTCCGAAAGCCTCGGGGCGCGCACTGGGTAAGTGGCCGCAGCTCGCAAGACCTGAACCCTCAAGACCTGACAGGATGATGTGTGGAAAACCCTCGTATTTTGGTTTTTGGCCACTTCGTCGCGCTATCACTACATTAACTACTCTAAATCGTCGTCGTCGTCACCCTCCACCGCGTCGTCGTCCACCGGAGCGTCCGTGCTGTACCATCGCAGCCTGATGCGCCAGTATTTGTCCCTAACCTCACGCCTGTGTAACATGAAACCGCCCCACGCTACATCAATCTCCGGCCGCTTGTGCGGCGTCAGTATCACCAAGTGCTTCGCGCTGCACGCCAGCATCATGCACAGCGTCGGGAGGTAGTCCTTCGAACACAGGTGCATGGCGAACGAGCACACAATCGTTCTCCACCGTCTGTCCACGATCTCTCCGTTCGCCACGTCCTCGAACGACCACAGCTCGCACTGCATTCCGAGCCTATTACTGAAAGCCTCGTGGGTGTACGGGTCGCACGCGTCGATGCGTTGCGGTGGGACCCCCGCGGCGACGAGCGCGGCGGTCACCTCGCCGCTGCCGCAGCTCAGGTCCAAAATCCGGTCGCCGAACTCGTCTATCTCGTCCTCCCCGTTCTTCACCTCTTCCCCGGTTTCATCGCCGACCATTGATGTTGATGCGTCATTCACAGCCATTATCCCCCACAGCTCGGGCCAGTCGCGCGTGGCCTTGTGGAGCATCTCGCGGACGCCGCGCTCGTGCGGGTTGGTGTACCTCGCGCCCTCATCGGCGTAGTACCCCGTCGCGCCGGCCTCGTGCGCGGCGTAGGCGTTACGCACGCCTGTACATCGCATCGTGGGGCGGTGAAAATGAGGTCAGTGCTGTGGCGTTTGTCATGCGGGCGACGGGCGCGTGCGGAGTGGGGTGGACGGGCGCGGGCAGGGTCAGGGTTATCGACCCGATACATCGCGGGACGTACCGCTGACGCCGCTCCTCACGTGCGGCTGCCGGTTCATCGTCCCGACCTGGACCCTACGCGTCGGCAGAGTGGACGGCGGCCGGTCCGATGGCGCAAGTAATAAGGTGCCTTCTGGCGTGACTGATTCGTCGGTTCCGCTTTCTGTAGGCGATAGTGCACTCACGGTGGGCGCGATGGGGGCGGGCGAGACGGACGTCCCGGCGGGCGACGTCACCCCATGGGAGCTCGGGCGCGGCGCCGACGGCGACGACACCCTCGGTACGACCCCACCGCGTCCATTCTGACCCCACGTCCCCGCGCCCGTGAACAAGTCGCATCGCGGTAACACCTTTCGCGCGAACTGACGACGACGCCCACCCCTCCCCATCCTCCCTCCCCCGCAGCGAGCCTGACGGACGACCTCCGGCGGCATCTCGACCTCGCGCGCGTCGTCCTTCCGAAGTGCCCGCACGCGGATATCCTCACCGGGCGGCTATCCTCGCTCCTCCGCGCGTGCGAGCGCCCCCCCGTCGTCGCGGTCGTGGACTGGCGAACAAAAGATGCGCAGATCTCGATCGAGGGAGGCGACGACGCGGACGCCTCCGTCGCCGCGGACGTCGCCGACGCGCTGTCACCCGACGGATCCGCGCACGCACCTCGCATGGTACAATGTACGTCAACGCCCGGACACATCGAGCCGTGGTGGTTCGCCGACTCCGTCGTCGTCGTCGCCTCCGCGGCGGAGGAACGCGAGCGACGCGCAGCTGCCCAAGACGCCGACGCTCCTTCGTCATCGCCGGACAGCCCGTCGTCACCCGCGAACAAGACGAAACCGGTGACGATCGACGACGTCACGCTGGCGGACACCGCGACGCAACACCCACCGCCGCGGGACGCCAACGCCCCGCGCGGCGCCAGGCCCTTCTGGGCGTCGCAGGCGTTTAGTCACTCGCCCCTCGCGCCGGACTCACTCGCCGCCGTCGCTCGAGTCGCCAGGCAGCTCGGACCCTTACCCGGCGGTTCATCCGCGTTCGTCATCGTCGAGGACTGCGCGTCGCGACGTGAAGCGAAGGACGCGCGGTCGTGCCTGGTCACCGCGGGGCTCAAGGAGGACAACGTGCGGTGCGTCGAGGGGAAGCTGCGCGAGGACGTCGACTTGGCGAACAAAGACCAAAGTAAAATATTCACCGACGCCTTCGGGGGGTGGACCCGGCGGTGGCGCGCGGACCGCGCCGCGCGTGTCGCGCCGGACTACGGCCCGGTTCGCGATTGCGTACGGTTCTGGGCGAGCTTCGGAGCGCACGCGGGGAGCGAGGAGAAGGCGGACGACGCGGGGGCGAAAGCCCTTCGACACGTGGCGTCGAGCGCGAACGTTGAATCCGATGCAAAAAACGCGGAAGAGTCCAAAGAGTCCGACGCCTCGAAGATCGGTGCGGCGGCGAGGGTGGCGCAGGAGGCGCTCGCGGACGCGCACGCCAGGGCGGCGCTCGTATCCCTCGGCTCGTTCTTGCGAACCGCGATCGAGGGTTTACCTCGGCTCGGCGTGGCGGGCGCGTTCGACGTAGCCAAAACGCATCGGGGCTCCGATCGAACCACTCTGTCTACTTCGCTGTACGGGTCCTCCGCGGTGGAGTACGCCGCGGGGTTTTTCCTGTCGTGGACCGTACCCGGGCCACTCGCGGCGCACGCGGCGCACTTCACCGCTCGGTTCAGGACCGCGTTCGTGTGCGCGTTGTTAGCCGGTGAGTCACCGCTGGACCCGCGGGTGTGCGCGGCGGCGGCGGCGGTGTGCGCGGGCGCGGATGGCGCTCTCGCGCTGGACGCAACCTTCGCAGCGTCCGAGCGCAGGGTTGAGGTTCGACGGCGTGAGGAACGCGCGGCGGCGACGACGCTCGGTGATTCAGAATCCCAGGGAGGGTCAAGCAGCGCCTCACTGTTTGCCCATACGGGATCCGGTCGGTCCGCGTTGGCGGGTGCGCGAATGGACGCGGCGGTTTGCGATGCGTTGGTGGATTCAACCGCGGACCTTCGGAAACGTGCGATGCGCGCGATGCGTTCGGTGACGGACGCGGGTATCGACGCGTTGCGGGCGGCGGAGGGTGCCGCGGTCGACGCCGCCGTGCGGGTTCGCGAGGCGTGCGCGACGAACGCGTCGGATGTCGGACCCGCGACTTCATCAACGAGTTTTGACAATTTCGCTCCCTCGGCTTTGAAACCGGGCGATGCGGAGACTGTCGCGGAGCGCGCGTTCGCGCGGGCGCTGGCGCACGAGACCTCGCGACGCGTGGCGGTGGTCGTGTGCGGGCCGATGTGGCTGGGCGCGACGCAGGCGGACTTCACGAGCATGGCGGCGGGTGTCATGAGCGCGTACACGTGTTCGCAGTCGATGAATCTCTTTTTGCCGGAGACGTCGAGTCGGTTGGAACGCGAAGAGGATGCCGCCGCGCGCCGCGCGCTGACCGCGTCGAACGGAGCCGTCGAACTCACCCTCGAGGTCGACCTCGACGACGACGACGACGGTTCATCTTCCGACGAATGCGAACGTATCCCGAACGTATCGTCAAGATCGATCGTCAGTCCTAAAGACCACCGGGGTCTCAAGGTGCGGGTCACGCTTCGTCCCGTCCCGGTCGCCGGCGGCGTGATGGGCGAGGTTCACCGACTCCGCGCTGAGACCAAGAAGGGTTTGGACGCCGCGGGCAGGTCGTTGACCACGGTGGCTGGCGCTGTGGGCACCGCGACGATGGACGGCGTTAACGCCGCGGGTCGGGGTTTAGCGGAGGTTGGCAAGGGCATCGCGGGCGCGGGCGAATGGATCGGCGCCTCCGTCAGCTCCGTCGCCTCCAACCTCGCTAACACTAACCCCACTAAACCCGAATGCGACGCCGCCGAGTTGAACGGGTCGATCGAACACGAAACGGCTGTTGAAACGGCTGGATCCGCATCCGCGGCTTCTCCGTCCAACTCCGCGGCTTCGTTCTTCGCGGGCATCGCTTCTCCCTTCGCGTCCTCGTCTTCTCCACCGGCAAACACAACGGCAAATACGTCGCAGCGTTCGCCCACGAGCGCGTACGACGGTCCGCCCGTGGTGAAAGACGTGTCGTCGCTGACTCCCGCGCAGGTTGAGGCTGTCATCACGGACCCGGCGGTGAACGCGGCGATCGGTCGGCCGTCGATGGTGATGAAGATCATGTCCGACAGGCGCGTGATGAGCTCCTTGCGGGACCCGCGGGTGACCAAGGCGTACATGGAGTTCACCAGGGAGCCGTGCATGTTCGTCAAGTACAAGGACGACACGCGAGTTCTGGCGTTGGCGCAGCGAGTGCTCGAGCTCATCGCGGAATCCGGAGACCAGTCGCTCATAGACATCATGGACGCTCACGATTTGTTCGCGCCGCCGCCGATTGATGCGATGGCGATGGACCCGCGATTGAAGAGCGCGGAGTACACTGCGGTACGCGCCAAGTACGGCGGCGGTTCACCTTCCAACGATGACGGTTCGAGTGACAGTGCCGAGGCATCGTCGGGGTGGTTCAAGATGCCGACGGTGTCCATGCCGGTGATCCCGGCGATGGGTTTGCCGTCCGTCGTGGTGAAGCTGCCCGGTTTCGGAGCGAATGGCGCCAATAAGTCGACGGAAGGTGAACCGGCACCCGCGGTCGCCGTCGGTAAGAAGGGCCTCACGAACGTGGCCGCGGGGGAGGCGTCCGAGGAGGACGACTCCGACTCCGACGAGTTCCTCGACGCCGAGAGCGATTGACGAAAGCGTATTCCCTACGTAGTATTACTCTAGCCTAAACGTTGAATAGCAATTACCCGGTTCAACGGCAATTACCCGGGTCCGACGCCGTGCCGCTCGCACCACTTGACCAGATAGTCCGCCAGCTCGAACCGTTCGTGCGCGATCGCCGTCTCCACCACGGACACCCCCGCGTCGTTCCTCGCGCCCGCGTCCGCGCCCGCCCGAACCAAAGTCTTGACGCATCGTTTCCTATCGAGCGATGCGGCTAAATGAAGCAGCGTATCTCCCACCTCGTCCCGGGCGTCCACCAAGGACGTGAGGTGCGACAGCGCGCGTGCGAAGTCCTCGGCTCGGTTCTCCACGATCGCACGCGCGGCGTCCGCGAGATCATCGCCGGTTTCCTCGGCCGTGGGAGGACGCGCGTGGTGTCCTCGCGCCGGGGCGGCGGCGGCGTGTTTTATCCTGTCGTCTTCCATCCTTCGATCCTTCGCGACAGTGTCCGTCGCCGGTACCGCGTACAGCGGACTCGGCGGCGCGATCGTGGCGTGTCCAGCCGTGTTTCTACCGAGCTCCGCGCGTTCGAGTAAGGCGGCTGCCTCCGCCGCCTCACGCGCCCATCGCTCCTCTTGCCGCCGTTTCCACCGCGGCACGTACTCGTTCCCTTCGTCGAACCGCCTCGACTCGGCTTCCTCTTCCATCACCCGTCGTCGTTCGCGGTCGTTCACCGCGAGCGCCAGCTCGTCCATGGACTCCTTCTCGGACTCCTTCGTTCGGTCGTACGATGACGCCTCTTGGAGCAGCCGCGCGATGCGTTCGTCCACCCTTCGTCTTCGCTCGCGAAGTTCGATGAGTTGTCGATCCTCATCATCGATGTCTTCGTCGTCCCTTTCGTCCCCGCCGGGTATCGAGCTCGGGGCCGTCGGGTTGTCCAGTGAGGCACCGCCGCGCTCGGCGACCGCGCGCGCCTCCTCGAACCGCCGGCGCTGCTCTCGGAGGCTCTCCACCGCGCGCGCGGTCTCCAGGGTCTCCGACGCCAATCTCCGGGCGGCGTCCTCGTTCGCTTCCGCGGCAGCCTTGAGGGATGCGCGCTCCGCGGCTCTGCGCTCGTATCGTTCCACCGCCGCCTCCATGCCGTCCAGGTCCTCGTCGCTGCTGTCCACGTCGTACGCGACGTCGTTCTCGGGGAACGCGTGACGCAGGTCCTCGGCGCTGCCCCCCATCGCGGCGAACGAGATTTTACTGATGTCGATGGACGGCAGCGGGACGAGCGGGCCTTCGCCGTCGCCGTCCACGGACATGTGGACCATCGGGACGTCCGGCGGGCGCCCGTCGTCCCGCCGGTTGCCGGGGCGGATGGGAAACGCGCTCGCCATGGCGCGCGGGCGGCCCGGACTCGTCCGATTCTCCCCGCCACCCTCCCCGCGCGTCTCCCAATGGCTCCTCGGACGTTCCAACGCAACGGCAGGTAACAACGGGGTACTGGTAGCCGTCGTCGTCACTCGAGGGGGCGGGACAGACATGGGCGAAGGGGACGCCGTGTTCTCGGCGAGGGTGTTGGAGTGCGCGAAGGGCTGGCTCGAGCACTGGCGGCCCGAGTGCCTTCGCGCGGTGCTCGGCGACGCGGCGCCGCCGTCACCGTCCCACGGTGCCGAGGCGGACGACGATGTCGATGTCGATGCCGCCCTCGCGGACGCGCTCCTCGTCGCGGCTCGACGCGCGGCTCCCGCGATCCTCGCGCTGGAGCGGCACGTGACCGAGCGACGCTCGCGACGCGACGGCGCGTCGACCACGGTCGTGGAGCTGTGCGGCGCGTCGCGAGGGCACGTGCTCGGGGCACTCATCGCGAGCATGAAGATGGAGGGCGTCGCCGAGGTTGTCCTCGTCGACAATCGATGGCCGCGCACGGGCGCCGGCGACGACGCATCACGCGACGCCGCCGCCGCCGCGAAGGTCAACACGCTACCCACGTCCCACATGGACGCCGCAGACGGCTGGTGGACCTCGCGCCGCGCCGCTCCGCCGCATCGATGGAAAGCGTCCGTGAAGAACGCCAGCCATCTACGTTCGCTCAACGCGGCGCTCCGTCGAGCCCGAATAGCCATAGGCGAATCGAGCGGAATATCCATCGTGGCGAACGGTGTGGGCGGCACGGGGGAGCTACGGGCTTTACAGCTGTACCACGCGCCGTACGGGATTCGAACCCGCGGCGCGACGACGGACGCCGACGATACTACCGACCAGGACGTCTCGCTCGTTTTGCTCCCCGGCGATCCGCCCGAGCGCGACGAGGCGTGTAGGCGGAACCTACTGTATCGCGCGGGCCCGACGCACGAGTTCGCGGTGAAACGGCTGTGGCCGAGACGGGACCGACGCGACCCCGCCGGTCCGTCGATCGAGACGTACGCAAAGACGGCGTGGACCGCTCACCTGGCCGCCGGCGCCGGCGGCGAAGTACAAACTTCATCATCGGAAGTAAAAACTTCAATGGACGGGTGCCACGACGACGCGCCGCCGCTCGTGCTCGCGTCCCGCGCGAGTGCGTTAGAATTAGGCGATCCACCCGGGAATCGAACCCTGGACGACGCGTTCGGGCCGGTGGCGCTCACCGTCGTCGAGCAACTCGCCGCCGTCAACGCGGAGGTTCTCAGGCGTTTGGGATCCGCCGACATCGGGGTGCTCGGGGACGATTTGGATTTGTCCGACAATAGTTGTCCAATAGCGTTGCGACGCGTGGAACCCGGACGATGGACATCGGGCGGGTACTGCGAGCACCACTACGTCCCGGAACCGCCAGGACCGCACGGCCTGTGCTTCGAAGCATTCACGCGAACGACGGACTCTTCCGAAGAAACTAATAAAAACTATGAACTCTCGGTCCCGGTCGGGTTCATAGCGCTCACCGCGTACGGCGACGACGACCATGACCGCGACGAGCACCCACTCACGGACGACGACGATACTAAAACGGGTAAATACAACGCCAAACCCGGCGGGACGCTGACCGGCGCGCAGGTGGACAGGCTGTGCGTCCTCCCGGGTGCGAGAGGTCGTGGGGTGAAGGAGCGCTTGCTGCGATGCGCGGACGGCTTTCATTCCGTTGGTCTGCCGGTTCGCGTCAAGACGGCGAGTCGAACCGCCGCGGAGTCGTTCGTGAGGTGTCCGTTACTGGCGTACGACGGGTTCAAGGATCCGACGAAGGCTGGGGTGAGCAAACGCCGGGGGACCAAAACAGTCGTCGTCGTCGACGGCGAAGATGGGGGAAAGATAAAAAACGCCGGCGAGGACCGGTACGATCCGAGGCGGTACGAGGACGACTGGCGCGAACGTTCCCCTTCGGTCCCGCGTTCGATCCCTACATCGGACGATAACAACACGCGGCATCCAACGGCTGAACGAGATCCCGCGAGCGCCACGAGAGCCGCGCTGAACCGCGCCGCGCCAGATACCGTCGCCGTGTGCGTCGACAAAATAGCCGCCGCGCTGCGCGTCTCGGGTTCATCACACGCCTCGAGCGCCTCGGGCGAATCATGCGCGATCTCGCCTGAGACACTCGCCGCCGCGGACTTGATCGTCAAACGCGGCGCGAAGGAACCCTCGTTTCGAGCCGTGTACGCCGACATCGCGCGCGGGGTCGCGTCCAAAGTCGGGTGCGAGATTTCAAACTCGTTCGCAGACGCGATTACAAAATCCACGCTCGCGCCGTTTCAAACTCGATGCGCCCCGGGAAAAGGCGGAACGCACCTGGCGGGTCACGCCGTGTTCGCCGCGGAGCTTCACCACCGTGAGTTAATCACCGCCGAGGACGTGCGCGCTGTCGCGAGGCGATTGGCGGAGGGCGCGGACGCGGAGGTTGCCGGAGATTCCGGAGTTGACTCCGCGACTTGCGTCCCGGCGCTGTGCGCACTCGTGGACGCCCTCGACGCCGCCGCGACCGACGCGCTCGGTGACGAGGCCGTGGGACTCGTCCGCGACGTGCTTGGTCGGGTGGAGGGTGGAGTAGGTCACGACATGGGCGGACGCGCGAGGTTCCTCGCGGGCAGGGCGTCGTTAACGCTGTCCTCCGCTCGAGTCGAGTCCCATTTGACTACTCGGACCAACGGCGGCGGCACTAAGGGTTTCGGCGCGGGGCGGGGAAAGGCGAGGCCGATGGACGCGCGCGCGATGACCCGCGCGGAGGTGCACGCGTCCGCGCGAGCCGAGATGCGGATGGAGGTTGTTCAATCCGGGTCGACGCGGGCCGTGGACCGGGGGATGCGCCGAGGGTGGACTTTCGCGTACGTCGGGTCCCCGGTTCTAACCCGGGGCGGATCTATTACTAATAACGCCGATCTAATACGGGTGTTCACGCCGTCGGAGGTGGTGACGGACCCGGCGGCACTGACGGAGGAGGCCGGGTCGCATCGCAAAGGGCGGTACGAGTGGGTGCCCGCGTCGGCGGCGGACGAGCGAGAGTGGCCGACCGTCGGCCTGCCTCGATAAAAGTTCCGTCGGTGAAAGTTTTTAAAGGGTAGACTAGTTATTAACACGCTTAACCTACTAGCTAGTGGGTTCGTGTACGTCCTACATGCGCTGAAGCACCTCGTGTTGGTCCGGGACGTAGGCATCGAACGCGGGGATTCGGTACATCATCACCGTCGCGTCCGACACGTGCGCGTACACGATCTTCTCCCCGGGTACCTTGTAAGTTTCTAAACCGGGTTTGTCTCGCCGTCGCTTGGCGTGATACTCGGCGCCTTCGCGGAACTCGTTCGCCACCCTGTGCGCCGCGCCGTGCGCCTCCTCCGCGTTGGGCGGCCTCGCCCCGTGGAACACGAAGAACGCCACCTCGTCCGGATCGCGTTTGCTGAACTGCCTGTTCGGCGCGTACACCTGAAACACGGGGAGCGCTCCGCTCGCGGCGCAATCCGTCGGCGGAAGCGGTCTCGGCGGCGTCTGCGTAGTCCCCGTCCATCCAGCCTCGTCCAGCCACCATCCACCGCCACCACCGGCGGCGATGGGTACTTCCGCTTCTTCGTCGCCGCCGTCGGTGTTTGGTTTTAGGTTTGGCTTTGGCTTTGGGTTTGCGACGTAATCCCCGGCGAGCGGGCCTGAGCCGGCGAACACCGCGTGGTCCCCCGCGGCCGCGCCCCGCGGTTGGCACCACGGGGAATCGAACCTACGCACCGCGTACCCTTCCCTCGCGAGCTTCGCGAATACGGCGTACCACGCCTCCTTCACGCCGCACCGGCGCGTCACCGCGTCTCGCACGGCTCGCAGCGACATGGCTTCGTTGTGATTCGCGTGTTGATTCGTCGCGCCTTTCGTCGCCGGGTCTTTTCCTTCGTCCCCGGCGCCCTTGCCCTTCTTCCTGGGCGCCACCACCGCGAGCCGCTCGGTCTCCACCAGGAAGAGCACTTCTTCCGGTAGGAGGTACGTACGTGCGCCGCAGACGTGCCCGAACTTGGTGAAGTGCTTCCCGCGGGTTCGCACGAGCTCGGCGACGTACGGGAGTTTGGCGTCGTTCGTCGCGTGCCATCGCGCGATGCTGAGGTTGTTCGGGTGCGCGCCCGCGGGCCTCTCCAGCGCGGAGCAGAGCGCGCGGAGCCTGGCGGCGAGCCTCGGGTGCGACGCGAGGGATCCGTCCCGTGAGTTAGACTGACCGGTCCGGGCGACATCATCATCGCCCCTGCGCACTTTTCCCTCACCGTCGCGGTCGTCGGCACCCGTCGTCGCGTCGCCCGGTTGATGCACCACGCGCATGGCCTTTGGACCTCGCTTGAACAAGGTCGCCGCATCCGCCGGCGCCGGGCGCTTGGACCCCACCCCATCGCCGTCGCCCGTCATCCTCCTCCTCGCGCGGCGCCGACTGCGGGCAAATCTCGTCGTGGCTGCCGAGGGAAACCGAGCTGACGGAGGCGGGTCAATTTTCTTGAGGCGCTCGGAAGATAAGAGCCACTCGGGGCCGCGCCCGGGGAGGAGGACACGGGGTTGGACACGGATTGGGGGGATATATCGCGTCCATGTGGTCTCGGGACTCCGCGATGGAGCGACGCAGGCCGCTGATGACGTCCTCGGACCGCGGGTCGGACTCCGATCACTCATCGCCGTTGGCCAGAAGCGCCGTTGAGAGGAACGGAAACCACAGGCGGCACCTCAGCTCCGGCGGGTCCTCCGACGACAGCAGCACCGACTACTCCGACCAGCCGAGGAACACGAGCGGGCTGCCGGTATCCTTCGCGTCGAACCTAGGGGGAGGAGACGGACACATCACCGGCGGCGGGATGATCCGCGTCGACTCGGCCAAGCACATCCACGAGGCGATGGCCACCATCCCTGGGCTGCACAAACGCGGGAAGAGCCTGGAGCTGCCGATGACCAAGCGGCTGGCGTTCCGGAAGTGCCGGAGCCTCACGAAGAGGCTACCCGCGCTCCTGTGCATGGGGCTGGTGGTGTTCCTGCTGTGCTCGGCGATATTCAAGCCGCGCGGGGCTGACCGACGCGGGCAGGGCATCGATGATCGAACAGGCATGGGCACGGGAGAGATGATGGACGTGGACGGCGCCATACCGCGGGCGGACCCGCGGGACCACGGCGCGGACGGCGACGACGGGCGGAAACACCATTCCCGGTCCTCGATGCCGCTGAAGCTGGCGAGCTCGATCGGCAAAGGGGTGGTGCACGAGCTCGACGACTTCGGGCGGCCGATGTTGCGCGGAGCCGGGCACGCGGTGTCCTCGGGGTTGTCCGCGATTGGGCACATGGGCGGCGTGCGGGGTCACAGGCGGCCGTCTCACGAGGACGAGGATGCCGAGCGGTGATGGCGGATCCCCGGTGGTTGGCGGGGGCGAAGATGAAGAAGTTGAAAGCGGCCGACCCGGCTGCTGCTGTTGTAAAACACCTAAAGTTATGAAACCTCGAAGGGATTTGACGCTCATCGGCTCATCGCGGTCACGCTGAAATCCACCCCCGCGTGTGCCGTTTTCATTGACGTTTTCGCACGGCGACCAGTCTCAGGGTTTGTCATGGGTGATGAGCAAGCGAGATCTCAGTGCGGGACGACCCTGAGTTTTAAACCTTCTCATCATGGAATTCAACACGAGTGCTTTCCAGTGCTACCCCGAAGCTCTTCCACCGGAGGTAGCGCCCGGAAGACCCGGCGATAGGGGCCATAGGCGACGGCGCAGGTCGAGAAGTGGCCGACGCCGACGGGCATAGACCCTCAGCCGTGTTCGCCCGCCGCGACCGACCACAGTAAAGGTCGCGCGCGGTGGGCGAGGGCGAATCAACGGAAGCGAGCGGGTGCGTGCAGTCTCCGCTTAGAGCCAGATTCGTGATTTCTCCGACCGACACGGCGCGACGGGGGGGCGCGCGCGCGCGACTGGGACGCCTCGACGCTCGCGATGCCGATGCGGGCATGGTCTTTGGGCCACGTCGATGACGCGCCGATCGTCTCCGGGACCCAGTTCCGGTCGCGTCGTTCCTCGACCCGCGCGGACCGGCCTCTTAGCCGGCCGGGTGTTGTGTTGCACGCGTCGAGTGTCCTTTTTTCGCCCCACGCACGTCTCACGCGACGACCCGATCTAACCCCCGCGCGTCCCCATCTTCCTGACCTGAAACAGTCGACGACCGTTCGGAGCTCGAGAAGGAGCCCGGCGTCGCGTCCGAGCGGCGAAACTCGCGCGCATCCGCGTCGAACCGCGCCCACACGCGCCGGTGAAACGCGGGCGGCCCCACCGTCATCGACCACAGCTGTGCGTGTGAAGGAAGATGTCCATGCAAAAGGCCAAGGCGTACGCGGTGGAGGGCCTCGAGGAGGGCGGCGACGATCCCAAGACCGCGACGGATGTGGTGCACGCGCTCTACGCCAAGTATAAGAAGAACGTGAGTGCCCGGCGGCGACGCGCGTCCCGGGACGCCCGAACCCAAACCACCCGAACCCCCCCCCACAGGCGAAAAAATCCCCAGAGGAAGGAATCCGCAATCATTGGCGTCAACACCCCTTGGGCGAATCTTTGAAATCTTTCCTTCGCGCTCGACCCTCGCCTCGCGCCTTTGCCCCCCGTCGCCGTCCCTTTCCGACCCGCGCTGACCCACGAACCCCACCGCATCCCCACGTGACAGTACAACCGACGGACGGACTACGTGGCGCTCTTCTCCTTCCTGATGTTTGTCACTTTTTACCTCAGCATCCTCTTCATGCAACGGAAAGCGGAGGAGGCGTACTCGCTGACGTCGACGCTGACCGCGGCGTTCATCCCGGCCGCCACGACGATGGGCGGCAAGAACGAGGTGCTGAACTGGATCGACAGCGTGGTGACGACGTCGTGGGTGGAGCCGCAGTGCGGGGATGGGCGGTGCGAGGCGCCGTTTGAGTTTCCCGAGTACGGCCGCTTCGGCTGCAAGGCGGATTGCAACATCATCAGCGCGAACATGAACATCACCAAGATTCAGATCGACCTCTACTACAACTTCTCGCACCCGAAAGGGTCCATCTCGCCCATGGACCTGATGAACGACGCCAAGTGGAACCTCTGCCCGATGGAGCAAGATGAGAACGTCGGGCCCAAGAAGATCTTCCACGGCACCGATTGCTACTACGAAGAGGACCAAGGGTTCGAGGACCAGGTGGGGCACATCATCCGGAAGATCGACGACGTCCCCGACGGGGACTGGACCATCGTGGTCAAGAAAGACATCTTCCTCAAGGTGGCTGGCGCCGTCCGTCCACGGGTGAACGTCACGAAGGAGGCGACGCACAAGCGCTTGTTGCTCGCCGCGCACTACGCTCAAACCAGGCGGAAAATCGAGCTCGACATGTACGACAAGATCCTCGCCGACCTCGCGCAGACCAACTTCACCACCGGACAGATCCAAGTCAACGACTCGTACATCTTCGACTCGTACACCAAGAACAACACGTGGGAGACTGGGCGCCTCGAGCTCAACGCCACGAAGAACGAGGAACTGGCCAAGGAGGAGGAAACCGCCGGGACGGGGAACCAAACGCTGATTGACGAGATCACCGCGTCCCTCGCCGCGTCGGAGAACACGGCGGAGACACAGGAGGTTTACACCCTGGCGTTCTGGGAGAATAACCGCACGATGGTGGAGTGGGCGACGCGGACGAACGGGTATTGCCAGAATAACTTTGAGGAGTACTCGAATTTCACGCGGTACAAAGCCGGGTACAACGCCTCGGGGTACGCCTGGATAGACGATGCTCACTACGCCACGATCGGCGATGCCAACGGCAACACGTACCCGGATGACAACCTGTTCGGCGTCTCCATGATGACCAACACCACGTGCAGGTGCGTAGACGTCGGGGGCCTCGACGAGTGCTTCTGCTACGAAGCCGGCCTCACCGCCGAGCAACCCGCGGACGGCGCGTGCGACAAGTGCGACAAGGCGAAGGAGCTCGCGTGCATGGAGACGATGCGCTGGATCATGCGACTCTGGAACACCCGACTGAGGACGGCGTTCACGAACAACGTCAACCTGCGAACCGACGCGGAGAAGGACGCCGACGACGATTTTGATCAGGTCAAGTCGTGGCTCAGCTCGGAGTCGCCGGTGACGTTTTTCGAGATTAACCAGATCAAGGGCACCGACCCTGACAAGCTGGAGGAGGCGAGCCTCGACACCTTGAAGGATGAAAACGTCCAGGATGAGTACAACGCGGACCCGGCGGCCGCCGCGGTGGTCGCGGCGAGGCAGGAGGACTTGGTCTACAAGGACGAGCTCATCGACCTCATCACCGCGAGGCGCACCAACCTGGCGCAGCCCGAGCTGTCCACGCCCATCTTCAAGTACCCCGCCGTCTACCCGTTCAACTTCACGCAGATTGACGCGCAGGCTGTGGAGTACGTCAAGCCCAAGTTCCCAGGGTACGATCTCACCGCGGAGGTTGACTTGGACCTCGTAGAGTTCAACCCAGCGGTGCTCGAGCGGAGAGATTACGCGTTCATGTCGTGCGCCGTCGAAGACCGCGCGGATAGATACGCGGGCAAGTGCACGAACGTCAAGAAGTACCTCGAGGACGCCACGGCGGGTCTCATCTCGTCGCCGGTGGTGATCAACCCCGCGGATCCCACCGCCGAATTTGAACCCGTCTTGAAGCAGTTTCGGTTCCAGAGGCTGTGCGACCGGATCTGCTTCTGCAGCAGGCAAGGTTGTGCCGGCAAAGGGTGGGACGCCTCGGAGGGTAAATCCATCGTGGACGTGGACGGGGACCTGTGCGTGTGCGACATGTGCCTCATCCCCGAGCAGTACGATAACGTGGACTACCCACTCACGGGCACCGACCCGGAGAACACCGACACCTGCGCCAACGCCGCGTCCAGGCGTAAGCTCCTCCAAGAGGGAGCGCAGGTTGCCGAATCGGTCCGCCCGCATATCCACCGCATCCACCGCGAGAACCACAGGAGCCGAGCGAACGTGTACGGCCGGCACGGGCGGCATCTGCTCCAAGAGGATCAGCTGACTGAAATTCTCGACTCGGTGCAGTCGCTCGCCACCACGCAGACGGCGCTCGATAACAAGATTGAGCAGGTCAAGACCTCGCAGCAGCTCCAGGCGCAGGAGGCGTCGGAACACCACGCCGATAACTCCCTCGAGACGATCATCAAATCCGGTTTCGACGACATGAAACGCGGCCAAGACTCGCTCGGCGCTTCGCTCGAGGAGATTCTCGCCAAGCAGCAGCAGGCGCTCGCGTCCGCGCAGGAATCCTTGCTCATCCAACAGCGAACCAACGCGCTCGCGGACTCCAACTCCAAGGCGATCGAGAAGCTCTCGAAGGCTGTCGAGAAGCAGCGGGATTCCATCAACACGGCGTACTGCTCCGGCGCCTTTGCTGATGTGGCGCAATACATCGGCATCCAGGAAAACGCAATCGTCACCCGCGAGGTCAAAGCCAAAGAGAACCTCCTGTCCAACATGCCGTGCCAGATGAAGGTGATGTACTACCCGTTCAGCATCGACAACTTCCAGAACGCGCCGCCCCAAGTCGCATACCGCGAGCGGTTCATCGGCATGAACAACCGCGTGTTGGCCGGCATGCTGGTGTACGTCGAACGGAAAAACCTAAAGGCTTGCGACTCGAACCGGTTCGACAACATCGACAAGACGTGCTCCGGCGGCCGCGACATCTCCAGCTACGGCGTCGATCCCGTGTTCAAGATGGGCACCCCACTCTTCCGAGCCGACTACCTCAACCAGGAGACGATGCTGAACCCCAACCTGTACAACTGCACCGAGATGGCCAATCCCGCCGCGGGCATCTACCCGACTTACAACAACTCCGGTAAGTGGATGTACGAGTTCAGCGAGTGCGCGCCGCCGACGGAGACGTGCAACAAGTGCGCCTCGGTGTTGGGCGCGGTGGTCGCGGAGGGTGACTGCAGTGGGAAGATCCCGGGCTCTTCGGGCGTCGCGGGGAACTGCTGGAACGCGTCGTGCACGTTTAACCCCACCGTGGGAAACAACAACTACGAGGTTTTCAACATCAAAGGGGATTCAATCGGCGGGTACTGCAAGGAGCTCTTCAACCCGCAAGGCACGCCGTACGGCTTCAGGCACAAGAACCTCCCCGGGTACACCGGCGGCTTCCCTTACTTCTTCGACATTAACCTCAGCAACGAAGAGGCGAGGCGCTGGCTGGACGTGATGATTTACGGGTTGATGATTGACGACGTCAAGACGGAGAAGGTCACCGCGCAAGTCGTCGTGTACAACGCCGAGCTCGGATACTTTGGCAACGTCATGGTCTACTTCGAATTCACGGACGGCGGTAAGATCCAGGTCTCGCACTCGGTCAACACCGTGCGCGTCGAGCTGTACGAGACGGCGGAGGATTGGGGACGCTTCGCCATGGAGCTGCTGTTGACTATCGGCGCGATATACTCGGTGTACGAGGAGGCTATGGATTTCATCGACTCGAAGAAGGAGAAGGGGACCTACATGGCGTACTTCTCGTCGATGTGGAACTACATCGACATCGCGTCCATCACGATCCACCTCGCCACGATCATGATGTGGTACATCTTCAGCTGGGGCCGCGCCAGGGCGTTCGAGCCCGACATTCACTACGACATCTACAAAAACATCGAGTCGTCTGCGTTTGTGTCCAAGCTTAAGATTCCGAACGAGTTCCCCGAGATGGGCGACATGTTCCTGGAGATGAAGAACCTGGTTGACTACATGCAGCTGTACATGACGCTCTCGGGGATCAACATCATCCTGATCCTCGGACGCATCCTGAAGCTGATGGACTTCCAGCCGAGGCTCGGCGTCATCACGCACACGCTCTCGCTGGCCTTCGCCGATCTGATGCACTTCTTCATCATCTTCATCATGATTTTCATGGGGTACGCGTTCATCGGGCACGTCATCTTCGGGTTCCAGAGCGTGCATTTCAGCGACATGACGCATTCGACCAACTCGCTGTTCCAGAACCTTTTGGGCGACATCACCTACTTTTTGGACGACTTCAAAAACGCCACCGGGATCACGTTCTTCGTCGGCATGATTTACTTTTACTCGTTCAACATCTTCGTGTTCATGATCCTCTTCAACTTTTTGCTCGCCATCATCTGCGACGCGTTCGGAGAGGTCAAGGCGAACGCCGCGGAGTCCGTCTCCGTCGTCACCGAGCTCGTGCCGATGCTCCGCGACTCCTGGCGCACCATGTTCAAGGGGTGGCTCTACAGCAACCACGTCCCCGAAGCTCGCGTTCGCAGGCAGCTTCGCATCTGGAAAGGCGAGAACCCGGACGAGGAGGAAGAGGAGGCATTCGACGAGGATGCCGAGCACGTGTTCAAGTACGGCGAGAAGGAGCTGGACATCGCGGGGTTGAAACGCGTTTTACGGCGGTCCGTCATCGAGACGTATCAAAAGACGAACGATTCCAAGTTTTTGCTCACCACCCGCGTGGGCAACTTCGGCAAGGGCAAGAAAAAAGAAACCTTGGCCACCGCGGATGAGATCGATCGCGCGGCGAGGATGCTCATGGACCAGGTCGGGCAGGAGCCCGATGACGAGGGCGAGGATGACGCGATGTCCGAGGTTGATCGTCTGCAGCAGTCGCTGACGGATCTGCTTCGCGCGCAGGAGAGGCTCATCACTAACCAGGTCAAGGTCATCGAGGGGCAGGCGAGGATGGCGGAGAGGCAGGACAGGCTGTCCAGCCTGGAGGAGAAGATCCTCGGAGTGCTGGAGAAGCCGCCGTCGTGACGACGGGACTAGACAAACGGACGGCCGTCCGGGGAAGGGCGCTATTCGATTCTGTACACATAATCAAGTTCAGACATTTATTTTAACGAACGTATTCACACACTCGCGCGCCCCTCCTCCGAGACGTGATGGCGGACCTTCCCGGCGACGTGCTCGAGAAGATCCTCGGCTTTCTCGCGCTCTCCGACGTGGAGAACGCGCACGTCAACCTCCTCGCCTTCGGGTCGACGTGCACGTCGTGGCGCGCGGCGGTTCACGCGGACGCGCCCGTATGGTACGATGCGCTGCTGCACAGGTTCGGGGTGGTCGTGGGCCACCGCGAGAGCCGCGAGCTCCACCCGTTCCAGGACCACTCCTACGCGTATTCGGTCCGGGATCTGTGTTTTGGGGACTATCTAAACGACGATGGGTTCCTTAAAGATTTGGAACACGGCTTTTACATGCAGTACATGAGTGACGGCGGGCGGGGGCTCTACCTGGTGTACCGTAAGATCTTCGGCGATCTGCCTCTTCGCGATTTCCGGAGAATGACTCGGTCGTGGCAACGCATCATGACCGCGCGGAGAGGTGGGAGCTGGCATCACGTCGCGGAATCGAACAAGTACGATGCCGGCTCGCCGCTCTGCGAGGAACTTTGGAAAGAAGACAACGAGTGGTACCGGCGATACGTGCACGAGACGACGCGAGCGGCGTTGCGGAGCGAGCCATCTCCGTTTGGCAGAAACGACACATTCGACGCAGTCGCCGACCATCAGACCATCAACGCCGTGGACGGCTACAACAGGTCGCTGCGGTCCATCGGCGAACCCACCGTCAAGGCATCGTGCGACGAGTTCGTGGATGACATGTGCGCGGACGGAACCCCGGGAGATAAGCGCCCGATGGAGGGAGGGATGCATCCGTCGTTGCAATTAATGTTTCGGCTCCGCGATGGACAGCAGACAGTCGCCGGCGATCAAGACGACGAACAAGTCCAAAGAGACGAAGACGACGGTCACTACCTCGATCACAAGGTGATCAACATGTGGGAAGGAGGTAAATTCGGCAAGTCCAGATTACGGCACCGATTTGCTCAGGCGCTCGTGGGCAACGGGCTCCTCGGCGGCTACACCGTGTATGACAACCACGTCAACGTCCGCCTCCTCTCGCTGGACAGCTCGCGTAATCTGACCAAGTTTCTCAGCGCCGAGGGGATAATGTCCGCGGAGAAGGGGAGGAACGTGCTACTCGCGGCGTCGTTCGACATGCAAAAGCTGGTGTGGGCCAACGCGAAGACAGGGACGGTGTGGGTCCATGTGACCGAGCAGAGCGGCCAGCGGGTGGGGACGACGGCGCATCCCGCGGGGATGGACGTGGTGGATTGGTTCGAGGAGTTCAGCAGGCGCGTGGGGTTCGGAGTGTACGTCGTGGATTCACAGATGGACTCACAGGGATCCGGGGGATGGAGACCGACGGCGCTGAGCCAGTTTCCCGCGCTGGCTCGCCCGGGTACGAGTGTTTGCGGTGACGGTCAGGGTTCGGCTGTTGCATCGGATGCCGCGCAGCGTCAGGAGGTGGCGGCGTACGAAGAAGTCACCAAGAACGCCGTGCGCATCAGCGTGTCCACGGTGTACATGGAGAACGGCAACATGTGGACCTACCGGGTGCGAATGTACATGTTGTCCATCGAGGAACAAGAGACGCGGTGGCGACTCATCAATCCGAGCGACGACTCCAGGCTGAGAAACCCGTTCAGGCCCATGCACAAAGCGCAGCTCACCAGACGGCTGTGGATAATCACCGACGAGAATGCACACGAGCAACGCGTGGAGGGCGAGGCGGTGATTGGTCAGTTTCCTATTCTTGAACCAGGGAAGGCCGCTTTCTCGTATCAGTCGCAGACTAACCTGCCGGGGGGGGGGTCGGGGACGATGAAGGGCGGGTTTTACTTCGTGGAGGGGACGATGGACGACGAGACGGGTCCGGAGTTTTTCGCCAAGTGCCCGGAGTTCGTGCTGTGCAGGCCGAGGTTCATGTTTTAGACTGTAGTTAGTGACAGACACGGGCTTCTCGCCATGCGACGACAGCATAAACTTTCTTCACAGAGCAGAGCGCGAAGTAACAATCTCCAAATGCGTCGGTTGCTGGTTTGGCGAGGTTTGTCCGGTAAAAGTTAGACCGTCATTCAGGAGTAAACAGCCTCGTCACCTCGCCTCGACCAATCAGGTTTGCGAAACTTTTTCCCTAAAGATCTTTCGATTTGATCCCGCACTCGCTCGCGTCAACAATCCGCGTTGGCATCGCGCGAAGGGCACTCGTTCGAACGCATCACGGATCGAATCGGCGTGAGTTTGCGATGAGCGCAGTTCACGCGCAGGTCACCGGCGCGGTCGCCGGCGCGGTTCCCGCCGCGAACGCGCGCGTCTCCACGAGGCGCGCGTCCGGAGTGCGCTGCGTGACTAAATCAGTTAAATCTCGCGATGGCCCCCAAAGCCTTCGCGCGGGCCGCTCCATGGCGCGCCTCTCCACCAAAACCCGCGCCCTGAGCCCCGGGAAGGAGGGCGAGAGCAAGACGGACGCCGATACCGCGAGCGATGCGCCGGCGACCGGCGGGGAATGCCCGGTGGGCTTCGGCAAGAACGGGCGCTTCTCCGCGGTGGGCGACGCCATCAACGGCGTCAAGAACGCTGCGTACCTCTCCTTCATGTCCTCGTCCACACCGCTGACCAAAGAAGAAGCCGCCGCGTCCGCCGCCGCGGTGAACCCCGAGGACGTCGTCATCCTCGAGAACAAAATCTTCCTCAACGCACTCAAGCAGGCCATCGCGGACCCGGTGGGGATGCCAGCCGCGATGCTCGAGTGGCACAGGCTGGTGGGACACGACACCGTGGGCATCGAGAACCCGATCGGACCCGGGTGCGTGTCCACCATCGACCCGAGGACCGTGGAATACATCTGCAAGACCAACGCGGCGAACTACCGCGACAGGCTCCTCCCCGACATCTTCAGGCTCGTCCTCAAAGACCTCGGCGTCACCGGTTCGCAGGGCGAATACAACCGGCAGCACAGGAAAGTGTGCCAAAAGCCGTTCATAAACAACAACTTCCTCAAGACGTTCAGCACCGTGGTGGAGAACGGCGTGGGACACCTGATCGAGTCGTTCGACATGGCGTCCGCGAAGGCGGGTCCAGGGAAGGGCATCGTGGAGGACGTGGATCTCCACTCGCAGCACCTCCTCCTCGACATCATCTCGCCAATCTCGTTCGACTACACGTTCAACTTGCTGGACAAGTCGCGAACCGTCATCACCGGCGAAGGCAAGTTCACGGAGAACCCGATGCTGGAGGCGTACCACAGGAGCGCGGAGATCATGGGACAGGTGTTCATCACACCTCTGCCCTTGCTCAAGTTCGGCGCTAAGTTTGGCATCGGCAGGCTGCAGGAGCTCATCGACGCGTACGATTCTTTAGAGAAGATGGGCGACGACATCGTGAAACAGCGGAGGGAGATGCACAAGGCGCAGCGGGACCGCGGCGAGGAGATCGAGCAGGTGTGTTTGCTGGACACCATGCTGTACCTGGAGGATGACCAAGGTAACCTCGCGTACACGGACGAGGAGCTCTGGGGGGACATGAACGACGTCATGGCCGCGGGGCACCAGACGCAGGCGGCGACGATGACCACTTCCTTACTCTACGTCTCGAGGAACCCCGACGTCAAGGGTAAGATCGAGGAGGAGATCAGGGCGCTGGGCGGGCGGGCGCCGACGTTCGAGGACGTCTGGGACGGGCGGTTGACGTACACCCAGAGCGTGGTGAAGGAGACGCTCCGGCTTCACCCGCCGATTCACATGTTTCCCCGGTTGGCCACCGACGCGGATACCATGCCGTCGGGGCACAAGGTTGAGCCCGGGGATCTCATCTTGCTCTCCACGTGGGCGATGGGACGTAACCCGAAGGTGTGGGAGGAGCCCACGAAGTTCGACCCTGACCGGTTCAGCGACGGGCGGCTGGAACGTTTGGCGAGGGAGCAGAACCCGGGCGCCGACGCCGATGAGATTGAGCGCGCGGTGACGATGTTGAAATCGGGCCGCGACTTCATCTACACGCCTTTCGGCGCCGGGCCGCGTTCGTGCATCGGCGGGCTGTTCTCGCTGCTCACGGTGACCACGATCATCGCGTCGTGCATCCAAAAGTACGATTTCGAGCCCGACGACGATTTCCTCCCGGCGGATGGCGACATCCCGTTGAGGTACGACGTCACCATGTGCTTCCCCAAGGGTCTGAAGATGAAGCTGACGAAGCGGGACATTGACTCGGGTGCGGTGGCGACGACGCCGCCCGCGTTGGCGAGTGCCAGGTGATTGAGTAGGTGACAGGGTGAGAGAGAGAGTGGCGATGTCTGAAGTAGCTTGATGTAAGGTGGCAAGAACAATCATTTCTTCGTGCCACGAGCGTTCTGTTATTCGGTGCCTTTTATTAGGAAACGGCGAGTTCACGGTGCCTTCGCGGCTTTAGAAGGCGGCGTCCCACAGGGTCTTCGCGCCCAGAGCGACTCCGAGGTAGCGAGCGATGGCGCCGGGGAGTTGGAACGGATACCCGATCGTCGGTCGTGCGACATTGTAGACCACCTGGCCCACCGCCATGAGGGTGCACGCCAATCCGGTATCGCCCAATCCGGCGTTGGACGCGAAGTAGAGGCACAGCGGCAGGCAGAGCGCGGTCCACTCGGACTCGTTGAGCTGCGTGGCCCTGGTGACCTTCCACTGGGGGTCCTGCTTGAGGTGGCCGTCCTGAAGCTCCTTGATGCCGTTCGTGTTCGGGAGGATGTACATCTTTGTCCAAAGATTGCCGAGGAGCTTGTTCGCGAGAAAGTAGCGGTATCGGAGGGTCACGTAGACCTTACCGACGAGGCAGTTGGCCGCGATGACGGCGGCGGATTGAAGCGGGGTGAGGAGAAACATGACGTACGGAAGTGGCACGATCGCGCGCGCTTCGAAGAGTGCCGTCATGCGATCTCGGCAATTCAACAAATAGCGTTTTGCAAACGAAAAAATCCAAGGTCGCCTTTTTAGTCGCCTCACAACCAGGGTAAAGAATCGCGATGTGTTCATATGTATAATCACCTACGGAACAACGACCGGAGGAGCTGCTGGATCGCAACCTCCATCCCCCGCTGCGCCATCGCCTGCGCCGCCCTCGTCGCCATCACCCGCGCGGCTCGGCCCGCGGCTTCGCCCATCTGGCCGCTCGCCGGCGAAGAGAACCCCGACCCCTTCTTGCCCGAACCCGGATTGCCCGGCGGCGGCGTCCGCTTCTGCTGGTGCGCGTCCCACTGCCGCTGCCCCGCGTCGGTGTCGAACGGCCCGCCCACGCCGACGATCCGCTCGGAGATGCTCTGGCTCACGCCGCCCCCCGGCGATCGAGTCGTGGTGGTCCTTCGCACGATCCTGGCGCCGTCGGATCTCGTGTAGATCTCCTCGCGCACAGTCGTCCCGCCCCCCGCGCCGGAGAACGGCCCGTTGTTCATGGCGCCGAACGCGCCGCGGACGAGGTCGGCCCACTCGTCCTGGCTCATGGTCCGGCCGCCGCCCGGAGCGCCGCCGAATCCCCCGAAGCCTCCCATGCCGCCGCCGCCGCCGCCCCCCGCCGGGTTCCCGCCTCGCGGCCGCGTTGACCGCTCGGTGAACTCGCGCATGAAATCTTTGACAAAGTCATTGTCGCCGAACATCTCGCGGAAGATGCGGTCGGCGTCCTGGCGCCCGTCCGCACCGGCGGCGCCGTGGTAGGTGTAGTTGCCCGCGGCGTCGCGGGTGTAAAAGCCGCCGCCCCCGCCGCCGCCGCCGCCGCCTCGTGGGGTCCATCCGGGCCTCGGGCCGCCGCCGCCCCACTGCGTCCCGGCCCACCCGCCGCCGCCGCGTCCGCCGCCGCCGCCGCCTCCTCCCGGGAAGCCGCCGCCGCCGCCGCCGCCCTCCGAGAGCTGCTGGTACGCCTCCGAGACCTGCTTGAACTTCTTCTCGGCGGCAGCCTTCTGCGGGCCGTCGGGGTGGCGGTCGGGGTGCCACTTCAGGGCTTCCTTGCGGTACGCCTTCTTGAGCTCATCCGCGGACGCGCCGGGTTTGATCCCGAGCATCGCCCACGGGTCCTGGAAGGACGGCGTGGAGGACGAGAAGTGACGCGCCGACAAGCCGATCCCGGACGACGACGGCGCGAGATGCGTCGCCGTCCACCGCTGGTGCGCGTCGCCACGGTCCCATCCGCGGTGGCTCACCGACGCGAGCGGTGCGGACGTCGACTCTAGCGCGGCGACGCCGTGATGCGCCGCACGGAAACCCGCCCGCCTGAGCGCCATCGCCAAGTGATGATGATTGCCGGCAAGATCTAGCTGAGAGGTCCTCCTCGCTTGCGACGCTCCACGAAGCTGATCGAGGGTAACGGCGCTTCGTGAACCGTCGATTCTTGAGTCGTTAACTAATGCGTATTGCGAGTTTTGGTCGATACCGAGAACCGTAAAGAGAACTCAATTCATCCTATTTGGACGCAATTGCCAATGTTTTGTATGGAAATTAGGTGTGACATCAGTGAATTGGATTCCTCTCGACCAATCAGAACGCGGTAGGGCGATGACTCACTCTTTCGTCGAAGCATCGTCCATGTATTCCTAACCCTCACGGCCACCTCACCCAAAAGGACGTAATTGTTGCGTTCGAACGTCGGGGCTCGGCGAAACGGCGGCGGGTCACACTTGGAAACCGCGTCGGTCCACGACCGCGCGAGGGCGTCTGCGCTACACGCGCGACCCCGAGAGAGAGAAGACTTCACGCGAACGCCCGCGCGTCCACCGCGGCGGCAGGGAGGCGCCCTCGAGAGGTCACCCGCCCTTTGAAAAAAAAGCGGGCAACGCCACCTCGAACAGGCGAGGGTTCGAGCGACGTCGATGGCGGCCTTGGGCGCGGGCGCGATGCGCCTGGGTGCGACGATGCGCGTCGGCGTCACCGCGGGATCGACCGCGACCTCACACGACGGGCTCACCCCGCGTCGCTCCGCGTTCCTCGCGGCGCGCGCGCCCCTCGCGCCCGCCGCGAGGA
>Ga0302116_1000112_pt1 | contig 43415 bp, 29 predicted proteins | sample AG5_SCM_MG_FD_203124 | JGI IMG/M metagenome (GOLD analysis project Ga0302116, IMG submission 203124) | Marine microbial communities from Western Arctic Ocean, Canada - AG5_SCM | ecosystem: Environmental > Aquatic > Marine > Oceanic | place: Canada: Western Arctic Ocean | collected 2017-10-01 | reverse complement strand
TCTCACGGCGATGCGAACCGCCGCAAACTCGGACGACGTCGAGTGGGACGCCGAGCGGCTCGTGGCGCCCATGTGCGTCCTCCTCGTCGGGGAGCACGGGTGGTCGGTATCAGATGTCGTTGAGCTGCTGGAGGAGCTGGCCGTCTGGGACGCGGACGCGGCGTGCGGGCTGGTGAACGGGCTGACGGGATGGGACGACGATACCCTCGCGTCGTTACTCGGCGGTCTCATGACGTGGAAGGGACGCGACAGGGAGGAGGTAGCGGCGGTGGCGGTGAGGCTGAGGGAGACCAGGGGGTGGATCGGCGGCGGCGCGCTCGGCGACGTTCTCGGAGTTCGGGCCGGCGCTGTGGCCGGTGGGTCTACCGAGTGGGGACTGGGAGGAGCCGCGCCCCACGAGTGGCCTTCGGTACCTCCCGAGTCGCACGACTTGGTCGAGGAGGACGACGGGTACGCCGCCGGGGGGGAATAAGAACAATAGGTCGTCAGTGTCTACGTAGTTAATTACACGGAGTAACTCGAGTCTCGTCTCATCTCCCGCCCAGCGCGATGCCCCTTAGGTACTGCATGCGGTACTTCTGGAACGTCGCGATGCTGCACATCGCCGGGTGGAGCACCCCGTCTCCGCCGTCCCCGTCGATGGCCACCGCCGCGTTGAACGCATTCTCAAACTCTGTATCCTGCAGCGGGATACCCGTCCCTTCGTAAAACTCTCGGAGCTGCTCCTTCGTCAGCAACCCCTCCAGGTCCGTCTCCACCACGCCCCTGTCCGCGCCGTAGCCGGGGTTCACGAGCACCCCCGCGCCCGGGTCGTTCCCGTAGTTGACCATGTCCGCCAACCCCTTGGTCATCGGGTCCTTGGCGCCCAAGTCGCTGCGAATGCAGGGGATGCCGAAGACCCGCCCGGGGCTGGCGGCGGGCGTGGGGTCGAATTTGTACCCCTGGAACCTCATGCTCTTGCCGATGGTGGGATCCGGCGCCTGCTCCTCCTCGGTGTAGTCACCCTTGAGGAGGGTGCCCGCATCCGGCTCGGGGGGCACGTCCTGCCTGCGCGAGGGTGCCCCGAAGGTGAACCCCTCCGGGATGTTCCTGTCGCCCGCGCCCAGCCGCCGAACCTTTCCGAGCTCATCCCCCGCCGTAGCCTTGAAATCCTCCGCCGCCTTGTTCACGATGGTGGCGGAGAAGGACCGCGTGGTGCTATCCACCAAAGGGTTGAGCGCCTTGGCCACCCCGCTCAGCACCACGTCGTTCTCCTTACCGCCGAACGTCGCCGTCTTATCGAACGTCTCCGCGTACCCGCGGACCCGCTGTTCCCCCGGGGCGTAGTTGCCGTGGGACTTGACGTACATCGCGTGCACAGACCCGCCCTCCTCGTCGCCGTTCATGGGGCCGTTCGTTGGGAACACCAGGTCCTTGACGATGGATGACGTGGGCGCCACGGAACTCGGCTGGCCAAAGCCGGTGACGTTGAACGCGTCGGGGATGTCGTGGCCGCGGACGAAGGATTTACCGAGGGGCTCCCGTCTGGTGGACGCGTAGACGTCCTCGGTGCGCTCCAGCCTCCACTGGTCCAGCTCGTTTCGTGGGTAGGTCGCCATGACGTCCGCGGCGGGTTCGCACAGCTCGGACTTGACGCCGAACGTCATCGTGGGCACGGCATCGTCCGCCATGCCCGGGTGCACCACCCGCCGCCCGGGCTCGTGCAGGGTGCTCCGTCGGTACTTCTTGATCTCGTCCGGGGTGGTGGGCCGTGGTTCGGTCTCGACGCCGCCGAACGCCGCCTTGGCGCCGAAGGGGTCTAGCACGGACACGGTGCCAGCCTGGAGAGAAGGGGAGATCGATGGAGAGGAGATCGTCAGAGGGAGAAAGGGGGCGGGGACCGATCGGTGCAATTCTCAATTCATTCACTCGCGATTCTTTCTCGGGGGACCCAATTGAGGCGGGGGGTTGGGTCACTGCGCGGTGGATGTCGCACTCACCGGCCGGACGTTAGGCATGGTATCGCCCAGGAAGGACGCCGTCGCCGTCATGGATGGATTGGCGGTAGCCTCCATGTTCGATGCGCTGGTTCACACTGACTGGGCCGCGCGACCGCGGTGGCGTCACGAACGAACGGTAACTGCGCTGAACCCGACTCTCGAGGTCAGCGCGGGATCGATCTTCCATTTTTGGCTCGGAGTGAAAAACAAGCTGGTCTCACCCCAATGCGGGTCGGCCGGGCGGCAGAGAAGACCGCGCGGGCGAGCGCGTGTCGCCGGGGATCGGCGGTTTAGGACGTCCCCGCGACCATGTCGGATCTCTTACGTCGTTGGCTGCGCGATGACGTGGGGATAACCCAGCCGGTGGGCAACTTCGAGCAGGTGCGACCCCGTCCCTGACCTGCCCCCATCATCCGAGAAGAGCACCGGACTTTCTCTCCGTCGCGCGATAATTCCCCCGACCCCCGACCCTTCCCTGACCCTCCTTTCCCTCCGTCGCCAAACCCCAGGCGTTCGCGTCGGGATATCTGCTCGGCGAGGTGATGGCGCGGTGCAACCTCCAGCCCGACTTCGCCAAGTTCTCGGGAAAGAACACCCCGGACGCGCGGATCAACAACTACACCCGCCTCCAGCCCAGCCTGGGCAAGATCGGGGTGCAGCTGGACACGCGCACGGTGACTAGTCTCGTCAGGGAGGAGCGGGGTGCGGCGACCAGGCTGCTCTCGTCGCTGAGGATGAACCTCGACGCCATGGTGCGGGACGTGGAGAAGGCCAAGGTGGGCACCAAGCTCGGTCGCACAGCCATGAGCGCCGGGACCAAGCCCTCGCTGGGAGTGGCCGAGTCGTTCCGCCGCACGGGCAACTTCAACACCGCCAAGCGCGCGTACGACTCGCAAAACTTCCGGAACTTCGAAACAACCCTACGGGTCAACGAGGACAGGCCCAACCTCGTGATGGAGCAGGCGCACGTCGCGCACTTCGCCGAGGAGAAGTATCGGCATCAGGAGCGGGTGGTGTCGGACCACAACGCGAAAAAAGAGGAGATGCTGCGCGAGCTTCAGAGCCGACGGTCCGAGCAGGTGGACCGGTTCAACTCCACGCGCGAGTTTAAAGCCGCGAACACCGCGAATGCCATCGCGTCGCACCAGAGGTACATGAGCGAGCTTCGCGACATGGAGCGCACCGAGGTTGAGATTGAGATGGCGATCGCCGAGAAGGATCGGTTGGCGCGGCTGGACCGGACCCTCACGTCCAAGGCGGACACGATGGACGGCATCGACGAGTTCGAGAAGAACCTGGAGCGCATGAGGGAGGATCCCAAGACGTCGCGGATCAAGGTGCTGGGCAAGAACGTGGTAACGGCGAGCGCGGAGCTCACCGTGGGTAAGATTCAGCCCCTCACCGGCGTCGACCCCGTGAGTCACCTCAACGCGATGCAGAACTCGCTGCCCAACGGGAAAATCATGCAGCACTTCGGCGATAGGTACATGGACAAAGTGCGCGCCAAGGCTGCCGATGAACGGGACGCGCGGAAGGAACGGGAGGCTCGCAGGCACAAACTCCTCGTCGACCAGCAGCGAACCAGCGCCGCGTTTGAGGCTAAGAAGCGCCAGGATGACCTCCTCAACGCGCTCTCCGCCATGTCCCAGCAGGAAACCAGGGTCGCCGCGCGGCTCAAGGACCTGGAGGTGGAGCGACAGAACATGAGGGACAACAGGACCAAGCGGAACACACTCTACGAGTCCCAGCGCGCGGCGGATTACGAGGCTTCGCTCAGGCGGGAGGCGGTGTTAGCGGCGCAGAGACGCGCGGCGTACAAAGCCGCCAGCCGCGCCGAGGCTGAGGACTTCGCCGACGCGGAGCAGGAGCGCAAGGCTTTGGAGGTTGAGGACACGCGGAAGTTCTGCGAGGACTTGGTGTTGGCCATGTGCGGTTTGGCGGGACGGTGCGCGGACTTCCGGGAGGCGTCTGACTGCGAGAAGGTGCCTCGGAAGGAGTGGCGCGAGTGGACGCACCTCATCGTCGAGGGCCTGCCCTTGCCCTTCGCGCTCCCCGAGGCGGAGGAGGAGGTCAAGGAGGACCCGCCCGAGGTGACCGCCTTCGACAGAGGAACCACAACGGACTACCTCACGGGCGCGGGTGAATGGGACCCGGAGAAGGATGAATTCTTCGTCGAGCCCGAACCCGAACCGGAGCCCGAGCTCGACGAGGAGGGCAACCCCGTGGAACCACCCGAGCCCGAACCCGAGCCCGAGCCGGAGCTCGACGCGGACGGAAACCCCATCGTCCCGGTTCCCGACCCGGAACTGTCAGAACTGTTTCCCAACGTGCCACTGGCGTCCGCGGTGTTTGACCTGTCCATGCTCACCCTCCCGGCGCCGGAGATTCCCCCGACTTTGCCAAACCTCGTCGGCGTACGGGTCCGCCTGGCGGTGGCCGGCATGCCCTTCGCCGGCAAGTCCACCGCGGTGGCGGCCATCGCGGAGGCGCAGAGGCTGGAGATCATACACCCCGACATCCTGGTCAAGGAGGCCATGGCGGAGGCTGCGGCGTGGGACGCGGAGGAGGAGGCTCGAGTCGCCGCGTCGCAGCCGCCGGCGGAGGAGGAGACTTTGGATGCCGAGGATGCGACAGGGGCCAACCCCGTGGGTGCCCCGACCGAGGATGCACCCGCGGAGGACGCACCCGCAGAGGACGCACCCGCGGAGGACGCACCCGCGGAGGCGGCGCCCGAGGGGGAGCCCGCCGAGGAGTCCCAGTCTGCGCCCAGGTCGCGCAAGGTTGAGCTCGGATCCGTCGCGCTCGCCGCGGACAAGGCGGGCGAGCCCATCCCGCCCGACGTCATCGCGGCACTCGTCGCCATGGCCGTCGGCGCCCTCGCGCCTCCTCCCCCGCCTCCCCTCACGGTTGTCCCCGAGGGTGACGACCACGAGGCGGCGCTCGAGGCTGCCAAGGAGGCTGACGCGGCGGCTCTCGCCGAGTACACCGCCTCGCTGGACGCGGAGGACGCCAAGCGGGGGTTCATCATCGACGGCTTCCCCAACACTTTCGAGGAGGCGGCGGCGTTGGAGAAGGCTCTCACGGGTTTGGATCCCAGCCGCGAGGGGTTCGTGCGCGGGCGCGTGTCCGTCGTCGCCCCCATGCAGGAGCACGAGGTGGCGGCCAAGGCGATTCCGACTTTTGTCAGCGGCCTCGACGCCGTCGTCGTGCTCGAACTTCCCACCGAGCCCGACGCGCAGCCCGCGACGAAGCGCGCCATGGGACGGCGGATCGACGCCATGACTGGTAAGATTTACCACCTCGAGTTCGATCCACCCCCCGAGGACGAGCCCGGTCTCATCGAGCGGCTCCAGGACCTCGTGCCCCCCGAGGAGGCTCGGGTGCACGAGCGCATGAAGCAGTGGGGAGCCGGCTTGGAGAAACACGAGGACTGGCTCAAGAAATTCACCGGCCTACGCGTGGGACTGGACGCCACCGGCAACGTGGAAGAAATTGCCAACGCTCTCACCGGCGTGGTGGAGCGCGTGCTCGCCGCCAAGGCTTGCGCCGAGGTTGTCAAGGAGGCTGCCGAAGCCGCCGCCGCAGCCGCCGCCAACGCTCAAACCGCCGCCGCAGCCGCCGAGGAGGCAAACGCCGTGGTCGCGGCGTGCGCCAAAGAACTCCTGCTTCTTCGCAAGGCTGAGATTCAGGCCAAGGAGCTCGTAGGCGCCGCGACGGCGGAGGCTGAGGAAGGCGCCGAGCCACCCGCGGAGGCTGAGGAGGGTGCCGAGCCCAAGGATCCCGCCGCGCTCGCTCTCCTCGCCGAGAACGCCGCCGAGGCTGTCGCCGCGGAGCTCGTCAAGGCTCAGACCGCCGCGGCCGCCGCGGATAAGTCCCTGGCGCAGGCTGAGAAGGCTGTCAAGGAGGCCAACGCCGCCGTCAAGGCTGCGTCGGATTCCTCGGCGGGCGCTGAGTCCGTCTCGGAGGCGCGGGAGGCTGCCCAGGCTGCGTGCGAGGCTGCCCAGGCTGCCTCCGTCGCCGCGAAGGAGTCCCTCGAGTCGGCCAAGACGGCGGGTGAGGACGTCAAGGGGCACGTGGAGCGCGCCGAGGCTGCCGCCAAGGCTGCAACCCCCGAGGAGGTCGCCGCGTTGGACCCCGACGCGCCGAAGGAGGGTGAGGAGGGCGCCGAGGGCGAAGAGGCTCCAGCCGAGGAGGGTGACGGTGAGGGTGAGGCGGCTGCCGAGCCAGAGGAAGACAAGCCCATGCCCATCGTTCCCGTGCCCCTGGCGTTGGCGGATGCAATCTACGAGCAGTGGAGCGGCGCCGAGTCCGCCTACCTCGAGGGTCTGCACCAGTGCTTCGCGTCCATGCGAGAGGAGCGCTCGCTCTCCTTGGCGCACTTTGTGGATGCCAAGAAGACGTTTGCCGAATTTTTGCGCAGGCCGGATGAGAAGATGACCGCCGTTCGCGAGTTTCAGTCCAAGTTCAACGACGTGGACCTGGACCACAGGAGGGACCCGCGCACGAAGGGTGAGCTGCTGGTCAGGGCGGACGAGCTACGGGACGCCTTGTGGGACATCTGCGACGCCAAACTCCAGGAGGCTGTGGACGAGCGGCAGAGGACCGTCGACGACACCTACGTCGCGGACCACACCGTCTTGGCGACCGGCCACTACGTCGCCATGGTGCAGCTCGAGCTCGATAAGTTCGCGGAGACGCAATCCGTCCTCGCGGACTACTACACCGCGAGACGAGGCGCGGAGCTCAAGGAGGAAGGGCCCGAGGTGCCGCCGCCGCCGGATGTGCTGGGCGAGGAGAGCCCGCTTCCGGTGCCCGCGGCGGAGGAGTCGCCCAAGTGGCTCAAGGATGCCATCGAGCTCACACCCACGCTCGCGGCGGCCGTCTCCGCCACCCTAGAGTACCTCAAGTCGCTCTCACCGCCCGAGCCCGACCCCGAGGCTGAGGAGGCACCCGCCGAGCCCGCCGAGGGTGAGGAACCACCGCCGCCAAAGACGGATGCCGAGCGAGCCGCCGAGACGTCCGCGGCGGATCTCGAGGCGGCGATGGCGATCGAGCGTCACACCCTCAAGTGGCGAATCAAGCGCGTCGTCGAGAACGCCGTGTCACACGCCAAGCACCTCAAGCGCGTCGAGGCCAAGGCGCTGGTCCGCCTGGAGGAATACCTCCGGGGCCGGTACCACCAGGAGTGCAGCGCCGTCGCCGCGCTCACCGAGGAGATCAAGTGCGCCGTCGACGAGGAGCGCCCGCTGACCAACGACCTCATCCTCGACGACGTGGACTTCATCGTCCTTGAGGAGGAGCTCGCCATCCCGGACGATCCCCCGCAGCCCCCCGCGCCGCCCGTGGAGCCACCAGCGCGTGGCCCAGGCGTCTTCACCGCGTCGCAACTCGCCAACCTGTGCGCCGGTCTCTCAAGCGCCAGCGTGACGGGGGTGATGACCGCGGGTGAGTGCGCGAGGGTGTTTGCCCGGTGCGCCGCGGTACTCACCCCGGCGGACCCTGGGGTCCCCCCCGCGTTCTCCATGTGCAACGAAGGGGTCCTGGCGGCGGTCGCGAGGACGTTCGCCTTTGGGGATTCGCTGTACTGCGAGTGGCGGGCCATGATTGTCTCGTTGCTGGTGGACATGTACCCGGAGATCGCGGGGGCGAGCGTGGAGAGGCTGGCGTCCGCCGCGGCGCAGCTCGCCGCGCCCGCGCTCGCGGGTCGTGCCGTGTTCGCCAAGGCTAGGAAGCTGTGGTTCCTGCCCACGCAGGTGGTGGGGCAGGTGGACGTGGCGGGCATCGTCATGAGAGCCCTCGCCGACGCTTTTGCGTTTGAGGATGGCGAGGAAGGAACGGTGGACATCGAGTCCCTCATCCTCCACCTGTGCGCGTCCACGGAGAGCAAGGAGACCGGGGTGAAGAAGGCGATGGAGCTGGCTAAGGTTCTCGCGGTGCTCAAGCTGGTGCCCGAACGGCCGAAGGAGACGCCCGAGGCGGAGGGTGACGGCGAGGACGGGGGTGATCATTCGGAGAAGGAAAACGCCGAGGAGGATCCGGAGGAGGCGACGAAGGTATCCCCAGAGGCGCCCGAGGAGCCAACGCCGGAGCCGGAGGTGCCCCCGACCCCCGAGGCGGCGGCGGCTAGGTTCGCCGCCATGGGACCCATGTCCGACGCGGCCATCACGCTGCTCACGGTACACGACGTGCAGGGCGGAGACGTGGATGTCCCCGCGCTGCTTCGAGCCGGCGACGAGGGCGGCGCGAGCAAACTGCTGTCGGATCCCGCCACGGCGAGGTGGTTCAGCCGGTACCTCGTCCGCGACCTACACGCGATGGTCAAGGTGTGATACAGTAGTCTAAACGTTTATCTATGTCATCCAACAACAACAGAGCATCTAATCTACTCCCGCACGGTCGTCGCCGCGTCGATCCTGCGCCGAAGATCATCGTAAAACCAACTCTCGAATTGGCACTGCCCCCGCTCCTTCGCCGGCTCCCTGTGCGTCCACGACTCGGTCATCAGCGTGTCCTTGGTGAACTCGTACAGGTGCGGCACGTGCGGAGGAATCACGACGTGGTCCCCGCCCCTCAGCTTTGTTCTTCGCTCTTTGCCGTCTTTGCTCACTTGTGTGAGAAATGCCGACCCGACGATCAAGGTGTTCACCTGTGTGCACTTGTGGATATCCCCGCTCCTCTTGTGCCCGGCTCTCGTGTACACCAGGTTGACGTACTCCCCGCCCGGATACTCCAGCCTCTCATACGACCCCCTCGCGTCCTCAAACTTGAACCCCTTCTCCTCAAAGACGCGCGTCTCGGGCTGGGGCAGACCCGGTGAAGTCCCGGCTCTCGTGTACACCCTCACGTCCCCGGCCGCGATGGGCGACCAGGATGGGCTTAAACACGTCGACGGATCAGTGACGGACACCGAAACTCGACCCAAGATGAAACCGACGGTGAGTACCACCCAGGCGCGTATTTGCGGCATGGTTGCGTCGGTGCGCGCTGACTACTCTGATTGTGTTTGGCAATCTCGGGCAGACCAAATGCTGGCAGACCATGGGGCGCCCGGGTGAGGGCGACGGAGGGCCGCAGGGCTGGTTCGGAGATGTTCGATACGCCGGCGAGCTAAGTAGGCGCATGACGGCCGCGGCACAGGCGCGGTCGCGCGGATGTGCCGAAAGGATACTCGACGGCATAGGCGCGTCCACCTCGGATGTCTCGCCGTCGTCTGAAACAGCGGAGACGCGGCGCGCGCGTCGTGAGTTCGCCGACGGGGGAACCGCGACGGGCACGAGCTCGTTGCGGGATGAGTCCGGATTCGTCTCGTTGATGTGGACGCCGCGCAAACTCGCGGCGACGTTCCTCCGCGCTTCCACGCTCGACCGCGCGAGGGGTGAGTTCAGCCCGTCCATCTACTCGGCGTCGGGCGAGGACCATCCTCCGGACACGGGGGATGACCCAACGAACGACGCATCTTCGGGCACCAACCTGAGCATGTGCGGCGACGACGGCGGGGTCATGATCGACGCCACCGTCAACCGCGGTCGATCCAGGTCCCAGCTCCAGTTCCTCTCTAACCTCGCGGAACAACGGCGGTGGGACGACGCCAGCCTCGGAACTAAGTGGACCCTCCTGGAGTCCGGGAAGATGCTGCGACGCGACACGCCGTGGTGGTGGGGTCGTCGACGTAAAAACACGGCATCCCCCGAGGTTTCAGCAAACGCGCTGGTTCACTGGGACACGTTTGGGGACCGGACGGTGGAGCTCGAGGTGAAGAAACAGGCGGCTACTTCTTCAGGCGGGTCGGCTTCGTGCGTCCGCGGCGGATCGCTCGCCAGGATCATGACGGTGTCCCAGGCGTGGTGCGCCAACCTGGCCGGGGACGAGAGGCGCCGGATACGGCCGAGGGTGGAGCTGATGGCGGCCGGGGAGCTCGGACCGCCGGGTGACAAGGATAATCCACCCTCGTACTTTCGATGCAAGTTAACAACCGACGTGACCGCCATGAAACACTGGCTCGCGGCGGAGATACGCGCGGGCGGTGTGATGGCGAATCATTGGTTACTCTCGCACTTTCGCATCTTCACCGACTTTAATACATCGCACGCGATACGGCCGAGGATCGTGTTTCGATCGAAGGAGTCGGAGCCGGCGCCTGGGCGACTGGCGTGGCACCTCGCGTACTCGGCGACTTCTTCGACACCGCCCACTCGGCCGAACGCGTTGTTCCACTACAACGACGTGATCGACGTCACCGTGCGGAGCACACGGACGGAGACGATCGACGACGGGAACGAGCGGATGATTGCCGCGAAGATCGAGTCCGGCCAGGGTCCGGACACACACAGGGTATCGGCTCTGAAGGCGAGGATTCGAGCGTCTTTCTCGGCGCCGACGACGTCGTCGGACGATGTCGTGGATAAGAGGTCGGTGGAGTGCGTGGTTTCCAGGAGTCACGGGTGGGAGGGGATCGGGTTGGAGTGGAGACGGGAGTGGCGCGCCGGGGAGGGGAACGAAGGCGGCGACCCGCCGACGTTCGCGTCGGTTCGCGTCACCGCGCTGGACCCGAGCGGGCGCGGTCCGGCGGCGTTTTGCGAGATTAACAACGTAGGGACCCTTCGAGACGACCTGGTGTTAGGTAGAGTACAGACTGTTAGGTAGAGACGATAGATGTACACTTGTTAGATAGAGACGGCTACGGCTTCATGGCCGCGAGGGCGGCTTTCGCCCGTTCGCACACCCAGGAATCCGGACCCGTGGTGACACTTCCAATCTCGATCGCCTCGCGGAACTTCTCCGCCGCCTTCTCGTTGTCTCCCATCCCATCCCCGGCCACGCCCCCGAGCCTGAGAAGCTCGTTGGCGATCTTGGCGTGCCACCTCGTTCCGTACCCTTCCTCCAGCAACCCAATGAGCTCATCGCCCAAACGCAACGAAGCCTCAAAGTCGGACTCGAACATCGCCATGTTGCTCGCCATCTGCGTCGCCTTGATCCGCATCGGGGTCATCGGACACGGATCGAAGGGTTCGCGCATGCCGAGGGTTAAATGCGAGTCCGGGTCGATGTTCATCCCGCGAAGCAAGCCAGCCGCCTTCGTTGCCTTGGTCCGTTCCTCCGCCACCTCCTCCGCGTGTTCAGCCTCCGCGATGAGACGCGCGGCTAGCTTCACGGTGACGAACGCTCGCTTATCCTTCTCCAGCGCGATCTGCGCCCAGGTGAACTCCTGGCACGAGATGAACCGCGCCATCTGGACGTCCTGCTCCGCCTGGGTCATGGACTCGGACAGCGGCGGTCGCATCCCGGACTTTGAGTAAGGGAACGGCGTCGGCTCGGGAGGGTTCACGGTCTCACCGTATTCGTCCGTCGGGCACCGAGGGCAGGCGCACACGAAACCGTACCTGTCGAGTAACTCCGCGCGCCTGTGGTTGGACCAATCGGACGCGTCCACGTACGCGTGCGTCAGCTCCTCCCCCGCGCTCAATGAATCCACCGCGCACCTGAACTCCTGGATCCACGTCGGGTGCGTACCCTCGACGTCCAGTCTGTACGAGCACACGCACGACGGCTCGCACGAATGATTCAACAGCGCCCCGATGGGATACGCCGCACCGGCCATCGGTGTCGGGTCCCCGCCGCTCCACGTCTGGATGAAGAAATCGTTCATGCGTGACCGAACGATCTCCTTCTTGACCGTCTCGTCCGTCATGGACTGCGGCAAGAGGCCGACGTGACGGGCGCCGGCTGTTTGCTCCGCCTCCCAATCCCCGCAAAAGTCGCGCCAAGGGAACCGCGTCTGCGCCCACCGGGCGACGGTATCGGCCTTGTCCCCGGTGGTCGGCACGAGGTACGGGAGGTCGGAGTCCATGGGCTCGCCGTCCAACTCCGGGTACTCCATGCCGCAGTGGCGGTGAAGCGCGGAGAACTGGATGAACCCGTCCACCTCATCTTCTGCGTTGTCAGCGAAGTAGCGCTTTATGGGTTGGCACTCGGCGGCGTGCCCGCCGGCCATCGCGCCGTCCTTGCACCGCTCGGAGCAGAACCACACCTTGTCGCACCCCGAGCATCGGATTTTCTTCTCAGCCTCGTCGCCCTCCTTCTGTAAGAAGCACCCCGCGCACCTGTCGCCCATCGGGACGGGTAGCCCGTACGGCATGGAGGCCAGTACGAGGTCGCCGCGTTTGAAGTCCTTCGCCGCGACGAGGCATCGCCCGCGCTTCTCGTCGTCCTTCACGTCAACGCCGAAGCGCGCGAGACGGACGCGGGTGCGCTCCAGATGCACCTCGGTGTCGTGCTTCATCGGTGGCGCCTTCATCTCTGATTGAGATCGGATCTTCACATCGATCCGAGAAACTCTTTGGAAACTCGCCAGCTCATGTTGTTCACAGCGAACGGCGGAGAGGCCACGGCCATGGCGGAGCGGCCCGCGTGGTGGCCAGAGGGCGGGTTCGGGGGCGACACGGACCCACCCGCGGAGACCTCGGGCGGGTTGCAGGACTCCCACGGCCACGAGGTGGTCGTGGACCCGCTGGGCGTGCCGACCACCGAGGACCCTCGACCGTTGGAGGGGAGCCTGCTACGATTCCTCGAGGGCGGGTCCGGGAGCGTCGGGGATGACGGCGTCGCGCCAGGGGATGACGGCGGGGATGCGGGTGTGGCGGGTGACGGGGAAGACTCCGACTCCGAGCCGGATACCCCGGGCGCCCTGGAGGAGTTCATGCAGGACCTCGGGCTGCTCGAGGTGCGGGACGCGCTGGGGGTGGCGCTCGGTCCATCCCGTGGTGACACATCGGGCGACGCGGACTCCCACGGTGTAGAGCCCGACCCGCCCGTGGCCACGAGCCCGACCTCGCCGAGAACCCGGAACTTAGCCAACGCGCGTGAAGCCGCGCTGAACCTCCCGTCCGAGGCGGCCAAGAAGACAGCCATCCGGCTCAAGTCGGGAGGATGGTGGGAATTTCACAACGCCATGCAACGGATCATGACGCTGCTGCTGAAGGAGATGAAACCGCTCGGTCTGGAGGGCGCGGCGACGTTCGATCCCGTCGCGGGGATCATGCTCTGGCGCGAGCAGCGCAAGGCGGCCGCCGCGCGGAAACGCGCCGTCGCGGAGCTGTACCCGCACGAACAACGCGAACCGTTACCGAACCTGCGGCCGCTGCAAATCTCGGGTCGACACGCCGCCGCCGCGTACGGGTCACTCGCGGCGATGCTCCAGAACAACAGCATGCAGGACAAGGCACACGGGTTCGTTGGCGCGGTGAGCGCCGCGTTTACATCCGGGGATGGCGATGCGGTGGAGAGGAAAGCCACGCTCGCCGCGGCTCGAAGCGCGGGCATCGACGCGAATGACATCGTCTCCGCCGACTGGTGCACCCTCGCGTTCTCCCCCGCGTCGTACGTGGCCGTGGACAGGACGTACAATAACGTGGTCGTGGCCGTGAGGGGCACGGTGACGGGCGGTGACCTACTGACGGACGCGTGCTCCACGAGCGTGCCGTTCTTGGGGGGATGGGCGCACGCCGGGATGGTGGCCAGCGCGTGGCAGGTTGTCAAGAAACAGATGGGACCCGCCGCGGCGGCGCTCGCTCAAAACCCGGGGTTCGGTTTAGTGTTCACCGGGCACAGCATGGGCGCGGGGGTGGCGGCGATTCTCACGATGCTGGTTCGTTCCGGGGATGCGGACATAATCGCCGCGGCTGAGAAGGAGATTGAGGAGGTTGTGAAGCGGGGCGACGCGGGAAGTGAAGGAAGGGAGAGCGCCACGAGGGCGATGGCGTCGGCTCGGTGCCACTGCTTCGCCGCGCCGAGCGTGTGCTCCATGGATCTGAGCGTTCGTGCCAAGGAACACACCATCTCGGTCGTCGCGGGGAAGGATGTCATTCCCCGGCTGTGCTACGCGGCTGTGCGCAGGCTGCTGCGGCGGCTTAACCAGGTGGCGCCGTCGCAGCCGATGATGAAGGCTTTCAGCACCTTGCTGGGGGGACGCGACAAGGGATACTCACAGAGGGCCGCCGCGAGACGACGGAGCGTAGAGCGGCGCCCGACGCGTACAGTCGCGGAAGACATCGTCGACCCGTCACCGGCATCGCCCGTGTCCAAGGATCTTCCCGACGAGGGAGCGGGGCCCGAGCCGGAGGGCGGACTTAGGCTGGCGCCGTTGCACGACTTTGAGCAGACGCCTGTAACCGCTCGTCCCCCGCCGGTCAAGACAGGGGGACTCGCGCGAACGGTCTCCGACGACTTGACCACCCCCGCGTCCGAGGCTCGGTGCCAAGGTCACTGGGAGGACCTGGAAGGGACGCAAGGGCTGGAGCTTCGGGACCACCGAGCGGTTGACTTTTTGGTGCAGCCCGGGGTCGTGGTGCACCTGCGGCACCTCACGTCCGAGGACGGACCATCCGCGGAGGTTCGGCACCCCACCGCGTTCACCGAGATACCGATGAGCTCGAGGATGATGCTGGACCACGTGCCGAGCGTGTACCAGGCTGCGATCGACGCCGTCATCGCCAAGGAGGAGGAGGAGGTTCGCGCGAAGGCGACGAGGGCGGCTGAACGGGAGAGGGAGGTGAGGGAGTTTGGGCCCGGGGGCTACGGGGTATATAAGCGCGCGGCGGCGCGGGTGGAGCGAAGGGCGCGGCTGGCGCGGCGGCGTATGAAACTCGATTTGGAGGGTTCAGAGCCCGAACGGAACGAGAGCGCGGACGGGTCTCCTATGGGCGTCCAGTCTCCCACGAACGTCCCGGTGAAGAAAACAGCGGGCGGCTCGGACGACAACCCGTTCGTGTCAGGCCTCGCCAGGATGGGCTCGCTGATCACCCGGCCGTTCAGGTCAAACTCCAGTACGAGCTCGCGACGGTCCTCGCCGGGTGGGTACGGCGGTGGCGGCGGCGTCTATTCCGGCGGGGAAGGCCTCGGGTCCGAGTCGGGTTCTGACGACGACGACTTATTTGTCGGCGCCGCCAACTTGCGACTCGGGGACGAAGCCGCGCTGTTCGCCCGGACCGAGCCGCCGCCGATGGATGGGACACTACGACCACCCAGTGAGTGCGGCGAGGAGATGGAGTGGGGCCGTATGGACGGGGCCACGCCGCCGAACCCGTTCTTACTTCGCGTGGGTTCGTTGTTTGGCAAGCTGAAGCGCGATACGAGGGAGATGTTCAGCGGCGGCGGAGAGGTTGAGCCCTCGATGGAGGTGCTGGGAAGCGGCGGGGGTGACCACCCGCTGGCGTACCAGGGATACATAGACCAGGCGCTCGGGCGTTAGGGCACATAGGCTTAGGAGATGAATGAAGACATCACATTGAAGTCACGAAGCGGCTAACGCTCAGCACTACCTTAGTAAGTTAATCCGCGCCGGTCACCTCTTGGATGGGCTCCGCCATGTCGATCTCTCCGGAGTCCGCGATGAGCACCTCGTCGCTGGGCGGGGTCCCGTTGAGCTCCTCGATCTTCCTCACGATGTCCAGACCGGCGGTGACCTTGCCGAAGACCACGTGGCGGCCGTCCAGCCAGCTGGTCTTGACGGTGCAGATGAAGAATTGGCTCCCGTTGGTGTCGGGGCCGGCGCTGCGGACGGGTGGAGGGGGGAGGGATTGGAACGGTGAGGCGGGGGAGCGGTGGAGGAAGCGAGGGAGGGGTTCGATGGAAAGTAGGGCGGTGGTGGTTTGGCATCGGTCGCGTGTCGTCTCAGGCCGTTCAACGGGGAATGCGCAGGCGGGGGCGGGGATGAAGCCGCCCCCTGACGCGAGTAACATCTGTTAAATGTGTTGTGTGATCATCGCCCTCCACAGGGCTTTGAAACGATGGCGAGCATCACGGACGATTGCGACCGATACCGGAAATCAGAAACGGGGCGTGGGTACTCACTTGGCCATGGACAAGGTACCCGGTCCGGCGTGCTTGAGCTTGAAGTTTTCGTCGGCGAACTTCTCGCCGTAGATGGACTTGCCTCCGGTGCCGTCACCGTTGGTGAAGTCGCCACCTTGGATCATGAAGTCCTTGATGACGCGGTGGAACTTCGAGCCCTTGTACCCGAACCCTTTCTCGCCGGTGGCGAGTGCCCGGAAGTTCTCGGCCGTCTTGGGCACGGTCTTGCCGTAGAGGCCCATCTCGATGCGGCCCGCGGGCTCGCCGCCGATGGTGATGTCGAAGTAAACCTTCGACGTGATCTTGGGGCCCTTCTTCTTCTTGGCGTCGGCGACGCCCGCGGCGAGGAAGAGCACGGCGAGGGTGAGGAAAAGGCTTCTGCCGGTGGTGCGGGATGACGCCATGTTGACTGCGGTGGTGACGCGCGCGTGTCTAGGAGGCGCGTGGAGTGTCGTGCCGTGCCGCGGACGATCACAGAAAAGGACACGTGACTTTGGCCAATCACAAGACGTTGTCAACTAAAATGTTCAATCTCTCGGCAATGGCGCCCGCGCTGCGGCTCTTCTGGCCGACGCCGGGCCCTCGCCACCTCGGCGAGGGCGGCGCGCATGACCCGGGTCTCCTCGTGGGATGGTGGCGCGAGTCAGATCGCGCGGGTGGCTCGGTGGACGCGGTCGTCGCGGGAGTCATCCACCGACCCGAGGATCTGGACCCACTCGTGGTGGGCGCGGGGCGATGGGAGAACGCGCGTCGATACCAGGGCCTGGGTCCACCGACGCTGATCGGCCGAGTATCCGACGATGGCGGTGAACGCGTCGACGTTCCGAGTGGGTCCAAATCACGGCTGTGGATCGAGGCATCGCGCGACGACGACGGGCTCCCGAGGATCGACTCCGCGATGCACGGCCGCGTGGAGGTGGCGAGGGGCGGCGGCGACCCGAACGTGCTCGTCGTCCTCCACGATCCCCCGTCGCCGCCCCTGCGGCGCGTCTCCGTGCGCTCCGTCGCGGGGGGCGCCGATAGGAGCGCGGCGTCGGACGACGAGACCGGGCTCGAGTGGGCGACGAGGGCGATGGAGCTGGGCGGGCGGCTCGATCGTCTCGCATTGAATGGGCAACCGCGGCGGCCGCCTTTTCGTGTGTTGGCGCGGCTCTTGGGGCACGCCGCGGACGGCGTAGCGCGTGTACTGGACGCGAGGGTCATCCCCGGCGTGTTGGACCCGGCCCACGCGCACTCGTGGCGGGTGTTCAAGGGCAAAGGCGTGCGGTGGCGGGATTCGTGCGAGGTGTTCGCCGCAGCTCGGGTGGTCCGCAGCCGAGCCAGGTGCTTGGCGCGTCACCGGTGCGTAAAGGTCAAACTTGGGTCCATGGGCGGTGACGAGGCGGCGGTGCGAGGGACGTACGCGGCGATGTGCGGGTCGATCGTCCTCGTCGCGGTGGACGTCGCCCTCGGATGCGTCGGCGCGTCGTTTCTACTCGCAAACGTCGACGCCGTCACCCGCGTGGCGATGGGCGGCTCGTGGAACCAACACGGGGCGAACACGTCGATCGCGCCGCTGTACGGGCACGTGGTCAGCGCCAACGCGGAGTGGCTCATGCACGGGTCACCGCTCGGGGTCAAGCTCCACGTCCCGCTCGCGACGTTCCTGGCGGAGCTGGCGACGACGATGGTTGACTCGCTGAGCGTGGCCATGCGGTACCCGGGGTGCGCTGAGGTCATGCGCGGCGGCGTCGTTCTCGTGGCGTGGAGTGGAGTGGTCGGGGGGATGTCCCTACAGGCGGCACTCGCGGCGGACGTCACCACGTTCCTCACCACGCACCTCGCAGCGCTTCACGTGTACTCGTCACTCATCGTCACAGCGCAGATCGCCGCGGCTCGAAGGTGAGTTTCTTTTCATTTCCGTATGGGCAATTAGAATGACCTGACGTCGTGTTTTGTTGACAGGCTGTACACGCTGATATCGCCGCCACAGAAATCTTTACCCGAGGAGGACCCGCCTCTGGACGAGGAGGAGCTCGACGAGGATGACATGTCTCGCATGATGGAAGGGCGGGTGTTTGGGACGTTGGCACTGGCTCCCGTCGCGCTGTTGCTCCCGACCACCGCGGCTTTTTACCTCTCGTACCTCGCGCTTCACGCTCTGACGGTGTTCGTGCGCGCGGCGATGGTGCTGGTGTCCGCGACGTTGCAGCACCCGCGGTTTGATTTACTGGCGCTGCGTCTGTGCCATCCGGGCGCGTTCCCCGGGGGCGTGACGGTGCGGAGTGTCGGTGAACGCGGGCAGAGTTCTAAGGGTGGTTCTAAGGGTGAACACGGGTCGGGTCGGGTGGTGAGGTTGAGGTCGGTGCCCGCGCCGTGGCACGCGCCGCTTGCGCCGTTCGTGGGCGCGGCGGTGGGGTGGACGGGGTCGTTAGTGGGTTCGGTGGCGAGGGCGTGCGGGAGCTTCGGGAGGTTACCCGTCGCGGTGGTGCCCTTCGAGCCGGCGGCTGTGGCGTACTTCGACTCGTAGCTGTGGGAAAATATATACCTGTTCCCGTGCAATTCGAGGCAAATTTGAGGCAATTGAGAATTTAAAAATCCACAGCTGTTTGAACCTGCGCGATTCGCCGCGCCCCTTCAGAGCGAACCGCAGCGAACATGAATCGTCCAGCGGCGGGCACCAAGCTCCGCTTCTCCGTGGCTCACGCCACAGGCGAGGTGCGATATCCGCGCGTTTATTCCCGCCCCGAACCCCCGCGCGCCTTCATCGCGTCTCCCGCGGAGAGCGACCGAGAAAAAAGTCAACCGTTTGAGCCACGCGCTAACCCACGCCCCCGATGACCGCAGGACCCGGACTATCCCGCGCGTGAGCTCCACTTCCACACCCCTCAGACCCGAGGATGGCAGTGCGCGAGGTTCTCGAAGTTCCCCCAGGAGCTCATCCTGCGTCTGGACCACCCCGCGCGCATCCACCAGATCCAGCTGCTGTCGCACGAGTACAAGATCGCCACGAAGATTGAGCTGTACACGGGCCTGCTCCCGCCGGGCGAGACGTCGATGGACCGCGCCATCATGCGCCGCCTCGGTCACCTGAGCTTCGACCCGAACACCGCGAGCGGGCACCAGGCGCGGGAGCTCAAGTCCGTGCACGTCAACGTCGACGCCGCCATCCTCCGCGTCGTCGTCCACAAGTGTCACGTCAACAAGCTCAACATCTACAACCAGGTGGGCATCGTCGCCATCAACGTCATCGGCGAGGCCATCTCCCCGACCGATCCCGGGTGGGCCGGCGCGGGCGGTAACCTCGCGCCGGGACCACGGCCCGCGAGGGGCGCGGGCATGGCTGACATGGCCATCGACCTCGACGTCGATCCCGTCACCGCCGTGAAGATTCGCGAGATTCACGCGCTCAAAGACGAAGCAGTCGCCCGGGAGGACTACGACGCCGCCAAGAAACTGCGCGACGGCATCAACCGACTCAAGGCTGTCGGCGCCAAGATTGGCCAGCTCGAAGCACGGAAAAGAGCCGCGGTGGAGGCTGAGGACTACGAAGCCGCCAAGCTCATCAAGCACGAGATCGACAAGCTCCGAGACGCGGGGGGGGTCACCGCGCTGGGCGAATCCGTCGGCGCCGGGTCCGGCATGGCGCGCAGAGGCGAGGACGACGAGGCCATCTTCGCGCACGTCCTCCAGGCGAACAGGGACATCGTGGAACGGCCCCCGGTCGACCTGATCCAGCCGGGCGGCAGGGCGCCGGGCCCCGACCTCGGCCATCTCGAATCCCCCGCGCCCGCGTCGCCCCCCCGCGGCGCCGCCGTCCGCGAGGAGTACGAACACCCCGTCGCCCCGCCCTCGCCCCCGCCCCCGATCCTCGAACCCGAGTACGAACCCGAGCCCGCGTACGAGCCCGCGTACGAGCCCCCAGCCCGGGAGATGGCGCGCGAGTCGCACGGGTTATCCCCGGCGCAGCTCGCGAAGATCAAGGCCAACGCCGGCCCGGACGACGTGCCCCCGCCCGTCTCCCAGGGGTACAACGCGATGGGTAACTACGACGAACGGCCCGCGGTGTCCAAAGCGGCGATGCAGCAGCAGCAGAGCGAGGGGTCCACGCCCCAGCGCTTCCGCGACGTGGATGCCTCGGCGCAGGGGTACAACAACGACGAGGTCCCCGCCGGCGCCACGGGCCGCAGCCGCGTACCCGCCGGCCTGGAGGATGAAGAGTTCCAGCCGACGAGCGCCAAACCCGCGGGTGTGGCCAAACCCCCTGAGGGGTACGACCCGGACCTCCCCGCGCCCGATCCCATCCCGCCCGCGTTTACCACCGAGGCTGGGCCCGTGGTTGACGCGTTTGGTGAATACGCGGCGATGTGCCTGTATTCCAAGAACTGGATGCACCGCGAGGCTGCGCTGGCGAGGATGGAGGAGCAGGTTCGCACCGGGTCGGTGAACGCGGACACCAGGGAGGTGTTCCGCACGATGTGCAACATGATGACGCGCCTGTTCAAGGATAAGGTTGCCAACGTCTTTGCCAACGCGTGCAAGCTACTGACGAGCGCCGTGAAGGTTATGGGTAAGGAGCTGGGCGGCCGCGAGGTGCACAGCAGCGTCGCCCAGCTGGTGCCGCAGCTGATTGAGAAGCTCGGCGACGCGCACGCCAAGGTGCGGGACGCGTCCAGGGAGGCTATCATGGAGCTGGCGAGCTCCGACCTCACGCTGGTGTCTGGACCGCTGGTGAAACCGGTGCGGTCCCAGAGCGTGTGGCGCATCGTGCTCGGCCGCCTGTCCATCATGAACGAGCTCATCCCCAAAAACGGCCTCGCCAAGGCTGGCCACGACGGCCTGACCCTCGAGGCTGTCATGGAGTTCACCGCCAAGACGTTCGAGTCCCCCAACGGCGACGTGCGCTCGGCGGCGGTCAAGGTTACCCTGGAGTGCTGCAACATCGCCGGCCGTTTAGTGGAGAAGTTCCTGCCCAAGAACCTCAAGCCCGCCATCCGCGACATCATCGACGAGGGCCTGGGCGTCAAAACTGGCGGCGGCGGACCGGCCCCGACCGGCGGCGGCGGCGGCGGCGGCGGCGGGCGCAAGAGCGCGGCGACGTCCGGTAAGGGCAAGGCGTCGGCCAAGGCGCCGACCACCCCGGGCCCCGCGGCGGGCGGTAACCCCAGCGTCCGGGAGCTCAAGGGTGAGATTGCGCAGCGGGAGAAGGAGCTGGGCAAGCAGCACCCCGACGTGGCCGTGGCGCTCACCGACCTCGCGGCGCTTCACTCCGAGGAGGAGCAATTCGCCGCCGCGCAGCCGCTGTACGAGCGCGCGCTGCGGATCCAGGAGAAAACCTTGGGCGCGGAGCACCAGGACACGGTGCAGACGCTGACGGATCTGGCGATCTGCCACCTGGACCAGGGGCACAACGAGGTGGGCAGGCCGCTGCTGGAGAGGGCGCTGGTGCTGCAGGAGCAGGCGCTCGGGCCCGACCATCCCGACGTCAGCGCCATACGGGACGTGCTCCAGAGCCTCGACGCAGACGACGGAATGTGAGTGAGTCGCCGTCGGGGAGTCGGCGACGGATGCGGGCACATCAGTACATAAGCTATGACGAACGGAGCCGCGGTTCGAGCAGCGCGGCTCGCTCTTAACCAATAAGTATATAAGTATTCTCGAGCGAGCCGCCACACGGGTTGAACGCGCCTGCATCCGCCGAAGACCGTTAGGGAATTCAGTCAGTAAGTAATAGCAGAATAGGTCCTTTTTGTCATCAAGTGTCCACAAATCGGAAGCCACGATCGGGCATAATCGACGTGCACGCGACCGCATCGATGGGGCGACACGCGGCGGCGATGCGGGCGGTGTGGACGGCCGCCCACCTCGAGGGACGCGCGCTCGGTGTTCTTGAACGCGGATCGACCCGCGCGTTCGGCTCGTCGGCGTCGCGACACGTGGCCGATTCATCATCGTCGTCGTCGTCATCCGGATCATCATCATCCGACGAGTCCCCGCCGGACGTGCGCTCCTCGTTCCAGTACTGCGTTCAGCGCGTGCGTCAGCACGACTACGAGTCGTACCTCTGCACGCTCGCGCTGCCCAAGGAACGCAGGCTGCCCGCGATGGCCCTCAGGGCGTTCAACGTGGAGACCGCGCAGGCGCTGGGAGCGACGAAGGAGCCCCACCTCGCGCTCATGCGACTGCGATGGTGGAAAGACGCGGTCGCATCCGCCGCGGGACGCCCGGACGCCGTCCCGCCCTCGCACCCCGTTGCCATCGCGCTGCACAGCGCACTGCACGCATCCACGCCGGGGGGCGTCGGCGCGCGGCACAAGCGCTGGCTCGACGCCCTCGTGGATGCGAGAATTAAAGACGCGGAACACGTCGGGCCGCCGCCGGGGATCCCGTTCCTAGAGGCGTACGCCAACTCAACCGCGTCGTCGCTCCTCTTACTCCTGATGGACACGTGCGGGGTGCGGGACTCCGACGCGGACCACGCGGCGGCGCACCTCGGCAAGGCGATCGGCATCGCCAACCTACTCCGCGGGACACACGCGCACTCTGCGCAGCGAAGGTGTTACCTCCCCGCCGACGTCCAGGCAAGACACGGCGCGTCCACCGAGGACGTGTACCGCGCCAGGCCCACGGAGGAGGTTCGGAACGCGGTGCACGAGGTGGCGTCGGTGGCGAAGGCGCACTTAGACAGCGCCAGGGCGATGGAGCCGCGGCTGGGAAAGGCGGGGGCTGACCGGGGGAAGACGGCGAAAGCGGTGTTGCTCCCGGCGGTGGGCGTCGGGAAGTACCTAGAGGCGCTGGAGGCGAAGGACTTCGACGTGTTCCACCCCGAGCTGGTCCGGGGTGTGAACCCGATCGTGACGCAGGGGAGAATCGCGTGGGCGGCGTTCCGGGGTACCTACTGATGTATTCATCGCGCTAGCTAGAGCTACGGAATTTTTAGCTAAGAGTGGAATTTTTGGCAATCAGAGGGAGAACGCGGTGGTCGCCGCCCTGGCCCTCGCCGCGCGTCTCTCCGCCTCCTCCCTGTACTCCTCGAACCCCCCGGGCGGTACACCCACGTGCTCCAGCATTATACTCGCCGCGGCGTGGCCCAACGCCAGTCCCTCCGCGATCCCATCGCCGGATGCCACCGCCGCGGCGAACGCTCCGCAAAACGCGTTGCCGCATCCCGTCTCGTCCACGACCCTCGCCGCCACCGTCGGACACTCGTACCCCTCGCGCGTCTCCGCGTCGTACACCATCGCGCCCTCCTCGCCGCGGCGCAGGCACACGTACCGCGCGCCCGCGTCCGCCATGCGTTTAATCAACTCTTTGTGAGACAAGTCGGCGCCGTCGGGGAAGAGTGACCGAGCCTCGCGCTCGTTCGGCGAGAACACGTCGCCCATTCCGCACAGCTCCGTCAGCGCGTCCGGCGTCAGTGGAGTCAACGCGTGCGTGAACGGCTCGATGGATATGAACGGGCACCCGGCGTCCCTCAGGGCGCGGCAGAGGGTGACGTCCGGGCGAGCTGGGTTGACGCCAAAATGCGCGCACAGCGCAGTCGCCGCGCGTCTCGGCCACAGGGAATGGTCCGGTCGGAGCATGGCGTACAGCGCCGCGCCCATGTCCTCCAGCCGCCACACCTGCGTGCGTCGTCCGTCCAGCTCCGTGATCTGCCACGCGCGCGGCGTGGGCATGTTCGGCGTCGGTAGCAGCCCGGTGGTGTCGATGTCGTGTTGTTCGAGCCATGTCACGCACTCCGACGGGCAATCTCCGTCGCCCCCGACCCCGGCGACGAGCCCGAGGGTCAGCGGAGGGTCCCGTCGGGCCAACCCGGCGCCGAAGAGCGACTGCGGTCCACCTCCCCCGAGCACCGCCATCTTCGTGGACCCGTCGTGGAACACCAGGTCATCCACGATGAGTGTCGTGCTGACCACGTCCAGGGGCCGAGAGGTCGTGCCGCGCGCCCGTGCCGTCGCGTGAACCGCCGCCCAGCGTCGTGCGCGCCACATCGTTCCGCATCGACGCGATGTATACCCGAGACGCGGTGGGGCGGTCGTGGCGGACGCCATCTGGCGTCTGGCGTCCCGGACTCCCTCGCGCACAGGACTGATGACTGACGAGATGGAGATGATGACTGGCTCGGCCAAACTGTGGTGTCCGACCGGGCTCTTGAGAGTATCCACATAAATTACTCGATAAATAGACCACGGGTCGGTTTTTTTGCCCGACTGAAATCTAGATAGTCGGCACACAACGCGGCGTGATGTTTTCGTTTTACAAGTGGTCCCTCCTATGTTCCTCTGTTCCTGTTCCTGTTCGGGTTTGGGCGTCGTGATGTAAATCCCCGTGATGTTCACAGGCCGATTATCAACCCCTCGGCCGTCTCCTTCGCCGCCGCCAACCTTCTCTCGAAGATCTCCACCGGGAGTCGCTTCGCCTTCTCCGCAGCGACCCGCGCCATCTCCGCGGCGAGGCTCGCCCTCTGCGCCCTCTCCGCGGCGAGGCTCGCCCTCTGCGCGGCGATGCGCGCCCTCCGCGGCGAGGCTCGCCTCGCTTTCTCCGCAGCGACCCGCGCCATCTCCGCGGCGAGGCTCGCCTTCTGCGCGGCGGGGCTCATCTCGGTGAATGACGCGCTACTCCCCACGGCGGTCCACCAGGCGAACGAGGTGAGCGCACCCACCACCATGGACACCGGCTCCTCTTCCGCGGCGAGGAGCACCTTCTCAGCCTCCTCAGCCTCCTCCGCGGTGATGCGCGCCTCCTCCGCGGTGATGCGCGCCTCCTCCGCGGTGATGCGCGCCTCCTCGTTTCTGGGCGGTGGGTGCGTTCGACTCTCACATCGTGGGCACTCGGTGGCGAATCCTTCGTTTATTTATTATATTTGCCACCGCCCACACGGGCATCGTCCCTGGGCGTCGCGTGATTTGATTGAATCAAGGATCCTTGAATTAAACCCCCCATATACCAAGGAATTACGATTAAGACAGCCGGACTTAAGCCCCTCAAGTGCCGCCCGAACACGGCCCCCTCGCCCTCTTTACGTTGCGCCGTCAAGGACAACACCGGATATCATCATGGGGGAATCTTGCCGGTGAGTGCCTGGCCCCTTTGCGTGTCCCGCCGGCGCGTCGCGGCGCCTCCACCGCCGCGGATCCGCCGCGTTGGCCCGCGAAAAATCGGAAACCCTAGCGAGACGCACGGGGCGCCGGCGACGTCGTCGCGCGTCGCCGTCGCGAACCTTCACGACCCCGCTGACCTCTTCATATCTTCCCTCTCCCTCCACAGCCTCTACGTGCGTGGTATCATCCTGGGGTACAAGCGGTGAGTGCATCCTCCGGCCCGAACGACCCGTCTCGAGCGGGCGCATCTCGCGTCTCCGTGCCTTTTTCCGTCTAGGGTTGGGGTGGCGGGTGCCCCCGGAAACGCGCGGCGCCGGGCCCGCGCGCGATCCGACGCGTCCATTCGGCGGTCCATGCGATGATCGTCGTTATGGTTAAACGCGTCGACGTCGCGCGGGGACCCGTCCGCGTCTCGCCGTCGCGTGGGGACGTTCGGACCCGGCGACGCCGACCTCCGGGGATCGCGCCATCTCTTCACTTGCAAATCTCGCGTCGACCCGCGCCGCTCTCTCTTGATGAACACGTCGCTGACCCTCCACCTCCCTTCTTCCCCTCCCTTCATCTCCAGTGCTCGTACCAACCAGACCAACCACACCTCTCTGATCAAGCTCGAGAACGTGAACGACAAGGCGTCTGCTGACTTTTACCTCGGCAAGAAGCTCTGCTACGTGTACAAGGCGAAGACCAAGAAGAAGGGCACCGTGTTCCGCACCAGCTGGGGCAAGGTGACGCGCGCTCACGGGTCGAGCGGCGTGGTGAGGGCCAAGTTCAAGAAGAACCTCCCCCCCTCCTCCATGGGCGGCAAGATTCGCTGCATGCTCTACCCCTCCAGCATCTAAGCTGTGCAGGTCGGGAACGGGTCGTTGGGGAAAGCGCTCGGCGTTGACAAAGTAGTTGGCAATGACGAACGCGAAACTTAAGTACATACGTCGTCCGTACACACGTCTTCTAGCTAGCTAATCACGCATCCGCGCACGTCTCTGACCACGCCGGGTCTGGGTTCCTCCGGGTTCCTACGGTGAGTCGCCCTGTGTTCGCGAAGCTGCTCGAGCCATCTGTCTCTCATGCCCCATCCCTCCGGCGCGTCGTGCGTGGGCACCCTGCCCAAGTCCGCCGTGAGCACCCTCCAGTACGTGTAGTCACCGCACCCGCGGTGGCACGCCCACGTGCACGTCCCGAACTCCGTCGGCGTGGCCTGGTACCTCCACATCGGGTGCGGTATCCGCTGCGTCTGGTGGCACCTACTGCACTCGTACGCGAGGTTGAACTGTGAGCCGAGGATGCACGCGTCGCACGAGCGACCGTCCACGAGAGTTTTCTCCTGCTGGCAGAAGTTGCACTTGGCCCTCGGTGCCGGGCTTTTGGTCACGACCCCGTCGACGGAGACGGTGATGCGCTCGCGGCAACGAGGGCACTTCCCCGTCCTCCCTGCCTCCACCGTGTAATGCGCGCAGATCGACTCGAGGCATCCGAGGCAAACGCCAAAGGTGGAAGTCTCCCTCTGGCAGCACGGCAGCCTGGCGGCGACGCAGTCGGTATCGTTGAATGCCTCGAGGCAGACCGCGCAGTCGGCGGCTGCCATGGTCGCGAAAGTGCAGCCGCCGTCCTCCTACGCGCTCCTTAACAATGAGATACGTGTTGAGCGAAACGAGGAAATATGATATCCAGCCCGACCGCCTCGACGGTGTCTCACTTCGGCCGGCGCCGCGGATTCGTCCGCCATGTCGGCGCTCGCGCGCGTCTCGCTCCCGACCACGTCCGGGAGGACCTCCCCGGCACCAAAACTCCCTCATCGATGCGGCGTCGCGCGCTCCTCCCACGCGCGTCTACCCCGCCGCTCGTCCCGAGTGGTCTCGCTCGCGACGACGCGCGACGAGACGCCCGACGGCGACGGCGAGGAAGCGACCCCGAAGCGCCCGACGCTGCGCGAGGCTTCCGAGAAGTTCTCCGAGGACTTCTGGGACGAGGTGGGCAAGAGCCGGGGCGGGGTGCCCATGCTGAGGCGCATGAACGAGCAGCTCGACGAGGAGCGCGACGCCATGAGACGCGGCGACGCCGATCCCTCCCAAGCCTCGTCGACCGCCCCCGCCGCGGACGACGTCGAGACGCCATCCCCGGGCGCACAGGACGCGACCGCGTCCATCGACCCACAGCCGGAGGGGTTCTGGAGGCGGTGCACCATCGGAGGGTTGCTCATCGCCGCGGTCTTCTGGTGGTGGGGGCTGAGCGGGATGCACTGGCCGACGGCGCGATGGGTAGCTACGCACCCCAACGCGCTCCTCTGGTCCGACGAACTCGGGTGGTCGGTGGCTAAAGAGGTGGCGTTGAGGCTCGGGGCGCCGCTGCTGCGATGCGTCGTGGCGTGGTGCGCGATGAGGAGCCACTGGCGGGTGATGGCGGCGATTGGAGCCGCGGCGTTCGCGTGCCCAGTGGCGGATGTTTAGACTTGAAAGTTCTCAATTGGACGGGACGCGAGAGTTCACTGGGGTGGGACGGCGGGCGTGGACGGGCGCCTCGGACGCTGGAGTTGTGGTTAGATTTACGTGATTAAGATGAGTTAGTCTTGGGCTATCCGTGGGTTTGTGTTCTTCGGGTGGCGCTTTGGTTCCGAGACTCGAATTTTGCGACTCTGAGTTTCAATATTTACAAACAAGCGAAACAATGGATCAAGCTCTATGTATACCCCCCAATTCCCTTATAGTTTACCGGTTACCATGCCCTGGCGCCCACGGAGTAGGGCCCCTGAGGCATCGGCATGGGCTCCTCGCCCGCATGCTCAGCCTCAGCCTTCTCCTCCTTCGCCTTCTCCTCCGGGAGCACCGGCTCCGGCAACGTCTCCACCTCCAGGTCCTTCTCCACCTCCACGGCTACGGGCGCCGGGGAGGGAGGAGGGGGCGAAGGGGGAGGGTTGCAGACCTTGTCGACCGAGTAGGGCGCCGGGGTGCAGGTGTCGGTGGACACGAAGGTTTCGAAGTGGCTCTTGAGCTGGGCGCCGCACACCGCCTGCACCTGGCAGTCGGTGAGGCCGCAGTGCCCGTTATCCGCGCCGCTGTCAAAGCGGTCAAAGAGGTCCATGTCCTTCTCGTAACCCAGGTGGAGCTCCTCCTGGATCACGTGGAAGGACTCAAAGGAGGAGATGGTGGCGGCGAGCGCGAGGTGCTTCTGCTCGACGCCGTCGTTGTAGGCGACAACCTCGTCGCGGTAGTCGGCGAAGGCCATCTCGAACTTGTTGTGCGCGTTGACGAGAACCTCAAACGCGACTTGCTCGCCAGCCTTCTTCTGCTGGCACGTCTCGGCAAAGCACATGAGCTGGGGGGAGGCAATCTCCAGGGACTTGATGAGCTCCTCCAGCGCGTGGATGGAGGGCTCGCAGAGCTGCTGCCACCACACGAGGCGACGGCGGTCGTTGGCGTGGGACAGAGGGCCCTTGGACGCCCTCTGGTAGGAGAGAGACGCGTCGGCGATTGCGCCGTCGATGTCAAACTCGTCGGTGTGGTTCTGGCCGCTGCACAGCTGGATGAGGTCCGCGGTGGTCGCCTCGAGCTTGGCGTAGTGCGCCTGGTAGAGGCCGAGGTTGTGAACCCAGAGGGCGTGGCCGATGGTGCACACCTCGGTGGCGTCGTTGACGGCGTTGACCCAGTCAACGTAGGAAGCCTCGTACTTCATCTGCGCGTAAGCCGCCTTGGCGAAAGGGGCGTCGGCGTCGACGCGGCACGGGGGAGTGCCAACCTCGTGCTTGTTGTACCTGTCCTCAGCCGCCATGGACTGGCGCTGGGTGTGCTCGCAGTTGTTGTGGGTCACCTCGAGGGAGCCGCAGATGTGGTTCACGGTGGGCTCGCACGTGCCGAAGGACTTATCGCCGGTGATGCAGTGGTCGGGGACGGGCATCTCGCAGCTCACGTCGCAGAAGCCCTCCACGGAGGTGCAAACCTCGGTGTCGGTGAACGACGCGGGGGGCGCAGCCTCGCAGGTCACCTCGGCGAGTAAGGCCTTGGAGTCGTTGTACGCCGTCACGGCGGGGTACTCGTCGCGGGAGATGTCGAAGAGGAGATCCTCGCGCAACTGTTCGTGGTCCGAGGTGTTGTACACGGCGGATGCGTGCGAGTCGTGCGAGACGCAGCGCTGGTACTCGGAGGCGCCGAGGGCGGCGCGGGCGTTGGGAACGCCGTGCTGGGGGCGAACCTTCATGTTCGCCATCATCTCGATGCCCTTGAGCCTGGAGGCGGCGATCTCCTGGAAGTGGGTGTTCTGTTGGTAAAGGGTTCGGGGTGGCGGAGGTCAGCGGGTGAAATTGCAGCTGTTACCAAATGTTTTGGGGCCATCTCGCGCGGGGACCGCGGGGCGCGCCGCTCGCGATTTCGGGCGTATCGCCCGGATCGCGCGCGCGATATCGCGAAAGGGACCCATTCTCGATCCCTCCCTCGCGTCACGCGCCCCACGAGTGAAAACCAGCGCGGTGTTTGGATCGAGAGTGTGCGGGAAGCCGCGTCCCGGAAACGCACCTGGGAGGCGAGGACCTTCTCAATGCCGGTGGGTCCGCCGAGCGCGGCCATGTTGTTGCCGCGGAGGCCGGCCACCGCGAGCATCGCGGCACCGCCGAGGGCCGCGACGACCATCTTGGCGCGGCCGTAGCCGTCACCCTGCTGCCTGGAGGCCTTGGGCGGGGGCGCGGGCGCCGCGCCGTACTCGGTGTCATCCCCGAGGGTGGGGATGAGGACGCGAGAGCGATCGTAGCTCTGCATCGTCGATGTAGCCGAAACGCTGTGCGTGGGTGGCGAAACTAGCTCGGGGGTGTCGCCTGGAACCTGTCCGCGCGATCAAACCCGGGTGATACGTACGTGTCTTCTCGGGCACGTGCGTGTCAAGTTGTGCCATCCGCGGCGTGTTTCGTGCGTTGATATCGGTTTCGGAGCCCGCGGCCCGAGAAACGTCTCAATTTAACTTTTTCGGAACGAATTTCGAGATTTCGTATGGAAAGGTAGTATGAATCAGGGATTATCGAGGCCATTTTCGTTAAAAACGAGGCTGTTTTTGGGTTTTGTAACAGAAAATTTAGGTTACGGGCTGCTACTGCCTAGTAGTCAGGACTACTACGCAAAACTTATCTTGAAAAAATCGACGTCGACCTGAAACATTATTTTTTGGCGATGAGCCGGGTGGTACATTTTTTGGATTTGGATCTGGTGACAGTTTATACTGTTTGCCCATACGATTTATGGAAGTACGGTTACATCCAAACGGAATCGATGGGTGTTTTTTTTCTCGTGAAACCGAGACGGGCTCGGGAGAATCGGTTTGGTTGATCCGATTCAGCCTGTGATGAGTCTAAATAGCCATACAAATTCCTTTTCACGGGGCTGGAAATCTCGTCAAGTTGAAAATCCAAGGCGCGGGTTGATTTTATTGGTTTGCAACCAGGGAGGAAAACGACACACAAATCACGATGGGTAACGAGGGTAAATGCTCATACACATTTTACGGGCCGCCCGCGCACCTCTCAGTTTTGGTAACACCCGAAAGTGAAACTTTCCCAGTTTCGGCTTCAATTCGACTAAAAGAACTGATCGTCGCCGCGGCACAGCCACTGGATCGCACGCGCAACCAACGCGGACGCTCCGACCAACTTCGCTAGTTGCCTCAGTAACTCGCGTACCCAACGCCGTATCTGCATCAGGTACGCACAGCACGAAGCGCGCACCGCTCCCGCGGTCGTTCGGACCCTCACGCCCCCACCGGGGATGGGTGTTTTGGGCGGCCGGAAAGTGGGGTGTTCCACGGGTGGCCGGCGGCACGGGACGCGCCCGTTCGGGGCGCGCGCGCTTGAATATCGGCGCTACGACGCGACGGGGAGTACTAATCTGATCAATTGGTACTTCCCATCGCGGCGTATCGCGGCTATCACGCGCGCGCGCCCCCACGCGGGCGCGCCTCATCGCCGCGGACCTCCCAGGATCCGGGTTTCAACACCTGTGTACACTGTAGTGGTTACCGAGAAAAAATCCGCCCTCGCCCCAAACTGACCGCGCCCTCCCCCACCCTCCACCCACCCGATCATCCCAGATTCGGCTGTTAAACCGCCCACAGTAAAGCTTCTTTCTTTACTCGAACGCATTCACGATGGGCCGCACCGTCCTTCGTAACGTCGTCCTGGCTGGATGCTTCGCGTCCGCCAACGCCTGGGCCTCCATGATGGCTCCCCCCGCGCAGGTTGGCGTGTCCTCCAAGACTGGCCACATCGGCGCCATGGCTCCCGGCCGCGCGCCCGGCCCCGCCCCCGCCGCCGGCCCCTCCCGTGGCCCCGCCGCCTCCCCCGAGAGGTCCTTCGACCCCTCGCACATGCCCTCCGTGGATGAGCTCTTCCCCCAGCCCGAGGCTACCCCCAAGTACGAACCCACGTACTTCGGCGGCGAGAAGAAGAAGGGCGTGGACGCCTCCGAGCCCTGCATGGACTACGTGTGGGATTCCAACGGCATCATGTCCTACGTGCAGGTTCCCTGCCCCACCCCCAACTACATGGACGAGCCCGAGGGCACCGCGACCCCGATGCTGACCCCCGAGGAGGCGGCCAAGGCTGAGAAGGAGCCCGTAACCACCCCCCCGACCACCGTCGGCGCGCCCCTCACCGGCTGCTACGAGCTCGACTCCGCGCCCCCCCAGGGCTACGTGCACAAGGAGTCCAACCTCGAGTTCAACGTCGACCGCGGCGGTGTCCCCGCCGTCACCTACGAGGTGAACACCGAGCACCTCGCCATCCTCACCTGCGCGGCTCCCCCCGTGAACAAGTTCTCCCAGAGCGAATTCTGCGACGGCGGCGCTTGCGACACCGACTGCCACCTCGCGGTCCCGCCCAAGTGCAACTCCACCGCCTCCTCCTTCGGCGTGTGCGCGCCCACCGTTGACGGCATCTGCGACCTCCTCGACAACTCCGCGACCGCTTGCGACCTCGCGGCCCAGAAGGTCATCGACGCCACCAACTCGTACAACAAGCTCGACGTGGACAACTCCCCGTGCAAGTCCACCATCTTCGACGTGACCAAGGATGCCCACGAGTCCTACCGTCTCGCCTACGATAGCTGGGTGTTCGCGTACAACAACGCGTCCCACGCGTGCAAGGTTGGCGCCGCCATCCGTGACTACAACGGCATGGCTTTCGTCCAGCACCACCAGAACATGGACAACATCCAGAAGGTTTCGGAGATGGTGTGCAACGCCGAGGAGTTTGACTTCGAGGCCGCCGCCGCCGCCGCCCAGCCCAACCGCAAGCTCCTCCAGGTCTCCAACAACCAGACCTGCGCCCAGATCCAGGACCTCATCGAGCAGATCAAGGCGGACACCGACCTCGCCTCCCGCCAGATTCAGTGCTTCGCCTCTGAGTGCGTGAACACCCGCGCGCTTGAAAACTACAAGTTCCAGGAGCTCCTCAACTCTTACGAAATCTACAACAACACTCTCTCCTCCTACAAGGCTGCTGTCGTCGGCTACAACAGCGCTGTGGCGGACAAGTACACCAAGAAGGCTGCGGCTGAGGAGGCGTTTGGCGTGTTCAACCCGGTGAAGGGCTCCGTGTCTGACAAGTTCCACGGCGACCTCGAGACTTACATGACCTTTGCGTCCGGCGCGGCGGCGGGCACCTGCGGTCTCACCGACTGCGAGATGACCGCGGTGTGCTCGTACGAGATGCAGAACAAGTTCTCCGACTACGTCACCAAGTCTGAGCAGGGATGCGTGCGCAACGAGAAGCCCCTTGTTGAGCTGTGCAAGGACCGCCCGGTTGCCGCCCAGAACTAAGTGAAGAGACGATGCTGTATATATCGCGGAGCCCCGTGGGCTGTGGGGGCTCCTGCCTAATTTACCCTGCTTTTCCATTTGATGTTAACCTGTAATGAAGATTACATCACTTATTCTTAAACACACACAACCGTCTCCACTCTCGCCTACACATGAAAGAGTCGCGCCCAGCCTCAACCGCCGCCGGCGACGGCGCGCAACCTCGAGACTTGCGCAAAATGAGTCTTTGGGTGGTTCAAGTTTTAGGTGTCTAGTACTCAAAAATCCTCGGTTTGGGTGTTTCATAAAAAATCGGTTTCACACGAATCGCATGAAATTTACTCAAGAAATGACGGTTTACATTCCTCATATAAATGTCTGGGTCTATTGAACCCTCAACTTCGAGGACACCACCGCTCACGAAATCTCGCTCCAACCTCCCGGAACAATTCCGCGGGTTCTGTCTCGTGACTACCGCCCCGCCGAGGCGGCGAGCGCGATGGTCCAGTCCTCCGCGATGCGAACGTCGGGCTTGCGCACCGCCACCGCGTTCGCCGGCGCTCCGTCCCGCGTCGACGCCGGCGCCGCGACGACGTCGCGCGCCTCCCCGTTCACAACCGCGCCCCCGTGCCTCGCGGCTCCCAGGATCAACACCCGCTCCACCGAAACATCCGCCCACGCCGCTCCTCTCGATGCCGCGTCCCCGGCGGACGCCGCGCCCGTCCCGCCGGCGCCGCCCTCCACGCCGCCCGCGCGCGCGCTCGCAGCCGTCGGCGCCGAACACCTCAGCTCCTTGTGCTTGGAGAACGTCACCGCCCTTCGAACGTACGAGCCCATCTCGCTGGCGCCGTCGTCCAGATACACCTCGCCCACCGCGTCGCCGTTCGCATCCGGCGCGACGACCAGCGTGAGCGGATCACCGCTCATCGCCGCCGTGGACCGCCGCGGACGATCGCGCCGGGGTACCACGTACCCGCCCCGGACAAACGTGGGCACATCCGCAATTGACACCGGATACCTGCCAACAGTTGAAACAAAACACAAGGCCTCAGTACAATTGCCCATACGAAGATTATGGTAAAACGTAACTCACCTCCAACGCTTGGGACCGACGTGTTTCTCCCCAGTGTCGAAATCGTACCAGACACCCTTCGGCAGACTCACGTCCACGCCGTCGGCGCCCTGGTGAAGCACGGGGTGGACCAGGATCGCGGGCCCGAGCATGACGGCGTCTTCCCTGGCCCACACAGACGGATCATCGGGGAACTCATACCACTGTAAACAAAACACGACGTCAGAATAATTGCCCATACGATGATTAAAAATAAACTTACCAGGGGTCGGAGCACCGGCGATCCTTCCCGACTCGCGGCGTCGAATAGGGTGTAGAGGTACGGCATGAGCTGGTACCTGCGACGGATCGCCTCGCGGATCACGGGGGTGTAGTCATCGCCGAACAGCCACGGCTCGCGTCGCTTGGTCTCCAGATGCGCGTGCCCGCGGAAGAAGGGGTAGTAGATGCCGATCTGGTACCTGCACACAAAACACGCCGTCAGTCCAATTGCCCACACAAGCATTACAGTAAACTCACCATCGCGTCATGAGCTCGGCGTCTGGGTTGCCGAAGAAGCCGCCCACGTCAGCTCCCGAGAACGTGAGCCCGGTGAGCCCGAGCGTGGTGACCATCGGGATGGACACGCGGAGGTGATCCCAGTCCGCGGCGTTGTCACCGGTCCACACCGGACCCACTCGCTGAGTACCTATACACAAAACACGAATTGCTCAGTCCAATTGCCCGTGTGAGATGATTAAAATTGACGTACCTGCGAAGAACGCTCGGGAGAGCACGAACGGCCGCTCGTCGTTCCGTCTTCGGATGCCCTCCGCGGTCGCCGCGTGATAGTACATGCCGAACGCGTTGTGCACCTCCCTGTGCTCCACCCCCCCGGCGTGTATGAGGTCCTTCTGCATCGTCACCTCCGGGCCGTTGAACACTGTACACAAAACACACGGGACGTCAGCCCTCAAATTGCCCATACGAGAAGAATTAAAATACACTCACCCGATGGCTCGTTCATGTCGTTCCATATGTACAGGTCCTTGGTGCTCCCTACGTACTGGTCCAGTCCGAACTTACCCGCCCACCAGTCCCGCACCACCGGTGAGGTGACGTCAAGGTACATGGAGCTCCCGGGCCAGCACCAGCCGTCGAAGTCCGTCGTTCCGTCTGCTTTCTTGACGTAAAAGTTTTTGCTCTCCGCCTCCTGCGAACACGTAAAAAACACGACGTCAGTGTGATTGCGCATACAACATATAGAAATAAAGATATACGAACCTTGAACACCGGGTACCCTCCGTCCTTCTTGACGTGCGGGTCCACGATGGTGACCATCTTACGCCCGCGCGACGCAACGTCCTCGATCATCCGTCGCGGCGTGGGAAACTTGGCGCGGTCCCACGTCATGTACCGTTTCCCGTCGGTGTGTTCGATGTCGAGCCTGTGAACAAAACACGCCGTCATTATAATTGCCCATGTGAAATGAAAATAAAAATAAACTCACCACAGCACGTCGTACGGGATCTCGTGAGCGTCAAACCCGGCGTCAACCTCGGCGACGTCCTTCTCGTCCCTGTAGTTCCACCTGCACTGGTGGTACCCCAGCGCGAACTGCGGGGGCATCGTCGTCGTGCCCGTGAGTGAGGTGTACTGCCGGATCACGGCGGCTGGGGACGGGCCTGGCGCGATGAACAGATCCAACGACCCGCTCTCCGCCATCCAATGCGTCCGCACAGCTGTGCTCCCCTTGTCTCCTCCGCTCACGTCGACGTACGTCTCCGTGGGGTTGTGGAAGTAGACGCCGGAGGTGACGGTGTCCACGTCTTTCCCGAACATCCCACCGCCACTCACCTTGGCGTGCGCGAGCATGACCGGTATGGACCCGTAGAGACCGAACGGTGATTCCGCGGTGTACTCGAAGACGTCGAGGTTGTACATTCGGTACGGCTCCGTGACCGCGGCGCCGTTGGCGTACGTCTCCTTGAGCGCCAACGATGTGGCGCGTTCGGGGATGCCGTAGACGTGCTCGGCGTCGGGGAATGTGACGTCGAAGGCGAGCGCGGTGGGTCCGTTGGGACGCGAGTCCGTGTGCGAGTTGAACGATTCGGACCACGACTCGCCCTCGGTGGCGGGCGATGCCTTCTTGTACTCGAACTGGAAGAGCGATCGGTGGTTGAAGACGACGGTCTCGTGGCCGCGGACGCGGAGCGCGACGCGGAACGGCGCGTGGGTCACGACGACGTCCACGTCGGCGTTCTTCGTGATGAAGACGGTGCGTCCCTTCGCGGTGCGATCGACGTCGGCGAATTCGGACGGTGCGAGGTCGTCGACGAGGACGTCGGGGATGACGTACCGCGGGTGATCCGGCTCGTCCACGCGCAGGCGCACGACGCCCTCGGTGCCGTAGGGCGTGAGCTCGATGCGCAGCGGGGCGGATTCACCGACCGCGGCGAGGTCGGCGCCCCATCCCCCGCCGCCCGCGATGGGCTCCCACCGCCCGGCGATCGAGTAGATCTCGCGCGTGGCGCCCTCGGGTCGATCGCGGTGGCGTTTGCAGAAGGATGACGTGTCGCATTTCTTGAAGTCGTTCTCCTTGAAGCCGTGCACGTCCGGGGCGGTCGCGAGCGCCAAGAGCGCCACGAGCGCCACGATCGCACCCCCGCGCCGCGTGCGCATGGCGGGTGGTGGCGCGTCTTATTTTGGACGATCGATCGGAGAGGACTGCGACGACAGGATGGAGACCTCGGCTTTTCCTAATCAGTTGGCGGGGGCGCGGCGACGGCCATGGACGAGGCGGAAGACGACGTGGTTCCGAGCCCCGCGCGGCGCACACCATGGGGGACCCCCGGCGGCAGGGGCAGGTACCGGAGCCACCACCGTCCGTCGCAAGGAGGGGAAGGGCCGTACATCAGCAGGCAGTTCCTCACATTCTGCGTCGCCGCGGTCGCGTTCTTCGGCTTGTCGCAGCACATGGCGCGACAGAACAACGGTGCGTTCGAGCGACACTTCCAGGAGCTCGCCAAGGTCAAGGACGACCGGCGTAAGCTCCGGACGCAGGTCGAGGCGCTCAAGGCGGAGAACGAGAGGCTTCGAGGCGAGGCGAAACGATAGAGTAGAATTAGATTGTGATGAATTAGTACAGTAAGCGAGAGGGCGGCTCATTCGAACCCGTTCACGATGAGGTGCACTATGACGGACGCGATGTATCCCAGCGCCACCGCGGGCGTCCACTTGAGGTGCGACCTGAACGTGTAGCACCTCGAGTTCACCCCCATCAAACCCACGCCCGCGGCGGAACCCACGCTGAGCAGCGACCCGCCGACTCCAGCCGTCAGCGTTAGCAGCAGCCACTGCGTGGTGGTCATCAGCGGGTCCGTCTGCAGCACCGCGTACGTCATCGGGATGTTATCGATGACCGCGGAGAGCGCGCCGAGCACCACGTTGGCGACGTTGGGCCCGAAGTTGCCGTACATGAACGTGGACAACGCGGAGAGGTATCCCATCACGCCCAGCCCGCCCACGCACATGATGACGCCGTAGAAGAAGATCAAAGTGTCCCACTCCGTCTGCTCCAGGCGCTTGAAGATGTCCAGCGCGTGGTCTTTACGTCCATCACCTCCGCCGATGCGACCCGCCATGCCTCCGTCTGGCTCAGCCGAGGAGGGCCGAGGGGTGGGTTTCCGCGGCGATTGAACCGCTCCAGCCTCCGGATCGTCTGGCGTTGACGTCTCCTCTGCATCGTTCTTCTTATCCAGCGCGCGTCCCCGCCACCACCCGTACACCTTGAGCATACCGAGCCCGGTCATCATCCCGAGCACCGGGGGTAAGTGCGCGTACGAGTGGAAGCACGCCGTCATGAACACGGTGGCGACAAAGAGCAGAATCACCTCGACGGCGCCGGGGAGGAGCGCCACCGCGACCTCGCCCTCGACCCTCGGCGGGACTGCATCCTTGATCCGCCTGTTCATTAAGAACGCGGGGACGAGCCAGTTCACCACCGCGGGCGCCAGTAGACCCGGGAACTCCTCCAGCCGTACTTTCCCTTTCTGCCACACCATGAGCGTGGTCAAGTCTCCGAAGGGTGAAAACGCTCCACCCGCGTTGGCGGCGACGACGATGTTGACGCAGCACATGGACACGTACTCGTCGTACCCGTGCCCGAGGTTGCTGATCACCGCGCCCATGAGCACCGCCGTGGTCAGGTTGTCCGCTATGGGCGAGAGCCAGAAGGCGATCAACCCGGTGATCCAGAAGCAGCTCCGGTAACTGAACCCGCTCTCCACTAGGAACCACCGCAGCCTGTTGAACACGTTGAGCCTGTGCATGGTGTTGATGAACGTCATGGCGCAGAGTAAAAACAAAAACACCTCGACGAACTCCGTCAGGTTGTGCCTCGCCGCGGTGGTCACGAAGTACAGCGAGTGACCGCCCTCGCGGTACCCCAGCGCCACCAGCACCCAGATGATCCCGGCGGCTAACGTCACCGGTATCGACTTCTTGAACCCGTGCCCGACGCTCTCCTCCATGATCGCGGCGGTGTACCCCGCGATGAACACCAGCAGCGATAGCATCCCCTGCCACGTGCCCGTCATGTTGTGCATCGGCCGTTTGCCGCTCTTGCCGTCCTCGGTGTACACCATGGTGTCCGCGGCGGCTTTCATGGCTTCCACCTTGTCGTCCTCCGCCTTCTTCTCCTCCGCCTTCTTCACCGCGTCCGGGTCGGACTGGTTCACGTTCTTGAGGTGGTCATCGGAGGTGGACGCGTCGTCGGTGGCGGCGAGCGCGTCGGTGGCGGACGCGCCGGGGGACTTTGGCGTCGCCGATCGATCGTCGTCGTCCGTGGGCACCGCGATCGGGGTGACGACGGATCCCGGGCTTCCGATGCCCCCCCCGCCGGCGGCGATGGCGCTCGTGGTGTGGAACATCGCCCCGCCCGCGATGAGCCCGAAGAGGATGAGCGCCACGAACGCGGCCAACGTCCTGTTCGCGTCGATCGCCCTGGCCAGGCGGTGGAACGCCGCCGGGAGCTTCCCCTCCCTCAGGGTGCGCCTGGAGTCAGGACCCAGGCATTCCCGCACCTGTCCGTAGATGTTCTGGAACGCGCGCACCATTCTCTCGCGTCTTCGTAATGATCTCGATTGTGTAGGAGTCGAGGCGGCCGTGTTCATTCAATCACGCGACGGTGACGGACATGACGCGCGACGACGCACAGACTGATAGATCTCGGACGACGTTTGGAGTATAAGGTCAGATTTATGTGACGCAGAGGGAGTGGGGGCCATGGAAGACCGGGCGTCGTCGGGCGCGTCCGCGTCGCCGTCCTCAACGATGGATGACACGGCTAGACACGCTCCCGAGCCCCTGACGATGGAGCGGCTCGTCGCGGGCGGTGGGGCCGGGGCGTTGTCGAGGGTCCTGACGGCTCCGATAGATCGCGTGAAAATCTTGTTCCAGGTGAACCGCGACGGGCTCGTCGCGCCCGGCGGATCCGTCACCCCCGTCGCCGCGTTGGGCGCCGCGCGGAGGATCATCGCGCAGGAGGGCGTGACCGCTCTGTGGCGCGGAACCGGAGCGGCGGTCACCCGCATCCTCCCCTACAGCGCGACGACCTTCGCCGTGTACCCAATGTACAACGCCGCCCTCGCGCACGCGTTCGGGACGCCCGAGAGCGGCGACATCGCCACGAGGTTCGCCGCCGGGGCGCTCGCGGGGACCACCGCGACGGTGTTCACGTACCCGCTGGACCTCCTGCACGCCAGGTCCGCCGCGCATCTCACGCCGCATACCGCCGACTTTGGCACCCATCACGGAGTAAACTTCGCCGGAGTCGCCAAGTCCGCGGCGGACCCGTCGAAGGCGTCGAGTAAATCCCCGGCGCCGATGGGGTTCCGGGGATCCGTCCGACACCTCCACGCGGTGTTCGCCAACGGAGGTACCCGTTCGCTCTACGCCGGCATAGGCCCCACGCTCATGGGCATCGTCCCGTACGGCGGCATCTCCTTCGCCACGTTTGAGACGATGAAGACGTTTTACAAGCGACGCGACGACCACGACTGGGACGAGGACGACATGCCTTTAGGGTACAAGCTCGCCGCGGGTGCCGCCGCCGGGTTCGTGGCGCAGACCGCGACGTACCCGTTGCACGTCGTTCGACGGCGCATGCAGGTGCACGGCGCGGGTATCTACGCGGGCGTGTTCGAGGGGCTGAGGGATATACACGCGAAGGAGGGCGTCGTGAACGGGCTGTTCAAGGGCGTGGGTCTGACGTGGCTGAAGGGCCCGATCGCGGCCGCGATCGGGTTCACCGCGAACGACGTGTTCAAGCTGGCGGTGCCGGCCGCGAGGCGCGCGCTTCTAGACGCGGCCGCGAAGCCACCGGAGCCAACCCCGGCGACCTATCTGGAAGCCAAACAGGTGAACGCCATCGAGAGCTTGGTGGCGGGGGGACTCGCGGGTGCCGTCGCCAAGACCACGATCGCGCCCGCGGACAGGGTGAAGATCATATACCAGGTCGACCCGTCCCGCCCGTTCACCTTGCGATCCGCGGCGAGGACCGCCGGGGACATCGTCCAAAAAGAGGGCCCGCTCGGTCTGTGGCGGGGCAACGGCGTCATGATGGCGAGGGTGGTACCCTACGCGGGCGTCACCTTCCTGAGCTACCCGCGGTACGAAGCCGCCGCCAAGCGCGCGTGCGAACGACTCTTCGGGGATAAGGCGGGCGAGGGCGGCGGGGAGGAAGGCGGCGGGAAGCGCATCGCGGTGCGGTTCATCGCCGGCTCCGCGGCGGGCGCGACGGCGACGGCGCTCACTTACCCGCTCGATCTCATGCGAGCCAGGTACGCGGCGAGTGGCATGGTGGGATCCCACACGCATACGCACGCCGCCAAACCAAACATGAGCGTGGTGTCCACGATACTGCGCACGGAGGGGATCCGCGGTCTCTACGGCGGTCTCACTCCGACGCTCGTGGGTATCGTCCCGTACGCCGGGATATCATTCGCGACGTTTGAGACGCTGAAGGGTACGTGGAGGAAACGAGCCGCGGCGACGGCGTCCGCGGCGGGTGAGACGTGGGATCCCGACGCCCCGGGCGCGGCGCAGATGCCGGTGACCACGCGGCTGCTCTTCGGCGGGCTCGCGGGTCTATTCGCGCAGAGCATGACCTACCCTCTGGACATCGTGCGAAGGCGGATCCAGGTTTTGGGTTCAGCCGGGGGGTACGTGAGCCCCTGGAAGGCGCTGTTGGACATCGCGCGCACGGAGGGTCTGCGCGGGGGTTTGTACAAGGGCGTGACGATGAACTGGGTGAAGGGGCCTTTCAGCGTCGCGGTGAGCTTCTTCGTGAACGATAGCGTCAAGGCGTACTTTCGGGAGCTCCACGCCTGAGTCGGGGCGGTATCTATGATTCTTTCAATTTTAGCCGAGTCATCAACCAAGTTTATTGTTAGCCGAAATTTGTGTGTGTTTGCCCATAGGGTCCCACAAACGGACTCAAGTTTCAATCCATTCGTTCGTCGCGGGCACGGCACCCTCCCTCGGCTCGCTCGTGGACGGCTCCAGCCGGTCGCGGTCCTCCGGCGACACCCAAAGCTTCCCGATCTCCTCCTCAAACTCCGGCTCGGGCACCGCGTGCGTCTCGAGGATCGCTCGCATTTTGTCCCAGTCCACCGTCTTGTGCTCCACCAACGCATCCGTCACGGCGTCAATCGCCGCCTTTTGCCGCCGCGCGAACCTCCTCGCCGCCCGGTGCTCCATCTCCATCATCTCCCTCGCCTCGATGTCGGAACGGTAGTACCGGTCCACGGTGGTGGACCGGATCAGCATCTCCACCGCTTCGGTGCGTAGGAAATCTTTAACCTCGTACTGGTCAACCGCGGGGACGTAATTGAGCTGGCTTCCCTCAAAGGACATACCCGCGCTCGTGACCATCATCGCGGCGATCTCCCGGGCGCGAGCCGTGTACGGCGCCGCCGCCGCGGTGAGGTTATCGAAGCCGTAGTGCTCCTCCTCGGCGAGCTGGGGCACGAAGCACGAGCGCAGGTGCCGCTGGATGATCGCTCTCGTCATCGCGTTGGGCCTTTCGACTTCGGGGAAATCCTTCAGCGCCACGCACCCGTCCATGTTGGTCTCCCTCGGCGTGATCGTCGCAAAGTTGAGCTTGCAGACGTCCCTGAGCAGAATAGCGGTGGCCACCGCGCATCCCGCGTGCACGCGCGCGATCCGTCGCTCGTTCTCCTCGCCGCGATCGACGGGCAAGATCTTACCAAGTTGCTCCGCCTCCACCGCCTGGTCGAAGTTCGCCTGGCTGACGTCGTCGCGGCCCTCGCGAGCGGCGGCGAGGCACGCGGTGTTGACCACGTTGGCGATGATGGCACCCGTGAACCCGTTCATCTCGTACGCCAGGTCCTCCAGGTCCACGTCGTCCGCCAAAGGCTTGTCCCTGACGTGAACCTTGAGAATCTGCAGGCGGCCCTCGCGCGTGGGCGGTTGCACCGTGATCTTTCGATCGAACCGACCGGCGCGAACCAACGCCTTGTCCAGTACGTCGATGCGGTTCGTCGCGGCGATGCACACCACCCCGGAGTCGCTCCCGAACCCGTCGAGCTCCACCAGGAGCTGGTTGAGGGTCTGGTCGCGTTCGTCGTTGCCGGACCCGCCGGCGCCGCGGGGCCGGCCGATGGCGTCGAGCTCGTCGATGAAGATGATGGACGGCGCCTGTTTCTTCGCCTGCGAGAAGAGGTCGCGGACCCGCGCGGCGCCGACGCCCACGAACATCTCGACAAACTCGGACGCGGTGAGGGAGAAGAACGTGGCGCCGGACTCCCCCGCGACGGCCCGAGCGAGGAGGGTCTTGCCGCAGCCGGGGGGACCGGTGAGCATCACGCCTTTGGGAACCTTCGCGCCGGACGCCTTGAACTTTTCAGGCTTGCGGAAAAAGTCGACAATCTCCGCGAGCTCAATCTTCGCGTCGCCGATCCCGGCGACGTCGTTGAACTTGACAACCTGCGACTCGTCGCGCATTTTCATCTTGGACCGGAGCTGACCTTGCTTCATCCGGCGGCCAGCCTTCTCAACCTCCTCCTCCGCCTTTTTGTCAATCTCGGAGAGATCAACCTCGTCAAACGCCGCCTGCTCAGCCGCGGCGACGGCCTTCTCCTTGCGCTTCTTGTCATCCTCCTCCTTGGCGCGCTGCGCAGCCGCCATGGCCTCCTTCACGGCGTCGCCGTCCCCGCCGGCGTCGCGCTTCCCGATGACCTTCATGGATCCGAGCTTCATGAACTTATCCGCCGCGGCGGCGGCGTCGCCGCCGCCGGTGCTCCCACCCCCGGGTCCGCCCCCTTCCTCGGAGATGAAGAACCGCGCCCGCGCCTGGAGCTTCGCCCTGCGAACCTCGAGCTCCTTCTGCGCCTGTTTGTATCCGTCCGGGTCCGTTTCCTTGTCGATGGCGTCGATCTTGGTCTGCAGGAGCTTGAGGGAGATGTCCCCCTCCACCTTCTTCATCGCCTCTTCCCTGCGCTCAATCTCCATCATCTTCTGCCTGTCGTCAAAGTCACCCTTGAACCTGTTCATGCTCCACACGATGAACCACACGATCCCGACGCCGATGAGAGGCACGCCGTAGTTGGTGAAGAGCAGCGCGGACGAGTCCTTGGCTCCCATGTCGATGCCGGTGCCGGTGGCGTC
>Ga0302116_1000111_pt1 | contig 43658 bp, 24 predicted proteins | sample AG5_SCM_MG_FD_203124 | JGI IMG/M metagenome (GOLD analysis project Ga0302116, IMG submission 203124) | Marine microbial communities from Western Arctic Ocean, Canada - AG5_SCM | ecosystem: Environmental > Aquatic > Marine > Oceanic | place: Canada: Western Arctic Ocean | collected 2017-10-01 | reverse complement strand
GCACGCGCTTGACCACCGCGAACCCGCCCGTGCCGAGGGTGTCGAGCACGTCGTAGAACTCCAGCGGATGTCCCTTCTCCGCGCCGATCTCCAAGTTGCCCACGGAAGCCTCGGCGAGGATGGACACGGGGCCGCTGCTGTTCTTCTGGTGTAGGCTCCTGCTCTTCGTGCGGAGCTTGGCCCGCGACCGAGGTCGGTCGGGGTCAGCCCCTTGGCTGCTCATGCACGCGCCCATCGCGACGGCCTACGTCGCGCCCGTGGGGTCTGACCGACCGGCGCCCACCTGCCGCGAAGGACACGTTTTTTGGTGACGACGACCAGGCTGGACGATGACAAATATTGCATGTTGTATGGGTGGCCAGTCTGGAGATTCGCAAAAATAATATCCCAAAGGGTGGCGTAATCTGCCACGCAATGGCGTTACATTATCACGTCAGCAGCTTTCCAGAGTGCATCTCGCGGCAATCCGAAAAGGCCCACTTCGTTGGGCACCTTTGACGAGTGACTCCCGGGAGTCCCGGGATGAGGAGGAGGCCCGCCGCCTTGGTGATCGTCGCGATCGTCGCGATATCGATCGTGTACGCGCTCATCGCCTCGCCTCGGCCATCTTCGGGTCTCGCGAGCAAGGACCCGGTCTGCGACGTCGCCCGTGATGTTCAGGTTTGTTCACATCAGCTCAAAGGCATGGCGAGCCTTCCCGTGGAGGACCCGCCGGTGGACGGGTCCCTGGCGGGGATGACCGCGATGTGGCGCGAGGGCATCACCTGCTTCGACGTGGACGGCTCGCTCACCTCCGACGGCGCGATGCTCGCCACCCACCCGCGCCGCTTCGCGGACGCGACGGGAGGGAAGATGCCGGGCGAGGTGACGCTGAGGCAAGCGCGGGAGGCGGGCGCGGCGGACGACGCGTTTCCCACGCTCGACGATCTCATCGCGCACTTCGCCTCGCTGGCCAACACGGAACCGCCCGACTTTCGGCCACCCGCGTGGCGGGGAACCGACAGCTTCGCGCGGCGGAGCGCGAGCGGAAGTAGCGGGAGTCGGCATCGCAGTCGTCGTCGTCGTCGAGCGGCGCCCGAGCTGACGGGTCCGGTCCTGTGCCTGGATCTCAAGGGCGAAGCCCTCGCCCCACAACACGCCACGCGTCTCGCCACGCTCGCGACACGCCTCGGCATCGCCGGCAGGGTGCTCGTGTACGTGTACGACGGCGGCGACGGCGACGCGGTCCTCGCGGAAATAAACGAGAAACACCCGAACGTCGCCGTCGGCCTCGGGCGGCGAGACGAAAACGCCCAACACTGGGACGTTACAGCGTTAAGACCGATGAAGGGAATCGCAGCGTTGGTGCCGAGCGCGGGGTTCGACGGTGGGTGGTACGCGAAAGCGGTCCTGACCGGTGTACACGTGATTAACTGGGTAGTGGACGATGAGGACGCGATGAGAACGAGTCTGTTGAACGGAGTCAGCGGGTTCATAACCAACGAGCCGGGACGTATGCTCCGCGCCCTGCGTGACACACGGCTCCGGTGCGAACGAACGTGACGACATGCCGGCCAAACAGTGTAGACTAGCGGACTTATTAGCAACAACACGACGTAGGTATTAGGTGTTAGGTATACGTAGACACTGAAACAAACAATCAAGCGCCCCTGAAGCGGAGCACGAGGTAGGTGAGAGCCGCGTTGGCGAGCACCACGTTGCACTGCGCCTTCGCCGCCAAACGCGCGCCGCCCCTCAACGGCAGACCCATATCCTCCAGCACGTCCTCGCCCGTGCGCGGACACGGCCCGTCCATCTTCTTCTTGGCGCGCGCGACGATCAAACCCTTCGCGCCCTTCGCCGCCGACTTCAAAACCTTCGTTCTCGAATCGTCTCCCAGCGGGTCGAACCGCAAGCCCTCAAACTCCGAGCACAGGCACCCGCGGAAGGCCCACTTGATCAAACTAGCGTTCGCGAGCGGCGCGAGGGACTCGGGAACCTCCGCGAACGCGCCCGTCTCGTCGCCGAGCATGATGGACAGGACCATGACGCACGGCCCTATCGCCAACGCCGTCTCCGCGCTCGGGCTCAACGCCCCGACGCTCGTGCCCAGCGTCGATGCCGCAGCCGTCTGCAGCGCGAGCGTGCTCAGGAACCACCCGCGTCCTTCCTTCCGTAGGCCCACCATCGGTCCCATGACCGCACCGAACACCACCGGGATGATCATGTCCACCGGGGTCTCCACCAGAAGTTTGCTGAAGAAATAAGGACCCGCCGAATATCCCCCCCGTTTGCGCCCCATCTCCCTCGCCACCGTCGCCCTTTCCCGTGGGAACCCGTTAAGGGACCGGCACACGGCGAGCATGCTGGTGTTGATACACGCCTGCATGAGCACCGCGGCTCGTCGCTTGACGCTCTTGGGTCCGTTGCCGATTTTGAAGTTGCAACCGCCGAACGCGGCGGCCAAAGCGCACGACGAGACCAACTGAGTCACGCGCACCCACGCCTCCCTGCGAGTCTGCCGCCACGCCCTGCCCAAAAGCAGCTTGAACTGACGAAGCGGACCGACGCCGTCGCTTCTCGTTAACCCTGTATCGTTAACCCTTTCTGACTGTTTGCCCGTGGGAGGGACCTTCGCGTGCGACTTATTCGCCGCCGTCTTTGCCCACGCTTCACAAATCGCGTCTACCCGCGCCGCGTCGATGGCTTCATCGTCAGCGCCTCCGTCGCAGTTTATCGCCACCAGATCAATCAGAAACTCCGCCGGGTTGTAATGTGTCGGGCACGTGTGCCCCGTGGACTGAAAGTGCGCCAATACCTCAGCCGCCGGGCCGCAGTACGCCACCCGGCCGCCCGACGCCAGAAGTAAGACGTCGTCCAGCCGTTCGAAGATGGCCGACCTCGGTTGATGCAACACCGCGACGACACAGCTGTGTTCCTCCCTCGCCGTCTCCGCCAGCTTCTCCACGATCTTATCCGCGGCGTGTGCGTCCAGGCCCGTGGTGGGTTCGTCCGCCAGGATGACCCCGCCCGCCGCTTTCGTTGACGTGGACGAAGACGACGAAGCGTCACCATCGGTTCGAGTCCGGGAGTACCGAAGGCACAGCGTCTCGCATGCGATGGCGAGGCGTCTGCGTTCGCCGCCGGATATGCCGCGGACTTCTTTGCCGCCGGTGTCGCCGCCCACGAGGGTATCGGCGCACGCGCCGAGGCCCAGCCTGCGGATGACCGCGTCGACGTCGGACGCGTCGCCGCCGTGTAGCCGCGCATCGAGCGTCAGTGTCTCCCTGACGGTGAGGTTGCTGAAAAATCTCGGGTCCTGCTCTATGTAACTCAGCGGGACGCGGTCGCCGGCTGGACGTGGGCCCTCGTGGAAGGGTTCGCCGGCGAACGTGACATCACCGTGAAGCCCGTCCGTGTTGGAGGGCCGTAGTCTTCCCGCGAGGATGTTCAACGCGGTGGTCTTCCCCGAGCCGCTTGGGCCCAGGATCCCCAGGAGTCTGCCGCAGCGCGCGACGCCGCTCGTGCCGCGGAGGATCGTCCGCTCCTTGCGTTTATCTCCGCGATGAACGACGTATCGCAGATCGTGCCACCCCAGCGCATCCTCCTCGGACTCGGGGGGCGCGGGGGGAGGCGCCGGGGTGGGCGCCTCAGCCTCAGCCTCGGCCATGCGGTGCGACTTAACAATGAATAATGGGCGCCCCGAACGAGGTCGACAAAAAGCATCTCTTCTGCAGGGGACTGTAAAGGCTCAGTCGTCAAACTCGTAGAGGGGAGACCGGGTGGCGCGAGAGCCCGGAGGCGAAGGCCCGCGGCGTCAGGCGGGAGATCGGAGGCGCGACGGGCGAACGCGCGAGTGTCCGGGGATCCCAGGGCGGGCACGTGGGCCCACGCGCGGACCCGGCGAGCGGAAGGACACATCTCAAGTAGCCGTGGAAAAAGGCGTGTGCCGTGCCCATCCATCTGAGGATCTGGGACGTGCCCACCGGAGGTCGGACCCGGCCGCCGCCATGGCCACACATGCGCGAGGCGGCGAGGCTGGACCGTCCACGCAAACGAACCCCACGACCGTGGAGGCGCGCACGGCGCTGCGCAGGGGTGCCAACCTGCTGAAGTACTGCCGCAACGCCAAGCCCCACGTCGCGTACTTCCAGCTGTCCAAAGATGAAACCACGCTGGAGTGGGTCAGCAAGGGCGCCAAGGTGAAAGCCGTGCGCATGGGCCTGGTGACGCAGGTCATCGCGGGGCGCGAGACTGGCGCGTTCCGGTCCAGCAAACATAAACACCCCCCAGACCAGTGCTTCTCGCTCATGTACGCAGAGGCGGAGGGAAAGAAACCGAGAAGCCTAGATTTGGTGTGCGAAGACGCGGAGACGGCACAGCTGTGGCGGCTCGGTCTCGACGCCGTACGCGAGCGCGGAGGTACCGGCGTCACGTCCGAGGCGTTCAGCAGCGACGACGAGGACGGCGCCGCGCCGTCCTCCCCGATCCGCGACGCCAAGCTCGACACGATGGCGTCCGACTTGGGCGTCGCCATGAAGGTCAACTCGGCGGCTTCCAAGTTTATGAAACTTCGCGGCAAGGGTTCAACCGACGGGTCCTCCGTCGGTGTCCGGTCGCTTCGATCCTCCGCGATATCCGAGCCGCGCGAGCTGTTCCTCTGGGGCCGTCTGCCGTCATCCTTCGAGGCGGCGGGCGCCGGTGACGACCAGGGCGGTGGTGAGATGGGCGAGTTCATCGGCCCGAGCGTGGGTGGGTACAGGGAGTGGAGCCTCCCGGCTCGAGCTCCGGGCACCGCGGGGTTGGACGTCCGGTCCGTGGCGCTCGGCGCTCGGCACGCCGCGGCGGTGGTGCGTCACCAGGGTGTCTACACCTGGGGCGACGGACAGGGTGGGCGGCTCGGGCGCGGGGGTGACGTGGGCGACCGAGCCCGGCCGTGCAAGCTGGAAGGTACTGAATTTAAAAAAGCTGTGGAGGTCGCCGCCGGGGGTCAGTACTCGGTGGCGGTGTCGTACCACGACGGCGCGGCGTACGTGTGGGGGGACGCGTCCGGCGGGTGCCACGGCGCGCTGGGGATGGCGTGCCCGTCGGTAGGGATCGTCTCGGGGGTGAGCCGGCCGGTGAAGATGCGCGGGTTTCCGGATGGCGTTCGAGTGACAAATGTTTCGTGCGGGGCCTTTCACGCGGCGGCGGTGACCGCGGGCGGTGACCTGTTCACGTGGGGTGAGGGTGCCTTCCACGCGCTGGGCCACGACGGGGACAAGTCCACGTCGCCCACGCCGAAGCGAGTGCGGGGTTTGGTGGATGCGGGGCGGAGGGTGTGCGCGGTTTCGTGCGGCGTATACCACACCGCCGCGGTGGCGAAGGACGCCGCGATGGGACCCGGAACCGGCGAGCTCTGGACGTGGGGTGACGCCGACGGCGGCAAGCTCGGGCACGGGCTCGAGGCTGGGAAACACCCCGTGCATTCACCGCAACGCGTCCACGGGTTTGAGGAAGACGCCGACGTCACGTCCGTCTCGTGCGGACAGTGGCACACGCTGTCGATACTCGCCGATTATTCCCTTTGGGTCTGCGGCTCCGTCGGGCGGGTCGCCCCGACGGACCCCGCGCACGTCCCCACGCGCGTGGACATACCAGGCGGCGGGGGAGTCGAGGCGGTCGCGAGCGGCGAGTGGCACGCGGCGGCCATCGGACGTGGCCGCGGCGCCATCTACACGTGGGGTCGCGGCCGCAGAGGCGCTCTCGGGCACGCGGGCGGTCGGGACGAACACTCACCCCGCGCGTTGGGCGGAACTCTGGCGGGTGGCAGGACGGTGCACTCGGTGGCGTGCGGGCCGGAGAGCACGGCGGCGATCGTGTCGTCTAGGTCCATGACGGTCGCGGAACGCGCGGGTTTGACCAAGAAGAAGGATCTGGCGCTCAATTTTACCGGGAAGCCGGCCAAGCTGACCGAGTCCGGGCTCGAGACGGATGGCTCGGCGCCGGGGACGCCGACGCGCGGTGGATCCCGCCGCGGCCCGAACACGCACCATCCTCCCGGCCCCGCGATCACGCGCCCGCGGCTCGCGAGGACGCAGCCGGGGAGGATCAGCACGAGCGGTGGGTCCGCTCAGCCCGCCGGCGTCCTCGGCGCGGGTCGAGAGGATTCCCTTCTCAACCCGGACGGTTCTTCCCTCGCGGTGAGGCGCGCCAAGGCTGAGGCTCTGAGCGCCACGCGCGAACGGGACTTGCTCCGGCTGGAGGTTAAAGACCTCGCGGCGAGGCTCTCGCGGACGACGACGACGGAAGGAGGGGGGGACGTTCGGTCGCCGGAGGTTCGGTCCCCGAGCGGCGGACGACGGCGGGTGACGAGTCACCCGACAACTTCGCCGCGGATGACGTCTCCGGATGTTTCTAGAACGTCGCCGTTCTCCCCTCGCCGTTCCGCACCCGCGTCCACCCCACCGCGCGTTCCCGGCGGTCTCACCCTCGAGCGCGATCGCGCGCTCGCCGCGCGTGAGACCGCGGAAGCCGCGGCGGCGCTCGCGGCTGAAGAGGCGGCCAACGCCGTCGCCGAGCTGGAAGCTAAAGCGTCGGTGCTCGAGGAAAAAGTTGTCCTCGCCGAGTTTGAACTCGCGTCGCTACGGGCGCAGGTCACCGGGGATAGGGCACGCGACGCCGGGGTTGTTACCTCGAGTGCACCGCTACCACGGACGCCGCTGTCGCCGGTGGCGAGGTCCCCGACGCTCGCGGCGGAGGCTCGAGCCGCCTCGAGAGCAGCGCCCACCGGGGTGGAGAACGCGGTCGAGAAGGCTCGTTCTCCCGCCCGAGCCCCTCGAGAGTCCGCGCCCGCCGCGCTCACTCCGCCGGTGAATCCTCCGTTTCCCACCAAGGATTCAGCGACAGGTGCCACGACGCCAAAGGTCATAGTCGTACCGACGCAGCCACGGACGGTGATGGGAGATGAGTCGCCTCAGCCGACGGAGTGGGTGGAGGAGGTTGAGCCGGGTGTTTTTTTGACAATCGCCAGGCACCACTCCAGCGCCGCGAACGTGCTTCGACGGGTGCGGTTCAGCAAGACCAAGTTCAGCGACGGTAACGCGCAGGCGTGGTGGGAGCGAAACAGGGTGCGAATCATACGCGCGAGGGGGCTCAAGCTCGTCAGACCCGCGTCTTAATATCAAGCTAAGTAGTCTAGTAGGCAAAACAAACAAGTCTAGGTCATTTGGACGAAAACGGGGTCTCCTTCTCGTACCCCTCGATGGGCCACGATATCAGAATGAACCCGAACGCCAAGAAATCGTACATGGTGTGCGTGAACGCCGCCGTGCCCAAACCCTCGTGTAGGTACTCCAAACCGAACAGGAACCCCGCGCCGGTGGCCCAGTAAAAGTACGCCGGGGTGATTGCGTGAAGAGCGCCGAAGAACACGGACGTCGCGGTGAGCACCCCGACGGACGCGAGCTGTTCCGGTACGCCGATGTTTGTTAAAGTGCCGTCCGCGAAGGGCATGAGGAACCCCCGGAAGAACGCCTCTTCCCCAACCCCGGCGCCCAAGGAGAGCGCCATGACTCCCGGAAGCCCGAGCGGCGCGAGCGACGGGAGCACGCCTACTTTGAAGATGTCGCGAACTTCGCCGAGGAACTCGAAGCGGTCCGCCTGCGTGATGGCGAACGCCAGGGACGCGAGCAGTGGGAGGGACCAGAGTGAGCCTTGGTCGACGTTGACGTCCCTCATGGCGTCGAAGATGTCCGGGTGGACGCCCAGGTACGACGCCGCCACCTGCGACCCGACGCCCATGAGCGCGTAGAAGGCGCAGGAGGAGACGAGGAACTGCATGGGCGGGACGTTCTCCACCTCGAGGACGTCGACCTCCTCGCCATCCTCGCCGTTGACCGCCGCCTTGACCGCCGCGAGGTCCACACCGTCGGCGAGGCCGTCCAAGGGGCCGGGGAGGTCATCCTTGCCCGCGCGCGACGCCACCCGATAGCGCGATCTTCCCGTCGTCCGAGAGATGTTCGCGCCCGCCCGCGATGAAACAGACGCGACGCGGCCGGGCGCGGACGATCGCGGGAGGGACGCGCGGATCGACGCGGCGCGCGAAGATGCCGCGCGAGCCCACGCGAGCGGCGCGACGGCGGCGGTCGCGCCGAGCGAGACGGTCATCGCGCTCATCGTCCTGTGACCGTAGGTCGTGGAGGATAAGGCGTAAAAAGAGCAGAGGCGATGACGAGCTCCCGAAACATTTCTCAACTGTCGAGAGACACTTCGGGGCGCGCGAGGGCGAGGATGATCCGGGTACCTCCGTCCAAACGCGGAGGCTTTCGGATATCTAAAGTCGGCGAGCAGAGGACGACAGCGGAGCCAGTCCCGACAAACCTGGCTGATACAGGCTTGGCCAGCGAGGGTGAACTTGGGGAAGGGGAGGTGGATCCCGTGGATGTTACCAAGAATGGAGTAAAGCGGAAGAGAGCCCCTACGACGAAGGGGCCATGCGAGCACGGGGTTAAGTACCGCTCGCAGTGCAAGGTGTGTAGCGCTTGTCCGCACGGTCGTCGGCGAGAGAGGTGCAAGGAGTGCGGTGGGGCATCAATGTGCGAGCACGGTCGTCGGCGAGAGAGGTGCAAGGAGTGCGGTGGGTCACAAATCTGCGAGCACGGTCGTCAGCGCACTCAGTGCAAGGAGTGCGGTGGGTCTGCATTCTGCAGGCACGGTCGTCAGCGCCCTAAGTGCAAGGAGTGCGGTGGGACATCAATCTGCGAGCACGGTCGTCAGCGCCCGAAGTGCAAGGAGTGCGGTGGGACATCAATCTGCGAGCACGGTCGTGAGCGCTCTAAGTGCAAGGAGTGCGGTGGTGCATCAATCTGCGAGCACGGTCGTCGGCGCTGTCAGTGCAAGGAGTGCGGTGGGGTGCAAGGAGTGCTAATCCTTATTCACAACGCTAATACACATCGTAGTCAGTGAAACGCATCACCGGAAGCTCACCTTGACGTCCGGTGCGCCCTTGTTGAAGTTCTTTTGCTTCTTCCCGCTCCTATCCGTCGGTTTGTGCAGCGACGCCGTCGCGACCGACCCGCCCCGCTCCACCCTCGCGCCCGCCACGTACGCCCAGCACTTCACGCTCATCTTCTTCTCCTTCTCCTTGAAGTGCCTCAGCTCCAAAACGATCGCGCCGCCCCTGGGTATCATACCGTACGTCGCCTGAAGGCTCACCGGCGCGTTGAAGATTAAACTCCCATCCGCCCTCGGCGTCGCCGCGCCCATCGGAGTCGTCGCCGCGGGGCACAGCGGCTCGCCGGTCCCGTCCACCAGCGCCACGGACACGTTCGCGTTCTTAAACTTGCCCCCATCCTTGATGTTCGCGAAGGACTCGATATGGACGACCACGGGGTGATCCGCGGGGGGCGGCGGCGGCGCCCTTCGAACGCCGTGCGTCGGTCCCATGATCCTCACCCGTTCCGCCTCGTCCACGCGCTCGGGCAGCGTCCCGCCGGCGACCCTGTGTCGAAGCACGTGCATGAACAGCGCGAAGTCTTCCCGCGTCAGGGTCGACGCACCGGGCGCGGAGACCAGCTGCCAGATGGTGGACAAATCGCCCTGCTCCAAACCGGTGCCCTGAGTCACCTGCACCAATTGCCCCCCCGACATCTCGCCGTCCGGTGAACCCCCGGTGTACTGCACAAACGCGTCGAAGAACTGTTCGCGGTCGGCGTCCGCCATGGCCGGGATGACTCCATCGTCAGTCAGGTTGGACTCAGGTTCCTTCACCTGACCGGGTTCGTTCTCGTCGTCTGTGGCGAATTCATCGTCAGATTTGGATTTTTCCCTAGTTTCTTCCGGCGCCGCCGCCGGCGCTTCGTCGAAGTTGGCCTCAAACGCTGGACTCGTCGTCCCGGAGTCGTCGAAGAGCCCCGACGTTCCTTTCGCGGGAGGTAGGTTTGGATCGTCGAAGTAGCTCGGTCCCGCGGGTTTAGGCACGCCGGGCTTGATCGTGAACCCCTGGAGCGCCTTCACCTTTGGGTCAACCGGCTCCTCTTCCTCGTCGGATTCGTCGTCGGTGAAGTCGTCAACCTCGAGCTCACCCTCCGACTTTCTCGGCGGGTCTACCGGCGCGGGCGGCGGTTCCATCTCCCTCCCTTCGTCAGGGTTCGTCGAGAGGGGGTTATCGAAGGACGCGTCGAAGCCTTTCGCGGGTTCGAATGATCCGAAGCCGCCGGCGCCGGCGGTAGCCGCGGGGGGCTCAAACGCGGAAAAGTCAGCCGCAAACGCGGGCTCACCCTCCGAGAACCTAGCCTCGAACGCGGCGAACTTGGGCGAGCCCGGGGACGACGCCTTGGACTTTGGAGACTTTGGAGACTTTGGAGACTTTGGAGGCTTGTTCGCGCCGGCGGATGACCGTGGGGATTTATCAACCCCCGACCCGCCGGGCGTGAACGGGTCGTCGAACCCGCCGAGGTCCGCGTCAAGGTCCGCGTCGATGCGCAGCGTATCCATAGACTCACGCGCCGACGCCCTCGGTGACACGGCCTTCCGTGGCGCGGGTGTTGGGTCCGGCGCGGGCGTGGGCGTGGGCGTGGGCTCGGCGGCGAACGCGCGGGGCTGCGTCGCCGCCGCCGCCGTCGTCCCCGCGGGCGTCTTGAACGCGCTTCCAAACCCAGTGGTGGAAGCGGTCCGGAACTCTCCGCTCGCCCCCCCCGTCGCCGCCGCACCCGCACGCGGCGTCGTCAGTGCGGACCTCGGCGTGGACGCACCACCGAACGACCCGCTTCCTCCCGACGCGCTGAACCGCGGGGAGTTGAACCCGAGCTGAGCTCGCGGTGATCTCGCGGCGATGACCCTCGCCGCCTCCGCTCGAGCTGCTCGGATTCGATCGGCGGCTCGTTTCTCGGCTGTGGCCCTGATTCGGTCACCGGCGTAGTGCGAGGTTTGGTGCGAGGTTTGATGCTCCGCTGCGGCGGCGTTGGTCGCGGCGAGTCGCTCAGCCTCCATGGCGGACGCCCTGGCGGACGCCGCGGCTCCGTTAGCTTTCGCCACCGCCGTGGCTAACGATTTGAGCTGCGCGAGATTCTTCTCAACTTCGGCGCGAGCCTCCGCCTCTCGGTTCTCGGCATCCTCGCGTTCAACCTCGGCTTTCGCGAGGGTTTCCCGTAATGCCTGGACCTGCTTTGCGGCGGCGGACTCCCTGGGGCGCTGGAACCGGAGGCGCTCGAGCGCGGCGGCGAGCTTGGTCTGTTCCGCGGCGAGAGACGCCTCGCGCATCGCGAGGTCGTTTTCAATCTGCGTCGACTCCGTGTCCACCCTGCGCTGCTCATCCGCAACCTTCCGCCGGAGCTCCGCAGCCTCCTCCTCGACGTGCGCCAAGATGGACTTTCTCGCGACGGACGCGAGCTCAGCCTGAGCCTTGGCCTCGTCAGCCTGCGCCTTCTTCTTCGCGAGCGCGAGCTGATCCGCCTTGAGCTTCTCCTTTGCCACCGCGATGTTTTCGTCATCCTCCTCCTTTTCGATCTCTCGCTTTGACCGGTCGGCTTCGAGCATCGCCTCCTCGCTCGCGATCGCCGCGCGGGCGTCCGCGATCTCATCCTTCGCGGCGGCCACTTCGGTCTCGTACGCGGATCGTTCAGCCTCGCGTGTGGCTTTGATCTCGGCGAGTCGGTCGTTTTCGAGGTTGGCCGCGTCTGCTTGCTCCTTTTTGCCGGCTCGCAGCTCCTCGAGGTCGCGTCGCAACGCCTCCTCGGCATCCTTCAGGCGCTCGAGCGCGGCTGATCGCTTGGCGTCGGCGTCAGCCTTGGCGGCGTCCGCCTTCTCGCGCGCGTCCGCGGCGGCGGCTTCAGCCTTTTCAGCCGCGGCGGTCTTCTCGGCGGCGACGGCGCCGCACTCCTTCACGATTTTGATGGCGTCAGCCTCGGCTTCATCCTTGGCCCTGTACGCGGCGCGAAGCTGCTCGTGGAGCGCCTCCACGCGCTCCGCGTGAGCCTCGGACGCCTCCCTCGCCTCGACGTGCGCCTCCTCGGTGGCGATGCGGGTCGCCTCGATCGTCTCGGTGAGTTCCGTGATCTCTGCGACGTGCCTTCGAGAGAGCTCGTCGTTACGTTCGATGGATTCTTCGAGCGCTCGCCTCGTCTCTTCCAACGCGATCCGGACCTTCTCAACCTCCTTGTCCTCGCTCTCCGCGGTGATCTCGCGCTCTAAACGGCACTCCGCGGCGGCGTCCTCGCACTCCTGGAGCTGTAGACTGGCCTCGACGAGCGCTTCGGTGGCGCGCTTGGAAGCGACGGATGTCTCATCTTGCGTCCGGCGAATTTCGGATTTAATAACCGCGATTTGAGCCCGTAGGGTCTCGAGTGGTTCGGCCGCGACGTCGTGGTCGTGCTCGTGCGCGCTGCGTGCGTCCAGAATCTCTCTGGAGACCAAGTCATGTTCCAGACGGAGCCGCTCGAGCTCCGCGTCGCGTTCAATCTTGGCAACCTGGGTCTCGCGCTTGATCCGATCACGCTCGGCTTTGGCGGCTTCGAGCTGCTCCTTAGCCTCGGCGATTTCCGTCTCCGCTCGGAGCTTGGACGCCTTGGCGTTGCTGCTGGCGTTGGCGCGGATCTCCTCAGCCTGCGCCTTGGCGTCCGTCGCGCGTTTCTTGGACTGAGACATCGCCTTTTCGATGTTCTTGCGCGACGCCGCGGCGTGAGATTTGACCCGGTCCAGCGCCTCCTCCGCGGCGTTTGCATCAGCGTCTAATTGCCCGGCGACTTCCTGTTGGTCCGTTTTTAAACGTTTCGTCTTGGCTCGTATGTCAGCCGCCTCGGCGGCGGCGCGCTCGGCGCGGGCGATGGCGAGGCGCTTGCGCTCGCCCACGCGTTTGGCGCCCTCCTCGGCGACGTCCCTTTCGTTTCTCGCGATTTCCAGGTCCGCCTCGGCGCGCTCGGCGTCAGCCTCCGCTGTTCTGGCGTCGGACTCCGCCTGAGCCACGCGTCGCTTCGCGAGGTTGGCGGCAGCCTCCGCGGCGGCGAGGTCCGCGGCGGCGATGCGCGCGCGGTCCTTCTCACGGTCCGCGGCGAGTATCGCGGCGGCGGCGGCGGCTTCGGCGGCTTCATCGCGAGCCGGCGGGAACGACGCCGCCGCGGGCGCGTCGAAGGGCGCGTCAAAGGCGCCAAAGCCGGAGGAAGACGCCGTCGTCTGCGGCGCCGGTGCCGGCGGAGGTAACGGGGGCTTCTGCGCCGCGTCGAAGCTCGTGAACGCGTCGTTGTTGTCGCTCGTCGTCGTCGTCGTCGCGGCGGGCGGCGCCGGCGGCGCTTCAAAGCTGGCGAACGCGTCACCGCCCGGCGCGGGATGCGGCGGGTTTGGATTCGGCGCGTCAAAGGAGGAGAACATATCCCCGGTGGCGGCGGACGGTTCAGCCGGCGCCTGGACCGACAGCGCGGGCGGCTCCACGGCGGTCAGCGGTGGAGCCTCGAACGCGGCTAAGCTTTGATCGCCCCCGAAGCCCCCGAACCCGCTCGCCTGCATCTCTGGCGCCGGCTGAATCTCCGAGGGCGCCGGCTGAATCTCCGAACGCTCACCCCCGAAACCGCCGGCGCCGAGGTCGAAACCCAGCGCGCCAGCCTTCGGCGGGGAGCCGTACTGCGCGCCGGAGAACATGTCCTCGTCCAGCGCGGCGGACCCGGCGCCGGAACCCGCGGCTAAGGACCCGCCCGTGAGCCCGGCGGACGCGAACTGAGACTGAGAATCACCCGTGAAACCCGCCGTTCCCGCGAAGGATCCCGACCGACCGAAAGCGTCGCCGCCGCCCGTGCCCGCACCCGGCTCGGTGAACATATCTGTGTTGGACGCGACGGCGCCGAAGTTCGCGTCGAAGGAGGCGAACCCGCCGCCGGAGTTTGTCGCGATGCCAACGGGCGCTGGCGCGGACGCCGAAGCGCCGAAATCGGAATCGAAAGATGCGAAGCCTCCGGAGTTTCCTTCTTGGACGTCGAACGCGCCGCCGCCCATCCCCCCCGGCGCCTGCCCGGGCGGGGCGTCAAAGCTGGCGAACGCGGACGACGTGGGTACAGACTGCCCGGGCTGCATAGCTGTGTTTGTTTCGAGCGGCGGGGGCGGCGGCGCCGACCTCCACGACGCGGAACCGCTCGGCTGCGACTTGAGGGTGGAGCCGAACGCGCCGGACGCCATCGCCGCCTTCGCCGCGCTCTTCATCCCCTTCTTCTCCTTCTTCGCCTTGCGCGCCTCGTACGTCTCGTGCATGGACTGCACGAACGCGTCCAGCGTCACCGCGCCGCTTCCCCGGGTGTTTTTGACCAAAATCTGTTCGATGAGCTCGCGTTTGATCTTCGCCTTTGAGAGGAACTCCGCGGCGTCCGGCAGCGACACCTGCTGGCTGTTGGCGCCCGGGAGGGTGCCGTAGTGCGCGGAGTACTTCTGCCGCTCCTCGGGAGTCGGGCCGGAGGGAGGAGCGCCGAAGGAGGAGGCGGAGGGAGGAGCGGGTGCTGCCATCCCACTGGAGGATGCGCCCGCCATCATCTGGGACGATGATTGCCCGTCGTGCAGGGCATCGTACGCGAGCTTGAGGGCCTCGAGGAACATCTGCGGGCCCATCTCGGGCGCGCCCTTGGTGCTCGTCATCCATATCTGGCTCAAGGCTTCCTGCGGGAGCCCCGACCCGGTGAAGAAGGCCACCGCCTCTGCGCCCGTCAGCTCGTGCCGTCCAGATCCCTGATTCGCAACCTGCAGCGCGGCGAAGCTCAGGCCCGGGTCGTCAATCGCGGCCCGCAGGGACTGCGCGTCCCACGAGAACGCCATGGTGGGTCGCTCCGGATGGAGATACCACGTCGCTACGTTCGCGGATCGCACCCGCCTGGCACCAAGGCCCGGTGCGCCTCTCCGTAGTCAATGGAGAATCCCAGTCGAAAAAGGTCGCCTATATATCCAACAAACCTGAAGGAAGTTCAAAATCGTTATCATACTGTTTGCTCGTACGGTGGTTCACATTAATGGTTAAGAATTTGAAAAGGTAATGACTGCGGATACATACGAGCGCAAATAGCCAAATACGCAAGAGCGAAAGGACAGGTCGAACAGCAGGAAAGGAACCTTGAGATTATCGCAGAGATTGGGGACCGCAGACCTCTCCCGCGTCCTCCTACGGCCTCCCGATCATGGCCTCCCAGGTCAAGTTCGCCGTCATCGGCGACGCCTTCGTCGACATCTCCGTCGGTCCCCTCGACGTCCTCCCTTCCCCCGGCGCGGACATCGAGGTGGAGACGGTGTCGCAGGGCCCGGGCGGATCCGCGCTCAACACCGCGTGGCATCTCGCCGCGCAGGGCGTCCCCGCCACGCTGCACGCCGCCGTCGGCCAGGATCGCATGGCGCAGGTCCTCACCGCCGCGCTGAAGAACGAGTCCAAGGTGACGGACCCGGCCAAATCACTCGCGGTGCTCAAGTACCAAGCCACCGCCACGTGCGTCGCCATGCACGGCCCACGAGTCGATCGAACCTTCGTCTCAACCTACGGCGCAGCGAAGACCGCCACGCTCAACCAGCTCCTCCCGGGGGGCAACGCGGACGCCCTCGACGCCACGCACGTCCACATCGGGGGCTTCTACGTCTGCCGCGGCGTCCACGGCGGCCTCGCAGCATGCGTCAAGCGACTCAAATCACGAGGGATCAAAGTCTCGATGGATCCAAATTTCGACGCAACGGGCGAGTGGACGCCCACCGCGATGATGACCGCCGTGCGAGGCCCGGCCGCGGTGGACCTGCTCATGCCCTCCGAGGTTGAGGCGTGCGAGATCACCGGCAAGGACACCGCGGAGGAGGCGCTGGAGGTGCTCGTGGGAGGTGCTTCGGCCGATGGATCGGGGCAACAATCCAATGGAAGCGACGGCGTCGGCCTCGTGGTGATCAAGCGTGGGGCTCGCGGCGTGTTGGCGGGTGACTCCTCCGGTCGCCGGTGGGCGGTCCCGGCCTGTACCGTGTCGCGCGTGGTGGACACGAACGGCGCGGGCGACGCGTTCAACGCGGGGTTCCTCCGCGTGTGGTCGCAGGGGCTGGACGTGGGGTCCGCGCTCATGGCGGGATGCGCGGGCGCGGCCATCGCGGCTCAGCACTCGGGAGCGGTGGGTGCGTGGGCGCCTGACCGCGCCACCGTCGACGCGCAGTCGGAGGCGGAGTACGGGGATAAGCCCTGGTGGCAGAAGGGGATTTTGGCGTGCATGGCGCCCAGGCGGCCGGTTTGATTGAAGCGTAGGCGACGCGGAGTTGCATCATTTGTCGATAATATATTTGAACACCTACGACCAACCCTAACACATTTTCCCTCGCCGAGCGAGGAGCGCACGTCGCGCGGCTGACGAGTAAAAAAGGCGGTAACCATGGGCGAGCGCAAGGTTCTGAACAAGTACATCCCGCCGGACTTCGATCCGTCGAAGATCCCGCGCGGCACGCGCAAGGGTGGCAAGCGCAATGAGATGAAGGTGCGCATGATGTTGCCCATGAGCATCTGCTGCAACACGTGCGGCAACTACATCATGAAAGGGACCAAGTTCAACTCCCGCAAGGAGGACGCGCTCGGGGAGGACTACCTCGGCATCCAGATCTTCAGATTCTTCTTCCGGTGTAATCGATGCTCCGCCGAGATCACCATGAAGACGGACCCGCAGAACAGCGACTACACCGTGGAACGAGGCGCCAGTCGAAACTACGAGCCGTGGCGAGACAAAGCCACGCAGGAAGACGAGGCGGAACGAGAACGCGAGGAGGAGGAGGAAGGGAACGCCATGGCGGCGCTGGAGAACAGGACCAAGGAGAGCAAGCGCGAGATGGACATCATGGCCGCGCTGGACGAGATGCGGTCGCTCAACTCGCGCAACGCCAAGGTGACCTTGGACTCGGCCCTCGGAGCCATCAGTCGGAGCGTCGAATCCGAGCGCAAACGGGCGGAAGAGGCGGAGGAGGCGCAGGCCAAGGCGGTGTTCGCGGAGGCGCAGAAGGCGGCGGAAGGGTTCGTGCGCAGGCTAGACTCATCCGACAGCGACAGCGACGGCGGCAAAGGCGGGGCGAAGCGTCGCAAGGTGGACGGCGACGACGATCCCCTCGGCGGAGGCGGGCCGGCGCCTACGCTGCCCAAGGTGAAGAAGCCGGCGTTTCTCACCGTGGCCAAGGCCAAGCCGAGGCTCGTGGTGCAGCCCAAGGCGGTGACGGTGCCGGTGGAGACGAAGAAGGAAGATTCGGATAGCGGGGGGGGCGGGTTGGGGCTCCTCGGTGCCTATGGCAGTGGCAGCGATAGCCAATAGAACGCGCACGCAGTGCTATCAGTCTTAACACGCGGGTGAATAACACGTAACTGATCAAAGACGCACGCGCGTCACGCCGCCGCGGTGGCTTCCACCTCCACCTTGAACTCCGGCCTGGCGAACCCGCTCACGATCATCAGCGTCGACGCGGGGGGTCCGTTCGGCCATTCCGCGCTCTCCAACAGTTCGTCTCGAGCCCGCATGTAATCTTTCAGATGTTCGCGATGCGTGACGTAGGCGTTGAGCCGGACGACGTTTGCGACCCCCATGCCCGCCCCGTCGAGGACGGCGAGCACGTTCTTAAGGCACTGCGTCGCCTGCGTGTACGCGTCTTCGGAGCACGTCCCGTCGGGTTTCACCCCGAGCTGGCCCGACACGAAAACCATCCGGGTGTTGGGCGCCGCGAAGGAGACCTCGCAGCCGTGGCTGTATCGCGCGAACGGCGGGGCGAGCGTCGTGGGATCGACCGCGACGCCGCGCGTGACCGGGGCGGACATCGAAGCCGACGCGTTTGTGTGGATTCCGCGGCGCCAAGGAGCACCGCTCGAAGCTTCCGAATTTCGTTGTTGAATCGCGATGCCCGGCTCGGCGGTCCAACGCCGAAGCGGGTTCCTCGAGGGCGCGAGTCCGAGTGCGCGGCACGGTCGTCCCTGGCTCGAGACCCGAACGAGCGCCGCGAACGATGCTTCGATGATCCCAGAAGAGACTCGCATCCACCCCAAACCCGGGGTATCGCCCGCGGAGGCGCCACGTGGTGTGCCACGCTGTCGCGACGTTTCGCCACGAAAGGTCGCGGGAAAAGTTTCGGTCTCGGATAGACCGGCGAGGACGACAGACCGATATGCGCGCGCACGCGCTGTCCATCGTCGCGCGCCTCCTCGCGAGGGGGCGCGCGGCGCCGACGCATCGTCCGTTCGCCTCCGATGCGGGCACGAGGGTATCCCCCGAGGCGGTCGCGACAGCAATCGCAGAGCTCAGGGACGGAGGCGTGGAAGTCATCGACGCATCGGACGACGACGACGCGGCGCGACGAGTCGCCCTGGCGTCCCGTGACTTCTACTGGTACTCCCCGAAACTCAAGAAACAACTGCGCGGCATGCGAGGCGACGCGCTGGTGCTGGCGAAGTCCGAATCCGACGTCGTCAAAGCCGCGGGCGTCGCCGCGCGAACCGGCGTGCCCATCACACCTCGCGGCGCGGGCACCGGCAACTACGGCCAGGCGGTACCGATGCGTGGCGGCATGGTCCTCGACCTCTCGCCGATGGACCAGATCGTCAGCCTCGACGCACGCGACGGCGTCGTCCGCGCGGGCGCCGGGATCATCCTGCAGCAGCTCGAGGACGAGACACGCAAGCACGGGTGGGAACTCCGGCAGCATCCAAGCACGAGACGCACCGCCACGCTCGGCGGGTTCGTAGCGGGCGGATCCACGGGCATCGGCGCGATGATGCACGGCGGGCTCGCAGAGGACGGCGCCGTGCTCGGCCTCCGCGTGGTCACCGCGGAGCATTCGCCGCGGACCCTCGAGCTGACCGGCCGCGACGTCTTCCCCGTGGTGCACGCGTATGGTACCAACGGAGTAGTGACCGAGGTTGAGATCCCGCTGGCTCGAGCGCAGCCGTGGTGGGACGCCGTGTACACGTTCCCGAGCTTACACGCCGCCGCGAAATTCGCGTTGGAGCTCGGGGAGGCACCCGCGATCGTCGCCAGGGAGGTGTCCGTGCACCAGTCACCGACGTTCGCGCGAGAGCTTCAGCACACGACGCTAGGCGAGATGCTTCAATCGGAGGGCGCCGCCGAGAAACACGCGGTGCTCGCGCAAATCGCGAAACCCTCGCTCGGACCCGCGTCGCGCCTCGCCAAGGACAACGACGGCGCCGTGTGCTTCGAACCGGCTCGGTCCGAGGACCTGCCGCTGGGTATCCCGCTGTACGAGTACACCTGGAACCACACCACCCTTCACGCGCTTAAGAAGGACAAATCGACAACCTACCTACAAGCCGCGATGATGCCCGGCAAGGCTCTCGACCTGGTCGCCGCCGTGGAGGCCCAGTACAGCACCGACACGCTGGTACAACACCTGGAGGTTGTGCGGTTCGGGGGCCGGATCGGGTTCGCGTCGTTGGCGCTGCTCAAGCCCGGGCCCGACGCCGACGCAGCAGTCGCAAAAGTTGATGAAATAATGGCGTGGCACGAGCGACACGACATCCCGGTGTTCAATCCGCACACGCACGTCCTGGAGGACGGCGGGATGAAGCATACGGACTGGGCCCAGTTGGGGTTCAAGTCCGGGTCCGATCCCAACGGTGTGTTAAACCCGGGTAAGATGCGCGCGTGGGAGGAAGGTAAGGCGACGACGGAGGCGTCCGACCCGCGCGGGTCCTTCTCCGCCGCGTACAGACTCGCGCAGAGCGACGGCCAATCCGGCGGCGACACGTCAGCAAGTGCCGAGATTGATCCGAAGGACGCCTCTGAACCAAAGGAGACAACAGTCACCGAGTCACAAAAGAAGTACCCTCTCAGGAGCAGGCTGTGGTCAGAGTGGACCACGGAGGACTTCGCGTCTGCCGATTTAAAAGACGCCGTCGCGGTGTTACCCCTGGGCGCCACCGAGGCGCACGGCCCGCACCTTCCCCTCGGCGTGGACTCCATGCACAACGCCGCGTTGCTCACCAGAGCGCTCGAGCTCGTCGCACCCGACGTCACCGTCCTCGCGCTCCCGCCGCTGGAGATTGGCGTGAGCTGCGAGCACGACGGATTCGCGGGAACCGTCGGGTAAGTTTATTTTAAATCTCGTATGGGCAATTAGTATGACGGCGTGTTTTGTTCACAGGATCTCCCCAGAGACGGCGTCGGCGCAGTGGGAAGAGATTGGCGCTTGCGTCGCCAAAGCCGGCATTCGAAAGCTCGTGCTGTACAACTCGCACGGCGGGAACCACGCACTCGCGGAGGTTGTCGCGCGGCGTCTGCGTTTAGAGCACGGCATGATCGCGGCGTTGGCGTTGAACCTCGCGATGGACGACGGGTGCGCGGCGAAGCACTTCCCAAAGGATGAGCTCAGGTTCGGCATTCACGGCGGCGGGATCGAGACCAGCGTGATGATGCACCTGCGTCCGGAGCTCGTGAAACGTGACAAGGCGATGAACTTCGAGTCCTCCGCGGCGGCGATGCCACGCGACGGCGTGTTGCAGAGGCACGCGTTGGGTTTCGGGGTGAAGACCGGGTGGCTGAGCCAGGATTTGAATCCTCACGGCGTCGTGGGGGACGCGTCGGGCGCGGATGCGGGTTTGGGCGCTGAGTTGGTCGAGTCGTCGGCGTTGGGTCTGGCGAGGCTCATCGAGGAGATGCACGGTACGTGTGCGGACGAGTGGACCGGGGCGACGCCGCTGTACCCTCCCCAGGGAAGCGACGAGTCGTAGTGCTAGGCTGGGGACGGCAACCTTCTACTGAGCCACGTGCGAACTTGTTTCGTCTATTGAGGAGCTATTTATTGCACTCCTTGCATCTTCTGCGCTCTCGACCGTGCTCGCAGTATGCACCCCCGCCACAGTTCTTGCACCAATAGCGTTGATGACCGTGCTCGCAGATTCCTGCACCACCGCACTCCTTGCACTGATGGCGCCGACGACCGTGCTCGCAGATTTCACCCCCACCGCACTCCTTGCACCGACACCGCCGACGACCGTGCTCGCAGATTGATGCACCACCGCACTCCTTGCACTGAGAGCGATGACGACCGTGCTCGCAGATTTCACCCCCACCGCACTCCTTGCACTGAGTGCGCCGACGACCGTGCTCGCAGAATGATCCCCCACCGCACTCCTTGCACCTAGAGCGCCGACGACCGTGTGGACAAGCACCACACACCTTGCACTGAGAGCGCTTCTTCACCCCGTGCTCGCATGGCCCCTTTGTGTAAGGGGCTCTCTTCCGCTTCGCGCCCTTTCCCTCGGAAGGCGTCGTTCCATCTTCCGCATTTATCCCATCGTCGTCAGCGACAGGCTCCACCTTGACATCGGGGACATCGTCGTCGGGCACTTCCTCCTCGACGGGTTCGATATGCTCGATCAACCAGTGTGGGCGCCAGATGGTGGTCATGGTGGCGGCGATACAACTGCGCGGGTGAACAGTGACGGAAAGTTCGAGAAATATCGACGCCTTTGACAGCTCAACCACCGAAAACTTGTGTCTTCACACCCTGGTCACAGTCGCATGGCGGGCCCGTTCCGCCCGCCCGAGCCGGCGAGGCAGACGGGGGCGTCGTCCGAGAAAGGAGGACGGCGTCTATCCGGGCGGCCGTGCTGGAACTTCGCCAAGGGTAAATGCTCGTACGGCGACGCGTGCGCGTACCTCCACGACGTGGCCACCGCCCGAGGTCGAGATTTATCCTCGGACGAGACGAGGTCCTCGGAAGAGAAGCGCGACGACGCCGACGATGCCGACGATGTGACCCCCCAGCCGACGCTGTTGTACTTCCTGCACAAGTCGCAGCAGCAGCTCGGCGCGGACCCGGCTCGGTCGCTCCTCGCGCGCGTGCTCGAGCAGGACGGACTGTTCGCGCAGACTCGCGATGTTAAATCGTGCAGGCTCTTCTGGGGGTGTGCCTCGCCGACCGGGCCGCACCTCGCCAACCTACCCCACGGGGCGTTCGTGAACCACTTCCCGGGGACCACCGCCATCACGCACAAGCACAGGCTCGCGGAGAGGCTGAGGCTGCATCCCGAGGGCGACGCCATCGCGCCGAAGACCTTCATCTTACCATCGGAGGAGAAACAATTCGCCGCCTACGACGCCGAGACCCACGACGCATCCTCCGCCGACGCCGCCGGCGCCAGGTGGATCGTGAAACGCGCGGTCGGCGGTGAAGGACGCGGCACGACGGTGGCCCGCAACGCCAACGAGGCGCTGGAGTGGACACGAACCGACGCGGGGGGACGCGAACGGACGTGGGTGGCGCAGAAATACGTAGCAAACCCCCTCGCGTTTGAGACTCAAAGCGACTCCGGCGAAAGACTCAAGGCTGACCTGCGCGCGTACGTGCTACTCACGCGATGGAACGACGACGGCACGTACACCGCGTACGTGTACACCGACGGGCTCGTTCGGTTCGCGGCCAAAGCTTGGGATCCGTACGATATGGACCCGCGGGTGCACCTCACGAACAACGCCGCGGCAACCGACCGAACGCACGAACGCGCGTCGACCCCAACCGACGGCGACTCATCTACGTGGGACCCCGACGCGCACTTTAAGCGCAACTGGTCGTTCAAATCACTCGAGGCTGAGCTGGAGAAGACGCGCGGGCACGGGAGCTACGATTCGGTGTGGGCAGGGGTGCGCCGCGCCGCGACAGTCGCGTTGTCTTCCCTGCCGAAGAGAGAACGCGATTTGTCTCCCGAATGCCCGTCGTCCATCGGCGACTCACCCCGGAGGCACTTCGAGCTGCTGGGGATGGACCTGCTGGTGGACGATGCACTGGCGGTGTGGCTGCTGGAGGTGAACAGCGGGCCGAGTTTGGGTGCCGGGACCAAGTTGGGCGGGAGGGTATCCGGGACGCACCACGAAGTCAAGGGGAGTTTGGTGGCGGACGTTTTCAATCTTTTGGGAATCGGCGAAGATGATCCGGGCGCCGATGAGCGCGACGAGCTACGTCGCGCGTCCCTCACGCGGTTCCAGCCCTTGTGATGAGTAGTCTACGTAGTTCCTACGATTTATCTAGTCTCTAGTCTCTAGTTATCATGCGCTTTAGTTGTAGTACATCTCCAGGCCCATGCCGTCGTGTATCTCGTAGTCTTCCAGTGTGATGTGGTCCTTGTACACGTTGTACCACTTCTGGATGCGGATCTTCTCGGGCCTGGTGCCGATCTGCGCCGCGACGAGCTTCTTGAGGTCACCGATGGTGTCGTCCTCGCTGTTTGTGAGGGTAGGGGGGGGACGGCGGGGAGCGGGGTACGGTCAGGTTCGGGCGCTCGGATCGCTTAGGGTTCGCTCAGGGTGCCCACCGTGGGGAAAAAGGTGGGGCGGGTGGGCATGAGGGGGTTGGGTGTGTGGATACGCACTTGCACTTGACGCGAATCTTCTTGCCCAGGCGGTCGTTGAGTACCACCTCGATCATGCGCGCGGTCGCGTACCCGTCGGGATGCGTGGAAGGAGTGGCCCCGAGGATGGCCGTCTCCACTTTTCGTCATCATTTTTCCCGAAATTTCGACGGAGCCGATCGCCAAACGAAGTTCTCAACGGTCAGGTTCGGCCACTTCGAGCGCGCGCGACCATCATGCAGACCCGAAGCGCCCTGCTGCTCATCGCGCTGCTCCTCGGGTGCCTCCTGGGCGCCCGCGCGCAAGCGACCGTGTCGTTCAGTCCGACATCCGCGTTCCCCAACAGGTGCGCGCGCGTCCACCCGCCGGCGTCATCCCCGTGAAAAACGCCCCCATTCAAAGCGGGGTCCAACCGACGACTCACCCGGAGAACTCACCCATCATTCCCATCCCTCTCCATCCCTCTCCAACTTTACAGGTACGCCCGGAACGTGTGCTCGCTCATCGCGTCCCAGGCGGAATCCAACGGCGCGTGCCAGCTGGACTCCTCCTACGGCACGTCACGCGGCCGCGTCGCCATGGCGTTCGGCGAGACCAACTGCGAGGTGACGCTGACGGGATGCGTCCCCGGTGTGTGCTACTCGTTCAGGGACGCGACGTCGACGATATCGCGGGACGACGTGCCGAGGCCCGGGACGGCGGGTGCACCGGCGGCGAGCGTCTTCAAGGACGTCGCCGCGGTGGAAGGAACCAGCTCGGCGTCGTTCACCAACGACGGGTTCAGCTTCAAGGCGTCGGCGGCGACGGTGAAGATCTCCTACAGCGTTCACACGTGCGCGGACTATTACTCGTACCGGGGAGGTGTCGGGGTGCAGGAGTGCAGGGGGAGCTTCGCGGCCATCACGGAGGTCGGGGCGGGGATGCCGAACTCGCTGTCGTGTTAGTTTATCATATTGTAGTGGGACGCGTTGACGAAGACGGATTAATATTAAATTGAAGCTCAGATAAGCTCAGTGCGAGTGCCCGTGGCCGGGATGCCCGTGTCCGGGATGCCCCCCCTCCTGGTTCGTCCTCGCCATCATCGCGATCCTCATCTGCGCCTGCTGAGCCTGCTGAAGCGTCATCACGTGCTTCATCCGTTCCACGCTCATCCCGTTCTGCTTCGCCATCTGAGCCATCTGCTTGTCCTGCATCTCGTTCATCTGCTCGACGGACAGCCCGTTCATCTTCGCCATCTGAGCCTTCTGCTGCTCTATCTGGGCGTCGTTTTGCTTCTTCATCTCCTCCAACGTCTTGCCCATCATCTTACCCTGCGCGGCCATGACCTCGTCCAGCGCAGCCTGCGCCTTGGCCTGGACCTCGTCGTCGCTCAGGTCCTTCAGCGGGTCCTCCGGCTCGCGCGTCTCCGTCTCCGGCTCAGCCTCGGCGTCTCCCCCCCCTTCGCCCCCGCCGTTCTGGAAGTGCTGCTTGCGCATCTCCGCGAATTTGAGCTGCTGCGTCATCATCGCCGCCTGCTGAATCTCCTGCCGGGCCTTCACTTCCTCGACGGAAACGCCGTTGGCGTCCGCCATCTGCTTCATCCGCTGCGCCATCTGGTCCTCAGCCATCGCCTTGAACTCGTCAACGCTCACGCCCCGCGACTGCGCCTGCATCTCGAACATGCGCTTCTTCTGCTCCTCGCCACGCGCCTCGAGCTCCTCCACCGTGCAGCCGTGGTGCTCAGCCTGCTTGGCCATCGCCGCGGCCATCGCGCCCTTGGCCTCCGCCTGAAGTTCCTCCAGGGTTTGTGTTTCCTCGGGTTCCGCCTTCGCCGCGGACGTCCCGTGTCCGTGTCCGTGGCGTTCCTCCCCGTGGGCGCCGTCGCAGGGCTCGCCGTCGTGCGCGTGACCGTGTGAGGGTTTCAACGCGGCGGCTGCGGCCACCGCCGCGGCGCCCACCGCCGCCGCCGGAGCCGCGGCTGCCAAAGCAACCGCCGTCGCCGCTCCCGACGCGATCGACACGGGCAGCGAGACGCCGTTCCCGGCGCCACGTCCGTCGCCGTGGTCGTTGTCGCACGGAACCCCGCCGTGCGAGTGGCCGTGGCCGTGCGATGGCTTCGGGACGGCGCCCTTGGTGAGGCTCGAGTCGCCGCCGAAGATTGCATTTTTGGCACCCGCGTCCTCCTGAGCGCCGTGGCCGTGCTCGCACGGAGCGCCGCCGTGCGTGTGCCCGTGCCCGCCGGACTGTCCCTTAGCGCCGGGCGGCTTGGCGATCCGGCACATGCGCTTCAGCCACTTGGGCGCGCGGGAGTTTTGGAACCACGAGTAGGACCCTCGCGGCGGCCCGGGGGCTTCGCCCTTGTCCACCGCGATCTTCATGGCGTCCCAGTCTATCCGTTCCTGATGCCCGCGCCAAAACTCGAGGCAGTTGTTGTGCCACCCGCGGTCGAACCTGTTGTGGTACCTCGTGCCGTCGTCGCTGTGGAAGTGCGTGTACCGGTGCGAGTTCTCCATCTCGTTCACGGTGAGGTTCGCCACCACCGCAAGAGTCATTCGACCGGCGAGTACGAGGCAGTAGACGGTGCACAGACACTGTATGAGGTACAGGACAACCGCCCACGGCGCGTGCCGTAGGACGTAGAACGTCTTCGTCACCGGACCCGCCGTGGACACGCTCCCTGACGATTCACCTTCCAGCGTGGTATCGTTCAATTGAACCGCGCTCGATCCCCCCGCCGCGTACGTCGCCTCTATATGCAGGTACGAGAACCACACAAACACGCACTGTCCGCAAAACATCATCCACAGCCCGCCGAGAAAGTGCCGCTGGTTACGTACCCCGACGCATGTTCCCGCGATCGGGCAGTGGTGGTCCATGCGGTGCACGCACCTGTTGCACACCGGGCAGTGCTTCGAACGCAGCGGCCGAGCGCTGTGACACGTGTTGCAAAACTTACCGGAGTTTACCAAGTCGTCGACGACGTCTTGCGGAAACGAGACGGCAAAGTCGTGCTCGTACTTGCGCGTGTCCGACACTTGTCCGACACTATCACCCGGGGTGTTGCTAGACGTGGACGACGCCTGCTTCTCCTTCTCCAGCGCCTTCTCCGCGACGGACGCGCGCGAGACGCGTCGCATGTTACCGACCCACTGGTCCCGCCCGTCGGTGGCGAGCGGTACGAACCCGGGACCGAGGTAATAGGTCCGGATCAAGAGCGCGGGGGTGGTGACGAACGACACCAAACCCACGACGCACCACCCCGCGTGCGTCGCCCATCGATCCGGGACGTACACGAACGCAAACTGTAAGCCGCAGTACAGCATAAGCGCGTGGACCATGGCGGCGCCGAAGAGGTTCTTGGCGCCTTGCCGGGCGCCCGGCAGCGAAGCCGACGCCTTGGCCGCGCGCAGCGTGACGCCGATGACGGCGAACCACACGGGAAGCCAGCACCACACCGGGAGGTACATCGCCATGAACGCGCCGATGCCGAAGATGACGAACGGCGCCAGTACGTCGCCGTGTTGGCCGTACGCGGTGAAGTACGTCGTGAGTACCGATTTTTCAGCCTTGGTTTCCTGCGTGGCCTCCGCGAGGTACTGCTGCGATTCGAATTCGTCGGGTTCGGGCGGGAGCGGGGCGGACCCTGGCGTCCACCCGGGACCTTTCGCGAAGATCTCCATCTCGTCCCTCGCCTCCACCATCGCCTGGAGCTCTTCCCACGAGTTGTCGCCTCCCGCTTTTTCCACGATGTCTCGCCAGTCGGATCCGCCCATGTGTCCACCCGCGAGGATCATGGCGTCGACGCCCCGTCCGCCGTTGGTCGCCGCGAGGAGGAACTTGCGCAGGGCGCCGGGCGTCGCGAGTAGCTCCTGCATCGCGGTGGATTTGGCGATGAGCTTGCGGAGGGCGGGGAAGCGCTGGGTGACCGCCTGGAAGCGCGTGACGACGTCGGGGATGGTTGGATTTTTGGCCGGGGCTTTCCCGTGGCCGTGTCCGTGACCGCCCCCGAAGGAGCTGTAGATCGGCCCGTTGACGTCGTCGGCCATGAGCGAGAAGTACTGCCTCGCCTTATCGTGCATGTCCTCGAGGTTGATCTCCTTGACCGTCTCGACCGCGGTCCCGCTCTCCACGTCCACGGTCGTCCCGTCGGCATGCTGCTGCTGATCAGAAGACGATTTATTAGTTGATGACGATTCGAACTTGGACCCGGCGCCCCCTCTGCCGCCGTGTCGCGGCGGGAGCGCGGGCAGGCCGTTCGCGGCGCCGTTCGCCGGGTTCGCCATGGCCTCCGAACCGCGTGAACGCGACCCGAACCCTGGTCCCTCCCGCTCGGCGTGTTGTGTGAGTGTGGGCGCCCGATCCAGTTGACTCGCTTGCAGGAGCTCCAAATATCCAGCCTGTCATCAGCCCCCAATTTGCCCATACGAGAAAATAAAAATAAAAAATCACCATTCCCGGATCTACCGGCTGACCGGATAAAACCAAATGTTCTTTCGGGAAACCTTCCCCGTTCCCACTCGACGACGGCGCAGGCTCCGTGCGTCGTCGCGGCGTCTCGAGCGCGTACATCGCCTCGAGTGTCCGTGTCTCGGTTGATGTCCATCGCCGGCGTCGGGCTCACCACCTTCACCGCAGGTGAGCGGCCCGCATCTTGTTTATTCATTCGTCGCCAAAAACCATCTGAGCCACAACCCTACGCGAACCCTCGATCCCTCTCCATTCCGCTCACTCCACTCCCGTCCGTCCCCAATCGCAGGCCACTCGCTTATCACCAAGGACCGACGCGTCCGGTCCACCTCACCCGCGGCCGCAAACGGTCCCTCGCGGGGACGTCACGTGAGTTGTCCGAGACGCACCGCCGACCCAAAATCCTCGTCATCAGCTCTCTCCCTCGGGGCGAACCAACACCGGAGCTTCCGTCGAGCCAATACCCGCCTCGCCGCATCCTCGGACACGACCCCGGGCACTGACACGGATATACAGAGTACGAAGAAGAAGATGAGCCCGCTCGCGTACGTCAACGAGTCCACCAAGTTCATCGTCAGCGGCGCGTGCCTCGCGGTGCTAATCACCCATCCCAACGTACCAGTGTGCTGGTGCCTCAGCGGCAGCGTCTTCAACTCCCTCAACAGCAAACTCCTCAAACGACTGATCAACGAGAGCAGACCTGACGGCGCCACGAAGCTCGACCCGGGGATGCCCTCGTCGCACGCGGTGTCCCTGAGTTACCTGTCGGTTTACGCCGCGTCCGCGTTGTTACTGAGAGGTGGCGGGTACCCGGAAGTCCCGGGGGCTTGGCCCGTGCCGATTCATATCGTCCAGCCCGGCGCGGCGGCGCTCGTGACTGCCGGTTTGTTCCTGACATGGCTCAGGGTCCACCTCGGGTACCACAACTGGGCGCAGGTGTGCGTCGGGTACGGGATAGGGTCGGTCACCGCTCTCGGTTGGCTGTGGTGCGGCGAAACCGTAATAGGTCCATCGCTCGTCAACGACCCGGCTGGTATCAGGTATCTGTATTGGCTCGTGGGTTTCACGACGTTGATATTCCTGCCGGTGTCGTTGCGGTGGTTCGGGGAGGCGAGGGATTGGTTCGTGAAGCGGCGCGAGGCCAAGGCGGTTAAGCGCGAATGAATAGCTAGTCGAGGCGGGTGTAATTTTATCAAGTCAAAGAACTGAGAGCCTCCCGTTGCGTGTCAGGTTTATCCGATCCGATGATGTGTTCACAGCGAGCGGCGCGCGAGACGGCGCCGAGGGTGGGGGTATCGCGCGTGGGGTGAGACGCACGGCGCCATGGTGGTCTTCGACGTCGTGGTGGAGCTCCCGATGGACGCCGACGAGTACCTGCGCGTCAAGGACAGCGCCGCGTACAAGGCTTTCCACTGCGAGAAGAACGGCACCGCGAACGAATACCTCTCGGACGAGACGGTGGACGGCGAGCGTCGCACGGTGACCAGGACGATCCCGAACATCGCCATCCCTTGGGCGCTGCGACGTGCCATCTTAGGGAACAAGCGGGTGGAGTTCATCGACCGCAGGCGGTGGCGCGAGGGGTCGCACCTCACCGCGCCGTTCACCCAGCACTTCCACACCACAAACAACATCAGCGATCGGTGCGTGGTGCAAGGGACGGTGACCGTGGAGCCGCACGGCCCTGGGCGGTGCGTGATCACAGTGCGCGGCGAGTGCGTCGTGGAGGTGAAAGGCCTCGGGGGTAAGATCGAGCAGCTCATCGTCAACAACCTCCGGGGATCGTACGAGAAGGTTCCAGCGGTCATCGCCGAATGGCTCGCCATCTCAGCCCATCACGACACCGAGCCGGACACATCTTTCGCGGAGGCGCCCGCCGAGTTCACGTCCCTCGACCTCGGACCCCCGACGCCCCCAGACGACGACATCGAGAACAGCTTCGAGAAAGACATCGAGAACGGCTTCCAGAAGAACCATCCATACACCAACGGCGCCTTACCGCGGCAGCAATCGTACGCGTTCGACCGGGACGAATATCGAGAGTCGTCCATCTCAATGATCGAGTCAACCTTCGAGACGCCTCAACGAAGAGACGCCGTGACGTCGCCGAACAAACAAGCTGAGTCGTTCCTGCACCCGACGCCGGTGTTCACGCGGTTCACGGGGTTATCACGCGGACGGAGCTTGCTGTCCTCGCGGAAACCCGGCGTGGGGATACGGGGCAGACGCAAGGGAGGACGGGACGGGACGCTCGGCGTGTACAAATTCTTCGTCGCGGTTGGAATCTTTTGGCTATGCGCCGTCGGGTATTACGTGACAGGCTGGTCGAATTCGACCGTGCCAACGATGGGACACGGGCTCGACGACGCGGGGCGCGAGGCGGCGATCGCGAAGGAGATGGCGGCCGGGAGAGCCGCGAGGGATAGGGCGTACGCGCTGCACAGGGAGCAGCACGAGGCGGCGGCGACCCAAGGCGACTCAGGACGTGACCCGGTAAAACTCGACGCGGGCTCGGCGCTCGTGACGAAAGAAACGGTCGAAACGGTCGCACCCGCGCGACAACCCGATGCCGGGTGCGCAGACGCGAGACGAGAAGAGTGCGAGAACTGGGCGTGCACCGGCGAGTGCGAGTCTAACCCGTCGTTCATGGCCAAATCGTGCCCGTGCGCTTGCGAGGCGGTGCGGCGCCAAAGCGACTCGGGTTCGATTGGAAAACTCGCGTTCGAGACCGACGCCAGCCGCGGCGTCGCTCTGGGTTTCGATTGGACCGACACCTCGGGCGCGCACAGGGTCGCGAGGGTCCGCGTTAAGCTCGACCCGGCAGACGCGCCGGGTACCACCGCGGCTTTGCGAAGCGCGGTGGCGAAAGGAACGTGCGCGCCGGGGTCGACGATTTGCGGAGGCGCGTGTCACTTGCACCGCGCCGAGAAGGGGTACGGACTGGTCCAGGGGAACCTGGCGGGGTTGGAGCTCGCGGGCGGGCGGTTCGAGGACGGCCGGACGGAAGGTATCGGAGGGTGGAGTCGCGGCACGGTGGGGTACATACCGGGCGGGCCCAATATTTTGATAGCCACGACGGATCACGCCGAGTGGGATAAGAGTTTCACCGCGTTTGGGCGCGTGGTGGAGTCGGACATGGCGGCGATCGACGAGCTCTTGGAGCTGCCCACGACGCCGTTCGTGCACCCGGAGTACAAGACGACGATGGCGATGCTGGTCACGAAGGTGCGGTACACGCTCGAGGGTGCCACGGACGTGTGACTAGAAGGCTCTAGAAGGCCCATCCGTTTGTTTCACGAGCTCTTAGCGTCGGTTGCGTATTAAAACCAAAACCAAAATTCATTCATTCGTCAAAGGCGCGCTCGAACGATTCCTCCGAGTCAAACTCGGCCAACTCGGCCGCGAGGAGCACACAATCCGCGCACTCCGTGGGTTCCAGCCCGTGCTCGCACTTGCGTTCCTCCCAGCACAGCTTGCACTGAGCCCGTCGCCTGTTGTGGTGGCAGATGGAGCCGCCCCCGCAGAGAACGCAGCGGTATCGCTCCCGCTTGTGAACGCAGATGGATCCACCGCAGCCCTTGCACCCGAGCTGACATAAGGTCTTTCGCTTGCCGTGACGGCACATCGCGCCGCCCTTGCACCGCGTGCACGTGGACCGTCGCGCGCCGTGCTCGCATATGCTCCCCGGCGGTTTATTCCGGGTTCCCTTTTTCTTGCGTCGCACCGGCTGGCACTCGGGGCACCACGCTTTCTTCAACGCGTGTTTGCAGAGGAGAAACTGTCGCCCCCTGGCGTCAACCTCGTACATCCTGGGCACGGGCACCGAGAGGTCTACGCTCGGTTCGTATGCGTCATCGCCCTTCGAAGCCTTGTTTCCTTCGTCCCGGGCCTCCATTCCCCGACCGTCCGAGTCCGAGTCCGAGTCCGAGTCCGGTTCCACGTCGGTTATCTTCAGGCGCTTGGCTGCGCGACTGGGTTGGACTCGCGGCGTCGCGAGGCTCAGCGCGCGCGCCATCGCTCGGTCCGCCTCGAGACGTGCCTCGTCGGCGGCGGCGTAGTCTTCTTCATCGCCGCGCGTATCGATCGGCGCGAGGTCGTCGAGTAACCCTTCCAGAAGCGTTCGATCGACGTCCCTCAACGCCGCAACCTCGGTCCTCAGCGCCTCGTTCTCCGTCCTCAGCGCGTCGCACTCGCGCGTGAGGACGTCCACGCGCGTCGAGCACGCGGCTTCGAGGCTGGTGACCTGAGCTTGGAGGTGGCGGAGCTTGGAGGCGACGAGGTCATCATCGGAGCGCTCGTCCGGCGACATCGGCTGTTCGATATGGGGCGCGCGCGTGCGACGTGGGGCGCCTCGTTGGGTCGTCCCAGTATCGGCACACCGAACTCCGTCTCGGAGAAATAAATAAAGAAGGGGAAAAACGCCCCTCGCTTCTCGGAGGAACTTTCCATCTCGGTGGGCAACCAAACGCTGAACACCCAATGAGGTGCCGCCAGGTGGAAAGTTGCTGCCGACCGAGTTTATTTTTTGTAGACTGGGATGCACACGATTTCAGCGGAATTTCGGTCGGTTGCAAATGCTCGCGTGTACTACGCTTTTTGGTTTCATCGGTTACAGTTTTTCTCGGAGCTGCTGACGGAGCAACGACGCACACTTCGTCGCGCCGCGTACCGTGTATCCCACGAAATGCGCGCGACATCCACCGCCCTGACGCCGTATCGTACCGCTGTCGAGCCACTTCGACGCGCAGCTCCCGGCACGCGCCGCCCGATGCGCACCATCGCGCCCCCCACCGTCGTCGCGAAGGGGCTCGAATCTTTCGGGGGGTCCAATGCGCCCAACTCCGGCGGGTCCCTCGGCCGCCGCAACGCGCGCAGGTCGCACCCGAAGATCGTCCCAATCTCCAACGCGCGCCGCACCGTCGCCAAGAACGTCGTGCTCCAGGACAACGGCGTCGAAGACGACGAATCGTTCACCGCCATCGACGCCAACAAGCGCTACGCGCCCCAACACTCCGAGACGAGCAAATCAAACGCCGAGACGAACAAGTTCTCCGCCGCGCAGAACCACATCGTCCACCAGATCTCCACCGAACCGAGCGGCGGCACCCTCGCGTCGTGCAACCGCAACCTCGCGCTCGAGATGGTCCGCGTCACCGAATCCGCCGCGGTCGCCGCCGCGCGATGGCTGGGCAAAGGCGACAAGATCGCCGCCGACGGCGCCGCCGTTCGCGCCATGCGCCAGGCGCTCATGCACGTCGAGTTCTCCGGCCGCGTCGTCATCGGCGAGGGCGAGAAGGACAACGCGCCGATGCTCCACAACGGCGAGGTCGTCGGCACCGGCGTCGAACCCGTCGCGGAGATCGCGGTGGACCCCATCGACGGCACCACGCTCGTCGCCGGCGGCCGCAACGGCGCCGTGTCCGTCATCGCCATCGCCGAACAAGGCGCCATGTTCGACCCGGGGCCCGCGTTCTACATGGACAAGCTCGTCGTCGGACCCGCCGCGGTCGGGCACGTCGACATCACGCGCTCGCCGACCGTCAACGTCCACGCCATCGCGAGGGCGTTGAAGAAGCCGGTGAGCGAGGTCACGTGCGTGGTCCTCGACCGCGACAGGCACGTGGGTCTCATCGAGGAGCTTCGGATGGCGGGCGCGAGGATCAAGCTCATCTCCGACGGCGACGTGGAAGCCGCGATCGCGGTGTGCGATCCGGAATCCGGCGTCGACGCTCTCTTCGGCATCGGCGGTACCCCCGAGGGCGTCATCGCCGCGGCGGCTATCCGGTGCATGGGAGGCGAGATCCAGGGCCAGCTGTGGGTGCGCTCGCCCGAGGAGGCGGCCGCGTGCAGGGCGGCGGGGATGGACCCGATGAAGGTGTTGCGGACGAACGACCTGTGCGGCGGCGAGGAGGTGTTCTTCACCGTGACGGGAATCAGCGACGGCGACTTGCTCGACGGCGTGAACTTTCACGATTTCGGAGCCACGACGCACTCGTACATCATGCGCGCGCCGTCCGGGACGATCCGGTACATGAAGACGTACCACAGGTGGAAGGACAGGCTGGGACAGACGAACAAGCTGCAGGATTCTTTGACTGGCGGCGGCGGCGTGTTTGAGCTCTGATGAAACGCACCTTCGCGGCCACCTGGGACCATCTGAGGATACGTGCGAGATTGAAGCTCGACCTGCCTCTCAATGCGCGCAAAGTGTCTCCTCCAACTTTTTATCAGAGAGACTTTTCGCGATATATTTTTGACAGGCTGGTCGAGCTTTGAATTACTTCAGATGGGTCCAGGTCGCCGCATCCCTCACCGCGACCTCGTCTGTAACTTACGCCCGACGCACGTAACAGATACGTTGTACATATAAAGGAAAGCGCACGTCGTTTTAAAAAGTAGAGCTAACGTCGCGCGAGCTCTAAAGAGCGTCGGTGCCGAACCCGTATTCACGCACCACCCGCAGTCTCCAAAAACTATCCTCCTCCTCCCGGTCCCGTCCGGTCCTCCCCCACCCGCTGATATCCTCCGCTCACACTCACTTCCCAGCCGCGGGTAGCGTCCTCCATATCCTGATGGTGCCGTCCTCCGACCCCGACGCGTACGACTTACCGTCCGGCGCGAACCGCACCGAGTGCACCGGCCCGTGGTGTCCTTTCCCGCAGTCAACCTCCTCGCCGGTGCTCATGGAGTGCGCGTGAACCCACATGTCGGTCCCGCCCGCGACGAAGACGTCATTCTCGATGCACACGGACGCGCTCTCCACCTCGTACCCCATCGTGCGCTTCCACACCGGCGTGAACGTCATGGCGTCGAAGAACGTCACGCACTTGCCGTCCGCGGTGGTGATGTACCGACCGTCGGGGGTGATCTCGATGCTCGTCACGGGCGAATCGGTGCCCAGCGTGGTGACGATGGTGTTGGTGCGCACGTCCCACACGCGGATGCCCTTGTCGTCCGCGCACGAGCTCATGATCAGCGTGTCCTCCGCGGTGAACTGCGCGGTGCGAATCTGCGAAGGCGAGCCCTGCATCACGTACGGCTCTGCGTCGACGTTGCCCAAATCGTAGATGCGTAGGAGCTTCTCGGATCCGCCGGTGAGGAGCTTCTGGCAGTCGTCGGAGAATGAGACGGACTTGCAGATGTGCTTGTGCTGAAACACGTGAAGCTCGTCGCCGGTGATGGCGTTCCACAGGCGCGCGCTGAAGTCCGCGGACGCGGTCGCGGCGTGCGTCGCGGGGGCGTTGAGCGTGGCGCTCCACACGCATCCCTTGTGGCCTTCGAAGGTACCGATCCAGTCGCCCGTCTCGGCGTTGCGGAGCATCGGCTGGCCGTCTGCGGGGGTTGGTGGGGGTGGTCTGCGGGTCAGTGCCGGGTCATGGAACGCGCGTGCGGGTTTTATAAGCGGGTGGATCGTGTGGGAAAGGCGCGGGGTGCCCGTCCGGAACGACGACGTATGGAAAAAAGAGACTGGGCGGCCGTGGGGTGCCTCATCTCACCCTTAGAGGAGCTGATCAGGAAGACCCCATCGTCGGTGATGCGGCTGTACTCGAGGTGGTTGATGGGCCTCGAGTGCCCGTGGCACACGAGCGGAGCGTTCGGCGTCGCCATCCTCACTGCGTGACCCTCCCGGCCCGCGCGCTCGACGTCTCTGCCCCCCGCCAGATCTCCCAAGGGAATATACGCAGCTAGGGTCTGAGCGAGGCACGGAGACACGTCGGAAACTCACTCTCAGATTGATGATGATATTTTTCACCTCGATTGATGACGACGACGCTAGCATACTCACGCTCCCTCCTCCGCCTTGGTCACCTCCTCCATGCACGCCACCAGCTCCGCGTGCACCTCGCCCATCGCCTCGTCGAACATACCCGCGACGGACGCCTTGACGACGCCGTTCATGTGCATCCTCGCCTGCGCCAGCTGTCGCTTAGCGTCGGCAACCTCGGCGTCCTCAACCGCGTCCGCACATGCTCGCAGCCGACCCCGGCACATGTCCAAACTCGCGTCCGCGTACTCGGCGAACGCCTCGGCGTCTTTGCGCCATCCCGACGTCTCCAGCGCGCGAATTCGCTTCAGCCTCGCCTCGTTAGCCACCAAAAACTCCCCGCGCGCCTCCTTCAAGTCCGCGGAGAGCGCCCAGAGATCCGCGGTGTCCTTCACCGAGCGCTCGCCCCCAGACGATCCAAGCGCGGTCTTGAGCACCTCGTCGACGGCAGCCTCCAGACGGACGACCTCGCGGCTCAGCACCTCCGACCGGACATCGTCGGCGTTCGCAGCCTTCGCAGCCTCGGCGGCGGCGTCGGCCTCGTCGCCATTGTCGTCGTCGTCCGACATGAACGCGTCGAGGAAATCATCCGCCATGTCGCCGGCGTCGCCGCCTCCCGACAAAACGGCGCCGCCCACACCCTCCCAGACTTCGTCGTCGCTCTCGTCGCCTTCGAGCTCGATGTCCGCGATGCCGCCGAGGACCGCGAGCTTCGCGCGGGTATCCTCGGCTTCGGCGGCTTCCGCGTCGGACTCTTTCCAGAGCCAATCCGGAGCCGATCCAGACCCGCCGGACCTCGCCTCCTTGCACCGCTCCACCAGCGTGGACAACGTGGCGACGTGGAGCTTCGCGCCGCCGGTCAGGTCCATGACCTTGACCAGCGCCCTGGCGCTCTGCTGGAACCGGCCGATCTTCGCGGCGACCATCGCGAGATTCTCCCACGTCTGCCAGCTCGTCGCCACCTGTTTCACGGCTTCTTGGAGCGCCACGTGGGCGGCGGCGAACTTACCTTTGCGAATGTTAAGCGCGGCGACGTTGTTCCAAGCCTGGCCGTTCTCCGCGTCGATCTGCGTGCACCGCACGAACGCGGAGAGGGCTTCGTCCTCGCGATCCGCTTTCAAAAGGGCGTAGCCGGCGCTGAACCAGCCGTCGGGGAACAGCGGATTGATCTTCATCGCCGCCGACCAGTGCTCCGCGGCTTTGGTCCAATCCTCTCGTAACGCGGCTCGCCTCGCGAGGGACCGCATGGCCCGCGCGTTCTTACCGTCGGAAACCTCTAGCGCCTTCTGGAAGTGTTCCTCGAGGTCGAGCGCGTCGCCGAGAGCGCACCACAGTTTCGGATCCGTCGGGTCGACTTCCAGACGTCTCCGGATGGTATCCGCGGCAGCCTGCTTCTTACCGAGCAGCGTCAGGCACACGATGAGCGAGTCCCAGAGCTCAATCTCTTCGAACAGCTCCAGCGCGGCACCAACCATGCCGAGCGACACGAGGTGCTCACCCAGCTCCTTGCGCAACATGGCGCCGGGGGGGAACCACGCTGAGTACGCGTATCGAATCCTCGCCGCCGCCGACGGCGCCGGCGCCTCCAGGCTCTTGACCAGGTCCTCCATCACGAGCAACGCACGTTCGCGCGTCCGCGCGCGTTCCCGCTCGTGCCTGCACGCGAGCACCGCCGCCGCCGCCCGTAGCACCGGCCGGGATCGCGCCTGCGTCTGAACGCATTCGTGATACGGCGCCACGGACCACGAACGAGTACCGTCGTCCGCCATGGACTTGCGCACGGTCACCGCCGACGCCAGCACCAGCGCCTGGTGCGCCGCCGGTAGCGGCGTCTTCGTGACGTTCTCCTCCGCGTCCCGGTCCGCGCGTGTGACGCCGAGCCTCGGTGCGATGAGTACCTGAGCGCCGTCAGCGGATAGCCCGTCGAGCTCGATCGCGATGCGGTTCATGGCGGCTGATTTGGTGTTGACGACGCGGCCAGTCTCGTCCCGTTCCGCGGTTTCCGCGAGTCTCTTCGCCGCAGCCTCCGCCGCCTCCTCCGCTAACAACTCGTCCGTCTCGTCGTCGCTCGCCGTCGTCTCCTCGCGTTCACCGCCGAGGGGCCCGTTCACCACCGGACGCTTGAACATCTCGAGGCCGCGGCACTCGGCGCGGAGCACCATCTGCGCCTTGGCGTCCGTCTGGTGGACCGTGCGGAAGCCCATCTCGCCGACGATCTCGTGCGACGCGCCGATGGGTTCACCCGCGGCTCTCAGAAGCGCCTTGGCGCTGTCCACGTGGCCGTACTCGTGCTCCATCAGCGCCGTCTCCAGTAAGGACATGGACGCGAGGAGACCGGCGACGGCGGCGGCGGCGGCGGAGGGCGTGGGTGACCCGTCCGATGCCTCCCTCGCACCCGACGCGCGGACCACGGCGGCGGCGGATGGAAACCCGGGCGCCGCGTTGTTCGGCGCGTACCTGTGAATAAAACACGAATTGCTCAGTCGAATCGTCCGCGCGATGATTAAAATATGAGTTCCCAAATATACGTACCAGCAAAGGGTCAGAGCGTGGTACCCCAGGAGCTGCCCGCGTAGTGTGGGCGAGCGGCCGGATAGCAGGCGTTGGTGCGCGATCGCCGCGCGCGACGCCCACCACGTCAGCGACGGCGGCTGGACGTTCTCGTCGGGCCACATCACCACCCGGCCGCCGGATGATGACGTGGATTGTTTTCGAGCGGCTCGAGCTCTGGTCTCGGCTAGGGTGGCGACGGCGACGTCGACGTCGTCGCCGCCGACCGCCTCTTTCGTGCGCGTCGCGCATCGCTTGCCTAGGAGCGCACGCGCGAGGTAGAGGTACTGGGGCAGGAAGCATCTGCCCACGAGGTCTTCGCCGTCCTCGGTGAGTGACTTGACGGCCCACTTGTTCCACGCCGGGGCGGATGATTCTAAGTCGGCGGCGGACGCCGACGGCGTGAGTGGGCAGTGCGGCGCGTCCCTGCAGTCGGGGCCGGTGACGTTCGCCTGGATGAACGCGTTGAGCGCCGCGACGCCGATCGCGAGGATGACGAGCTCGTGCGCGGCTTTCGGGAGGGCGCCCGCCTGCGCGGCGGCGGCACCCGCCGACTCCACCGCCGCCTCGACGGATGCGTAGAGCGCGCTGACGCCGTCGACGTCGGGGGACGGCGCGGGTTGGCCCTCGAGCGCGGCGGGGACGATGAGCGCCTCCTTAGCGGCCGGGCAGGTCAGCGCGGCGACGAACTCGCCGCGTCGGATGAGCGCGATGACCTCCGCCGCGGCGCGCGCGTCCGCCGGGGCCTTCTTGGGCACCGCCGCCGGCGACGGGATCCCTCGGACGGAACCCACGGGCCTCGACAGCGACGACAGGAGCAGGTCGCGCTCGAGCGCGACGATGACCGCCGTGGGCGTCAGATCCGCGACGTTGGGCTCCTTCTTCCAACCCATGGCGTACCTTACCTCGATGCGGTGGGTGCCTATCGCAGTGCGGCCGCCCGGATGGGAATCGCGGCCGTTATTTTAGATCCGCTCCACTCCACTCGAAGCGCCGGAGTTAGTTTGCCTAGGGATCCCTTCCACTGCGGGGCGCGCGGCTGTGGCGCGACCCAAGGTGGACTCACCCGCGGGTTCAACACAGCCGATAGACACGCGACTGCCTTCGGGAGCCATGGACGAGATCCTCGCGCTCCAGGCGCAGCTCGAGGCGGTGCAGGCGACCAAGCCCGCGTTCCGCTTCACCGAGCGCAACGTCGTCGACCTCGTGAACAAGATGATCAAGCTCGGGTACCTCGAAGACACGCTGATGCACACGCTCGACGGCAAGGAGTACGTCACCCAGGACAGGCTGGACGCCGAGATCAAGCGCGAGGTCAAACGCGCCGGCGGTCGCATCCCCGTCATCGACCTGCAAGGCATCCTGAACCTCGACGTCGTTCACTGCGAACGCAGAGCCAAGGCACTGGCGTCGGACCCAAGCAATGGCTTCTCCTTGGTGGAAGGCGAGCTCATGACCCCGGGGTACCTCGACGGCGTCGCGGTGGAGGTTAACGAGGAACTCACCGAGGCGGGCGTCGTGCGCATCGGCGACCTCGCGAGGAAACACGAGCTCTCCGCGGACCTCATGTCCAAGACGCTCGAATCTCGCATGGGAACGTTGGTACACGGACGAGCGGAGGGCGGCGTGTTACACACCGCGGGGTACGTGACGCGGCTCACCGCGCAGCTCCGAGGCGCCGTGCGAGCCGCGTTGACGCCGACGACGCGCGAGACGCTCGTGCAACACGCGCTCGTGGCGTCGACGCCCGCGGGCGCGGAGCTCACGGGATCAATAGTGCGGGATCTCGCGAACGACGCAGCCGTGGCGTCGGGGTCGTTCCGCGGCGGCGCGTGGCATCCGACCGCGTACGGCCGGACGAAATCGTTCGCGGTTAAAGAGGCGTACGCGCGGGACGGGCTGGTCACGACGGCCACGGCGCGGCGCCTCGGTGTCGACAACCTCGGCGAATACTTCAACACTGAGCTGGACCCGCACGGATTCGCGTTGGCGAATTCTTTCGTCAGTAAGTCAACGCTGGAGCGGCTCGACGACGCGGTTCGCGAGCAGCTGAGGGCGGAGGGGTGGTGCGAGTGCGCTCCGCTGCTGCCGCCGGACTTACCGGCGGGCGACGGCGCCGCGTTGCTCGCGTTGGCGCCCGTGTTGAAAGGGATTGGGACGGGGACGGACTCGGCTGCGCGGTTAGTGTCTGAGCTCTCCGTCGCGACTGAGAAGTTCGTCGAGGACGTCGTCGGCGGCGCGGCGAGGGAGCTCGGCGCGAGGCTCGGGCGGGAGGAAGGCGCGCGGCGGCAACTCGCGGCGGCGACTGGGACCGGCGTCGGCACGGTCGCCGTCGACGATTCATACGACAGCGACGAAGACGACCACCGAGTGCGGGGAAAGAAGGGAAAGAACAGGGCGAAAGCGAGAAAGGGAAAAGTCGGCGATGAGCGACTGGTCGGTCCGGGCGCGCCCACCGACGCGGACATCGCCGCAGTCGTCGCCTCCGTCGCGCCCGACGCCTCCGCCGGCTTCTGCGCCGCGATGGGCGACTTGGTCCGTCCATTCGCGATGGACGCGTTCCGGTCGGCGCTGGCGTCTTTTCGGGACGCCGCCGAGGAAAGGATGCGAGAGAGCCGGGCGATTGCCGCCGCCGCGCTCGACGAGGCGTTACCGCTGGCGCGTCTGTTCACCCGCGGCGTCCACGATGTGTTAAATAGCGACGACGCGGCGCGGCGGCACTGCGTGAAGACGCACTGCGTTCCGTGCGCCGACCTGTTCCTCCGGTCTCGGTGTCACGATGAAGCCGACGGAGCCTCCGTGACGTCGGAGCTGACCGCGAAGGAGAGGGACGTCGCCGTCGCGGGGTTACCCGTCGGCGCGGCTCGCGACGCGGGCGTCTTGTTAGCGAAGCTGTGCGATCAGGGCGATGACCCAGCGTCGATCATGTCGGCGCTCGATCAGTTGGCGAGCGCGACTGGCGTCCGGCTGCGACCCGCCGATAAAAAAACGGAGCGGACGCTTCTACAAACGCACCGGAAGGGTCTGGAAGAGAAGATAGCCGCCGTGACCGACCCGGCCGCCGCGCTCATGCTCGCGATGCCGCTCATCTTCGCGTCGACTAGGTCCAGGGCGGTGGCGATGACGGGACGGAGCCTGGCGGCGGCTATTGAAGCAGCGGGTGAGACGTCGAGTTTGCCCGCGAGTGAGGTTGACTTTCTGCGGGGGTACCGCTCGGACGTGATGGCGTCGTTGACGGGCGGCGGGGACGTTGGTGGGCTGGCAGCGAAGTTGCCGACGCTGCGGCGCATCGCGTTGGAGTGTACGAGGTCGAAGGGGGGCGATGACGAGTAGGATTAGTTAGTTAGCGACGACGAGGCGAGGCGGCTTTGGGTGAAATAACCGTATCAAACAGGCGAGCCGCATCGACTCGCGTGGCCATGAAGCCCCTGTCCAATCGCCCCGTCACTTTTCCAGGTTTTCGCGGCAATCGTCACCGGTGGCCATTAGCAGTCGCGTCCGCGTAGAGGCTACATTCCACGGGCTACACCTCGTGTGCTTCGAGCACCACACCGGCGAGCGACACATCGCCCGCCTCGAGCGCCATGAAGGTCGCCTTCAAGACACTGTGAGCGCCTCGCCCAGCCCGAACCATCCATCCCGTTATTATATCGTCACCCGCCGGTTCGCGCCGGATCGGGGGATAGAAATGGGGCGATGCGCGCCCGGGCGACGCCCTGCGCGGCGCCGCTCGGTGCGCCCGCGCGTCGGCACGTCGCCCGTGTCCCCGCGGTGACGCCAGCTTCGGCTCGCACACCGCGCGTGACCCCACGGACGACGCCGACCACCCGAGATCTCTTACCCCCTCGCAAAAAGCGAGGCCGACGTGGGCACGAGATCTACGAGCCCAGATCTACTCTCCCACGTCCAAACCCCCGTCCATCGTCGCTGACCGCCGTTCCCCACGCCTCGTTTCTCGTCACCAGCACTAACCAGAAGTTCGAGGATGACTTCGACGACGCCTCCACCATCGGCGACGTCCGAGCGAAGCTCTCCGAGACGCAGAAGATCCCGGCTCCAGAGATGGTCCTGATCCACAAGGGCAAGGTGCTCACCGACGACGTCACACTCACCGGCGCTGGCGTCACCGAGGCGAGCTTCATCGTCATGATGCACCAGAAACCCAAGGCGCCGAAACCCGCGCCGCCTCCCCCGGCGCCCAAACCCGCGCCGGCGCCCGTCGCGGCCACCCCGGAGACGCCCGCGGCGATGCCCGCGACGACGCCCGCCACCCCCGCGGCTCCCGCCCCCAGCTCCGAAGCGCCTCCCGCGGGCGGCGGCGGCGACGGCGCCACCACGCCCGCCTCCGACGCCTCGCTCGTCACCGGCACCGCGCTCCAGGAGACCATCAACAACATGATGTCGATGGGGTTCGAGCGGGAGATGTGCGTCAAGGCGCTTCGAGCAGCGTTTAACAACCCGGACCGCGCGGTGGAGTACCTGTTGACGGGAATCCCCGAGAACCTCGTCCCGCCCGCGGCTGCGGCGGCTCCCGCGGCGGCGGCGGCGCCCGTGGGTGGCGCGGCTCCTGCGGCTCCCGCGGCGGCGTCGCCCGCGGTTCCCGGCGGCCCGGGTCCCAACACCCAGCCGCTGAATCTCTTCCCCGAGGGCATGCCCGGAGGAATGGGCGCAGGCGGCGGCGGCGAGGGTGCCGGTATCCTCGACTTTCTCCGCGAGAACCCCCAGTTCCAGGCGATCCGCGCGATGGTCCAGGGTAACCCGCAGATCCTCCAGCCCATGCTCGCGGAGCTCCAGCGGCAGAACCCGCAGCTGTACCAGCTCATCAGCGGGAACCAGGAGGAGTTTTTGCGCCTGCTGAACGAACCGGCGCCGGAGGGGGCGCTGGAGAACCTACAGGCTGGCCTAGAAGGCGCGGGGTTCGGCGGCGAAGGCGAAGGGCAGATCGAGATCTCCGAGGAGGAGAAGGCTGCCATCGATCGCCTCGCGGCGCTCGGGTTTGAATTTGAAAGAGCGGCGGAGGCGTTTTTCGCGTGCGGCAAAAACGAGGAACTCGCCGCCAATTTCCTCTTCGACAACGCCGCGATGGATTGACGCGAAGTGGTGTGTGTGGGAGGTGTGTGTGTGTGTTGTGTAAAGGGCGCGTTAGCACGAGGCGTCTCGGAACGTAGAGCGTATTTGGTAAATGTCGAAACTAGTGACGCACAATCGAATCAATCAATCTTTGAAACTTGCGAGAGATCTGTCGAACGTTGTTTTCATCAGACCGGGCGAGCGCGGGGTCGCCCCGGCTCACTCAGGATGGACGACCTGGACGCTCTGCTCGAGGATCTAGACGCCGCAGGCATCGGCGGCGGCGGCGGCGGCGCGGCCAATGGCGTCAGCGGGAGCGCGGCTCCGCCCCTCAGCAGGACCTCCGCCCAGCCCCGCGCGGCAGAGGCGCGATCGTCGCAGGTCACCGCGTCACGTGCGGCGAACACGGGCGGCAACGCGGCATCGAAACCGTCGGGGAACCTCGACGAGCTCGATGATCTCCTCGGGGAGCTCGACGCCGTCATGGGGACCGGCGTATCGCCCCTGTCGCAACGACCGAAGGCTTCGTCAGCTCCGTCGATGACATCA
>Ga0302116_1000105_pt1 | contig 44835 bp, 32 predicted proteins | sample AG5_SCM_MG_FD_203124 | JGI IMG/M metagenome (GOLD analysis project Ga0302116, IMG submission 203124) | Marine microbial communities from Western Arctic Ocean, Canada - AG5_SCM | ecosystem: Environmental > Aquatic > Marine > Oceanic | place: Canada: Western Arctic Ocean | collected 2017-10-01 | reverse complement strand
GTCGTCGTATAAGTCCGTGTTGACGCCGTAGTCCCGGGTGCTCGTCGTGGCGCGCGAGAGGTCGGAACGTTCGTCTCGCCCGCGCCGGCTCCTCGACGATTTCACATCCTCGTCCGAGGACGAGGGGAGGGACGAGTACGCCGCGGCGGCGGCGCCGGCGAGCAGCCGTGTGTTCTCGTCGGGTTCGGTGACGGTGTCGCCGCACGACACCGCGCCTCCGTTTCCGGCTTCCAGGTCGATCTCCACGTCGGTGTCCATCGCCGATACGGTGCCGGAGCGCCGGACGCTGAAGACGTCCCTGCGATCGGAGGTGCGCGTCATGAGGAGCTCGGTGGCGATGGACCGCGCGACCGCGTCGGCGTCGACCGCGACGCATCCCTCCGCGAAAGCGCTCGTGGACGTCCGCGCGCCGCCGTCGTCCGACGAGCACGGATCCGTGCCGCCGGGCCACCCGCGCGGCGCGCGCGACTCGTCCTCGATGGAGTCGACGATGGAGATGCTATGCGCGCCGGCGCGCGCGGCGACCCCCGACTCGATGCTCGCCTTGGGCGTCGCATCGCCTCCCGCCTCGCTCCTGGTACTCGTGGAGCGCTTGGACGCGCAGCAGCGCATCGCCGCCGTCCGCATGGTGGAGCGACCCGCGCGCTCACGCAGAGGCCGCGGCCGTTAACAGTGTTGAAACACCCTCGGTCCAATTCTTCACACTGCTCGCGCATACAAGTACGCAGAGTATCCGTCGCTCGGGTTGGCGAGTAGTGCTATCCGTCAACGTGAAGGGAGAGAAGCCGGCTGCCTGCGGAGTATCCGTCGGTCGAAAAGCGGTCGGTCTACCACAATTTTCCGGGACGAATTATAGCCCTCCATTTTTGTCCCAGGTGCGAAATGGCCAAACAGACCGAAAAAACACGGTTCCGCCCTCGCTCCGTTTGAAAAGGTGCCTCGATCGCGCTTTAACTTTACCGCACTTCGCTTTTAACGACCGCTGTCCGAAACCGATCGCTTTTAGCCCTTTAGAAGGTGATCGAACGCTTTTTGCAGTTTTGGTTTCAAGAGTGGTTTCAAGAAAATATCGCCGCTTCGAATCAACGGCTTACGTCACTCCCACATCATCAGCGAGGTGATATTTCGTGCCAACCTGGCGGGAAATTCAAAATATCCCAATTTTGCGCGGTTTAGCGTCGAGTACTTTCACATACATGGGCAAATAATTTTGGAACATAACTACCATTAAATTCGCTATTTCGTGTTAAATAATTGTTTCACAAGGTTGTAGTTGCCCGACGCGGAATATACGGTGCACACGAATTTTACACCCAACCGAACCCTGTTGCAAACCCCAATTAAACTAACCCTCGACCACGGGGGCAATAGTTAGGCATTACAACCCCATGTTTAATATACGAAGGTTTGTAGGATGGAACTTTCCAAAAACACAGTCTGGCAGAAACGGCGGAATCATGATTACGATTAACTCGATTCGACGGTCTATCTCCCAATGGATTTATTTCCCCACGACAAACTCACCACGTATCTCGCAAACAGGCCGAATTTTCCCCCGAGCCCTCAGGTCCTCTCGTTAAAAGAGGAATCATCGGAGAGGTAAAAAGACCCTGAAATGCGGGAGGGCGGGGAGGCGGTTTCGCGAGATGCTCCGAGGGCGGGAAGGAAATTTCCCGAACCATCTCTGACCGGGTGCCATACGCGATTTCACGACGATTGGGACATCTCCATCCAGATTTTTTCGCGCACTGTACTCCAGTCGGACATTCCCCGCAACCCTTGAGACTTCAGTCTAACTGCGCATACAAAAAGTGTGTAACACTCTGCAAACAGCAGCGGCCTTCTGTTCTACTCCGCGACTTCTCGGGCCGACTTCTCGTAAACTTTGTTTTCTTTGCGATCGATCGCATGAGCGCGGCCATTCGACGCACACGTGGGACCTCGACGCGAGTAACTTTTGGTTCAGTGGTTTGGGAGCCATCTCCGAGACTCGATCGACGCGTCCGCGACATCGCACGCACGGAACACCGCGCGTATCCGCGACGTATCCGCGACTCCCGCCCGGCCCCGCCAGTCCGGGAAAACAACACTTTCTCCGTTTCTCGCCGAGCCGAGGAAAGTAGGGACGCACCCTTCGCCGTAAACGCGCGCGCCCAGGACGCGCCGTCGCATCCTTCCGTGATTCACACCGCTGGGACGACGGATAACGCCATGGCCAACATGTTCGGCGCGGTCGATTTCGGGTTTCGCCCGATCCGGCCCGAGGACGAGTCGCTCACCTCCGGTCCCGCGATCAGCACCGCGACCGCGATGGACTGCGGGTTCTCGCCGCAAGGAGATGTCCGGCCGGAACCCGTGGACTCGGCGGACTGGCTCGAGACGGACGCGCTCTCCGACGACGATCTCTTCATCAGCGACAACGAAACCTTGCCCGATGCCACCGGCTTCGGCGCGAGGCAGCGCGAGCTCAACGAGGCGCAGGCCGCCAAGCTCGCCGCGGAGGTTACTCAGGCGCTGCGCTCTCCTTTCCGGGGAAGCACCTTGAGAGAACTCTGCGAGCGATTCGGCGACTCGTGCCCAACCTCGGCGACGCCGTGCAACGTCTGGTGCGAGGTGCTCGAGACCCTCAGGGAGCGCGAGCGGACCAAGCAGCGATGGAGGCTCGACCCCAACACCGCGCGGCACATGAAATACCGCACCACGCTCATCGAGTGGATACTCGAGGTGTGCGCTGACTTCGGCTTCGGGCCCACCACCGCGGACCTCGCGGTGCAGTACATGGTGAGTTTTTTTACAGATCCCGGCCCGACCCCCTTCCCGTTCTACGCGTCGCATGTCGAGTGCGACGACCCGTTCGTCCCCTCGACGCCCCCGATCGCCTGGAAACCCACTAAACTGACCATCCATGCCCCTCCTCTCACGACAGGATCGCGTGCTGAGCAAGGTTAACGTGCCGAAGACCTCACTCCAGCTGGTGGCGATGTGCTGCCTGGAGGTTGCCGGTGAGTGTCCGGCCGGACTCCCATTTCTCACTCACTCGTTCTCCCGGTGGTTTTCGGGCCGACTTTTCGGCCCCAAAGGGTCGCGGGCTTTGGCGGCGCCGCCCACGATGTCGATCCGCGATCGGGCCGACGAGGCCGCGCGAGTCGGTCGATCAACTCGTGATCTTCCGATCGCACTCGGCGCTTTGCCCCGATCGATCGACATCGTCGGCCTGGCGGCGCGATTGCGCGCCGCCTCCCCACCTCCACAATTCCAAAAAAGTCATCCTCTCGTCAAAGTGTTGAACTCTTTTCACTCACAAACCCACCCCCTTCCCCATCTCCGCCTTCAGTCAAATACGAGGAGGTCGAGCAGGATGTTCCGTCCCTCCCCAAGCTGCGCAAGTGCGCCAGCAACGTGTACAGCTGCGAGATCATCAAGAAAATGGAGCTCGCAGGTGCGTCCCCAGTCCCCGCGCCAGCCCCACCCCTCTGGCCCCTAACCAAAAACCTTTTCAAAAAAACTTATCACCCCGCAAGAGCCGACCACTCACCTCCCAACCCAACCCTCTCTCCAACACAGTGCTCATAGAGCTCGAGTGGGATCTCGCCATGGTGGTGTCCGCGCATTTCCTCGAGGCTGTCTTCGCCGTCACCGACGGCGGAACCTTCCCGTACGACGACGTGGGCGACAGACACTGGACCCCCGCGTGCGCGGCGCAGTTACAAAAGCTGTGCTGCTACCTGCACTCCATCTGCCTCCAAGACGCGCACCTCGCGGCGTCCGCCGGGTCCGCCTCACAGCTCGCCGCCGCCATCATCGCGACCGGGCGGTTGCAGCTCAACATCTACCCCGTCTGGCCCAACGAACTCGCCGTCGCCACCGGGTACCAGTGCGACGAACTCGGACCGATCATGTCCAAAATTCTAGCCCTCTACAAAGACGCGCTGCCGGTGCAGCACGCGCACCCACCCGCGGGCGGCGTCGGGTACGAGGGCTATCCCGGCGGGGACGTGGACACCGTCATCACCGCGATGCCGGGGAGCATCCAGGTCGGCGGGCCGGGATGCGACGACGAGTTGGTGTGCGAGGGGGGCAAGGATGGGCGCGAGTTTCTCACCCCGTCGCCCACGGGGCCGCTGGATTCGCACGGGTTTTTCGACGAGCCGATGGAGTCGTCGCTCGGAACAGCCGTGTACTGCTGAGAGGGTGAAGAGGTTAACAAAGGTTAGGGTTTAGAACCCGGACAGAGGGTGAAGAGGGTGAGGGACGATGGGCCGAGAGAGCAGAAACTCGCGCCGCGAAGCGGACGACGAAGGAACATCTTCGTCCGTGGGCGCGGCGACGGGCTCTCGGGGATTATAATCGTCTCACAAAAACGGGGAGCGACCGAAGGAGGTCGCTCGAAACACAGACAAGTTTTGCTGACGGGCTGAGGGCACTACTGAACCTAGGCCGGTCTGACTGTTGTAATTGCGTACACATGCTTTTGAAACACTGATGAGTGCGTCCGTCTAGTCTAATTACTCACGCGCGACACTGGATGCCGGCGTCGCCTACGTCGTATCGCATCCCGGGTCGACCCCGCGGAAGTTCCCACCTGGCGACGAATGACTTGCCGTACCCGCCCGCGCCCTCGAACCTGCTCACCGGCCGCCTGCTCACCGTATTTCCCCCTTGCGTCCTTCGTTCCCCTTGCGTTCGTTCCACGTCCAGCACCAACCGCTGCGTCACCGCGCTGGTCCACTGCTGCGGCAAAAAGTCCCTGTGTTCCCTCGCCTGCCCCAGCGGCTTGCCTCCTCCTCCTCCCGGCTGGCCCCGATGCATTCCTTCTCGCTGCGCCTGGTTGACCACGGACGTGCCGCTCGTGGACTCCGCGCTCGATGTCGTCGCCTTGGTGACTATGATGGGAGCCCTGCACCGTCGACTGAGCTCCTGCAGCCGAGCTGCGGACGCGTGATGTACCGACCTTAAGCTCAGCGGGGCGCCTTGTTCGCGTCGACTGGCTCGGTCCAGCCAGTAAAACGCGGCGACGTTGTCAATCAACAGCAGTCGTCGCGCGTGCGTGTCCCCGTGTTTGACTCCTCCCCCGTACCCGTACGTTGATGAATCCTCGGGCGGGGTTGAGTTCGATGTGACGTCCGCTTCCTTCGCCTTTCGTTCTCGTTCTTGAAACACTCGCTCCGCGACGGCGAGCGCTTTTAAAAAGTCTAAAGAGCAGTGGCACCGGATGGTCTGGAAGCGTCCCATGCACTCGACGTATATCCTGTCCCGGAGCGCCGCGCGATCGGCGTCGGACCGAGGCGGTGGGCCCTCATCGTGGCCGTACGGGTGCGCGTACCTTCGTTCGGGCGGCACGTCATCGCGTCGCTGGGTCTGCGAGCCTGGGTGAAAGCCCGGGAATGTTGACGATGTAGATGCGTCGGCGGAATGCGTTCCTCCGTACGCGCGTGCTGATGCTTCGTCGACGGTATCGCGGATCTTGCCGGTGAGGATCTTGATGAGCCGCAGGGTGTCGAACTTGCCGTCGAGGTCGATGAGCAGCACGGACGCTTCGCAGCCGTTGAACGCCACGCCTCCGCGTCGCCGCGGCGTCACCGCGTGCACCGCGGCTTGCATGAGAATCTCAGTCTTGCCCGATCCACCGACGCCGCACACCTCGAGGAGTTGGCCGGGGCGGAGGGCGCCATGCGCGTCCACGAAGGGTATTCCCGTCAGCATGGGATCCATCAGTACCCTGGCGAGGAGCGCCGCACCTGGTGGAGGGATCGACGGGGGGGATATCGCATGGTCAGCGCGAGATCGAGGGACAACGAAGCGACGGGAGACGAAGGGTAGATTGGTCGTTCAAAACTTTAAAATCTGAGGCGAGCTCCGAGCCGAGGGACGCGGGCGCGCGTCGTCCACGCGCGTCCAAGCACGTTTGGGTAACCGCGGTGAACACGTACCGGTCTCGTCGGGAGCTAGGAACGCCAGCGCGGCGTCGACGTCGGCCATCGCGGCCGTGTCACGCCCAACGGCGTCGTTCGTCACCGCGCGCCGATGAGTGGATTGGTTGTGGGTCTCGGTTTTGGTTGTGGGTCGATTCCGAGACTAAGTTTTAATTACGACCGACCCGTTCCGGAAAAAGAGATATTTTTGCCGCGATTCGGTAAGATATTTCGGAAAAGGTTTCGGAAAAGTTGGGCGTCAAGTTGTGCGTTTAATGCTGAGTTAATGCCTTCATATAAACTTCGCTGAGTCGGACACACCGTATCGTAAAAGCGGAGGCCAATCGCGTTCCAAAATTCGCGCCAAAAATTCAAATTCAATCCAAATTCAGATAACGCTCGGCCATTGGTAGTTTCAAAAGCGCACGATCGATGTGGAGTGTATTCGAACCTTAAAATCGAGTCAATGCGCCGAGGGTTGGACAGCTCGGCGTGTGTTGAACCCCGATTGGCGGTTTAAATTTTGGCGGGAGCGCAATTACCGTTAGACCGTCGATTCACGGTTCCGGAACTCCGACGGCCGGACATTTGCGTTGGCTCGCGGCGAGCCACGGATACTTTCGAGGTCGGTCGTGTTTTTCATCATGCATGGCCGGACTTTGAGAGAGTGTCTTGGAAGAGAGTGTCGACGTCGACAGTTTGCTGAACCAAGGCGCTAATATCTTTTACCTTCATCGGACGCGTCTCGGGGCCACTCACTTCGAGTTGCGAGTCCACCGACACGTACATCGACACGTACGTCTGTATCAAAGGATGTCCGCTTCAATGTCAGCGTGCCTCATCGGTTCCGTCGCCGGCGTTCGCGCCGTCGCCAAGGCGAAGACCGCTTCGACGAAGACCGCGTCGACGTCTTCCGCCAGGATGACGATTAGGGCGCACTCCGCCGGCCACGGCCACGGCGAGATGGCCGCGGGCGGCGGCGCCGCGACCGCGCAGGGGGGGCACGGCCACGGCCACGGAGGCATGATGAGCGACCGTCGCCCCGGGGAGAAGAAGGGCTTCGTCGAGGAGATGCGCTTCGTCGCCATGAAGCTGCACACCAGGGAGCAGGCGCCAAAGGAGGGCAAGGCGGAGCCCGCGAAGGAGGCCAAGCCGATGATGCAGTGGCAGCCCACGAAAGAGGGCTACCTCCGCTTCCTCGTCGAGTCCAAGGCGGTGTACGACGCCATGGAGCAGATCGTCGCGTCCGGCGCATCCCCGATGTACGGAGACTTCGTCGACACCGGCCTGGAGCGCGCCGAGGTTCTCGCCGCAGACATCGACTGGTTCTGCGAGACGTACCAGATGACCGCGCCCGTCGCCGACGGACCGGGCGCGGAGTACGCGCAGTTCCTCAAAGACCTCAGCACCACCGCGCCGCCCGAGTTCATCTGCCACTTCTACAACGTGTACTTCGCGCACAGCGCGGGTGGACGCATGATCGGCCGCAAGGTGAGCGAGATGATCTTAGATGATAAAGAGCTCGCGTTTTACAAGTGGGAGAAACCCGGCGGCTTGGAGGCGCAGATGACGCGGACCAAGGCGAAGCTCAACGACGCGGCGGAGAAGTGGAGCCGGGAGGAGAAGGACCGGTGCCTGGAGGAGACCGGCAAGTCCTTCGAGCTCTCCGGCAAGCTCCTCAGGCTCATCGCGTGAGAGCCGATCGACGCGAGCTTGAACGCAATTCTTTTTAACAACTGAGATTTGATTCACTCCTAATGATAAGTACACGTGTTTGCGAGTATTAGGTGGTCGTATCAGCCGAGCGACCGGGTGCTCCGTCGGGTCGGTGACATCGGCGTGATCGTCGGCCGCCCCGGGGACATGAACGCCACCGGCGACGCGCCGCCCGGTACGTAATTCGGCCCCCGCGCCGCGCCGTCCATCAACCCAATCGCGCCCGCCATGGCACCCTTGGTCCGCCTGGCGCCCACGCCATCCCCGCTCTTCTTGCTCCACTTCACCGGCGCGTTCTCCTCGGAGGAGTACCCCGCGCCCCCGTTCACGCCGGCCCCGGCGCCGTCCAGCGCCTGCGTCGACTCCAGCGTCGAGTTCGGCGATCGCCGGCTGGGCCTAACCGCTTCGTCGAGAGGCGTGAGACGGCCTTCGTGCTCGCGCTCGTCGTCGTCGCCCCGCATGAGCCCGGCGACGTCGCGGACCAGCGACGTGGCCTCGCTGGACCGTGTCGCGCGCTCGTGCTCCTGCGCCGCGATGCGCCGCCTTCGATCCGTCATCTCGCGTACCTGCGCCCTGGAGTACTTGGCGTGGGGCAGCGGGTCGGGCAGCGGCGGAAGCGGCTTGGGCGTCGACGCCGCGTTTCGAACCTCGAGCCCGCCGAGAAAGTTCTCAACCGGCTGCAGGTAATCGCGGTAATAGCTGAAGTAGTTGTGCGTGCCTTGCGTCGGGAAGAAGGTGCACGGCAGCCCGTGCGCTTTACGCACGTCCCGCAGCACCTCCGCGTGCCGAAACGGGACCACTTCATCCGACGCTCCGTGTATGATGAGCACCTGTAAACAAAACACGACGTCAGTCCAATTGCCTATACGAGAATTAAAATAAACTCACCTTGCTCTTCACGACTCGCAACGGCGTCCTGTTATCCCACCGATCGCTGATGATGTTGGCGACGTGCCCGAGCAGCGAGATCCCAACCTCACGCACCGAGATGAACGGTGAGTGCAGGATCACCCCGCCCACGCGCTCGCCCTCGTCCTGGAGCCTCGCCGCGAGCCTGCACACCGGCCCGCTCCCGAGGCTCCTACCGAAGAGCACGATGTTCTCCGGCTTGTACCCCAAGTCGGCGACCAAGTACTCGTACGCGCACATCACGTGCCGGTCCACGCTGCGTTCGTACGAGACACCAGGGGAGGTTCCGTACCCAGGGTACTCCACCAGCAGCACGTTCGCCTGCCAGCACTCGGCGTCGCGCTGGCACAGCTCGTAGATGTGACTGTTAAAAAAACACGACGTCAGTCAACTAATTGCCCATACGAGAATTAAAAAGAACTTACCCGACGTCGCAGGCGTTTGCGTGGCAGTGGAGGATAGCCCTGGTCGCGGGGGCGCGCTTGCACCGGACCATGACCGCCGGGAAGTGGTATCCGCTCATGCTGTCCAGGTAGACGCAGTCCGCGGGTGACCACGGATGCACGCTGTGGTGGTGGAGGAGGGTAGAGGAGGGGAAGATTAGATCTTTGATTTTCGCGCTTGGGCAAGAGGGCTGACCGACTCGGGTTTGGGATGGAGCGAAGGGTGCGCGCGACGAGTACGGACGGGTTCGGGCCGGGAATCGCGCGCGATCGCGGGTCAACTCGAGACACTCGGGATGGATCCGAGCGGCGGTGGGAAATGGCGGCGCGATCCGGGTGGTCGCCGCCGAGAGCGCGGCGCGAGGCGCTCCAGTGCAAAAAAAGGCGCGCAAGGGACCAGTGCGGGCCAGTCTGGAAGAAAGTCCGAGAAGCTCTCACCTCTTTGAGTACGACGGCGCGGGCGCCTGGAAGATGGCCTTGTTGATGAGCGACACCTGCTCCGCCCACGAGGACTCGAAGGGATCCTCCCCAAGGATCTTGTCGAGCTTGGTGTTCTTGCCGCGCCCGGCGCAGAAGTTACCCCACATCTCGACGCCGCCGAACACCGAGTCCGCTCCGTTTTCTCAAGATGCGCCTCTGCCCAGCCGATCTCACCACGTGATGCGCGAAGGGACGGGCGAGTCAGTTACCGCGCCGCGCGGACGGTTTTCACGCGCGTGTGCGTGATCCGCACTCCGTTCCGAAGTAAACACACCCTACGCGCGAATCCACGGCGCCGTTCAGCGACTGGCGGCGCTCTCACCGTCCCGACCGACGCGACCTTTCGCGCTAGATGCGGTGAAAGAGAGAGAGAGAGGGGCTTGTCGAATCTATGTCGAATCTTTGGCCCCCCTGACGATTCCGAGCGTGATCGAGGCGACTTCCGACGTATCCGGGTCCCTCGCCGCCGCGGGTGGTCGCCCGACTTCGCAAAGAAGAGATGTGACCGGTCGACGGAGCCTTCCTTGCTCCTCGCGCGCCCGCACGCGCGTCTCGACTGTGCCGTGCGGTTCCCGCCTCCGCCGAGTGCTAATAACGTGACCCAGGAATAACTCGCGGTTCAGACGACAAAAATGGAAAAACCAAAAGTGCGTATGAACATCGAGTCTGCTTTCCGAAGTTTGAAAGTGTGCATTTTGACAATAATTTCCTATGAGAGAGAGTTATTCCGAGGCTCACAGCGCTCCGAGTTCCCGGGATTTCCGTCAGACACAAACTCCATATGTGAGGAAGACACAGACGCCGCGCAAGTGGAATCCATCTCGAGATGAATGGAATTTTATGAAGGTTCACCCTCGGATATTTTTCTGATTCCCAAAATCTATGTCCAACGTGGACCGTGCACACGTCATTTTATTCAGACGTGGAACGTACGTGGCATTTAGTCATGATATTTATTTCGGAAAAGCCGGACCCGCGGTCCACAAAAAGCCAAAAATGGTAACACAGAAGCCTAAAAAACCACTGAACAGACGACATAAAATAATAGAATATAGCGCCGCGAGCTGAGAAAATTTATACCCAAATAATATTCCCTTGCAATCATTCAATCGGCGACTAAGACTCTTACGAGTGATCACTTCGAGGAGGAGGACGAACCGAATTCCCTGACGAAGTTCCCATCCCCGTCGCGCTTCAACCCACCGAACTTTCGCCTGTCATCTCCGAACCCCGGCCGACCGCGACCGCCGCCTCGTCCGCCTCGTCCGTTGGAATCCCGGGTCGCGAACCCGAACCCCGCCCTATTCCCGTCCCTATTACCGGCGTCGAATGTATCCCGGAACCCGCCGCCGTCGCGCTCGAAACCCCCGCCGTCCCTCCGCGGGCCTTCACGCCGGCGAAGCGACGCCAACGCGCTCGCGTTGCGGTTCTCCACGATATGAAGCGTCGCGGCAACCGCGTCGACGATGGCCGTTTGGCTCGCGTTGAGGGGCTTACGCGGCGCCATGGCTTTGTGCGCCAACGCCGCGTAGAGCTCCCGCCTGACGTCCACGAGCAGCTCACTCGTGTCCGCGCACGTGGACCGGACGAGGATCCAATCGTCCAGCACGGCGGCGCCCAACGGTTCGTTGACCGACGACGGGGGGTCCGCGCTCGATCGCGATTTGGATTTGAGCGTTATCGACGGAGTGCCGTCGGCGTTGAGCAAGGGTGGAGGTTCGTCGAGGGAATATTCCTCGATGGACGCGGGTGGGGGTGCCGAGGGTGCCGACACAGCTGTGTGCGCCACTTCCGGCGGCGGCGCCATCTTGGTTCCCCCGAAGAGCACCAACTGCTCGGGGTTGATCGCGCTGCAGTCGCGGAGGAACACCTGCGAGGACAGCACCATCTCGCGATACAGAAACCACTGCGGCAGCGCGGTTTGCTCGCTTCTGCGCTTGGGCGGCGCCCTGGTGAAGGACACAGACGCCGGGTGCAGACCCGCGTTCTCCTCTAAGCGCGTGCGCATCACGCCGAAGTGCGCCATGCTCCGCCGGCTCGCCAGGTTACCCGGCAATCCCGTGGTGAGCACCGCCAACGTGAGGGACTCGTTACCCGCGTGTCTGTTCACCTCGGCGTCGCCCCGTAGCTCCCTGTTGCGCCTGTCGTACCCTAAGTCATCCCGTCGCACCAAACCGGTGCGCACGAGCTCGTCCAGGAGCTGCGAACGGAGAGAGGTGAGGTTCTGCAAGCCCTGGATGGATAAAAAGTTATCCCGCGCCCTGTACACCAAACACGACGTCAGCCTAATCGCCCATACGGAAATCCAAAAAAAGAAAAACTCACCACTGGCACGCCGATTCGAACCCTTCCTCCGCCATCACCGCGCGCCACTCCGCGTACGCACGGAGCACCGCGAGGTGATCGGATCGTTCGCTGAAGCTCCTACGCGCGCGCTGCGCCTCGTCGCGCGCGCCGGTGGGGACGATGAAGGGATCCCGGCTGCTCATGCACGCGGCGGCGGTGAGCACGGGATCCAGGCACTGCGCGGTGACTCCCATGATGAGCATGCGACCCGTCGCGGGATCGAGCGGAAGCTGCGAGAGCAAGCTACCGAGGGGCATGAGAACCTCTTTGATACCCGCGGGGGTGGAGTCTGTCGGCGAATCGGATCCGAGAGCCACGTCAGCATCGAACTCACTCTCGGTGACAGTCTCGCCGGCTTCCTCCGCGTCGGCGCGGCGGCGAGCTCGTTCCAAGATGGCGCCGTCGACTTCCGCGATGGCGCCCAGCGTCTTTAACCGGTCCATCGCCAACGTGACCGTCTCTTCCGCGGGAGGGTCCATGGCTTCCGCCAGGAACGCCTGGACCCCGGAGTTGGTCATCGAGCACGTCTGCAGGCACGTCGCCTCGAGCGCGGTTCGCTGAATCTCCGGAGTCGGCCGTTCGGGCATGGCTTCGAACATCGCCTTGGAGTAGAGCCTGTAGCAGACGCCCGGGGCGACGCGGCCGGCGCGGCCGGTGCGTTGCGTCGCGGACGCCCGGGAGGTGGGCACGGTGCCCATGGTGCTCATCGCGCTCTCCGGGTTGTAGCTCATCTCGCGAACCAAGCCGGAGTCCACAACCACCAAAACGTCGTCGATGGTGACCGAGGACTCAGCGATGTTCGTCGCGAGGATAACCTTGATTTTGCCCTCCGGCGCGGGTGAGAACACCAGCTGCTGCTCCTCCTGCGGCACCTGCGAGTGCAGCGGTATGACCCGCAGGGCGTCGTACTGCGCCGCGGGTAAGTTCTCGAGAACCTTCATGCACTCCTTGATCTCGTCCCAGCCGGGGAGGAACACCAGCACGGAACCCTTTCGCCCCTTGGCGAGCTCAGCCGCGGAGACCTGCGCGGCCACCTCGGCGGCGAGAGCGACGACGAGCTCCTCGCGCTCGCGTTTATCCGCGATACCCCCACCCTTGCCTCCTTTACCGCCGCCCTTTCCGCCGCCCTTTCCTCCGCCCATCTTGCGGGCGCGGCGCGCCGCCTGTCGAGCCGACCGACTCGTCACGGGTCGAAGACCGTCGTCGCCCTGCGCCTCCCTTCGCATCTCGACCGCCCTTCGCAGGGTCCGGACCTTGTTCGCGAGGCGTCCGTGTCGGCCCTTGACGCGCCGGGTCGAGTTCGCGGCGCCGCCGCCTTCGACCTCCACCTCCAGCTCTTCCCATTCGCTCAGTTCCTCGTCTGCGTCTGATTCGTCCTCCTCGTCGTCCTCGTCCGCCTCGAGGGCGTCGGACGCGCGTTCTTCCGCGAGCGCCTCTTCCAGTTCACGTTCCAGAAGCTCGTCCTGTGCTTCTAGAAGCGCCTTGGCGAGGGTCTCGCCCATGTCGTCGAGCGCGAACTCGGGCGGCGCCTGCGAGTCGTCCGCGACGAGAAGCGTCTCCGGAGCATCCGGATCGGTTTCCAAATCGTCCACGTCGGCGGTGTACTCGGGCGTCTCGCACGTCTCGTCGTCCTCGTCGCACAGCCCAGCGGCGAGGTCCTCGAGGTAAAACATCTCGACCGGGTGCCGGGGTTTAGTGGGAACGGAGAGCAACGGCGCGGCTTTAGACTGGGAATCTTGAGTCAAGTCGACAGAGCCGACTGAAAAGTCAGACCCGCCAGACCTAGCCTTGCCGTCCTCGCCCCAGTCCAGGCCGCTTCGTCTCGCGAAGTAGTCCGAGAACGACTCCGCGTCCAACGTCGCGGACATCAGAACCACACGCAGCTCCGGGCGCTTACGGAGCAGCGCCCTGAGGAGCACCAGTAAGAAGTCGGTGTTGATGTCGCGCTCGTGAACTTCGTCGATCATGACGTGAGAGATCCCGCGGAGGCCCGGATCGCGCATCAGCCGTCGTAGAAGGACGCCGGTGGTCACGAACTCCACGCTGCCGCCCTCATCGCGAGGCGAACACCCGTGAAGACGCACGCTGAAGCCGACGGAGTTCCCCGCGCGTTCGTTTCGTTCGGCGGCTACCCGTTCAGCCACGCTCACCGCGGCGATTCGCCTCGGCTGCGTCACCACGATCCGCGTGTCCGGCCCACGTCCGTTCGCGATGGCATCCTCCAGGATGTACTGCGGGCACTGCGTGGACTTACCACTGCCGGTGCCGCCGGAGACCACCACGACGGGGTTGGTCTTGAGCGCTTCGCACAGCTCTTCGCGAATCTTCTTAATCGGGAGCTTGTCGCGGACCTCGCGCATCTTAGCCTCGGCGCCGGTGGGGTCCGCGTCGACCGCCGCGGCGAGTAGCGCTTCCTCGGCGATGAACCGGTCGTTAACCTCCTTGCGCGCCGCGTCGTCCAAGACGGCGTAGCGGGGACCGGAGGATGCGCCTTCTTTCCGGCGGCGATACCCGCCGTCCTTGCTCGCGTCGTTTCCGATGGCGGCTTCCTCCTCCTCGGCTCGTAGCATGTACCGCTCCATCGCGCGCTCCTCCGCGTCCCTCCACGCGCGCATCCTCGCGTCGTGGTCTTCCGGCGTGCCCATCGCCTCGATCAGCGCGTCCATGGCGTCATCGGGGAGCGGCGGGACCCGCAGCGCCGCCGCGCCGCCACCGGGTGATTGTTCGACGAGTTTTCGGATAGCGTCGTGTCGCCCGGCGCCGATGACGTCCCTCAAGACGCCGCCGTCGACGAGCGCGCCGTACGCGGCGTCCTCCGCGTCGCCTTTACCCGCCCCGGCGCCGACGCTCTCAACCTTCTTACCGCCGTCCACGTAGGCGGACACGGTGGCCTCCCACTTACCCCCTCGCGCGTTTTTGTACTCGACGCCCGGCCTGCTCGAGTTGACGAGCTCGAGCATGAGCCTGCCTTCGTCCGCGCGCTCCTTCTGCTGCGCCTTGAGCGCGTCCTTGACCATGCGCACGACGTTCGGGGGATCGTGCGCGTCGATCGCGCCCTGAGAGACGATCTTCATAGATTGGAAAACGTCGAGGATGGCGAGGCGTTGCGCTTCGGCTTTGTTAAAGTCGAGCCCGCCGCCGTAAATCTCCGTCACCTTCTCGCCCGATAGCTTCCCGGTGCCGTCGACGACGGCGGCGGCGCCCTTGCCGTCGGCACCCGCGGCGGCGGCGTTCGCGACGGCGTCGCCGGTCCTCCCGATGAACCCGAGCTCCCTCCACGAGTCCGGCGCGGTGATCGCCAACTGACAGCTGAACACGCGCTTGTGCGGGGGGCCGTGGGCGTTGAAGCTGACGTGCTGACGCTTGATCGCCAGCGCGGTGACCGCGTTCTGGTACGTCTGTTTCGCGAGCTTCATGGCGTCGCGGTCGGCACCCAAACCGTCGCGCTTCGTGAGGAAGGGTCGGCCCGACGGGGTCTCGCTAGGGACGACGTGATTATTCTTCGACTTCGGTCCCCCGCCGTTCTGTTTGGCGGATCCGGCGGACTTGCTACCGCCGCGGCCGCCGCGGCCGCCCCTGCCGCCCCTGCCGCCGCGGCCGCCGCGGCCGCCTCGGCTGCCTCGGCCGTTGACGGTGCCGCGGCCGCCGCCGCCGCCGCTTTTTTGCTTGGATGAATTGCCTTCGCCAGTCGCGTTGCCGCGCTTCTGTGCGGTGCGCGCGCCCGCGCCGGATCCGGCGTTACCCTCGGCGCGCGCGATCATCAACGAGCGGAGGCGCGGTGTCACGGCGGACGCGTTGGATTGACCGAGGAATGAACGATGCGACGTCACGAACGAAGAGGCGAACCCGCGGGACGGCACCGCCGCCGACGGTGGGATGTTGGGCCTGCGACGTCCCGCGACGAATCGCGCGGGAGCCGCGCGGTGGCTCGCGATCGCGTGGTGGAGCATCGCGCTCGGGGTGGAGAGACGCGCGGTGTTATGAAAGACGGCGCAGCCAGGCGCGCCCATCGGAAAGACTCCCACCGACGATAGCGACGACGACACAGACATCGTCTCGCGATAAATCTTTCGTGCGGCGCGTAGGGCGATGCGTTTGGAGTCGCGTATCGAACCGCTCATGCACTGGAGGCCGCTGCCTCGAGCGCGCCGTTCGTGCTGGAAGCGTCTTCTAGCGTCTGCCTCGTCTCCGTGTTCCGCAACTGGACTCCCTTCCTGTCCAACGCGGTGGTTGCTGTGAGGCTCACGATAGTCGACGTGTTGGGTTTTCACGCGTGGACTGGTAGAGGTTGAAATGCCCATACGAGACGAATATAAAAGAGGCATTTCCGAGGCGTGTGCAATTGGAATAAAGTCAGACTAAATAGGCGTACACATCGAGAAATTCCTACACCAACAAAAAATGCTCGCTCAAATCACAATCGGTCAGCGCTGTGCGACGATGACGGTGAGCCTGCCGCCGCTGCCCGAGGGGTGGCGGGACGATGTGGTATACATGCTCCACGACTTCCTCGAGGACGCGGGCCTGGCGCAGACTCTCTGCGCGCTCGAACAGGAGACGGGGTACGCGCCCGCTCAACACCCACCCACCCGCACGGCACCTCAGATTCTCACTCAGATTCAAACTTCCCAACCCGTCACGCGCCCACTCGACGTCCTGTGCTGACCCGTCATCTCATCTTCACGTCATCCTCACGTCTCAGACACCGAGGTCCCGCCGCGGATAGACTCGGCGACGACCTCGCGTTCCTCCGCAGGCTCGTACTGACGGGCGACTGGCCCGCGGCGGAGGCTTTCATAGCGCCCACCGCCGACCATCCGCGAGTCAACCATCGACGCATGCTCGCGGCGCTTCGCCGACAGGCGTTCCTTGAGATCCTCGACGCGTCCGATACATCCGCGGTGTCGTTCAGAGACGACGGAGATGACGCGGAGACGACGCACGTGGAGGGCGGTGACGTCGCGGACAGGCTCGTCAAGGCGCTCAGCGCGCTCGAGCCGTACGTCGAGGACCCGACGCAATTCAACGATCTGTGCTTCCTCTGCACGCTCGGCTCGGTGAGCGAGCACCCGGAGTACACGGAGTGGACCGCGAGCCGCGGGCGTTTAATCGCGTACGACACGTGCGTCGATGAGCTCCGCGAGGTCTACGGTTCGATCCCTGGACGGGGCGAACACGAGCGGACGCTGGAGACGGCGATGCGGCACGCTGTGGCGCACTTAACGCAGACGTCCTCGTTGGCGGGGCGGCGGCTGCCACGGTCGGCGGGGCTGTTAAAACGCCTCGGCATGGCCGCGGGTTCGAATCCGCACGGGGGCGACGAGGTTCACAGGTTTTTCAGCGCCACGCGGGAGCTGGAGAAGCGAGCGAAAGCCAAAGAAGCCAAAGAAAACGCATCCCCGAATGTGAGTAGCGACCCGAGTCTAATTGCCCGTACTCGGACTAACGACAAGGCGTCTCGAGGTCTTGGCGGGACGCTTCCCACGTTCGGTCCTTCGATGCGCGCGAGCGTCGGGGTGAGCTCCTTCCCGGCGATTGAACGCCTGGAGCGCATGAAGAAGCGACCGGGTCTTTTGGGTCGCTCCTGGAACCCGTCGAGCGAGCAATTCGTTCAATCGAAGCGCGGGGGCGTGGACAGTATCAAGGAGGAGGAGGAAGAGCGCATCGAGACCGCCGCGCTCGATGCCCGTTCGAACGACGGTGATGTTGATGTCGAGTCCGATGATAGGTCCGTGGCGTGGGACGTGACCCCGGAGGAGGAGGCGAGGGAGGCGGAGTTCGTCGCCGACGGCGAAGCATTCGTCGAGGAGACGGACCGCTTGGAGTTGGAGGATGGTGACGATTCATATCACGGCGTGGATGACGATTCGTTCCTGGATGACGATCGCATCGGCGCGTACGCCGACGTCGATCCCACCGCCCCACCCGTGTTTTACCAGCCGGTACACGAACCCGCTTGCGTGGATAAGAGCGCGGGTATTCGGTGTTTGGCGTGGAACCCGCGCGGGGATTCGGTATGCGGCGTAAACTGCAACACGAACGTCGGTGGTTCGAACCCCGGCGGGGGCGCCGGCGTTTTCGCGTGCGCCACGTCCGGCCGGACCGTACACGTCTGCACCGGCGGCGGTAAGACGCTGTTGCGGATCCAGGATGTCCACGGGGATTCCGACTGTTCGATCTATACCGTGGCGTGGGGCGGCGACGTTCCGGGCGGGACGCACTCGCTCATCGCCACGGGCGGCAACGACGGGAGCGTGGGGGTGACGCGGCTGAAGTGGTCCGACGATTATGCGGATTCGTTGCGGCTGGTGGCGGTGAACGGCAAGGCAAGGGTGAACAGACGGGCGCATCCCGGCGGAGCCGTGCGAGGCGTCGCATTTCTAAACCCAACATCGGTGATCTCCGCGGGCGGCGGGGACTATTCCCCGCGGGTATGGGACCTCGGCGCGGCCGGCGCCTCGATGCCTGACGAGTGTACACGCGTGTTGAGGCCGCACGGCTCGGAGATCGTCGGCGTGTGCGCGGACTGGGGCTCGTTCGCGGGTGCGGGATCTACGGAGAACTTCGCGTCGACGGCGTCGGCGGATGGAGAAATTCGGATCTGGGACCTTCGCGAGTGGGGAACGCCGCCGACGCTGCGTTTAAACGCGCGAGGCGCCGCGGGGGGCGATCACAGGACCACGGTCAGCGCGATGTCCGTCAGGGGCGAGCGCGTCGCGGTGGGGTACTCCGACGGCGGCGTCGCCGTCCTCGACTTGCGATACGCCTCGACTGTGTCTTCGGATGATACGAGAACGCGCGCCGACTTTGACTCCGACTCGGGCGCGGCGGCTGTGTGGAGCGACAAGTTCCACGACGGCGAGTGCCGAAGCGTGGACCTCGATCCCAGCGGTAAGCTCCTGCTCACCGCCGGGTTCGACGGCGTCTGTTGCGTCGTCAACGCCGCGGACGGCGTCAACGCTAACGTAGCCAACGCGGCTGATGAAAACTACGGACCGGCGCGGGGTATCGTGGTGTTGGGTGGATTCACCGCGGGGGGCGTGTACTGCGGCCACGACGATAAGGTTGTGAGCGCGAGGTGGAGGCCTGGGACGAGCGACGGGGCGGTGGGGTTCGCGTCGTGCGGAGTGGACCGAACCGTGCGATACTGGCGAGCCAAATCCGTCTGACGGCGCAGTCCTGGACAGACACGACTGAATTTAAAGTGATGACAGCTGTGTTTAAATTGTTAAATCTGCGCGCGAGATCCTCCTCGTCACACCGAGCCGCGCTCGCAGTGGACAAAAGTTACCCCGCACCGCCATGCCCGTATCCAAGACGACCATCGAACGCCCCGGCGCGTACCACGAATTCTGGCAGGACTGGTGCGACGGCGACGGGGTCAAGCGGCTCAGCCCTCAGGCGCTGCGCACTAAGATCCGCAAGTTCATCGAGACGTACAACGTCACCGCCTCTTCGTTCCAGAAGGTCATCGGCGTCAACGCCAACTCGTACGGCAAGTTCATGACTGGCAAGTACAAAGACCCGTGGGCCGCGACGCAAAACAGCACGTACTGGAACGCCGGGTACTTCTTCTGGAGCGACGAGCGGCAAGCGGTTGACGACTCCATCGTGAAAAAGCTCAAGGCGAACGCGAGCGCGGCGACCAAGGCGGCGGCCGCCGGCGGCGGCGCCGGCGGAGGCGCGGCGGGCAAGAAACCCCCCCTCCCCGACGTCACCGCCATCATCCTCACCTCCAACGACGTGTACCTCAACCCCAAGGAGGTACGGGCCGAGGTCTCGAGCCTGAAAGCGCGGTACAAGTGCTCCAACGCGGATCTGGCAAAGGCGGTGTGGCCCGCGAAAGCGTCGGGGTCGAGCCAGCCCGGCGCCGCCGTCGGACGGTTCCTGGGCGCGGGCGGCGACTTCGGAGGCGAGGAGATGGAGTTTTACCGCCCGTGCGCGTTGTTCTGCGAGAAGGTACGGGTTTTCGAGAACAGGCCGAAGACGAAGAAGAGGAAGGCGCTGGAGGAGGAAGTCGAGACGACGGGCCGCGCGCCGTTCCTGGGACTGAACCCGAACAAGAAGTACCTGATGTGCCCGGGCCAATCGAGCGACTTCACCTTTTCCTTCACCATCTCTATCCTCTCCACCTCCCCGTCGTCGTACACGATCGTGTGCTGCTTCGTCTCCGCGTCACGAGCGTCCACGATACCGGTGAACCAGGTCTTTTCCAGCGGCCAGAACACCGCGACGCGCCTCTTCGCCACGCGCTTCTTCTCCGCCGCGAGCATCCGGATCGGGCGAAGGACAACGCCGCTCGGTTCGATGAAATGGACGTCCTCGTCGGCCAGCACGTGGTGCTCCACCGTTCCGTCGTCGTAGGCGATGGTGTGCACGTCATCATCGGCGTTGTAGCCGTCGATGACGCCGGTGAACCGCCGGTTCTCATCGGGCCAGAGCACCGAGACCCGTCGCCCCGCTCGCGCCTCCTTCTCGTCGGGTCGCAGCAGCATGAAGCACGGGCGCTTGTAGGACTTGATCACGCAGCTCCTGCATCGCCCGCAGCGCAGCTTGCCTTTCTCGGTCCTGTAGAACCCGCCGCCGGCTTTGGCCTGTTCCTCGGTGACCGTCTCGGTGACGTCCTCCTCGCGAACGCACGCGCCCATCGCCTGCAGCGCCTTCAGGCCGAGCAAGGAGGGCGTGGCGGGCGAAGATCCGCCATCGGCCGCGGGTTCCGGTTTCAGCCACTCGACCTTCTCGTCGGCCAGCACGATGCGTTCAATCTCCCCGTCGTCGTAGTACACCGTGTGCTTCTTGGTATCCCGGTCGTACGATCCGACGAACCCGGCGAACCACGCGTCTTCCTCGGGCCAGAACACCCGCACCCGCCTCCTCGCCTCCCCTCCGACGTTTGCCTGTCGCCGCTCGTTCGTCGTCGATCGCGGGGACGTGAGCGGCGGTTTGGCTGACAGGGCGTCGACGCGGGTTTCGAAGCTCTTGCCGAACCTGTGGAACTTCGCCGGCGTCGTGAGCCCGCCCGTCGGCGTTGGCTTCGCCTTCATCGCGGGTCCGCGCGGCGATGAGTGCGGTGCACGCGGATATGGTTTCTGGATCTCGGCACATTTCCCAAAAACGCAAAAGTTCCTCGTCCGAGAATCTGAAAATTCAGAGCAGGTCGCGGTCAACCTCGGGCGTCGAGGGGGCGAAGGGCGACCATGTTTCCCAGGTGGACAGCCTCGCGCGCGGTGGTACGTTCATCACCATCCCACGCGTCCACTCCCGAGAACGACCCTTCCACCCCCCGCGCCCCAACCCAACCGCATTCAATGCCCCCGGTTGTCCGTTGTCATTTCAGATTTCCACCTCTCAACCTGACCCTCCACCACACTCACCCTTCCCTCGCCATCGCAGAGGCCGAGGATCACCGAGGGCGCCGCCGCGGTCACGCCCGACGACCTCAGCGGCGTCGTATCCACGGCGTGGCACCCGACGCGCGCGATATGCGTCTGCGTCGTGGGCCGACGCGCGTACGCCATCGACGGCATCACCGGCGCCGTCCTCAAGCAATGCCGCCTGCCGATGCCGTGCACACAGCTGGCGTACTCGCCGCCGCGCCTGGGCCCTCCGAGGCTCGTCGCGCTCTTCTGCGACGGATCACTGTGGTCCCTGGAAGGATTCGATCCCACGGACGCGGCGCGAGGCGGCGGCGTGGGCGACGGAGCCACGCGATTCAGACGCCTACACGCGCCCACGGTTAAAGACAAACGCCGAGAAGTTCGACGCGGCGCGAGAGGAACGATGGCGTTCTGCAGGTCACCGCACGGCGCGGGCGCCGAACCATGGTGCGTCTTCGCCGTCGTCGGCGAGAAGGAGCTTCGCGCCGCCACCATTCACAGGGGAGGTCAAAGCACAGCTGGCGCGTCTTCAGATTCATCGCCCATTCATTCGCCGACTTCCATCCTATCCGCCGCGTCGGATCGAACCTCGGATGGAGGTTCAAAGACGTCCAAACAAGACACCACGACGTTGATGAAACTCCGGGGCGAGCCCAAGAAACCCATCGCGTTCATATGCGGTGACCCTGACCTGTCCCCTAAGATCATAGCGGGATACGTCGACGGAAGTATCCGAGTCTACGATTTGACATCGTCGCAGGTGGACGTCACCTTTCGGCTCCCGCCGCCCATCGGTTCGAAACGAGGGGCTTCACCCGCGCCCACGTGCGCGGTGGGGTTCAAGCTCCCGGCATCGTCCGCTCGCGGTGGTGGGAACGCGTCGTACGGGCGCGAGGGACGCGAGGCGGTGGTGGCCATCGGCGACGTCACCGGTCGCGTATCCCTATGGCCGATTAGGGCCGGGTCCGTGTACGATAAACAACCGGGGTTCGGAGGCGGAGGGTTCGGAGGCGGCGGAGGTTTTGGAGGAGGCGGGGGTTTCGGATCGGACGAGTTCGACGACGGCGATGTCGGCGGATCGGGCAACGGGGTTGGGAACGATCCGAAGGGAACTAATAGAGGGAAGGAACGAAAGCCGCCGGCGGAGTTGGTCGACGAGGTCCAGGCGTCGCCGGCCGGCCAACCGGGGTGCCCCGTGTTGGCCCTGGACGTCTTACCGGAGCACGGCGGGATCATCGCGCTCGTCGGGTCGGTACGGGTCGAAGACGGAGCTCCACGGTCGACCCCGCAGGCGTGGAGGGTCGAATTCGACGGAGGAACCGACGGGGGATCGAGCTCGGGCGGGGGTGGATATTTCCGGCTCGTGAGGGGCGAATCGTCTCTCGGGTGCGCCCCCTCGACGCCCGATTTACCACCCTCCGCGACGCGCGCGTGCATCGCGACGCACCGCTCGCAGCTCAAGTTCTCCGCGGTCGCGGTCGGCGTTTCAAATCCAGCCGTTTCAAACGGCTCGAGTCCAAACGGCGGACTGGACTCGCGACGCGACGCTCCGGCTCCGCCGTTCACCGTGTTTCTCTCCGAGGGTTCGGGCGCCGTTCCCGCGGGGTTCGGCGACGGCGCGTGTGAGCTGGCGGCGGTTCGCGGCGTCGACGTCGCGGCGACGACGTCACAGACGCCGCCCGCGAGACACCCCGAGGTGTACGCGTTGGGCGGCGACGCCGTGTGGGCGATCGACCTCGCGGCGGGCCCCTCCGGTAAATTCAAAACGCGGGTGCCCGTCGCGGGGACGCCGGATGCGAATCGCCACGGGACCGACGGAGGGGGCCGGGGGGAGTCTCGTTACGGGTCCCCGGACGGAGGGAGGGACGGTTCGAATCGCCACGCGCGGCGGTTGGAGCATTCGACCGCCGCGTCAGCCTTTCTCATCGCCTCGGGCCCCGCGGCTTCGGGTTCAAGCTCAAGCTCAAACTCGAGTTCAAACGTTCACGGTTTCGGCGTCCCGTGCGATAGGATCAGCGCGTGGAAGGAAGGTATCCCGTCGCCGTGCGTGCACGAGGGACGCGCCGCGACGTTCGTCGGTGCCGACGACGCGTGCTTCAGCGTGTTGAGCGTCGACGGGCGTGAGCTGTCGCTCTACGCGAACGACGCTCCGCGGTCAAGAATGGCGCACTATAAACTGGACAGATCCTGCGACTTGGTCTTCCGCGGTCCGTCTCCCAACGCGGTGGCGTTCAGTTCGATCGGGGACGTCGCCACGAACAAGCCGGGGATCTTCGGTTTGCTGCACAACGCGGAGGGACGGGGTAAGTGCATGCGCGGGTGGCTGCCGCTGAAGCCGGGTGAGCGAGTTCGACGCGCTTTTTTCCAAAAAATCGATGAACTGGCGGCTTCATCTTCATCGTCCGATGAAACCACCCACGGGAAACCCACGGGAGCCGTCGCGATACTCACCGACCAATCGCGTCTCGTCCTCGCGGAGTGGCACGGCAGTGGCGAGAAGGGCGAGCCGTGCGTGATGACGGCGCTGACGGAGACGCCCAAGGATCGAAGGGTCAGTTCGTGCGCGTGGGTCGGCCCGGCGCTTCTGTTCACCGAGGCGAACGGGTCCATCGGCGTGCTGACGTGGCACGATGACGACCGCACGTCGGACAACGTCGGACACAAATCCGGGTCCGGAAGTGTGCTGTCCCTGTGCGGCGGGGGCTTGGGCGCGGGCGCGAGCGACGGCGGGGCGTTGCTCACCTTCACGGAGGACGCCGCCATCTTACTGCACGCCACCGGTGACTCACCGCCCGCGCCGCCCGCGTCGTCGTCGCGACCGATCGCATTCATGGACGCGCTGTGCGTCGCGTGGGGGTCCATGTGCGACTCACGCACCACGCGGGGGCTACCGGCGCCCGTAGACGCCGCGAGGCGCGCGGTGGCCACCGCCGCGGGGCGCTACGACGCGTCGCGAGTATCCGAACGAGCGCTCGACGCAATCGGGCGAAGTTTAGCGCTCCCCGGCCTCGCGTCCAACGTGGGAGCCAGGGCGACGCACTTGGGGGTGGGCGCGCGCGCACGCGTCGCCGCGCGCGCGTACCGCGCGTCCGCCGCGTTGGAGAGCGCGAGGTTATCCCAGAACCAGGCTGCCGATCTCACCGTCCCGCCCGAACGATTGGCCTTCGCGACTCCCGCGTCGTGCGAAGTGGCGCCGGATGTCGCGGCGGCGATGCGCGACGCGGCGGAGGCGGCGGCGTTCATCGGCGACGCGCGCGCCGCGTTCGACGCCGCGGCGCTCGCAGTGGGCGCGACGGGCGGTAAGGACGTGAGTGCGTTGGTGCGTCTGTGCGAGCGCGGGGTGGCGGCGGCGGATGGGTCCGGCGGCTTCGCAATCATCGAGGCGGCGGTGCGGCAAAAGTTGGCGGATGGCTCCGCGGTTAAGAACGCGTGCGTCGAGGCGCTTGCGCGGCGGCGCGCGCCGACGCTGCCGCCCCCCGACGGCATCGAGCAGCCCGCGGGGTTCGAGGTGCAGCTCGGGAGCATGGCGGCGTCCGCGAGCACGTCGGCGACGGGGCGCGAGGCGGGAGTCGCGGCGGGTATGGGCAAAGAGGTGAGCCGTGCGTCGACGCTGACGCACTCCGATTGGCTCGGCCGGCGTGTTCGTGACACGGGGAACGGCGCGGGCGGGGTCGAGGGCGACGGTTTGGATCCCGGCGTCCGTTCGAATCGAGCGGGCGTTGGAGGAGGCGACGGCTGGGGTACCTCCCCGCCGGCGTCCAATCCGACGTCGCCTTCCCGAGGTCCGAACCCGACCGGCGGTGTTAACTTCAGGCCCGCGGCTCCGGTCCAGCCGGAACTTCAGACGCGAGCCCAGACGGCGACGCCCCCGAGCTTCGCACCCATCGCGCAGCAGCAACAGCAGCAGCAGCAGCAGAAGCCCTCAGGCTTCGCGGCGTTTCCACCCTCGAACCAGACGCCGGGGTTTACCGCCGCGCCAGGGCCGACGACTCCGGGCTCGGATCCGTTTCAAAACCCAGTTCACGCAAACGGAAACGTTCACTCGACCAACCCGGGGAACCTGTCCGTGCAGTTACCCGCCGCCGGTGCGCGTCCCCCGGGCGACGACCCGTTCACTAATGCGGCGTCCGGCGGCGACGTTTCGGATCCCTTTGGCGACGTTTCGGATCCATTCGCGAACAAGGCGCCGGCGTCGGTTCCGCCGAGATCCAGCGCCGGCGGCTCGGGTTCGTCGTCTGTCCCCCTCCACCCGCCACCCGCCGCCGCCCGCGCCGGCTTCGAGGGGTTCGACACGCACGCGTACGAGAACGCGAGTAACACGGGTACCTCGCCCACGGCGCTCACATCCCCGACCGCCACGACGTTCGCCAATCGCGCGTACGAGTGGGGAGGGAGCCAGTACACGGGAACCGTCGGTGAATGGCGCGATGAATCGCAGTTCGGCGGCGACGACCCGTTCGGATCGGACGACGACAGCGACGAGGACGACAGCGATGAGGACAGCGACGATCCCTTCGGTGATCCCTTCGGCGACGTCCCGGGTGTCGGCGCGAGCTCACCGCCCGCGGGCTTCGGGGGCTTCGGCGCCGTCGCGGGCGGTCCGGGATCGACGTTGGTCTCTCCTCCGCCGACTCCGCCGCGATCATCGTTCGCGCCGCCGCCCGCCGCGCCCCCGCCTCCTCCTCCGCCGCCTCCACCGCCGCCGCCCGTGATGACGATGGAGCCGATCGTGATGAAAACTCCCGCGCTTCCCGCGCGGAACAGAGTGCAGGACGATCCGCCCGCAATAGAGGCGCATTTACCGACGGCGCGAGCGGTGTCGGCGGGACTACGCGCGTTCGAGGCTTCGGATTACGACCCGGCGGAGATGGCGTTCAAGACGGCGACGAGGCGCGCCGCGGTGGAGACCTTGGCGCCCGTGCGAGGCCGCGGTAAGATCGTTCGTAAGTGCGTCGCGTACGCGGTGGCGTGTCGGATCCTGCGGCACGTCCGCGTCGTGTGCGAATTTTTAGCCGTTCAAATCGCGGAAAACCCGGGGCCGAACCCGGGCGGCGTCGGTTCGAATTCCCCGTGGAACGACCCGAACGGACACCCACACCGAAGACAGGCGGCGATTGAGATCGCGCGGCTCACCAGGCACCTCGCGGCGCTCCCGTTGGACCCGACGCACGTCGCCGCGGCTTTGCGGTAAGTTTCTTTTCATCACATTTACGTATGGGCAGTTAGACTGACGGTTTTTTTTTTGGTTTACAGATTTGCGAGTACGTGGAACTTTCGATCGGGCGACGCTAAAACCGCGACCGCGATGCTCGGATCGCTGGTGCGATATCTCGGCACGATTCCCAAGCACGTCGACGTGGACTTCGATTTGTTCGGCGTGGTGTCGTGCGCGGTGGCGGCGGCCAAGGGCGGCGAGTCGCCGTTCGGGGCTAGTGAGAATGGATTCAAGTCCAGTGGCGTTTTAATGGACGCGAATGTGCCTAGCGGGGAGGATCCGAGTTTGATTTGCGCTGCGACGCTGCGGACGATCGCGTCGGGGGGAGTGACGAGGTGTGCGGCGTGCGGGGCGATGTACGGACACGACGCGGCGGCCGTGACCTGCGTGGTGTGCGACTCGCCTATGTAAACGTGGTGTGAAATAACGTATTTGCCAGCTTTTTACCGCAAATTCCACGAGATCGGCGTCTAGATTCCCGTGGTCTCGGAGATTATCAATTTTATCCATCTGCGGCCCCCTTTTTCCCCCCGCTCCGTCCGCCCGGGGCACTTCGTAAGGCGCGAGACGCACCTCTTGGCCTTTGCGCAGGAATGATGCACGCCGTCGCCAACGTCACGGCGGTGAGGCCCACCGCGGGTCCTCGCTCCAGGCCCCGCGCGTTATCCGCCAAGGCCGCCGCGCCCCAATCCGTTCAGATGGGTTCATCGCTCAGGATGAGCTCTCGGTCCGGTGCGGCGCGCCTCGGACGCCGCTCGACTCGCACGTTCGCCACCGAGGGTGAGTATCCGAACATCGCGATCGCTCTTAACGGCAGCGCGGGGCGGAACGGAGACGTGAACGATCGTTCACGGCCCGGGCGCTCGACGCGACGCGCCAGCGATTCCGCTCCCACCCGAACCCTGCCCGCCGATAGACCCTGAAGAGGAAGATCCTCGCTTTTCGCCTTCGTCTCGCTGACCGTCCACCCCCTCCCCCGTTCCCCCCCCGTCTTTCCCAAACAGAGGGCGACATGGACGTCGTCGCCGAGGAGCCCGCCGCCGACGCCGACGCCGCGGACGGCTTCTGGGAGAAGGACCAGATCTTCCCGCGGGTCAAGGAGAGAGACGCGTACCGCCGCCTGGGCATCTCGGACGAGGCATCCTTCGAGGAGGTCCAGGACGCTAGGAACTACCTCGTGCAGACGTACGCGAGGCACACGGCGGGCGTCGAGGCCATCGAGGAAGCCTTCGACCGCATCATCAAGCAGAAACTCACCGCGCGCAAGAAAACGCGAGGCCTCCGGGCGGCGATGAGGAAGCAAAAGGCTGGCGAAGATTACACCCCGCCATTCTTGGACAGGCTCAAGGCGCAGTTCGAGCGTCCGGACGACACCACGCTCATGCGCAGGGCGCTCATCTACGCCATCATGATGGGATGGGCGGTCGTGGCGACGGGTAACGGCGGGCAGCCAACCTTCCAGATGTTCATATCCTTCGCGCTCTGCGTCTACTTTCTCAAGGATAAGCGCGGCGAAGCGGCGGAGCTGGGCAAATGTTTCATCAACGCATTCGTGGCGCTGGCCATCGGTTTCCTCGTGGGTTCCGTGTTCCCGGTGTACATTCCGGTGTTCCCGCCGTCGTGGGGACCCGAGCTCGTCCTGTCGCTGTTCACCATGGTGTCGCTGTTCGTCTTCGCCACCTTCCTCAAGTGATGGGAAAGTGCTTTCGGTTGGAGGTGATTGGGGGGGGGTGGAAGGGGAGGCTGTGGTCGAAGTGTGAAAAAGGGACACTGGCGACTTTTTGGGGCGCAGGGGAATGCGCTGCGCGAGCTGACACAATTTAATATGGGAAAATTAAACCCGGTTTCTTGGTTCAACCCTGCCAAATTTTCTCAGCCAATGGGAGCGTTCTGTGCAGATTTTGTTTGCAAAGTCGAGACAGCTGCGGGTGACTGTGAGTGGAAAAGCCGGGCGATGGGTGTGTCCGGCGACGCGCGCGTCTCGCTCGCCATTCACGCACACACAACAGCACTCACCATGGCTGCCATGACCACCTCTTCCGTCACCGCGGTGCGCGCCGTCCAGGGCGCCCGCGCCACCTTCGGCTCCCGCGCCGCCTTCGCCGCGCCCACCGCCAAGGCTTCCAAGGCTCGCTTCGTCTGCCGCGCCGAGGGCGAGGTGAGATAGATTTCCCGACCGCGACTCGCGACCCCGTAAGGCGCCCGTGCGTGGGCGATGTGTACGTGAGACGGGTGTAAAACGGCAGGATACGTTCCGCGGTGACTATGCGGGATCGGGCCTCGCGTCGGGTCCCGTCCGCGGTCGTCGCGGGACGCGCCACGCCGCGCGTTTCATCGCGACCTCACGAACCAACAATCGCTCCGCCCGGGTTTTTTTTGAGCAGAACGAAAGGAAGGGGGTGTGTGATGCACGGGAGCGCCGTAAGGCGTCGGTCGCCGGTCCGATCGCGCGCGTTCGATCGCGATCGCGTCCTACCGACTACCGCCTTCGAGCGCATCACGCCGCGCGGCATCAATCGCGCACGCGCGGACGTCATCGACGCCGCGCCGCGCGATCACCCCCCAAACTTTTCGCCTCTCGTACCCGTTATCCGCCCGGTGTCCTCTCAACTTTGTCAAAAACCATATTCGGAAGATGCGTCTGAAGCTCGAGCCGTCCGCTGACCGTCCATCGTCCGTTCACCAACCCAACAGGCCGAGGCTCCCACCGAGGAGGCTCCCAAGGCTGTCGTCAAGAAGGAGCGCAAGAAGGATGACCTCTACATGATGGGCGTCTCCGACCAGAACATGACGTACCTCGACGGGACCCTCCCCGGCGACTTCGGATTCGACCCGCTCGGCATGTCCGACCCCGAGGGCGCGGGCGGCTTCGTGAACCCCCAGTGGCTCGCGTACTCCGAGGTGATCCACGGCCGCTGGGCGATGCTCGGCGTCGCGGGCATCGTCGCCCCCGAGATTCTCGGCGGCATGGGCATCATCCCGGAATCCACCGGCCTCGTCTGGTTCACCTCGGGCGCCATTCCCCCCCAGGGCAGCTTCGACTACTGGGCCAGCCCGATGACCATCTTCTGGGTCAACATGTGCCTGATGAACTTCGCGGAGATCAAGCGCGGCCAGGACTACTGGTTCCCGGGCTCCCAGGCGGAGACCCCGCTCCTCGGATGGGAGAAGGGTTTCGGCGGTTCCGGCAACCCCGCGTACCCCGGCGGCAAGTGGTTCAACCCGCTCAACCTCGGCAAGGACGGCATGGCCTCCATGCAGAAGAAGGAGGTCAAGAACGGCCGTCTCGCCATGATGGCGTTCCTCGGCTGCCTGGTGCAGGCTGCCGTCACCGGCGAGGGCCCGTGGAAGAACATCTGCGACCACGTGTCCAACCCCTTCGGCGCCAACATGCTCGCCAACTTTGGCGCCATCGGCGGCTCCTCCCCGTTCTAAGCGTGAGCCTTTCAGGTCGCGAACGAGCGTGAGGGTGGAGGGTGTTTCAATTCGGATGTGATGATTGCGGTGGTATACGTGTAGCGCATGCGTGCGTGCTTTTGTCTTAGCTAAAAACCTCGCGTCGAGAGGCGCGATCGAATACAAAAACAGAAAATATAAACTATGAGACGCCGTACGTCAATCTGAGATGATCCGCGTTGGCTTCGTCCACCGCCCCTCGCGCCACCAGCGCGTCCACGAGCGCCACCACGCCCAACTTGACCTTGCTCCCCAGCAGCTTCGACGCCAGCGCGAACCTCCCGCACGTCGCCAGCTCCGTCATGCACGCCGCGACTCTCTTACCGATTTCTTTCACATCATTCGCACCCCCCCATTCAACCTGCGTCTCGCCTTCCGTCTCTTCCTGAGGCAGGGCGACGTACCCTGCCGCGAGCGCGGACACGAGCTCCGAGAGCACCGTGCCGTTGATCTCCACCTTGAACAGCTTCGCGATCCGGCCCGTGGAATCCCCCGCGGTCACGCCGAGGTACCTCCACCTGGCGTCCGCGGACTTGCACGATCGACGCCACGTCTTCTCAAACTCGATCGCCGTGCTGGGCGCGCACAGCTGTGTCGCGTCCGCCGCGTTCAGGCGCGTGGCGCCCGGCGTGGACGCGGGCCCTGATGCGCGGCCCTCGGGGGTGAACGAGAACGCGGGCGCGCGAGCGGCGGCGCGGTCCGCGGCGGTCATGAGGGAAGCATCGCCCGGGAGGTTGCGCGGACGGAGGTGCGCGACGCTGACCATGTTCTTGAAGACGTCGTAGCCCTCCATCTGGCGCACCGCGCGGTGCTTGGCCTCGTCGCGCGCGGCGCGAAGGGCATCGTCCTGGACCGCGTCCTGGAGCTCGCGGCTCACCTTGGGCGGGGCGCTCATGCCGACGGCGTGCGGTCAACCAGTGGGTGGCGGGACCGAAGCTTCGAAGACTCGAATATATGAACTTCTGGTAAATTTCTGAATTACGAGTTGGCGATTTTGGACTCGTCTCGTATGGGGCTCCGGTGGGGACGGGTAACGAGAATGTCTTTAATTTCTGGCGAAATCGACTCTCGCTGACTGGCCGTCTGTGTCGTCGGTCCCTTATTTTCGGAGGTTGGATATTTTATGAAAAAGCTGCGCGAGGAGGAGAGAGGGGCGTCGCGCGAGGAGACTCACTGGTGTTCGTTTGATATGGTATCTTTTATCGAAAAGGCGCCGCCCATAAGCTAAACAAATGTGAGCGACGCCAACCTCGCGAAAAAGAGAAAATAGCACAGGAAGAATAGCGTATGATGCGCACCAAAACACTCTCAACACATCCTATGGCGGCCCGAGAGTTAAAAGGAAACAACTCGGTCCACCCTTCGGCGGTTAGAAAGGGATTTAGTACACCTCGACGTGCCACTGGCCCTTCTCCTTGAGACCCTCGAGCCACTCCTCGTAGCTGATGCCCTTCTCCTTGCAGACGCCCTCGAGCATGGAGAGGATACCGGGCATCATGCCCTTGAGGCCGCAGAAGTACATGTGCGCGCCGCCGTCGAGCAGCTGGAAGATCTGATCCTTGTACTCCTCAACCTTGTCCTGAATGTACATCTTGCCGCCGTTCTTGTTGCTCTGCTCGCGGGACAGGGCGTAGTCGCAGCGGAACTGACCGGGGAATCGGTTGATGCACTCCTGGATCTCGTCGTCGTAGAGCTTAGCGTCGGAGTTGGCGACGCCCATGAAGAGCCACGCGAGTCCCTTGTACTCCCACGACTTGACGTCCTCCACGAAGAAGCGGCGGTAGTAGGAGCGCATGGGCGCGATGCCGGTACCGGTGGCGACCATGATGACGGGGGTGGCGGGGTCCTTGGGGAGGAGCATGACCTGGCCGGTGGGGCCGGTCATCATCACCTCCGCGCCGGGCTTGGCGTCGCAGAGGAAGTTGGAGCAGATGCCCTTCTTGGCGGGATCCTCGGCGTTCTTCTCGGTATCCCAGTAGGTGGCGCGGCGGACGCACAAGGTGGCCGTCTTGCCGTCGAACTCGTCACCGTAGCGGGTGGAGGCGATGGAGTAGAGGCGGACGCCGTGGGGAACCTCCTTGCCCTTGGAGTTGATCTTGGTTCCGGGCGGGATGACGCCGTAGGACTGGCCTTCCCAGAAGGGCATCTTGCCGCCGTGTTCGATGATGATGTGGCACGTCTCGCCGGTGGCGTTGGGGCCGACGATGCGCTCGACGGACTTGACGGTACCGGTGAAAGGGGACTTGTTCTTGAAGGTGTTGAGGGGGAGGGGCATGTCCTCGAGCTCGAGGGGCACGGGCGCGCGACCAGCCTTCATGGACTTCTTGGCGGTGCCAGCCATCTCGAGGCCGAGGCCGTAGTCGGTGCCGTTCGCCTTGACCACCATGCCCGCGGCGCGGGCGGGGGCCTTGGCCGCCTTGGAGACGACGGCGGCGCCCGCGAAGGAGGACTGTGAGGGTGAGTGACGAGAAAGGGACGAATCGTCAGTTCATGGAGGTTCGTTGCCGGGTTCGCGATCGGAGTCGGGATTTCTTTCGTGAGACTGAAAACGCGGGTGACGCTATCCGAAACCCTGTTCGTTTCCCGGGCAAAAAGACGTCGAGTGGCGATCGGAGGTTGCCGTCGGCGCGCCGTGCGCGCGCCCGCGACCGTCCGATCCCGCGGACGACGGCGTGAATTCGGGGCGAATCTCACCTTTGCCAGCATGGGGGTAGCGAAAACCTGCGGAGACGGTGGGACGGGGGGAGGGAGGGAGGGGACCGGTGGTCAGTCCACGGGGCTCGATTTCGTCACGGGCTCACTTCGAGGCCTGTTATCTCCCGCGGGCGAATTATATGGGCCGTCATCGCGCCGTCGCGCGCGTTCGCGATCGCCGCGGGGACGCGTCGGCGCGACGGCCGATGACAAAACGAAACAATCCGATAGATTCGCTCACCTGAGCAGCCATTGTTGCTTAGGAACGTGTCACGTTGCGGTGATGTGTGTCGCGTCGACGAGCCGATGATGCGAGCTGGAAGCCTTCGCTTCATCCGGTTTCCGTGATGAAACAGAGGCTCACAAATACCCATAGCTGGCAGCTCATTTTTCTCGACCAATCAGCGACCTGACAATCAGCGAACTGACTTTTTAGTACGAGGAGCAGTCGGGAACTTTAGAAATAGGCAAATAGACGATGATGGTTAATATTGACGGTATGAACCGTATGGACAGTGGCTAGGATATCGAATCGAACGATCGTATGAGAACACACCCGTAAGATCTTACCAGAACCAAGAAAATAACGCGATGTTGTTGTTGTCCGCGTTGTTGAACTCCCCCAATCTATTTGCGTCGTCTGCGACCTGCTCGGCGCCCACACCGCGGGGCACCACTCCCCGTCCAACGGGCGTCGCCGAACGTGTGACGAAGCGTTCAATCGGGACGTCATGGGTAAGCTCGTTCCGGCGATCGCGGCGCTCGCGCTCGTGGCATTCGCCGCGTGCGTCGCTTGCGCGCACCTGGGAATTATCGCCCCGTTGCCGTTCGACCTGCCGCCCCTCGGCGAGGTCGCCGCCGCGCGCGTCCGCGGGCTCGGGTACCTCGCCGCCGAGTTCGCCGTGCTCGGCCCCGCCGGTCCTCTGCACTCGCGCATCGCACGCGCGGCGTACGCGGGGTTCCTCGCCGCGAGCGCACAGCTGGCGAAGCTCAAGGCGGGATCGATGGATCCATTTACCCTCGCGTCCATCGTCGCCACCGCGTTCGTCTCTGGCGCGCGCGGCGCGATGTCCACCCCGACGCTCGCGTTACTCGCGGTGGTAATCTACACCGCGGTCAACACGCGCCGCGCGAGCTGGCTCCGCGCGCGCCGCGCCGCCGCCAACGCCGCGACGCGCGCCGTTCGCCAAGAAGGCATCCGGCGCCTCTGCGCCCTCGCGTCCAAAGCCAAGCGCCCGCGCTGGGCGAGCGACGAGGCCAAGCCCGAGGGCGACTTCGAGAACGTCGAGTGGTTCAACCAGTTCCTCTCCACCCTCTGGCCGTACATCGCGCAGGCGATGAAAGCCACCGTGCGGCGCGTCATCGAACCCAAGCTCGACGCGCAACGACCGAAGGGCATAAACACGATGACGTTCGACGCGTTCAACTTGGGCACCATCCCGCCGCTCATCGAGCAAGTCGGGCTCATACCGCCCGACGAAGCGGACGAGCTGCAGATCCAGGTCAAGTTCACGTGGAAGGGTAACCCCAAGATCGTGTTTAAAGTCGCCGGGCCGATGATCTACGGCGGCACGTCCCCGCTGAAGATCGACATCGGCGAGCTCGCCATCTCCGCCACGGCTAAAATCACGCTCTCGCACCTCATGGGTGAAGCGCCGTGCGTGGGCGGCGTGCAGATCACCCTCACCGAGGATCCGTACGTCTCCTACCGCATCGCCGTCAAAGCCGCGCCGGGGATGCCCTCAGTTAACCTGAGCTCCATACCCGGTCTCACCGGCGCGGTGCAGGGCGCCATCACGGTGGCGTTTCGCGAAAAAGTCGTCTTTCCAAAATCGATCAATTCGGTCATCGTGAAGAAGCACACGCCGTGGACCGTGCGGGCGATCGAGGACGCCATCCAGATCTCACCCGTCGGCCGACTAAAGCTCACCGTCCGAGGCGCCAGCGGGTTGAAGAACATGGAGGTGATGGGAACCAGCGATCCTTACGCTAACATCGCGCTGGGTTCGAGAAAATACCCTCCGCTCCCCGCCGATTGCCTGTACAGGTGAGATTATTTTTCTATTTGCGTAAGTGTCTATGGGCAAATCGACTGACGACATGTTTTTTTACAGGACCAAGACGATCGATAACAACTTGCATCCCACGTGGGACGAGACGTTCGAGCTGGACGTGTGCAGCACCGAGCTGCAGTGCCTGTGGGTGCGCATCTACGACGACGACGGGCAGTACGGCACCGATGACTTGATGGGCAGCGTGGTGCTTCCGCTGTCGGGGTTGCCCACGGACGGGACCACGGTTCGGGGTAGTTACCCTCTTAAGAAGGACAAGGAGCTTCAGACTGGGGGCAAGGGCAAGAAGACCGGGTCGGGACGGGGCGAGCTGTTCCTGGAGCTGACGTACACACCAATCACCGAACCTGAGGACGAGACGCGGAAGAAGGTTGACCAGATGCGTAAGGAATCGGGCGCGAAGCACCGGGCAACCGCGTACGGATCTTACGGATTCCAACGACAGATTTGCAAACTCCTCGGGATCAAAGTCGCCGATGCCGACGGCCGCGCGCTCAACGCGCTGCTCGCCTCAGACGACGGGTCGCTGGGGTACCTCAGCGATCGCCGGCTGAGGCAGCTCGTGAACACGCTCCCGCCGCGGATGGACCTCGGGCACGGCATCCCGCTGTGGGCCGCGTTTCCGGGGTTCGAAGGGATGCGATCGTTCAACCAGATATTCCTGACCATCTGGCCGTACGCCGCCACCGCGGTTCGGCGGGACGTGGACACGCTCAACGCGCAGGTGCTGCGCAAGAAGCTCCCGCCGTTCATGTACGCGAAAGTCATCGCCGACCTCGGAGCCATTCCCCCGACGTTTGAATCGGTCCGGGCGTTCAAGTCCGACGGCGACGAGATTTGTCTCGAGTTTCACCTGAAGATCGCGGGCGACATGCGCTTCGGCGCCAGCTTCGGCGCGCGTTTCCTGCCCCTGTGCGGCGCGCGGGTCCAGGTCGCGGAGCTCACGCTCGCGGCGATCGTGCGCGTCAAGCTCCAGCCGCTTGTCCCGAGGATCCCCATCGTCGCGGGCACCGCGGTGTCCTTCGTGGGCGATCCCCTGATTGACGCCGCGATCCGCCTGAAGCTTCCGTTGATGCCCGGGCTGGACCTCGGGTGCCTTCCCGGCGTCGACGTCGTGAAGAACACGGTGTTGAAGGAGGTGGTGCCGAAGATGTACAGGTACCCGAGCTGGCTCTACTCCCCCGTGCTCGATTTCGACCACCCGGCGGTTCGCCAGCTAACCCGGGGTTCGTCGAAAGAAGACGGCCAGCACGTGGTCACCGTCAAGGTACGACGCGCGCGTAACCTCGACGCCACCGACGGATGGTACAGCGACCCGTTCGCGGTGGTCGTCATGGCGGGCGAGGCGGATTACGAGAGCCGCGCGAAGCGCACGGCGGTGAAGAAGCGAACGCTCAAGCCGGAATGGAACCAAACGTTCTCTTTCAGCGGCGCCGCCGACGCCGGCGCGCTCATGATCGCCGTCTTCGACAGCGACGCCAAGCCGACGGTGGTCAAGGCGATCGATCCCGCGCGTTTACGGCGTAAGATGACGCCGGTGACGCGGCAGCACCTCAAGTCACTGCCGCACGCGGAACGGTTCCACATGCGAGCCGACGATATTCCGTTCAACGGCACCGTCGCTAAGAAGGCTAAAGAAGCCGCGGAGAAAAACGCGATTCAAAACGGCACCATGTCTCCGAAGGACATCGCGAAACTGGAGAAGAAGGCGAAGACTAAGGCGGATAAGAAGGCTAAGAGCGTGGGTAAGATGCTGAGCGAGGCGAAGAAGGCTGACATCGCGGCCCGAGCCGCGCGTGAGCCGCCTCTACCCCCCCGGGTCAAGACCCCGGAGCAGATCGAGAAGGAGGCTAAGAAGGCGGCCAAGGCTGAGAAGAAAGCCGCTAAAGCGGCGAAGAAGGCGGAGAAGGACGCCAAGAAGCTCGAGAAGAAGGAGAAGAAGTTGAAAAAGACGGACTCGATGGAGACGATGACGAAGGAGACGCTCGATCCCGATCGCGTCGTCTCCGACGTCGAGCAGTGCGTCATCAACGAGACGGTGACTTTATCCAACGACTTACTCGGCATGTGCCACGTGGATTTCAAGCGCCTGCTCAAACCCGGGCAGCGCAAAACCGTGTGGCTCCGGCTCGAGGGCGGACCCGGGGATCAGAAGCGTGCCGCGGCTGCGGAGATGGACTTGGAGGATCCAGACAAAGATCCCAACGAACGGGTCTACGCCGACTGGGAAAACGACCAGGATTCCGGCGAACCCGAGATCGAGGTCGAGATCGAATGGTCCGTGTACGAAGACGTCTCGTTCGCCAAGCCCGGCGATTCACATCCCGGCGATTCACATCCCGACGAGCCCGACTCTGCTGACACCACGATCGGAACCGTCGCCACCAACGACGCGGGCATCGCCGTCGGCTCCCTCCACGTCGAAGTCGTCAAATGCTCCGACCTTCAAAAGCCGCGCGTCGGCTCCGTGTACAAGACTCGCATGAGCGGCGAACGCGTGACGCCCAAGGTGGACATATACGTCTCTAACCAGCAGGCTTCGACGCAGACGTCGCGCGGGACGGAACCCACGTTCAAGGAGCACTTCGATTTTCCCGGGATCACCGCGCTGGACGAGTTGGTCGTGCGCGTGGCGCATCCGGGCCGCAAGTCGATGTCTACCAAGATTGGAATGTTCAACGTCAAGGACAAGTTCATGGGCAGCGTGGTGGTACCGCTGAACGGGGTGGTGAAGAGCGGGGCGATCGCTGGGACGTACGCGCTGGGCGGGGTGAAGCACGGGGACGTGACGCTCAACCTGAACTACCGCGTGGAACGGAAGTACGCGGCGACGTCCGACTGAGTAGTTAGTCACGAGTTGAATCATTTATGCCAAAAACGTTCAACACCGTCAGGACAATGTTAACCTACGGCCCTTCGAGGGATACAAGCCCACATTGCCCCGCACCCGTCATGCCGTCCAAGACTCCGGCGAAGGGGAAAACCCCGTCGAAGGCACGAAAGGCGAAGGATGCGAGTACGAAAGCGGCGATCTCGTTGGCGTCGCCCGCCGTCGGCGTCATCGGCGCGCTCCTCGCCGTGGCCGTGGCCGTGATGCTGTCTCTGGGCGATCAGACGATGCTTACGAGGCTCCGCTCGTCCTTCGTCGGGATCCCCTCGGGTGACGACGCGACGACATCGCCGGTCCCGCCCCCGGCTACTTCATCGCCCCCGGCGCCGTCATCACCGGCGACACCTGCCGGGAACGGCGAACCGGCGAGCCTGGGCGACGCGGAGACCGCGCGGCTGATCGCCTCGGTGCTTCCGCGTCGGTCGGGACAACCCGAATCCTCCGAGGGTGGCGTCGCCGACCACGACCTCTCGCGCGCCGACGCCGAATCCCTCGCGTCGCTGCCGGGCGGTGACACGCGCGTCGTGTCCTCCCCCGTCATGCTCAACACCGCTAATTTCGCGGACGCGTTGGACGGGCGCGTCGGCATCGTGCTCTTCCGCTCCGTCGCCACCAAGCGCATCAAAGGCGTGCGAGACGCGATCTCCAGATCCTTCCTACTCATGCCCCCCGGCGCCGTGACCCTCTTCGGAGAAGTCGACGTCAAGTCCGACAGCCTCCTCCGCATACGCTACGCCCCGGGGATCGAGTACGCGGGGCGCGGGGACTCGCGCAAGAAGGGCGATCGCAAGTTACGCGACCGCGACGGCGAGGGCTACGAGTTCGGTCGCAAGCGGATGCTTTTACGACAGATGCAGATCACCGTGTTCAGAGGTCTCGTCCCGGTTGGGGTATTCCGTGACGCCGCCACCCCGCCCAACATCGCCGCGTTCGCATCGAGCGTCGCGCTGACCCAAGGGCACGTCGCGAGGCTCTCCAAGGACTCCGCGCGTGCCTGGCTCGCCACCGCCGACGCGGCTCGGCCCGTGTTGATCGCGTGCTCCAACCGCGACGAAGTCGAGACGGTAAAGTCGCTGAATTCCATCGCGAAGGTCGGGGGTTCGAGCCCCGGCGGGGGTGGTTCCAACGCCGTCGTTAAAGACCGCCGCGCGAGGATCGGGTACATCCCTGACGAGCGCGAGTGCGCCGACGTCCTCGGCTGGCGCGCGCCACCAGGCGGAGGCCGCGAAGCACGGATCTTCGTCGATCCCATCGCCAAGTTCCCGGCGAAGGAAACGGACGCGACGACGGTGCCGCTCGCGCGCGCGGGCGGCGCCCTCGATGACATCGCGGGCGTCGCCATCGCGCGCGTGTCGTGGGAGAACGAGTACGATTCCTTCGTCAGCGACGCCGCGCCCATGCATTACAAACCCTTAGTCGTCATGTTACGACCGGCGTTCGACTCGACGCTCGGCGGAAAGGTCGGGGCGGACGCCATCGCGGCGAACGAGGCTGCCTTCCGCGCCGCGGCACGGACGCTCCCACTCGCGCGCAGGCGCATGGCGCACTGGGTCGTCGCGGACATCGACAAGTACCGGGGATACCTCTACAAGCCGTGCGGGAGGGGCGAGAAATGCGACGAAGCTTTCGTAGTCGTTTACATATTCCCCGGCGAGGACGACGTGAGCGCCGGCGCGTACCTCGCGAAGCTCGACACCGACGCCGAGCGCGAGGATGAGTCCATTGCGGAGTCCGTCCTTCTGATCGACGAGGCATCGAGCGGCGGCGGAGAAGGAAAGAGCTCGTTCGACTCGAGTGAGCTCGCGAGGAAAGTCGGGGTTTTGATCGACGCGTCCGCGGTGATGATCGGCGGCGCGGAACGCGCGGCGGCGCGGGTCGATGAGCTCGACGCGCGGTCCTCGATCTTGGAGCAGGACGGCCGACGTATCCAGGCGGACGACGACGAGGACGCGGAAGACGACGACGACGAGGACGAGGAAGGTACTGACGGCGAGAAGGATGCAGAGGGTAAGCCTGTGCCGAAGAAGAAAATCAACCCCGACGAGTTCGAGTTCGAGACGCTTCACGACCCCGACGGGAAGAAAGGGTCGGCATCGTCGCGCATGTTGCGGGTCGTGTTCCACTGCAACAAGTGGGCGGACGCCGTCAAGGGTGTCCAGGACTACGTCGACTCGTTATCAGTCGCGGAGCGCGAGCTTCGCAAATCCATCGTCGACGGCGTCGCCGAGATGAACGCGGCGATCGCTTCGTGCCACGGCGAGTCCATCCTGGACGCCGCGAAGGACCTGGAGGACCTGGCGCAGGCCGGTAAGTGGCGGCGGTTCAAGAGAGAGATCGAGGATGTGTACAGCAAGCGCGTGCAGGCCAAGGTGTCGCAGCTGTCCCAGGTCCCGGGCGCCTTAACGCAAAAGACGGTGAGCGAATACGAATTGATCCACGACGGAATCGCGAAAACTTTCGTGGACATGATTAAAAACGCGGAAGCTGAGCTCATCGAGCGCACGCCCGGGGGCGTGGACGGCCTGGCGCTCAAGACGACGCCGGTGCCCGTCAAGCACGCCGACGACCTCACCTTGCGGGAGTTTGTCGAGGAGCACGCGATTCCCGGCAAGCCGGTGGTCATCCGCGGCCTCCGGATGATAAACCCCGATGTTCCATGGACCCTGGAGCACATCGCGGACGTGTGCGGCGACGTCAAGGTCCGCTTAAACACCAAGTCCACCACGACCACGAACTGGGGCGGCTTGGTCGACGCCGGACGAATGCCGCTGAACGATTTCGCTCGGCAGGTGCAACACAACGACACGCTTCGCACGTGGTACCTCCACGACTGGTCGTTGAACCGTTACTGCCCTAGCATCTTCGGCCCGCCCCCGTACACCGAGTTCACCATGCCAAAGTACTTCGCCGGAGATTACTTCCAACGAGTTCCGTGGATCGGGTACGAGCAGACGTGGCCCAGTCTGTTCATAGGCGCCAACGCCACGTCCTCCGCGCTTCACGTCGACTCCGGCGCGACGAACTTTTGGATGTATCTGATGTCCGGCAAAAAGCTGTGGAGGTTCTGGGACCGCGAGCAGACGTTCAACTTGTACCACAAGCCCTTCACCGCGCACTTTCGGTTCAGGTCCTTCGACGTGGATCTCAAACGGAACCCGCTGCTGGCGGATGCTCCGATGTACGAAGTGGTGCAGGAGCCCGGGGACTTAGTGTTCGTCCCCGCGAATTCCCCGCACGCGGTGCACAACATGGACGACATCACCGCGCTGTCCATGAACTACGTCGACGCCACCAACCTGTGGCTCTACCTCGCCGGTTTAGTTGAAGACGAGGCGTGGGAGGAGCTGGAGATGTTCGACGTGGACGCGGCGCCGTTTGGGCTGGTTAAAGGGCAAAAGGACGTGAGCTTTGGGGAGTTTAAGAGCCAGCGGGTCGGGTGGGAGCGGGCGAACGCGGAGTACCGATCGGGGGAACGGTTCGCACAGGGCGAGAGGGTGCCGGTGTGGCTCGACTGAGGGATTTTTGTAAGAGTTATATGGGAAACTGTATTTCTTCCAACTGTTTGCGCGTACACGTCGAGAGGTAATCATATTTGGCCAATCGGAGATGTGACTGAAACACGGGCACGGACTCGTGTGGATAGAATCCCGCGTCCGAGAGTCGTCCACGCTGTCTCTTCCCGAACCGCCGGCCACAAGCATGGCCGTCCACCTGACCGCGGCCGTCGCGATCGTCGCGCCCCGCGCGGCGTCGCACACGCGCGCCGTCCGCGCCGCATCCCGCACGTCCGCAGTCCACCGCGGGAGCGCGTTCCATCTCGCGCCGCTCCGACGCGCCGGCGCGACGCCCGCCCAGCCCCCGATCGCGCGCACAGCTGTGCGTCTTCGCGCGTCCGGCGACGGCGAGGGATCTCTCCTGGACGAGCTTGACGCCGACCAGCGATGCCCCGTCCCACGAGACCAACGCCCATCGTCGCAGCTTAAAGAGCTGCAGGAGTCCCCGCTGCTCGGATGGGGCGGCCTGGAGCTCCCGGGGTACCTCGCGCGGCTCGGCTTCCTCGGCGCCTTTTTCTACGTCGTCCTCGCGTACCCAATCGCATCGGTCAGCTACGACCCGCGGACGCAAGGACTGGAGGCGATCATCTGCGCCACAACCGGCACGTGCGTCGCCACCGCCGCCATCTCCCTCCTCATCTACAACAATTGGAGCTACGTACGCGACAGGCTCCTCTCCGCAACCGTCGAGTACGAAGAGACCGGTTGGTACGACGGGCAGGTGAGAGTTTATTTTCATTATCGAGTTTATTTTAATGCGTGTATGGGCAACGTGACTGACGTCGTGTTTTATTTACCATAGGTGTACGTCAAAGATCCGGAGATGCTCGCCAGAGATCGACTGCTGGGAACCTACACCGTGCGGCCCATCGTCGAGCGCGTGCGCAAGACGCTGCTGGCGTGCGGCGCCGGGGTCTTCGTCTCACTCGCCGCGCTCAACTCCATCGACGCGCCGCAGTACGGCGTCGACAGACCCGCGTGGGAGAGCAACGGAGGAGCGGGATTCTTCAGCGAACGATCGGCGTCTTACTACGAACCTCAGAGCGAGGAGGATGAGGCTGAGGAGGAGGCGGCGGAGCAGGCGCGGTACGAGGCGGCGATGGACAGGTACGCGCACGATAACTCGGAGGCCAAGTCCGCGAAGATCTCCGAGGTTTTCGTGGGCAAGTACGCGGATCCCAAGCATCCAGGGTGAGTCTTTTTTAAGTTTTAACTCTCGTATGGGCAATTTGATACTGACGTCGTGTCTTTTTATACAGGTGCGCTCGCGAGATTCTCGGGAGCGGGTCCACTTTGACGGTGCGTGGCGCGGACGGCACTCCGGGTTGTACCAACGGGGAGGATACGCGGGAGTGGTCGCTGTCGGGTGTGGTGAAGGGCGAAGGGGAGATTTTGATTGATTTCTCCCCCAAGGGTGGGCCGGCGAATTTGCTCGGCAAATGGACGGGCAAAGGCGTGCTGTTTCCCGACGGCAACACCTGGTCCAGGCTCGAGTGATGAGGGTGGATTTTATTTATATTTTGGGGAAATACGAGGGAGTGCACGCGCGCGTAGTATGAAATTGAAACGAACGATCGAGTTTATCGTTAACACGTGACTGGCGTGCTGTGCGTCGTTGGAAATTTCCGGAACCGTGAACGGCTTTTCCGAGACCGTTTTTTACGGAATCCGGCGAAAAAACCTTTTGAAATGAACTTTTGAACTTGTCAACACATCGGAGCACTTCCCGGTCATCGGTCACAGTGCACGCACGCCGGCCACGGGGAGGTCGAGCGTCGGTTAGGCCGAGAAGGGTGCGAGTCGAGTGCCTAGGAGGGCCTCGAGTAGGAAGGCGTCGAGGTAGAGGGGGTTTCTGTTGCGCATCAGGCGCGAGGGGGCGACGGACGGAAACGATGGTGAGCACGCGAACTCGCAGCGGTGTGAAGCAGAGGGAAAAGCCGGCCCTTGGGGACATCACCAACGACGGCAAGGGCGTCGCTAAGAGGCGGAGCGCGGCGAGTCAGATCGCCGAGACGGGTCCTCAGACTGTCGCTAAGGAAGAGGTGCCCGTCGCGGCGCGCACGCGATCGACCAGGAAGAAGGACTCCGCGGTCGCCGGCCGGGCGGACATCATCGCGAAGGTCGCCGCTGGCCAGAGGAGCGATGTTCCCGCTGAGGCGCTCGAGGCCAAGTTCGAGCGCGCCGCGGATCGAAACGCGGCCGGGAAGAAGCGCAAGCCGCTGGAACCCATCCAACAGGAGGCACCCAAGCGTAAGGAGAAGCGCGTGACGCGCGCGGCGAGTCGCAAGGATGCAGGTACGCGCCTTCCCGGACCCACCCACCGCCAACGGGATCCGCTTTTTTTCAACCTCGCCCTTTGAAATCTTTTGCCGCTCGCGGCTCCGTCCCGGCTCCCGCCTCCCGCTGACCTCACGACCCTTCCCGATGCGACAGACGGCGACGAAGCGATCGTTGACCCCGAGGTGATCGACCTCACGTGCGATGAGAGGCTGATCTCGGAGCGAGGTGAGTACACGCCCCGCCAACCCCTCCACCGGTCGTCGTTCAAAAAACCTCTCCCAGAAAACTCTCCAGCCCGGTTTTTGACTTTTTGTCCGCGTCGCCTTCCTTCGCTGACCCCGCGCCTCTTTCCCTTTCGTCCGTACCAGGCTTGATCCTCGCCACCGGCGGGGACGTGGGCGCGGCGGAGGACGTGTATCCGTTCTCCGTCGACGGCGGGCGACGCCTCAACGAGAAGCGGATCGAGCTTCAGCCGTACGTCACCAATGGCCAACTCTTCAGGTGAGTGTCCCGTCCCAGACCAGTCGCATCTTCCCGCCCGTCCCACACGGTTCCCACACGCGTTCCGCGATACTCCCGCGAGCGTCGCCGGTGCCAATCGCACTCGCATCCCGCGAGACGATCGCGTCGCGGCGCCGGGCGATCCCCCGTCGACACGCGCGCCAACGCACCCGCCCCCGGTCGCACTCAAAATTTTCAGTCGCGTCTCACAGTCGCACATCCTCTGACCTCCCCGCCCAATCGCATCGCTTTTTTCTTCGCAGCATCGGTATGCGTCAGGACCTCGTGGACTGGATGTCCCAGCAGCACAGCACCCTGGAGCTGGTCGACGAGACCCTTCACCTCGCGATACGATACCTCGACACCTTCCTCAACCGCAGAGGTGCGCATCGGCCCCGTCCACCCCGCGCCAACCGCCCAACCCCGAGTTCAAAATATCCACTCAAACCCGAAAACCAATGCGCTTGAAAAAAGAGCGGGATACCGGCGACTTTTTGAAAAAATATCAAACTGACCATTCAAACCGACGCAGGCACCGAGTCCTTCCTCGCACGCAACGGCGCCGGATCCGAGCCCGTTCCCGCGATCCCGCTCCAGCCGCTCCAGGCCAACCACGTCCTGTACCTCAACGACGACGCCAGGCACCAGCCCCTGTGCAACAAGCTCAAGAGGCTCGGGATCACCTGCGTATTCGTCGCCGCCAAGGTGAGCATTTGAAAAATTCCCAAGCACAGTCTACGGGCCCCGAAGAGCGCCACCTTAACCCTAATTACCCGACCGGAAGCCCCCCCCCGCGCGCCGGTGGCGTACACGGGTCGCACTATTTGCAACTTCACGGATTTTGGCCCGATTTTACCCCACGTCACGACGCGGCGCGCGGATGTCCGCACCCGGCGCGCGCGACGTTTTATACGGTTTTTACTAAAACGACCAGTCACCACCCCGTCGACCGACACTTGTGCTGACCACCATCGTCCCCACCCACCCTTG